>Ga0302326_10000526_pt1 | contig 106444 bp, 97 predicted proteins | sample Palsa_T0_3_FD_202264 | JGI IMG/M metagenome (GOLD analysis project Ga0302326, IMG submission 202264) | Peat permafrost microbial communities from Stordalen Mire near Abisko, Sweden - Palsa_T0_3 | ecosystem: Environmental > Terrestrial > Soil > Palsa > Peat permafrost | place: Sweden: Abisko... | reverse complement strand
GCTGGCTGCCCGCTCCCACAGCCAGCACCTCGACCCGCCCCCCTCCCTGGGCTGCTGGGCCCAGGCGCACGAGATACAACTCGCCAGTGTCGCTGACCCATGCGGCGCGGTGCAGCGGGCTGTCGGCGTTCTCACGCCACCACAGCCCCACATCGCGCTCGCGCGATTGGATGCGGCGCTCATCCGCGGTGTAGAAGCTAGCCAGCGAGCGATAGCGCTGACGCGGCTGAGCTCGTCTGGAGGTAGCTGCGCGTCTCATTGGACATCACCCGCTTTCGGAAGGAGGGCTGGTCGAGCAGCGTCCTCCCTGCGTCTAAACGACGGGTTACCAAGTGGTAAGGATTGGCGAGGTTCGCTCGGCTGGCCTCGGCGCCGTCAAGGGACAACGTCGACGGGGGTGCCGAGCGTCACCCTGGGCCCGAGCCAGGCGATGTCGGGCGAGAGCATGCGAATACAGCCATGCGAGGGGTCGCCTGGGATCTTCTGTGGTTCACCAAAGGGACCGTGGATGCCCACTACCCCTTCTCCAGCCCAGTTGGGCAACGTCGAGTAGTCGGAGGTGCCAAGCGCGTATGGCCAGTAGGGATTGCTTGGGTCAGACAGCTTGAAGCGCTCGTCGACCCAGAAATGCCCCGTTGGCGTGGGCGTGCTCGGCTTGCCCACGCCGACGGGAAAGATCCGGAGCAGGCGCCCTGCGTAGTAGACCCGCATGCGCCGCTCGCTGCGATCGACGAGGATCCGCCAGCGCGTGCGGTGCAAGCCACCGAGCAGTTCTCGCGGCACCCAGCCGGTGCGCCCGTTGGGTCGACCCGGAATGCGGACCCTGACCCATTCTTCGCCTTCGGCGTTGACGTAGCGGCTCAACACCAGATAGACCTCGGGGAAGCCGTCAGCGTCGTGCAGGTGCACCCTGGCGATCCGCGCGGCCGCCGTGTTGGGGTGCACGTAGATCGGCCCGGTGCCTTCGGAGTGGGCCCAGGTGGTAAGCGTCTGTTCGTTGGACAGCAGGACATCCGCTGACGGCGTGGACGTCGGTGAGCTCGGCTGTGGCGCAGTCGAGCTTGGCTGTGGCGGTTCACTTGGGGCGCTCGCGGCGCTCGCGGCGTCGGGCAGCGCCGCTCCGCAGGCGATCGCGGCGGCGCATACGCCCACCAGTAGTGACGAGCGCCTGCTCCTAACCCGCATTAGTCACACCTCGCAGGACGGCGGACGGGCGACGTATCCGACTAACTGTCGCCCGTCCGTGCATGTCCGTCTTGCGTCCGGCGCTCAGCCGGTGAACCTCGGTGTCGATACGTGGTGGACGACAGCACAGCGCGCTAGCGTCCGCTTGAGCGTGGCCGTGTGTGTCTTGCTCGCTGCCGTGTACACGACCTTGATCACCAGCTTCTCCTTGCTGCCCACAGGCAGCTTCAGACGAGCGGTGAATGCTCCGTGCGAGTTGGGCTTGTGCAACGTGGTGACCTTGTGACCGTCGAGCGTGAAGGTGACCGATGCGATCAGCTTCCCGCTCACCGACGCGAGGTACCCGGTGCTCGCCACGCACGCGCTCGCGCTATGCGCTAGGTGCGCGGTGCCGAACGCGAGGACGCCGGTTTTCGCCGGCGGTTTAGTCGTTGTGGTGGTTGTTGTCGTGGTTGTTGTCGCTGGTGCTTGCCACGTCTCTGACACGCCATTGGATTCGAACTTCGTTTCGTGCGAGTTCGTGAAGTAAGCGCTGATGTGGTCGGTACCAGCCTTGCTCGAGCTGTACGTGAACGAGGCCTTGCCCGTCGCGCTGGTAGACGCTTCGCCGGTCGTGCCCGCGTTCGGCCCTGAGGTCACCTGGAAGTGCACCGTGGCACCTTCGACACCTTCGCCGGCTTCGTTCTGCACAGCCGCAGTCACGGTGTGCGATTCGCCGGTTTTGTTGGTACCTGATCCCGGCGACAGGGTGATCCCTTCGCCGACAACCGCGGCGCCACCGTGAACTTCCAGCGAGGCGAAGAAGATGTTGTCGTTATCCGAGGGATTGTCCGTGTTGAACGTGAGGCTCTGTTCACCTTCGTTGACGAACGGCAGCAGGCTGTAGAGCTCGTCATCACAGCGGGGCGCCGGTTCACCAGCTTCGTTATTACATTCGAGGTCTGTGGCTTCCGGGTTCGGTGGGTCTTCGAGCGAGTCGCCGATGCCGCCGGCCGTGATCAGCTCGCCGTTGCCGCAGGCACCCCAGTCTGGCGTGGCGGAGTACTTTTCGGCACAGTCGTCCTGGCCGCCGGCCGAGGAGCTCATCAGTTTGTTGTTGACCTTGACGATGCTGTACTGGCCGGCAGGCTGGTAGCCGAAGGAGATTCCCAGGCCGAGGTTCAAAGCAAAGCTTGGGTTGGTCTTGTTGATCGGTTCGGCCAGCCCAACATGGAATTCATCCCCGAGGGGGTTCTGTGCGCCGTAGAGCAGCGTCAGGCTGCGAGCTTCGTTGACGGCTGGGTCTTCCAACACGACTGCCAGGATCTCGCCGTCGTACTCATATGTGTTCACGCCCTCGGCAACGGTCAGGGGCACAAGTCCTGGGGACGCCCCGTCCACGACTGGCTGGACGATCGAGGTCACGTTGGCGACGGCGTTGTAGGAACCGATGTCGCTGGTGATCGTGTGTGCCGCTTCCCATTCGACCGGTGTGCCGTTGAGCGTCACTTCATCGTCTTTTGGTTCGAACCCGGACGCACCGGTGCTCGCGGCAAACAGGTAAGCCGCACGGACGGTCTCTTCGGAGTCACGCTTTTCGACCCTGATCGGTCCGCCGGTAGCTTCGTTGCTTCCGTAGGCGTCGACGGATAGCGCGACGTGTTCGCCTGACACGGTCAGGAACGGGCTCAGCGGTTCCGCGGCGCTGGCGGCCGACGCGGAACCGGCCAGCGCGCCACATGCCAGCAATGCCAGCAGCGCGGGCTTGGCGGCACGACACCTTCCCGCGTAAGACATCCTACGTAGAACTCTCGACATGGCCGTCATAGCGACTTACCCCCCGGGGTCGTAAATGGGCTGCGGGCTGGGCGAAGAGTCGCTCAACCCGGCGGCTTTTGCGCGTCATCCATGCGCGCGATCGGCGGAATATAAACGAATCCCGTCAATTTGTCGAAAAAGATCTCGGGCGCTAAAGCTACGCTCCGGCACGAGCGCGACATCGCTCGACGACCAGCGATCCTTCGATGGGAGGCTGGCTAGGCCGCGGTCGGACCCGCAGGGATCAGCGGACCACGAGAGCCCATGATCCCTGCGACCCGCCCGAGGTCAGCCGTTGAGACGCTTCTTCAGGGCGCTCGCCGCGGAGAACTTCGCTGCCTTGGAGGCGGCGATGTTGATCGTCTCACCAGTGGACGGGTTGCGTCCCTGGCGCGCCGCTCGGTGGCTGACGCTGAACTTGCCGAAGCCGGCAAGCGCGACCTCACCCCCGCCGGCAAGCTCGTCGGAGACCACCTCGAGCGCCGCCTCAACCACCTGTCGTGCTTGGCTGGCGGACAGCCCAGTGCGCTCCGCGACCTGCTCGCCCAGCTCGTTCTTTGTCATGCCACTCCCTTCTCGAGTGTCGTTGCTCGCGAGCAGGCTAACCGCTGGCGAGGACGATGACACGGTGATTGCGCATGCAGGCCCGGCGAAGAAGGCCTAATTTCCGGGACTTAAGCTGCACGAGGAGCCCGCAGCGACCCCTCTGCGGACCGCTCAGCGGCTTTCCTGGCCTTGAATGGGGCTAGCGCGCCGGCGGCGCAGGCTGCCCAGAGGAGCCCCACCCAGACGCCGCTGGCGAGCGCAACGTGCACCCAGACGAGCTCAGTGGGCAGGTGCGTCTCGTACTGATCCAGCCCGACGATCCCCTGTAGCGCAAGCAGCACGCAGAGGATCGTCAGCGGCCGCTGCACCCCCGCGGCGATCTCACGGCGTCGCGCCAGCCACCACACGAGCACAGCGAGCACGCTGAAGACGAAGGCGATCTCGGCGTGACGATGGATGACGAAGTCCATCGTGCCGCGCCCGTCGAAGTCGAGCCTGTTGATCTTCTGGCCAGGTGAGCCACCGGCATGCGGCCCGGCGGCGGTGGCGGCGGTGCCCGCGAAGATGGTCAGCGCGCCGAGCGCCAGGAGCCAGCGCAGCAGCCGCACGATCGTGGGATCGGTAGCGGCGGCGGGCGTGTGCTCGAAGTCAGCTGCCGATGGCCGTGGCTCCTGACGGGCGCGCCAGACGAGTAGCACGGCGGCAACGAGGATCAGCATGGACAGCGCGAAGTGACCCATCACCCAGCCGTAGTCGAGCTGGCCTTTGACGGTGAAGCCGCCGAGCACAGCCTGTGCAACTACGCCAAGTGGCAGCGCCGCTCCAAGCCAGACGAGATCGCGTCGATAGGGACGTCGGCGCAGCGCTGCCAGCCAAGCGAGGCCAGCGGCGATCGACACGGGCGCGGTGATCAGGCGGTTGGAGAACTCGATTAGCGCATGCGTCTTCAGCGGCGGGTACACGTTGCCGTAGCACTTGGGCCAGGTGGGACAGCCCAGACCGGAGCCGGTCAGCCGCACGGCTGCGCCGGTGAGCACTATCAGCGTGAGCGCAACGAGCCCGGCGTAGGCGAAGCGCACATACTGCTCAGGAGTAACGGTGTAGCCGTTGGTGCGCTCGCGCAGGCGCTGCAGACGGGCTTGCATCGCATCTAAGGATGCCACTCGAACGGCAGCTCGTCGGCGATCTCACGCAACCGCGGCGCTGCTGCGTCGCGCTCAGAGACGATCAGCTCCTCTACCGGCAGTGGCCATGCAATGGCGATATCGGGGTCGTTCCAGGCGACAGCGCGTTCGATCTCGGGTTCGAAATAGGTGGTCTGCTTGTACAGCACGTCAGCCACATCGCTGAGCACGAGGAACCCGTGGGCGAAGCCGATCGGCACGTATAGCTCGCGCATGCTCTCCTCGTCCAGCTCAACGCCCTCCCACTGCCCGTAGGTGGGCGAGCCCTTGCGTAGGTCCACGGCGACGTCGAGGATGCGTCCGCGCCCGCAACGCACGAGCTTGGCGACGCCGTGGCCGACGTGGAAGTGCAGCCCGCGCAGCACCCCGCGCGTGGAGCGCGAGTGGTTGTCCTGGACGAACAGCTGGTCAGCGGGGAGCCCAGCCTCGACATGCCATTGATGCCTGTAGGTCTCGCAGAAGAAACCTCGCGCGTCGGGGTGCACGCTTGGTTCGATGATCACCAGACCGTCAAGGCGTGTGGGGGAGGTGCGCATAGGCGCAAGAGGGTAGCCGGAGAGGAACGAGGCGCGCGCTGGGGGCGCTCGCAGGGTTGATGGGGCGGGACTCAGCGCCTAGATTGAGGCCATGAGCGTGCTGGCCGAGACATCGCTGTCCGCCGACGAGCCAGCACTGATCGAACGGTTCGTCGAGGGACATTGTGGGCGACTAGCTGTGAGTCCGCGCTCGAGCGAGTTCCTGCAGGCGGCCAGGCGACGCTTGGCCGCTGAGTTGGCCGATCGCTTCCTGACGGCCAACAAAGCGTCGTTCGAGTGAGCCTGTCAGAGAGCGCGTGGGCTCCCGGTCCGCTGCGACCACTGCTCGCTGAGGGCACCGTGCACGTATGGCGAGCGGACCTGACCACGGTAGCGTCGGATCTGCGAGAGCTGCTGTGCAGCGAGGAGCAAGCGCGGGCTGAGCGCATCATGGACGAGCGCAGCGGGGAGCTGTGGCGGCGCTCACGCGGGCTGCTGCGGGCGCTGCTGGGCCGCTACCTGCAGCGTGACCCGAGCTCGCTGCGCTTCGCCACCGGCGAGCACGGCAAGCCGTCACTGTTGCCCGCGGAGGAGCTTCCAGCGTCGCGGAACCCGGCTGACGCGCCGACCCCTCGCCTGTCCTTCAACATGTCGCACTCAGGGTGCTGGGCTCTGTACGCGTTCAGCGACTCGGGGGCGGTGGGCGTCGACGTGGAGGTGGCTCGCCGGCCGGTCGACGAGGTGGCGATCGCCGCGCGCATGCTCGGCTCGGCTGAGGTGAAACGTCTGCAAGAGCTCCCGCCGGCCAGCCGCCAGCGTGAGTTCCTACGCGCGTGGGCTAGCCATGAGGCGGAGGTGAAGTGCCTCGGCGTCGGCATTGGCGGCAGGGGCGCGGATGCCTCCGGGCGCAGACCGTGGGTGGTGGAGCTCGAGCTGGGACCCGATGCAGGGGCCGCAGTGGCGGCCGAACACCAGGCGCGCGAGCTGCGCTGCTGGGATTGGCGCGTGGCTAAAGGATCTTGACGTCGATTGTCTGGCTGACAGATTTGCCACCGACAACCGCGGTGAGCGTAGTGGCAACCCCATCGTGCTTTCGGATCAGACCCATCAACCGGGGCACCAGGCGAATCGGCACATGCGTGGTGGAGTCACCGGGCAGGCTGAAGGGGATCGTCTGGCCAGTGCTGACCGACTTGCCACCCATCGTCAGCGTTGCAACGCCGTTGCATTGGGGTGTGAGCCTGCAGTAGACCGCCACGGCGATGATCCGCTCGTGGTTGATGCCGTCCGTCTGGGGATGGACGGTGATCGGCGGCAGGACTGGTGGCGCATCCTTGGTGCCGCCAGAGCACACGTAGCGGGCGTCGGCACCGGTGCCAAGCGTCACGCGCATCATCAGTTCCTCGTTCTCGTTGGAGGCAAAGCCTTCCATCGCGGCGGTATATGTCGAGGACATGACAGCACCGTTGCCGGTGCCACCTCCTCTGATGAACGAGTCCGAGGTCGATCCCCGTACGGAGCCCAGCACCTGGTAGGGGACGCCAGCACGGTAGACGTTTTCGACGTACCCACCCTCGTCGTTGAAGTCCACGTAATCGCCCTGGCTCACACACAGATTGATCGGTTCGAACGTGCTGACCGTGGAGCCGCTCGCCCCGCCCTGACCACACACGGGGATTTCAAAGCCCTGCGAGGTGAGATTGACCTTGGCGCCCCCGCCGGGCAGCGGAGAGATGTCTTGGAAGTGGATCTGCGTCAACGGCGGGGGCCCGCCGGAGGCAGGCTTGGCGCAGCCCTCGAGGCTGACCTTCAGCGCTTGCCCGGTCGCTGGCACGCTCGCCGCGAGGCCCCATAGAGCGGTGTCCGCCCCGAAGTGGTAGGTGTGGAATATGCCATTCGGGGCTTCAGGGTTGGGCGGCACCGCCGTGTTAGTGCCCTGGTAGCTGAAGTTTTCGGCGGTGTTCAGGGTCGCGGGCACCGACAGCGGGCTGCCGAACGTGGTGATGGCTGCGTCTGCGCTCGCTGGGCCGAGAATAGCGAGGAGGCCGACGATTACGGCCACCAGGAGCACAGGACGAGCCAGACGGGGGGTCTGGGCAGGCGCGCGCGGGAGCATTACAGCCTGAATCGGCAGGGACCGGCTGCGTCTTGACGGAACGCTCAGCGGACGGACAGCTGATCGACGCACATCCACTAAGTTGACACGGTGCTCGTGGAAGATCGTGAGGCCCAGACTAGCGAGCCCGGCGTTCAGAGCCCCAGGCGAACCGGCACCGGGCACCGCCTAGCGCGAATACGGGTCGGGCGTTCGCGCCTGGCGCTCAATCTCCTGACGGTCCTCGTCACGCTCCTTTTCGCCTACATCGCCTTCAGCGGCATCAACCTTACGCTCGCCTGGCGAGCCCTGCGAACGAGCGACTACTGGTGGATCGCCGCCTCGCTGATCGCCTTCGGCCTGGGCAACGTGGCGCGTGGCCTGCGCTGGCGCTCCCTCTTCGGTGGCGGCCGCCGACCGCCGACCGCCACCGTTACGAACGCGATGATGGTGGGCTATCTCTACAACAACATCATGCCCGCGCGAGCGGGCGAAGCGGCGCGTGTGGTGGTCCTCACCCAGCGCAGCGACACCGCCCCGGTGGAGATCGTAGGCACGGTTGTGCTCGAGCGCATGTACGACGTGCTGGGCATCCTGGTGCTCTTTTTCGCTGCCGAGCCGTGGCTCCCGCACGTGAGCTGGTTCGGAGCGGCAGCGGTGACTGCGATCGTCCTCGCGGTGCTGATCTCAGCCGCTGCGATCCTCCTGGCCGTCTACGGTGATCGTCCATTGCGTGTGCTGCTGCGCCCGCTCGCCCGATTCTCGCTGTTCTCAGGCGAGCGGCTGGAGCGTACGCTTGCCGAGCTCGTCCACGGTCTCAGCGGCCTGCGCCATCCGCGGCTCGCGCTTGAAGCCTTCGCGTGGACGATCGCTGCGTGGCTGCTCACGGCGCTGTGCGCTTACTTCGTGACCGTCGCCTTCCACCTGCACCTGCCGTTTGCGTCCGGCATCCTGGTCGCGGTGGCGATCGGCGCGGGCATGATCCTGCCGTCCTCGCCGGCGGCCGTCGGCGTCTTCGAAGGCGCTGCGCTGATCGCACTTACCGCCTACGGCGTCCCCCACTCCTCAGCTCTTCCAGCCGCCCTGGTCCTGCATCTCGTCAACTTCGTGCCGTTCGTGCTCGTTGGAACGTTTCTGCTGCATTACAACTCGCGCCATCCCGCACACAAGAGACTCGCCGATTCAACTCGCATTACGCAAGGTGACAATGTCGAGGCGGCCGATGCAGACCGTCGTGAGAGCGGGAATCGTGAGCAAGACGCTATGAGGCGATTCCGGACCTAGCCAGGCAATACTCGCGTCCACGCCGGGCTGGAGCGCGATCGAGTACGTCGTCGATCCAGGGTAGCCGGGCCCGGCGTTTACGAACACGGGCAACGAAGTCGGTTCCCAGACGTGATACTGCAGGCGGAGATAGTACGGAGCGTCCCCCACACTCGGTGGCACAGGGAGTTGCCGTTCCACCTGCACAGGCGCAGCATCGGCGATCACACAGACTTCCCGCCCGCTTACGACCTCGCGTCCACCTCCAAACCTGACCTGCCGTGAGCGCACCAGCTCACCGAACGTCGCGCTGCTGACGGTCGGATCCGTAGTTGCACGGTGGGTCGCGCCGTCTTCTCCCACGACTTGCAGCGTACCGTCAAGCGGTCCGTCAACCTGAACGCTGCCCACGTACATGTCCAACACGCGCGAGAGCCGATTATACGGTGCCACGAAGGGCTCCATAATCGCGAACGGGGTCGCGTTGTCTGCCACGACGAATGGCGCGCGAGAGCTTTTCAGCCGCGAGAAACTCCGACGCAGATGCTGCTCCCATGTCCGCGACTGAGAACCAGGCCAGTCGCGTTGCAACTGCATCGCCGATGCGACCGCACCGCCGACATAGACGATCAGCACCGCGCTCGCCAGCAACGGTGCGAGGGTTCGCGGCCGGGCCCAAACGAAGCGCACATTCGCATCGGCCAGCCGCGGCGTTAGGACCTTGCCTCGGCCGAAGGCCCCGCAAAGCGCCAACGGAACAAGCCAGGCAAAGTCAATGAGATAGCGCGGGTCGTTCGCTATATCGACCCCAAACTGCGCTATGCGTGAGCGTGCGACCAAGCCACCACTGATGAGCACGATGATCATGAGGAATGCCCAGGCGCGCCACGCCGACCGTTTTCGGTACACCGACACCACAACACAGCCGGCGACCACCACCTGGGACACAACTACGAACATGGTTTGCAGAGCATCGAGATGGCTTGCGGGAATCGTGATGCTCGCCATCGACGGGACCAGCGTTTGTAGCCACATAATCCGAAAATAGGTGATGTACTGACTGAGCGTGACATCCCCAAGCGACGATCCGCTGTAAGCGCCGGAATGCAGGTAGCCGGCCGTCCAGATGACCAGAATGACGACGTACGTGATCCAAAGCAGACGTTCACGCCAGAGTTCGACGAGGAGCTTCCGCGGGCGGAGCTGCGGAGCCATCAGGAGTACACGAAACAACAACAGATACACCGGCATGTAGGCCGGCTTCTCGTAAAACAACAATCCACCCACAAGGGCACTACCCGAAACGGCAGCCCACCGCTTGGATCCGCCGACGTGATAGCGCAGAAACCCATACACACACACAACAGGTCGAAGAACGTGTAGGGGAAATATTGAACACCCGCTGCCCACCATTGCAGGGGCCTGATCCAGAGGATGTTCAATCCAAACCAGAGCGCGATGGAAACCGTGATCCATCGCCGTGTTATGAGCATTGCGAGAATCCGCTCGAATAGATATAGCGAGCCAGCCAGAGTTCCAAGCATTGCGACGAGCGCCCAACGGTAGTCGAAGAAGAAGAGCGAGTGCTGGAGCGAATAGGCGGCGTGCATCGCGATATCCCAGTGCTCAAATTGAGTCGAGGTGAGCCAGTGCCAGGTAAATCCTTCCTGCCCTGCCAAGACGAGGAAGAAGTTGTCATCGTAAACCCAAGAGTTATTCCTGAGAACGAGATACAGAACGACCGCCTCAAGCAAGATGATCGCAGCGACGATTCGCCGCACTGAAACGCTACGGCCCATCATTACGGCATTAGCCCACAGACCGCCACCATCGATGTCGTGCCCAGCTGAAGCTGCCACGGAACGGGTGCCGAGTCGGCGCTGAATGAGAGCTTGTCCGCACCGTGCGGTGCCACGGTCGCCTGCAACGGGTCGAACGGTTCGCCAAAGCGCCTGAGCCCCAGTGACACGAGACCGCTGCCGTGATCGCTAATCGCCACGCCACCGCGTGGCAGAACGAGCGTGGCGACCATCGAGGCTCCCCGTGTGGGAGTGAGCTCAATGCAGCCGCCGCGCTGGATCGAGACCCCGGACGTGAGCGCTGGTATGGCTGGCGCGGGGGCTAGCACCGATGGCTTGCTGGTCCCGAGCGGAGCGAGTTGGGGGTCGCCGAGCGCAACGAGAACGGAGTCTGCTGCGGCGCGCCCGATCGGCTTAGCCGCGATGATCTCACCCGCCGTGTCAGCTGGTGTGGAGCCAATCGCACGGACGGTATGCAGGTAGGGGCCCGCCAGGATCTGCGGCGCACGCGTAGGATCGGGCTGATAGTCAGGCGGTGCGTGCGCCGCGGCGAGTTCGAGTGCGCCTAGCTCAGCCGTGACCACTTCGGAGTTCGACCGCAGACCCACGGCCCCGGCATGCAGCAGAGTAAGGCCGGTAATCGCGCAGAACGCCACCAGCAGCGTCGCCACCGCAGTCGAGCGTGGCGTGATAACGACGTCACGCAGCAGCTCGACGCCCGTCAGCACGATCACGACCGCGCCGAGATAGATGTAGCGGCTGGTTTCGGGCTCGGAGACCGTGGAGCGAGCGACCGCTGTGATGACCCAGAGGGAGAAGCCAGTAGCGAGCAACCCGGCAAGTCGCGCAGACACCGGCAGCGGGCGGGCCAGGCGGCGTAGTACAAGCAGCGCACCGACGACCGCGAGCGGACGCCCCCATTCCAGAGCGCGGCCGACGAGACCGCCAAACGCCGCCGCTGCGAGATCCGCAGCAAAGCCCGGGGCATTGATCAATCCATTTTCGGTGATCTGGCTTTCACCGTAGCCCAGATACCAGAGCGCATACAGAAGCCCAGGGACAAGCACGATCCAGCCCGACCGCCAGCGCCGCGCCCAACCGAGCTCGACGGCAACGCCGGCCATCACGGCTATACCCAAGCTGGAGCTACCGGCGGCGACAATCACGCACAGCATCGCCGCGATGTCACTCCAGCGCCCCCTCCGCTCCAGCAGCACCCACGCAGCCAGCCCTCCGGCGACCGACAGCATATAGCCGACCTGGAACGCCCAAAGGAGATCTTCCCACGCGGCGCCGAGGAAGAGAATCAGGGCTGCTGCCAGCAGCGCGGGGACACGCGCGACACGTCGCGCCGCCAACACATACACGAATGCCCCGCAACTCAGATGGAGGATAACGACCACCAAGCGGAACACCGCGTAGTGATCTAGACCGACGACATGAAAAAGGATCTTGTAAAGAGCAACTGGGAAAATGGAGATGTTCCCGACATGCGCGACGAGCAGTGAGTGAAGTCCACCGCCATAGTCTTCGGTGACGAAGTTCCAGTCGTCGTAGAAGAACGACAGTCCGCGCCCCATGTAGAGCAGCAACACAGCGTCGGCCAGCATCAGGATCGCAAGCGCCCATCGCCAGTTTTGATCGACCGCCGCGATGGTTCGATCGAGCCACGCCGGCGTGCCCTGATCGTTGGGTAGTGTCGATGCGCGGCCCCCGGGGCGCACCGACTCGGTGGCGTAGGCCACTAGCGCGCTCCCGGGCCGCCGTGCGCCGGCGCCGATTCCGCGGGGCTGGCGCCGTTCGCGCTTCGTACATGCCCGCGATGACCGTCCGGTAGGTCAGGCTGGCGGTAGTCCCCTCGGCTCAGATGATGCTCGAGAAACACGTAAAGCACAATGAACAGATACCGGCTGCCCATCTCCTGCAGCTTCAACTTCGATACGCCGTAGGTACGATTGGTCCAGGAGATCGGCACGACCGCGTAGGAGTGACCTCTTACGATCGCCTTGAGCGGCATCTCGACCGTCAGGTTGAAGTGATTCGAGAGTAGCGGCTGAATGTGCTCGATCACGTCCCGCCTATACGCCTTGAAGGCGTTGGTGGTGTCGTTGTAGCGGTGACGGAAGAGCATGCGGATGCCCAGGTTCACCAGCCGATTGAGAATCAGCTTCATCTTGGGATAGTTGTGCACCTCGCCGCCCCGTACGAAGCGCGAGCCGAACGCACAGTCAAAGCCCTCCTGCAGCACCCGGTAGTAGCGCACCAGGTCCTTTGGCGAGTCCGATAGGTCGGCCATCACGATTGCGACGGCGTCACCGGTGAACTCGTCCAGGCCGACACGAACCGCCTGCCCGAAGCCAGGAGGCCGCGGGGATCGGATGCAGCGTACGGTTGAGTTGTGCTCAGCGATGGCGCGCACGACGTCTCCCGTACCGTCATCGCTGGAATCGTCGATTACGAGAATCTCGTAGGGGATCTCCTGTGTGCCCAGTTCCGAGGTGAGTGCCGCGACCGTCGCCCCGATCGAGTCCCGCTCGTTGTGAGCAGGGATAACGACGGACAACTTCATACGCAGGCCACCCACCGCTCGAAGTTGCGATCGTGAATCTGGCACAAGATGTCGCGCACGTCGTAGGTTAGGTCCCACCCGGGATAATCGCGCTTGAACGGCTCGAGGTCGCTGATCCACCAGCGGTGATCTCCGACCCTGTTGTCCTCACCGAGACTCCACCGGAGCTCACGCCCAGCGATTTGCTGGCACAGATCGATGGCCTCCAGCATTGAGCAGTTACTCTGCCGTCCACCGCCGATATTGTAGACTGCTGCGGTCCGCGGATTACGGTGAAACGCCTCGAACGCAGACACCAGGTCGGCAGAGTGAATGTTGTCGCGCACCTGCTTGCCGCCGTAGCCGAACACCGTGTAGGGATCGCCGGTCATCGTACAGCGCATCAGATATGAGAGAAAGCCGTGTAGCTGTGTACCTGCATGGTTGGGCCCCGTGAGGCAACCACCGCGGAAGCAGACAGTGGGCATGTCGAAGTAACGCCCGTGCTCTTGCACGAGTAGATCCGCTGCAGCCTTGGACACGCCGAACAGCGAATGTGTCGATGCGTCGATCGACATTGACGTGTCGATGCCCTGGTGGTAGCGGTGATCCTCCGGTAGCTCGAGGCGCTTGTCGAGCTCCACCAAAGGGAGGTAGTTGGGAAGGTCTCCATAGACCTTGTTGGTCGAGCAGAAGATGAACGTGGCACTGGAGGCATGGCGCCTGGCGGCATCGAGGAGGTTGAGCGTGCCATTGGCGTTGACCGCGAAGTCGGTTTGCGGGTCTGACGCCGCCCAATCGTGGGAGGGCTGGGCAGCCGTGTGGATCACGAGCTCGATCGCGCCTGCACGCTCGGCAAAGAGCCGCGCGACGCTCTCGGCATCTCGTATGTCTATCGCCAATGAGCGAAACTCATCAGGGTATTGCCGCACAAGCGTCTGGGTGGTGCTGGCGGTGGATGCCTCGGCTCCGAAGAACGTCGCGCGCATATCGTTCTCCAAGCCGATCACCTCGTAGCCGGCCTCGACGAAGTGCCTAACAGACTCCGAGCCGATGAGGCCTCCCGATCCGGTGACGATTGCTACGGGCATCCTGTCGGGCCTCTAAAGAGCATGGACCAGCGCGGCTTCGTGCGTGATGACCCACGTGTGGATGTCGGTGAGGATCTCAACAGGACTCCGGCGCGGCCGCCAGTCGGTCATTTCGTACAGACGTGTGCAATCCGAGATGTAGATCGGGATGTCCCCGGCACGCTCCTCCCGGGCGGGGGGGATCTCGAAGATCCTACCCGTGATCTCGCGACACAACCCTGTCGCCTCCTGGAGCGACAGGCTACACGCTCGGCCCCCACCCACGTTGACCGTCGCACCTTCCCAGCGGGCTGGATCGCCCAACTGCTCCTCGACGAGATCGAGCAGATCATCGACGTGCAGTAGGTCGCGCACCTGCTTGCCCGTCCCACCAAAGCCGATGTAGGCAAGTGGGCGCTGGAAATGATGGGCTAGCATCCAGTACGTGAAGACACCCTGGTCGACCTTGCCCATCTGCCACGGCCCGGCAATAACCCCGCAGCGGTTGATCACCGCATTGAGGCCATACGTCGCGGCGTACTCTTCGATCAGGAGCTCTGCGGAGAACTTTGTCGCGCCGTAGAGCGTACGGGCGCCGGCCAGGGGGAACGACTCGGCGATTCCGCGTGAGGACGCTCCGGCGAGCAGCTGCTCATCGGTCAGCTCGAGCCGCGTGCCAAGCTCACGATAGGCGAGAGCCTCCAGCGCGGCCACCGGATACACCCGACTGGTCGAGAGGAACACGAGCTGAGCGCCAGTTGCTCGTGCCAACTCCAGGCAGTTGTAGGCACCGATGAGATTTGTCTGGACGACGTAATCAGGGTTGCCATCCACGCCGGCCATGACCGACGGCTCGGCCGAGCACTCGATGATGGCGTCGATCGCACTGACTTCCAGCAGATCGTCACGCTCGCGAACATCGCCGTGCAAGAATTCGACCCCTGCCTCTCGGAGGCGGGGCAGGTTCAGCTCCGAGCCGCGGCGGCGTAGGTTGTCCAGAGCCACTACGTGCCAGTCAGGGTGCCTGACAGCAAAGCCAACCGCGAGGCTCGCGCCGATGAAGCCCGCTCCTCCGGTCACCAGGATACGACGCTCCGCTCGGGTCACACCGTCGGCGTTAGCCAAGCTTATTCGGAGTCGCGATCAGCTTGATTCCGCCAATGGCGAGATCGAGCCACGAGTAACGCCCCAGTTCAGGTGTCAGCCTTGTAGCGCCCGTCAGGAGCTCCAGCCGACGCACCACAAATCCAGCCGCGAGCATCGAGCGCTGCAACTCATCTACCGTAATCCGATTTAGGCGCTGAAACTCTCGACTCATCATGTTGGTCCAGTCCGCAGGCTTTATGTCGCTGGCTTCAAGCTCTTCCACGATTTCGCGCTCCGCGCGCTGCAGATGATGATGCTCTTCCGGAAACCACTCCCACAAATGCGAGCCCTTTGACGAAAAGTAAAACGGCCATAGTTGGAGAAAGAAGGCGCCTTCGGGAGAGAGGATTCGTCTTATCTCGCTCAATACCTCAATCGGTCGCGATATATGCTCAAACGCAGACCACGAGAATGCGAGATCGAAGGCACCATCCTCAGCTGGAATGTGATCGATCATCGATTGCCTGAAATCGAGCCCGCTGAGATCTGAGGCATCGATGTCCTCTTCACCCGCCCGCCGCCGGAGATGCTCGGTATCCGTTGGATTCAGATCGAAGCCAACGAGCCTGTGTGGTCGCGCCTTGTGTAGAACACCAAGGTCCATGAAGCCGTCGCCACAGCCAACGTCGGCAACGGTCTTACCGCTCAGGGAAAGATCCTCCGACGCGAAGGCCTCCAATATCTGACCGGCCGCCGAGTCGTAGTGGTCCCAAAACCATTGTGACTCCGGTCCGCGGGCTGGCTCCGCGGCTGTCGGTGCGGGCTGTGCGTCAGGCGGTGCACTGGCGCGCCGCGCGCGCACCATATTGACGAGACGGGGCATCACAATGACCGTGGAAGCTAGCAGGAACCCCGTCGATCCTGGATCCTCCGGCCGTGTCGACGACTACCGTGCGATGCTGGCGCGCGGTTGTGAGCAGCTCGCGTCAGATTCGCTTAGCGACGGAGTGAACCGCGTCGACGATGCGGCTCACGTCGACATCGGAGATCTCGGGATAGATGGGCAGGCTCAGAGCGTTCGCCGCGTGCCGCTCGGCCACCGGAAACGCTCCGGGCGTCCATCCAGCGGCCGCGAACGCAGTATTCAGTGGAGGCACCGTCGCATAGTGCACGCCTGTGCCGATGCCCGCCCGCGCGAGCCCCGCAGCGAGCGCATCGCGCCGGGAGTGTCGCACGACGAACAGATGCCAAGCTGGCTCACTGTCCGCGGTCGGGGCGGGCAATTCGAGCCCCGGAACGTCAGCCAGGCCATCGAGGTAGGCCCGGGCGATCACCCGCCGACGCTCGATGGTCGCCGGCAGTCGCCGAAGCATGACTCTCAGCAGCGCCGCCTGGAGCTCATCCAAGCGAGCGTTGACCCCCTTTAGCTCAGCATCAGCGCGGGTGCGCCACCCGTACTCACGCAGCAGACGAACTCGATCGGCGAGCTCCGGGTCCGAAGTCATAACCGCACCCGCATCCCCCATCGCAGCGAGATTCTTGGTCGGATAGAAACTGAAGGCGGCAAGCGCTCCCAGCGACCCCGCAGGCTGGCCATCGAGATGCGTGCCATGAGCCTGGGCCGCATCCTCGATCAGAGGGATGTTTGCCTCCGCGGCAAGCTGCGCCAGCGACACGATGTCGGCCGGATGCCCGAACAGATGGACCGCCACCAGCGCCCTCGTCCTGGAGCTCAACCTAGCCTGGACTCCAGCTGGATCCATGCCGTTTCGCAGCGGCTCTATGTCCACGCCCACGGGCACTGCGCCGATCTGACTCACCGCCATCCACGTGGCCACCGCGGTCATCGCGGGAACGAGCACCTCGTCCCCGGGACCAACACCGACAGCGCGCAGTGCCAACGCGAGTGCGTCGGTGCCGCTGCTCACCCCAATCGCGTGCTCGGTTCTACAGCGCGCCGCCCATTCACGCTCAAAGCCCTCCACCTGCTCTCCCAGGACGTAGTGTCCGCTCTCGAGCACAGTCTCGAACGCCGCAACGAGCTCCGTGCGCGCAGCCAGGAACCCGGCCCGCGGATCGGCGAATGGCAGCTTGGTCACCGGCGGCCAGACCGGCTTTGCATTGCTCGATACTCGTCGTGGTCGCGGTAGTAGGAGCCCTCGTCGTAAGGCGCCGAGGCGAGCACCAGGCAGACCGCCCCGGAGGAGAAGTTCTCGAGCTCACGCCATACCAGGCTTGGGAGGTAGAGGCCAAAGTACGATCGATTCAGGGTCACCACGTCACGCTCGCCACCGTAGTCGAGCACCACGTCGAAGCTGCCTGAGGCAGCAATCAGCAGCTGCTCGACATCCTTCAGCGCGTGGCCCGCCCGCGACTGACCGCCGGGCACGTCATACAGGTAGAACACTCGCTTGATGTCAAATGGGATGTGCTTGGATCCCTCGATGAACGTCAGGTTCCCGCGGTGGTCGGGTATGACGGGAAGATCGATCAGCCGATGGCGGGTCATCGTCGAACCTCGCGGGCCGGGTTGCCGGCAACGATTGCGTTCTCAGGCACGTCAGCCGATACAACAGCGCCAGCCCCCACCACGGCTCCCGCGCCGACGCTGACGCCCTTGAGCACGATGGCGTTGGAGCCGATAAACACGTCATCCGCGATCCGCACCGCCGCCGTGCGCGGCTCGCCGGTGACTCGATCGGCTGCCTCGAGCGCGTGGAAGTCGCTGTCGTAGATGTGCACTCCCGGTCCGATCACGCATCGTTGGCCGATGAAGATGCCGGGCCCATCGCTGACTACCGTGACCCCGTTGTTCAGGTGTGTTCCCCCGCCGAAGGCGACCGAGCTGCTGGGCCCTCGCGCCTCGACGTAGGTGTAGCCGTACAGGTAGCCCGGGCCCAGCTCCCAGCCCAGCGTGACGCTCCCGTGGAAGATGATCCTGCCCGACCCCGTGAGTATCGCGGCGGAGATCAGGCTGGGCGCGCCCTCCACCCTGCTGCAGCTCCACTGCCGTTTGTACCACGCGATCCGGAGGACTTGAAGGGCTTGGCTCGAGCGCATCTTCGCGAACGCTAAGGATCCCGGGCTTAGGATGTCGCCATGTCGGCATCCGAGCCTCCGATCGACCCCCATCCACAAGCGTCATCCGATCTCGCTCATCGGATGCAGGAGCTGTCGTTGCGTGTGGACTTGCTCGATGAGCGCGGCGCTCAGCGACATGCCGAGCTGGAGACCCAGCTGCGTACTGCGCTGCTCGCGCTCGAGCTCATTCACGACGACGACCCAGGCGCTCGCCGCAGGCTGCGGCTGTTGCGCGCCGGCGAGCATTACGCGGAGGCGTTTATCCAGCCAGAGCCGCTCGTGTCGGTTGTGATCCCGACCTGGGACAGAGTCGACACGCTGATCGAGCGGTCCATCCCCTCGGCACTCAGCCAGACGCATCCCAATATCGAGGTGATCGTGGTCGGCGACGCCTCGCCGACCCGGGTCGAGCAGGCAGTCGCAGCTTTCCCGGATCCGCGAGTTGCATTTCACAATCTCACTCATCGCGGCCCATATGACGACGACCACTACCGCTCGTGGCTCGCCTCCGGCACGCCGGGCCTCAACGCCGGGGTAGCGTTGGCGTCCGGGCTCTGGATAGCCCCGCTTGGCGACGACGACGAGTTCGAGCCCAACCACGTGGAGCTGCTCTTGGATGAAGCCCGCAAGCGTCGCTTGGAGTTCGTCTACGGGCGAGGGCGCGTCCTCCTGCCCGACGGCCGTGAGACGCTGCTGGGCGAGTTCCCGCCGCGACTCACGCAGGTGGGCCTCCAGGCCGCCGTCTACCACGCCGGCCTACGCTTTATGGAGCTCGAGCTCGGGCACGCGCTGTTCGGCAAGCCCAACGACTGGGGACTCGTGCACCGCATGATGCGGGTCGGGGTGCGTATCGGCATGGTCGATCAGACGACGGTCGTCTACCACCCCTCGCTGCGAGCCCAGACTCCAAGCCAGGAGGGCGGGAACGAGCAGTCCGCTACGCGGCCAGTCGACCAGCAACCGTCACGGATCGCCGAGCTTTCGCTGCGGGCTTCCGAGCTCGAACGGAGCCTCGACGAGGAGCGCGCGCTGACAAGCGACCTGTACCGGCGTCTCGAGGAGGTGCGCCGCTCGCGGAGCTGGAGACTCACCGCCCCGCTGCGCCGGCTGCGCCCAGGCCGGCGGCAAACCTGAGCCAGCCCCATAGTCAGCTCACACGGAGACCCGTTACGACATGATGCCCGAGGTGAACGGGCAAGACCAGTCGAACGACGTCAGCTCGAAGGCAAGCATCGAGGGGCACCTCGGAAGCGGATGCCGCATCGGTCACTTTGCTGTCATAGGGCCGGGAGCGCAGATTGGAGACGGTTGCCGTGTCGAGGCCAACTGCGTGGTCGGCGCCGGAGCCGTGCTAAGCGCGTGCTGCGTGCTTCATGCCGGTGCGGTGATCGGCGAGAGCGTCGTCCTGGGCGATGCCGTCGAGGTATTTCCTTCAGCCACTGTCGGACGCCACCCCAGCGGAGCCTTGGCGACGGCACGCCCGGCCTCGGCGGAGCAGAAGGTGAATATCGGATCGCAATGCTCGATTGGCGCCCACGTCACGATCTACTACGGGGTCGAGATCGGAGAAGGAACGCTGATCGGTGATGGAGCATCGATCCGGGAGGGCGCACGAATCGGGTCTCGCTGCATCATTTCCCGGTGCGTGACCCTCAACTACGACGTGCTCATCGGTGACGACGTGAAGATCATGGACAGCACGCACATCACGGGCGGCGCGGTGATCGGCGATGGCGTCTTCATATCGATGCTGGTGGCAACCGTCAATGACAACCATCCCACCGCGCCACTTCGGGACACTGAGCGTCTTGCAGGTCCGGAAATCCGAGCGCGAGCTGTGATTGGCGGCGGGGCGACGCTGCTGCCCGGGGTCGTGGTCGGAGAGGAGGCCGTCGTCGCCGCCGGCGCGGTCGTCACCCGCGACGTCGCTGCAGGATCGACGGTGATGGGCGTGCCCGCACGGCCTCGCCAGTGACCCACGCTCGGCTAAGGCCGACCGCGGCGGGCTTCCAGCTCCTGCTTTGCCTTGCGAAGTGGCGCAGTCAAGCGCCAACTCAGCGACGACTGGATGGCTTCGAGCCAGTGCCGGCTCAGCTCGAGCTCGCGCCGCGCGCAATCGAGCTCTTGGCTCAGCCGATCCGTTTCGTGAAAGCGCTTAAAGGGCTCCCGGTAGCGGCTCTGCGCTGGTGACTCGGCGTAGCCGTCCACGCGGCAATCTCCAGTGAGTACCAGCCCGAGGCCGCCCCACACCTGGCGGTCGAAGTGGCCGCCGACGAACTCGTACCCAGGGATGAAGTCGAGCTCGTGGTAAACGACGTTCGCGCGGTCCGACAGCTGCGTCCGCTCGATCCCAGCTCGCGTCTCCTCGTTCATGGTGTCATGTAGGAGAATCAGCGTGGAACGGGCTGCAGGCGAGTCGAGCAAGTTCGCCAGATCCCGATACACCCCTTCGGCGGAATGATCTCCGTCGATGAGCGCAAAGTCAACGTTGCGCCCATCTGCCTCCAAGCTTCGCAACAGCTCTGGCAGGAGCAGCTTTGAGTCCCCGATGTGGAACGTAACGTTTGCGAAGGCGGAACGATCCTTGACGAGGTCGTACATGTCGAAGGTATGCACCTGTTCGCAATGAGCTGCGAGGAACTGCAGGCTACCTCCCTCGTAGGTTCCTATCTCGATCGCCAGCGGTGGCTTGCTCTGGCTCAGGATCCCCTCGAGCGCTGCGCGCTCGCCAAACGACATCTGGCAGATCTCATCGGCCCACATCGGGACTGACGCCACGACCAGCGGCGTGGGTCGGTTGTCCAGCGGGATGCACAGTCTTGCCGGCGGCTCGCCGTTCAAAGGTGGCGCCGATCGTCGGGGGCGCTCAGCAACGATGGGTGCCAAGTCGTTGAATGAGCAGCGAGGGCGCATCTCCCATGCGGAGAGCGTATCCGAGAGACTCTCGGCCGCAGTTATAGTCCCGCCGGGTGCACGTCTGCACAGTGATCAACAAGGCATGGCTGGCTCACGCGCGGGCGCTCAGCGAGTCGCTCCGCGCGCATCAGCCCGATGCGCAACTGTCGGTGCTGATCGTCGACTCCACCGCGGGCTTCGTCGACCCCACGCAAGAGCCTTTCGAGATCCTCTCCCCGCAGGAGATAGAGATCGAGGACTTCGATGCGATGAGCGTCCGCTACGGGATCACCGAGCTGTGCTGCGCCCTGAAGCCGTCGATCCTCCGCCACCTTCTACAGCGTGGTGAGACGACCATCTATCTCGACAGCGACGTGCGTGTGTTCGCACCGCTGGCCACCCTGGACGAGGCACTCCAGGAGCACCCGTTCCTGCTCGCGCCCCACCTGCTTGCACCGCTGGCGGATGACGGGCGCGAGCCCAACGAGCTGGCAATCCTGTTGGCCGGGGCTTTCAACCTTGGCTTCGCCGCCGCGCGTGGGACGCCTGAAGTCGATGCGCTTCTGCGCTGGTGGTCTGAACGATTGCGCACCGGATCGCGCCTGGAACCCGCCAGGGGGATGGTCTTTGACCAGCGCTGGACCGGACTGATGCCCGGGATGTTCGATCACGTGGGTATCTGCCACGATCCCGGAGTCAACTCCGGCTACTGGCGCGCCGCAAGCAGCCACTTCGAGCGGCGCGACGGCGCAGTGACTGTCGCCGGGCAGCCGCTGCGCACCTTTCACTTCACTGGCTTTGAGCCGGCGCGCCCCGACCGTCTGAGCAAGTACGACAACCGCATCTCGCTGAGTCAGGAGCCCGTACTTGCCGAGATGTGCGCCGAGTTCGCTCAACGACTGGATGCATGCGGCCATGCCGAGGCCAGCCAATGGCCCTACGGCTTCGGCGCAACGGCCAGCGGCCTGCTGTTGACCGCTGTGCTACGCGACCTATGGGACCGCGCGGCGCGCCAGGGGGCGCTGCGCGCGACTCCATTCACAGCGGCCGGCGAGGAAGAGTTCATCGATTGGCTCGCGCAACCGGAAGCCGGGGCGAGCCGCGGGTTGCTCAACCGCTATCTGGCAGCCCTACACGAGTCCGACGGGGAGCTGCGCCAACGCTTCCCCGACGTCTACGGGGCGGACCTGGACCGATACCTCGCCTGGGCCGACGAGCAGGCCGAGCGCCACCCCACGAATGTCCTCGGGATGCTGCGCAGGCGTGCAGAGGAGGGTAGGAACCACGGGTTGCACGAGCTCTCAGCGGGCGAGAGCCTCAATGCCGCGCGCGGCGAGGCCGTGGTCTGCATTCCCGTGTACGGCGCTCCGGAGCTGTTCGCCGAGTGCTTGACGAGCGTGCTCGCGCACACCCCGCGGAATGTCCGTGTACTCATCGCTGACGATGCGAGCCCGGACCCTGCCATCGGGACGTTCGTGAAATCGCTGGAGGGCGTGCTCGCGCACGAGGTGTACTACCTTCGCCAGGCACAGAACCGTGGGTTTCCGGGCAACGTCAACACCGCGTTCGATGCTGCCGCGCCCGCCGACGTGGTCGTCCTGAACAGCGATTGCGTCGTCGCCGAGGGCTGGCTCGACGGTCTGCGAAGGGCCGCCCACTCAGACACGCTGGTGGCCACCGCCAGCGCACTGACGAACCACGGCACGATTCTCTCCGTGCCCGAGCGCAACCGGCCCCGGGCGGGCATTCCACAGGACCAAGATCTCGCAGAGGCCGCGGGCGCGGTGCTCGCACAAGCGCTGCGCATCTATCCGCATCTACCGACTGCGGTCGGCCACTGCATGTACGTGTGCCGTCGTGCGCTCGATCTCGTCGGCGGTTTCGACCTCACCTTCTCGCCAGGCTACGGCGAGGAGGTGGACTTCTCGCAGCGTTGCCTGCTCCACGGGCTCGTCCACGTCGCCGCGGACGATGTGTTCGTGCTCCATCACGCCGGTGGCTCGTTCGCTGAGGACGGTGAGGCGCATCCGGTTCAGGCGGCGCATGACCGCGTGATCGAGGCCCGTTACCCCTACTACCAGCGTACGCAGATTGCCGCATCAACGACCACGTTCGGGCGCCTGCCCCGCGCGCTCGCGTCCGCTAGGCGCGCGATCAAAGGCCTCAGCGTCACGATCGACGGACGCTGTCTTGGCCCGCTGATGACGGGTACGCAGGTCCATACGCTGCAGCTGATCCGCGCGCTCGACGCGACCGGAGACGCAGAGGTGCGGGTGATCGTACAAGACGACCTCGGCGTCTACGCGGCGCAGCAACTCGCGGCGCTTCCCCGCGTCCGGCTGATGGCCCACACGGACGTCCACCCGGCGATGGAGAAAGCGGACGTCGCCCACCGGCCCTACCAGGTCAGCAACGCCAACGACCTGTTGATGCTCCGGTGTGCGGGCGAGCGCCAGGTGATCACCCACCAAGACCTGATCGCCTACCGCAACCCGGGGTACTTCGCCGGCTATCCGCAGTGGGAGCGTTACCAGCGCCTGACCCGGCAGGCGCTGGCTCTGGCGGACATGGTGGTGTTCTTCTCCCACCACGCCGCGCAGGACACACTCAGCGACGATCTCGTCGATCCCGCACGTGTGCGAGTCGTGTACATCGGTGTGGATCACGCCGAGTCGACACCCTCGGAGCAGAAGCCACCGCGGGGCGTGGAGGCGCTAGCGGATCGGCCGTTCTTGCTCTGTCTGGGCACGGACTTCCGACACAAGAATCGCGTGTTTGCGCTGCGCCTGCTCGAAGCCTTGCGCGAGGAGCAGGACTGGAGCGGCAAGCTGGTCCTGGCAGGACCGCGTGTTCACGGCGGCTCCTCGGCAGGTGAGGAGGCCGCGTATCTCGCCACGCGCCCGGAGCTCGCGGACGCGGTGCTGACGATGCCCGCAGTCGAGGAGGGCGAGAAGGCGTGGCTGCTGGAACACTGCACCGCCGTGCTGTATCCGACCACCTACGAGGGCTTCGGGCTGATGCCGTTCGAGGCCGCCGACCATGATCGTCCTTGCCTGTTCGCCTCCCAGACAGCGCTCGCGGAGATCCTTCCTAACGAGCTTGCAACGCTCGTGCCATGGGATCCAAGCGCAAGCGCCGAGCGGGTAAGCGCCCTGCTGTCGCGGCCCGAGGCGATGAAAGAGCACGTGCGCGCCATCCGCCGCGCCGGCCAGCGCTTCACCTGGCAGGCGACCGGCGAGTCGCTTGTGGATGTCTACCGGGCGGCCGCGGTGGCACCGGCGCGCGAAGCAGCTCGTCTGGCCGAGGAGCTCGCTCAGGTCGAGGCCGAGCGCGACGAGGTGCAACGCAAGTACAACGAGCTGTGGCTGAGCCTCACGCCCGAAGCGAGGGCGCTCGTCGCACCGGGCGGCCCGCTGAGTCCGGCGGCGCACCGCACGTTGGCCGCCGTCGTCAAGCGCCCGCTGGCCCGCCGCCTGCTGTTGGGACCGGTGGAGCTGGCACACCGGATCGCCCGTCCGGGAGACCACGCCCGCGCGCCCGCGCCAAGCACCTCGGCGGAGACCTTCACCCTGCACTTCTCCGAATCGAACCAGCAACACATGAGCGAGCAGCTGGCAACGGACGACGCCTCGCGGGTCTCACTCGAACCGTAGGACCAGCTTTCCCGGTGAGGGCTGCCGCCGGGGCCCACGGGGACGCACGGTACCCTTCCGTGGATGTCGGGAACCGCCAGCAGGGACGCCCAACCGCCGATCGTGGTCGACTCGATCAGCAAGACCTTCCGTGTACCGGAGGAGCGCGTGCACACTCTCAAGGAGTACGCCCTGCACCCGTTGCGCCACCGGCGCTACCAGACCTTTGATGTGCTCCAGGACATCTCCTTTCATGTCGGCCGCGGCGAGTTCTTCGGCATCGCAGGGCGCAACGGCAGCGGCAAGAGCACGCTGCTGAAGTGCCTGGCGGGCATCTACGGCGTCAACAGTGGGCGCATCTGGATGGACGGGCGGCTGTCGACGTTTATCGAGCTGGGCGTGGGCTTCAACCAGGATCTCGCGGCGCGCGACAACGTGATCCTCAACGGCATCATGATGGGCCTGTCTCCGCGCGAGGCGCGGCGGCGCGTCGATGAGGTGCTGGACTTCGCCGAACTGCGGGAGTTCGAGGAGCTTAAGCTCAAGAACTACTCATCTGGCATGCATGTCCGGCTCGCGTTCTCAGTCGCAATCCAGGTCGACGCCGACGTGCTGCTGGTCGACGAGGTGCTGGCCGTCGGCGACGCCTCGTTCCAGCAGAAGTGCTTCGACGTCTTCTACCGCATGCGCGACGAGGGCCGCACGATTGTGTTCGTAACCCATGACATGGGCTCGATGAATCGTTTCTGCAATCGCGCGTTGCTTCTGGAGCGAGGCCGGATGGTGCATCTGGGCGAGCCGCACGAGGTCGCGGATCGCTATCTGGAGATCAACTTCGGACGCAGCGCGAAGGCCAGCGCGGGCGCGGATGGCGAAGGCGCTGAGGGCCGCGCCGGCGACGGCGAGGCCCGTGTACTCGAGGCGTGGATCGAGGACGAGCATGGCGAGCGCCCGGCCTCGGTACCGCAGGGTCAGCGGATCGTCCTGAAGGCACTCGTACGCTTCAACATCGACGTCGAGGATCCCATCGCGAGCATGTATGTGCTCAACGAAGACCACAAGGCGATCGTTGTCGCCACGAGCGCTCGCGAGCACGAGCGCAGTGGCCGCTTCCGCGCCGGTGAGGAGATCCTGTGCTCGTTCGCGTTCGAGAACGTGCTTGCCCCGGGTCGCTACAACCCGCTGTTCACGCTCGCTCATCGCGGCACCGGCCTGGACCTGATGGACCGTGTCGAGGGCGCATTCTCGTTCCTGGTCACAGGTCCGGAAGCGATGGGGGGAGCCGTCGACCTGCCGGTCGAGGTCGGCATCGGCCGCAGCGACGCCCAGCTGCCGGCAAGCGTACGGGCATGAGCACGAAAACCAACGCATTGGAGACGATCAGGCCGCGAGGGGCCCCGTTCGAGGGACTCGGACGGCCGATCAAGGGCCCGGGAGCGTTGACCCACGACTGGCGGCGCTTCTGGCACCTCACCTACAACATCGCGCGCAACGAATTCAAACTGAAGTTCTTCGGCTCGGTGCTCGGCTACGTCTGGCAGGTGATGAATCCGCTGCTGCTGTTCGGCGTGCTGTACGTGTTCTTTGTCGTCATTAGCAAAGTCGGCGCAGGCGGCCAACCCGACGAACAGTTCTACGGCGTGCAACTGCTCGGCTCAATCGTGCTGTTCTCATTTTTCGGCGAAGCCACCGGTGGGGCGGTGAAAAGCGTCGTGGACCGCGAGAACCTGGTACGCAAGATCCAGTTCCCGCGACTCGTCATCCCGCTGGCAATGACGCTGCTGTCGTTCTTCAATCTCGCGATGAACCTGATCGTGGTGCTGATCTTCGCGCTGATCTCCGGCGTACACCCGATGCTCAGCTGGCTGGAGCTGCCCTTGATCCTCGCCCTGCTGATCATCTTCTCGACGGGGCTGTCAATGCTGCTGTCGGCGATGTTCGTGCGCTTCCGCGACATCAAGCCGATCTGGGAAGTCATCAGCCAGATCATCTTCTACGGCTCCCCCGTGATCATCCCGCTGGAGAAAGTCCGCGAAAAGCTTCTCACCCCCCCGCACAACACCCAGTTTCACCAGATCCTCTACCACATCTACATGCTCAACCCGCTGGTCACAGTCTTCCAGCAGTTCCGTCACTCAATGGTCAACCACGCCACGATCAGCGCTGAGAACTCCCTTGGCGGCTGGTTGGCGATGCTCGAGCCGGTGGGCATCGCAGTGGCGGTGTTCGCGCTCGGCTTCTGGGTGTTCAACCGCTCCGCCCCGTACGTCGCGGAGAACCTCTAGCGAGCAGAGGTAACGCGCAGGAACTCCTCCTGCGCCTGCTCGGGCGTGCGCGGCAGGCGTGGTGGCGCTTCGCCGCGGCGACGCTCCCTCCTGAGCCGCACCCCTGCTGCCAGCATGCGCAAGATGCGCTCACCGGGGAGCATCCGTCGTCGCCGGCCCAGATAACGCGCGGGCTTGGTGGCGATCATGTTCATCGAGACGCCGCCCCACAGGTGGTTGAGCCACATCAGATAGATGCGCCTGACGAGGCCGAAGCGCCGTAGCGCGAAGCCCAACCTGCGCCCCGGAGCCACACCCGCGTCCCCGTCTGAGGCCCCCACAAACTCCCCGTCCCCGAAGAACGAGCGGTAATGCGGCTCGGTCACGTCGGTCATGAAGCCGGCACGCGTCGCCTCCCAGCGATAGCGCAGCGCCCAGTGGGCGTGCTCGTAGCCCTCGTATTGCTCGACGCCGGCGACGTGCACGCCGCCAGGATCGCGCAGCGTCCTGAGTGTCTCGTTGACCATCAACAGACGTCCCCCGGGGCGCAGCACACGGTAGATCTCCTCGAACGTGCGCCGCAGGCTATCGGCGTCGTTGTGGTGCAGCACCTCGCAGCAGTACACGTAGTCGACGCTGCTGGACGCCAGCGGGATCGCGGCCATCGAGCCCAGCATGCGCTCGAAAAAGGCGCCACCGCGCTCGAAGAAGTAGTCGGCGGTGTAGAGCCCTTGGAGCTCGACCGTGGCGATGTCCAGGGCGATCGCATGCAGCCCGCGCTCGGCGAAATGGTTGGCCGCCCAACACGTGTTCGAGCCGACGTCCACGATGCTCTGGCCGGCCTGAAAGGGGATGGTGCGCAGCAGCTGGTGCATCGAGCGCGACTGCACGTACCAGTAGCCATGCTCGATGTCGGGTAGCTGCAGCACCGTCTCCGGACCCCAGCCCTCCCCTCTCATGTCGTCGGCAAAGCGCTCCAGACCCGCGGCCTCGGCCAGGATGTACGCCGGCGGCTCGTACAGCAGCTCCGGCACGCCGCGGTGCAGCGGGAATTCCGTCGCACACGCCTTGCAGCGCAACCAGCCCTCGCGCACCTCATGTTCGTCGCTGTCCTGGGCGCGCAGCTGGAGCGTGCCATCGCACCCGCACGCCGGACAGCGCAGCTGCCCGGCGAACTCGCTTTTCACGATCGCACTTCCAAGTCCCTGTACACGCTCAGCCGGCCGCCCGGTGCACCTCATGCGCACTGGCCCCGTCGAGAGCCACGCGCGTGGGACGCGCGACCTCTTCGAGGAATGCCTCCAGCGCGTCGATGCGCCGCTCCCACGAGTAGTCCCTGGCCGTCTGGATACCGGCGCTGCCGAGGCGCTCGCGCAGCCCCGGATTGGCGAACACCCGCTCCAGGGCGGCACTCACCGCTGCCGGGTTGGGCTCTGGCATCAGGCAGTTCACCCCATCCACACAGAAGTCGCGGTTGCCGTGCGCGTCGGTGCACACGACCGCGCCGCCGGTCGCCATCGCCTCAAGCGGCGGCAGCGCGAAGCCCTCATGCGTGGAGGTCTGGACGAACACGGTCGCCTCGTTGAACAGCTCGTTGACCTGCTCGTCGGAGGGGAACTCCACATAGCTCATACCAGTCTCGCCTGCCAGCTCGGGCTCAATTCCGAACAGGCACAGCTCGGGGCGCTCGCCGAGCGCCGCGCTCTGACCCAGCGCACGCCATGCATCGAGTGTCAGCGGCAGGTTCTTCAGGGGATTGGTGCGCCCCAGCGCCAGCACCATGTCCGCGCGGCGCTGCACGTCGGCGCGCGGACGGAAGGTCTCCAGGTCGATGCCCGGCGGGATCAGCTCGGCGTCGAGCCCCAGCTCGCGTAGACGCTCGCGGTTCCAGGAGGAGATCGTCATGTAGCGGAACTCGGGGCGGTATGAGTCGAGCACCGCGTGGCGAGTGCGCTCGTCGTCGGGGTAATAGGAGGTCTCGATGTCCTGTACGAAGTACACGGGAATACCCCGCAGCACGCTCGCGCGCCACACCGGCGCTGAGGTGTTCCACCAAGTCGCCACCTTGATCGCGTCCTGCTCGGCAAGCTCCGCCAGCAGCTCGTCGTAATCCTCGAAGCTGTGCACCGGTGCCTGCAGCGGAAACCACCGGGGCTCGTCACCGAGCGTGTACAGCGCGACCTCGTGTCCACGCTCCTGCAACCTGTTCAGGTGCTCGAAGATGTCCCGGTGTCCACCACCCACGCCAGTGTCCTCAGTCACGTAGATCACACGCAGCTTGCCCGCCTCGGTGCGCACCTGCCGTGCGTCGAAGAAGTCGCCCCAGCGTGCCCAGAAGACCCGCTGGGAGGCGCGCTCGCGCTCGCCGACGTCCGTGCCGCGTGTGACCGACTCGTGGTGGTAGAGGCTCGCTGCAGGGAAATACATGACGCGGAACCCCTGCTGCCAGGCACGCAGGCACCAATCGACGTCCTCGTAGGCCATCGGATAGCTCTCGTCGAGTAGCCCAACGCGTTCGATCAGCTCGCGCTTGACGTACATGCAAGCGCCGGTCACGGCGAGCACCGGACCGGCCAAGTGCGCTGGGCCCCAGTCGGCTGGCTTGAAGCGGTAGCGATGGTCGAACCACTCCGGTGCCGCCAGGTTGCGTACCGTGCCCGCGAACTGGATGCGTCCGTCGGGGTACAGAAGCCGCGGCCCGACGATGCCGATGTCGTCATGCTCGCGGCTGACATATTGCAGGCACGCCAGCCAGCTCGCGCGGGCTTCCGTGTCGGAGTTGAGCACGACTACGTCGCGTGCTGGATCGGTGGCACGCAGACCGCGGTTGACGTTGGCGGCGAAGCCGCGGTTCTCCTCCCCAGCCAACACCTCGATGCCATCGATCTCGCGCAGCGCGGCCACATGCTCCGGCCCGCTCCCATCGTCCGCCACGATGATGCGTGCAAGCTCCCGAGGCACGGTCTTGTGGATGCTCTGGACGAGCGTTGCCACCCTGTCAGCGTCACGGTAGCTGGGGATTACGATGTCAACGGGCTCACCGTGCTCGCGATACCAGGCCACCGCCCGACGGTAGGCGTCATCGCCGGGCACCGAGCGCAGCTGCAGACGACGCTTTAGTGGCGTGAGGCGCAGAGGCAGGGTGAGCGCGCGAAACAGCAGGGTACGCCAGCCGTGGTAGCGATAGGTCAGGTAGATCCGTCGACGCAGGCCGGCGAGCGGTCCGCTGAAGGTGCCGTCAAGCGCGCTCGCAGCGATCGACTCCGGAGGGGCGATCGCCGGTTTTGGCTCTGGCGTGTCTTTACCGTGGGTCACGAGGCCTGGTCCTGTGCTGGTGGTTGATCGGGCGGCACGTCGAGATCGAGCGCCGTAAAGCCCGCACGCCGCTCGAGCGACAGGCGACGGCTGACGAAGGCGGGGAGCAGGTCGGCTCGCGAGCCGAGCACAGCTCCCGAAACGCGCGCCACATGGTGACGAGTGACCGCCGCCAGCGTCGCCCGGCGGCCGGCCGGCGCGACGCCGGTGCGGACGAGCTCGCGCCGCGCCTGACTGAGCTGACCGCGAAGCTCGCGCACCGTGTGCGCGGGTCCGACTGGCTCACGCCAGCCGTAGACCTCGCGCAAGCCTCGCCACTCGTCGAAGCAGCGACGCAGCTCCTGAAGGACCGTGTAGTCGTGCGAATGCAGCACAGCAGCGTCGGGGACAAACGCCTTGGCATAACCAGCGCGCAGCATGTCGATCGCCAGCACACGATCCTCCGCGTAGGCAACCTCGCGGAAGGGCACACGCTGCCAGGCAGCATGCCTGAGGCACGCATTTGCGTCGGTAAAGAAGCCGCGCCTACCGATCAGCGACCGCGTTGGCAGCGCACAGCGCTCCTGCTCGGTCAGGCGCTCCACGCACGGCTTCGCCTCGGGAGCAAGCGAAGAGAACCAGCGCTCCAGTTCCATCCGCACCGCGGGCGAGGCATTTGGGCGAGGCCGGTAGGGGCCAAATGCGATGCCAACGTCCGGTCCGATCTCCAGCCCGCTGAGCAGCCGCTCCAGCCAGTGCTCGTCCGCCGGCTCGGCGTCTTGGGTGAGTAGCGCGACACGCGCGCCCGTGGCCTCGGCCATCAACAGGTTGCGCGTGCCGCCGTGGCTGAACTGCGCTGGGGAGATTTCGAGGACGCGCGCACCATGGGCACGCGCCAGCTCTACCGACCCGTCGGTAGAGCCCGAGTCGCAGACCAGCAGCTCGTGTTTGACCGTCTGTGACGCCAGGGCCGACAGCGTCCGTGCCAGCAGCTCACCGCCATCGCGCGTGGGGATGGCAACCGTCGGATCTGACTCAGGCATGCTCACGGCTCGCCATTCTCAGGCATAGAACCCGGTTAGGGTCACGAGTTGCGCGGCGTAGCTCAAGGCGATCATGCCCACGAGCAGCCCGGCGCCGCCCAGCAACGCCCAGCGGCGACCGACAGCGTGCAGCGAGGCGACTACGATCACCGCCAGCGGTGCGATCGCGGGGAACGCATAGCGTCCGAATTCCGCGACCAGGGGCCGTATCCCGGTGGTGTAGTAAGCCGCCTCGAAGCCCGCCACGACAGCGATCGGCATCAGCAGCAACAACCCAGCCTCGACGAGATTGCCGCGCACAAAGCGCCACTCCCGTAGCACCGCCACGATGCCCAACACCACTACCAGGAGCATGCAAGCGAAGATCACCCGATACACCCAGTGCGGGAACAGTACGTCGTACCAGCCGAATGCGCCCCAGCCACGTTCGACGAAGATCAGGAACGCCGGCGGGCTGGCGGTCTCGAAATGGGGTGCCATGAATGACAGGCGCGGAAGGAACACCTCCCACAGGTAGCCCAGGTAGCCGAGCGGGTGCGCGAGCACTTCGCTGGCCGCCCCTGAAGCGGCGGCGCTGCCGGACACGCCACCGGCGGCGACGGCGGCGCTGGAGCGAAAGACGCCGGCGAGGTGACTGGCCAGCTCGTGCACCGCTAGCGCCGCCAGCGCCAGCGCCGCGGCGCCAATGGCATCCACCCGGCGGTGGTGGCGCCAAAGTGCAGCCAGGAGCGCAATGCCCGCGACGGGATATAGAGAGTCCCCGGTGGCCTTGACGATCGGCAGGGCGATCAGCAGCCCCCCTGTAAGCAGGGCGAGCATCAACGTGAAGCCGCGACGCACCAGCATGATCAGCAGCAGCTCCAGTGCCGCCGCGGCAGCGTTGACGCCAACGTCGTTGTTGACCGCTCCGGAGATGAACCCGTACATCGGCTCGTAGGCGACAAGCAGCGCGGCGAGCACCGCCAGCCAGGGACGACCCGGTGCGAGCTCGCGCGCGAGCAGGAACGCGAACAGGACGGTGAGCGCGCCGATCAGGGCCGAGGTCAGCCGCATCAGCGTCAACTGATCCAGCGGCGAGCCGGAGGCGAGCATGTAGGCAGGCGCGAGCGCCGCGTAGTAGATCGCGCCGTGGGTGGCAGCCGTCTCGTAGCCACCCCCGTTGGCGGCGCTGGGATGCACGCGGGCCACCTGCGCTCGGTAGTAGGCCTGCGCGGACGCTGTCCACGGCATGCGCGTGTCGCCGACCTGATGGTCGCTAGTGAAGTTCATGTCTTCCAGCGCCAGAGACTCGGAGCTCGACCAACGTGCCAGCGGCGAGCCGGCGTCGCGCGAGGGCGCTTCGCCGCGTTCCACCAGCGACTGGGTATAGGCGAAATGATCGACCTCGTCGGGGGCCTGGAACGGGGGTGTGATCAGCGCCCAGCAGGCGAAGTTCAGGGCGGCAATCGCAAACAGCGAGGCGGCCATCCGCCTCTGGCTCAGCCGACCGCCCGCAGCCGCGAGCGCAAGGCAGCGCACCGATGCCAGCGCAAGCCCCGGAAGCAGGACGAGCAGGAGCAGCACATACAGCCACGGCCCGACGAATCCCGGGCGGAACAGGGACGCGCGGCTCAGGATTTTCCCCGCCCGCGCCAGATAACTGCGCTGAGAGCCAGCAGGCGGGAGATACCAGATGGCGAGCCGCCCCGAGAGCGGGGCGCCACCCACCGTCGGCGGGTCTGTAGTGGGCGCCGGCAACAGCGGCGTGCCGCCCCAGTTGACGAGTCCCTGGGCGGTCACGCACAGTGATGACGATCCCCTTGCAGATCTGGCGCTCGTCACGGGAATCCTGAATTCCGCGTCGCTGACGCGACTGGCCGGCACGGCTGTGGGGCCGAGCTGGCTATCTATCGCCCGATTGCTCCCTGAGAGCGTTAAGGTCATCTGCAGCGCTGGCCGCAGCGTCGTCGCAGAGGTCAGCTGCAGACGAATGCGCCCGGTAGCAGCCGGAATCTGCACGTCCGGCACGCAAACCGGCTTACCTGGAGGTGTTTCGGCGATGTAGCTGAGGGCCTCGACGCTGTCGGTGCCTGTGTAGTAGTCGCGCGGGAGCAGGCAGTAGAAGGCGAGCAGGAAGACCAGCGGCACGGCCACGGCCAGTGCCGCGCGCCAGACGCGCGAGTCGCCGGCGAACACCACCGCCGGAATCCGGCGCAGCGGCCGCACGCTAGCGACGGCGCAGACCGAGAATCGAGAGCAGGAACGCCGAGAAGAAGATCTGGATCCCCACGATCAACACCGAGGCGGCGATCACCGCGAGATGTTCATCGGCAAGCGAGCCAAAGCCGTGTGCGATCCAGGTCGCCAGGATCAGGCCGCCCATCACAACGCCGATGAGCATGAACGCACCGCCCATCAGCAGGCCATGCTCGAGACGAAAACGGGCACGCATGCGGTCAAACCAAGGGTCCTGCTCGCCCATGAAGTAGGTGCCGTAGGCGTGCGCGCATAGTCCCAGCGCCAGCACTTGAGTGCCGACGATCATCAGCAGCGCACCGCCAATCAGAGCGTGCACCCCCCAGGCGCGGCCGAAGAAGTCAACGCCAGCGCCGACAGCCACGACGATGATCGTGCCGAGGCCCGCGAGTAGCGCGCCGGGGACGATGAACAGGTGGTTGGGGCTGTGCACCAGTAGGAAACGCAGATGGCGCCAGCCGTCGCGGAAGCTCGACAGTTTGCTCTCGCCTCCGCGCGGGTGGTATTCGATCGGGAACTCCGCGATCTTCAGCTTCTCCTTGGAGGCCCTGATGACCATCTCAGAGGCGAACTCCATGCCGGTCGTGCGTAGGTCCAGGCGGGGCAGCACTTCGCGGCGCACCGCGCGCATCCCGCAATGGGCGTCACTGATGCCGGTGCGGAAGAACAGGTTGAGCAGACCCGTGAGGATCGGGTTGCCGACGTACTGGTGCAGCCAGGGCATTGCGCCCGGCTGGATGTTGTCCATGCGATCGCCGATCACCATCTCGGCGCCCTCTTCCAACGCGGCCACGAAGCGAGGGATCTCGTCGAAGTCATACGTCAGGTCGGCGTCGGCCATCACGATGTAGCGGCCCCGCGATGCCTCGAAGCCAGCGAGGTAGGCGCTGCCGTAGCCGCGCCTACGTTCGACCACTACGCGTGCGCCTGCGCGCTCGGCCAGCCGCGCGGAGTCGTCCTCGGAGTTGTTGTCGGCGACCACGACCTCGCCGTGCACGCCCATCCGCACGATCGCTTCCAGCGCAGCGCTGACACACGACTCGATGTTCTCCGCCTCGTTCAGGCACGGGATCACCACCGACACCAACGGCAGCTCGGCGTCGCGGGCGTCAGGTGTCTCAGGAGGAACGCTTGTTGGGAGCAGTGTGCTCATCGGCTGAAGGTTGTTGGCGCCCCGATTCGCAGAACCGGACGACTTGCGCTGCGTTTATAACGCTTGGCAGGGCGGAAAGTGGCGCAAAAGGTAGCCGCGCCGGTGAGATGAGATGCTAGCGGGATGCGCGTCTGCCTAGTCTATGACTGCCTGTTCCCCCACACAGTGGGGGGAGCGGAGCGTTGGTATCGCGATCTGGCAGAGCGTCTGTGCGCTGAGGGCCACGAGGTCACCTACGTGACCTTGCGCCAATGGAAGCGCGGTGAGCGGGCGCAAATCGACGAGCGCGTACGGGTGGTGACGGCCGGTCCGCACCTTGCGCTGTACACCGACAGCGGGCGCCGGCGGATCCTGCCGCCGCTGGTGTTCGGTGTGGGCGTGTTCGCGCACCTGCTGCGCAACGGCCGTCGCTATGACGTGGTGCACACGTGCTCGTTCCCCTACTTCTCGCTGCTTGCAGCCGCCATGCTGCGCGCGCTGATGGGCTTCGGGCTAGTTGTCGACTGGTTCGAGGTGTGGAGTCGCTCCTACTGGCGCGACTACCTCGGCGGCATCGGCGGGCGCATCGGCGAGCTCGTCCAGCGAGCCTGCGCTCGCGTCCCGCAGCGCGCGTTCTGCTTCTCCGAGCTGCATGCTCGGCGCCTGCGCGAGGAGCGACTGAACGGGCCGGTGACGGTGCTGCGCGGTCTCTACGCTGGTAGCGCCCAGCCTGCTGCACCACGTCCGGCGGAGCCGATCGTGCTGTTCGCCGCGCGGCTGATCCCGGAGAAGCAGGTGGCGCTGGCGGTTGCCGCGATGGCACTGGCTGTGCGCCGGATCGAGGGGCTACAGGGAGAGTTCCTCGGCGAAGGGCCCGAGCGCGCCGTGCTGGACGCGGCGATCGTCGAGCATGAGCTGCAGGGCATCGTCACGGCACGAGGCTTCGCGGAGACTGAGACCGTCGATACGGAGATGCGCAGGGCAACATGCATGCTGGTGACCTCGCGTCGCGAGGGCTACGGCCTAGTGGTGGTCGAGGCGGCCGCACGTGGAACACCCAGCGTGGTTGTGGCCGGCGAGGACAACGCCGCCACGGAGCTGGTTGTGGAGGGGGTCAATGGGACGATCGCCGAGCAGGCCGACCCAGAGGCGGTGGCCGCTGCGATCGTGCGCGTCTACGAAGCAGGGATCGAGCTGCGTGAGAGCACGGTGCGCTGGTTCGCGGAGAACGCCGACTGGCTGTCGCTTGAGTCCTCGCTGCGAATGGTGCTGGACAGCTACGCCCGTCCAAGTGCACGCGAGTAGCTCTCGAGTGTGAGCTGCGCGGTGCGCTCCCAGGTGAACTCGCGCGCACGCTGAAGCCCACGCTCACGCAGGCGCTGGGCGAGCGCTGGGTCGCTCAGCAGGCGCGCCAGCGCAGCGGCAAGCGCAGCTTCATCGCGCGGGTCGAACAGCAACGCGGCATCACCGGCAACCTCGGGCAGCGAGGAGGCGTTTGAGCAGGCCACCGGCACGCCGCGGGCCATCGCCTCCAGCACAGGCAGCCCAAACCCCTCATACAGCGACGGGAACGCGAATGCGGCGGCGATCGCCCACAGGCCCTCCAGCTCGGCGGCGGAGACCCAGGCGGGGAAGCGCACGTCAGCGTCGAGCCCCAGCGCGCGTGCCCGCTCGCGCAGCTCGGCCTCATGCGCTGTGGGATAGCCGGGAAGCACGAGCACGGGACGTTCCCCGACAGCGACCTGGGCGAGCGCGCCAATCAGCGCGAGCAGGTTCTTGTGGGCTCGCTTGGCGGACAGGCTCAGCACCACCCGGCGCTCGCCCAGCGCGAAGCGTGCACGCACGTCGTGCTCCGCCAGCGGCGCCTCACGCTGCACCGCCCCCAGACCCAGCGGCACCACATCGACGCGCTCGCGAGCCACGCCCAGCAGCTCCACGAGGTCCTCACGCGTGCTGTGCGAGTCGGCGATCACCCGATCGGAGCGCCGGACCCCCGCAGGCACGAGCACGCGCATGCCCTTGTCGCGGATGCCGGCGTGCGCGTCGGGGAAGCGCGCGTAGATCAGATCGTGCACGGTCACCACGCGGCAAAAGCGCCCCCACACGGGCGCCGTGCTGGCCAGGCTGTGTAGGAGATCCACGCCTGCACGCGCCGCCAGCCGTGGCAGCAGCGTCTGCTCACCGAGCACCCACTGCACGCGATTGCGCGCGTTGACCGGCACTGTCACCGCCGGCAGCAGCTCTCCCCACGGGCCGTCATTCGCTGCTGCGGCCTCGCGGTTGACGAAGGCGGTGAAGTGCGTTCCCGGTGGAGCTTCGGCCACGAGCGCGGGGATCAACTCGCGGGCAGCGACCTCCATGCCGCCGGTCTCACCAGGGACGAGAAAGACCAGGTTCAGCCCGATGTGCATAGCTACTCCCGCTGCGCTGACGATCTCAGGCCACTGTGCTCACCGCTCGTGAGGGCTGCGATGTCCCGCAAGTCCCGCTCACGTCCCGCGGCCAGCTTCATCCTGATCAGATCGTCGCGATCGACAAAGCGAAGCGACTGCCCCTCCACCTCCGCGGTGACGGCCCGCTCGCGCAGCTCCGTCCACGGTCGGGCGCCCTTCAGCTCGGCAGCGTCGGTCCATACGTCGAGACCGCCGGCTCGGGTAGCGAGACCAAAGTTGGCGCCGTCGCGCAGATGCGTGGCATTGGTCGGATCGATCCCGAGCAGGTGTGCGTCCACGCCCTTGAGCCGAGCGCCGAGCTGCTCGAGCGCCGCGGCGAGACACTCGAGGTTGCGCGTGTCAGGTGCGACGAGCACATCGACGTCTTGGGTAGTGCGCACATGCCCATATGCCTGTACGGCGACGCCGCCGATGATTAGGTAGTCGACCCCGTGGCTATTGAGCGCACGGAAGACCTCGATGGGGTCGGTCGGCGCATCGTCCGCCGGCCCGCTCGACTCAACTGGCGGGCGGGGACGCTGCGACGGGCTCATCGCTTGCCCGAGCGTGCGACCCCGGCCAATCCTCCTCCGAAGCGGTTCCACGCCAGCGAGCGTTCGAGTCGCTCGCCCATCGTCTGCGCCATCGAGTCTGCGAGGTGATCAGGGTCGAAGTCGCCCTCAAACCGCCGCACACTCAACTCCAGCCGCTCGCCCATGGCGCCAAGCAGGCGCCGGACGGTATCCACTGAGGGGGATATCTCATCACGCTCGATCCGACTGACGGCGTTCTGGGAGGTGCCGGCGCGCAGAGCGAGCTGCGCCTGGGTGAGACCGTGGCGCTCGCGCGTGGAGCGGATCAGCGTACCCGGGCCCATGGAGCTAATATACCAGATCAGGTGTGCCGAGCGCCCACTATGCCGTTAGTGGAAACGGCTGCGCGGTTGCGAGAGCGGCCATGGCCATTGCGCGAGCCGCCCTCGTTGCGCCCCAACGCACGCCGGTAGCTTTCGAGCGTCAGCTCGGCGGTGCGCCGCCATGTGAACAGCTCACAGCGACGGTAGCCGCGCTGCACGAGCGTGGCGGCGAGCTCCTTCTCGCCAAGCAAGCGCTTGATCTGCGCTGCGATCTGCGCCTCGTCGTGCGGGTCGAACAGCAGCGCAGCGTCACCGGCGACCTCTGGCAGCGAGGAGTTATCCGAGCAGGCCACCGGCACGCCGCGCGCCATCGCCTCGAGCACGGGCAGCCCGAAGCCCTCCTGGAAGGAGGGCAGCACGAAGCACGCAGCGGCCCGGTAGAGCTCCTCGAGATCCTCGCCCGAGATCCACTCGGGGAAGCGCACTCGCTCCTGGACGCCAAGCTCCGCTGCCAGCGCCAAGAGCTCACGCTCGTAGTCGTTGGGTGAGCCTGGCAGCACTAGCTGCAAGGGCTCTTGTGTGAGCAGTGCGATCGCGCGGATCAGGCCGTGGAGGTTCTTGTGCGCGCGCTTGGCTGCCACGCACAAGACGATCGGCTCGGGACCCAGGCCGAGGCGCTCGCGCACTGCGTTGGGGTTGGGGGCCACCAGCAACGGCGGTGGCTCCTCGATCCCCAACGGCGTCACGTCGAACTTCTCCACATCCAGGTGCAGCGTCGCGGCGATGTCATCGCGGGCTGCCTGTGAGATCGCGAGGATCCGCGTGGAGGAGCGTCCGACGAGAGGCGTGACCGTGTGTCCCATTGCGCGGAACAGCAACGTTGCGGCCTCGGGATGATGGACCCAGATGACATCCAGGATCGTTGTCACGGTCACAACGCCGGGATGCACGAGCGGCCCCAGGTTGGCCAGCCCGTGCACGAGGTCAATCCCGCGACGACGCGCGTCCAGGCCGATACCGATGAGCTCGTGCCACATGTGCCATGGGCTGCCGATGCCGCGCACGGGCAGCCGGATCCAGCGGACCTGCTCCGCCCAGGGCTCACGCATCAGCCAGTCGGGTGCTGTGCTGCCGACCCACGCGGTCAGCTCCAGCTCCGGCTCGGCGTCGAGCATGTGCGGCATGAGCTGTCGCGCGTAGGTGCCGGAGCCGCCGGAGTCCTCGAGCAGATAAGCGAGGTTGAGGCCGACCCTCAGCATCTCGCCGCAGCTTAGCGGCCAGCTGCGGCGGACTATGCTGCCCCGCGTGAACGGCTCGCAGCCCCGCATTACCGTCCTGGTGCCTACGTACAACCGCGCAACGCTGCTGCGTCGGGCGCTTGACTCGGTGCTCGCGCAGACCCATCGCGAGCTGAAGGTGCTGATCTCCGACAACGCCTCCGAAGACGACACCGCGGCCGTGTGCGAAGTCTATGAACGCACCGACCAGCGGGTCCAATACGTGCGCCAGCCGGAGAACATCACACCGGTTCCCAACTTCAGCTGGCTGCTCGCGCACGCTGACACGGAGTTCGTGCTGATGGTCGCAGACGACGATTGGCTCGCGCCCGACTACGTAGAGCGCTGCCTGGCGGTGATGGACAGCGACCCGTCGCTGTCGATTGTCACTGGCGTCAACCACTACGACGTCGACGACGCCCGCCATCACCTGGCGCGCAACCTGGACCTGACCGAGTCCTCGCCGTCGCTGCGCGTGCTGCGTTACCTGCGCGGGCGTTGGTCGAGCACCGCCTTCTACGGCCTGCTGCGCACCAGCGCGGTGCAGCCGGCGCTGCCGATCGCCAACGTGATGGGCGCCGACTGGATCTTCATCGCCGCGGTGGTGTTCGCTGGACGCGCGCTGACAACTGAGGACACACACCTCAACCGCGAGCAGGGCGGCGCTAGCGCAAGCTTCAAGCGCATAGCCGAAGTGTCGGGCCTTTCAGCGCGGGCGGCACGGCACCCGCATGCGGCGATCGCGTTCAACCAGTTCCGCGACATCGCGTTCTCGTCCTGCGCCTACGCGAGCCTCGGGCGTGTGCGGCGCTTCATGCTTGGTCTGGCTGGCGCCGGGGCGATCGTTGCTGGCCATCCGCTGGATGTGATCTGGGACACGTTTGGGCCGCTGATCGTGCATCCTCGCGCTGAGCGCTTCACGCGGCCGCTGCTGGATCGCTGGCGCGCGCGTCACCCCGCCTGAGGGGCAGTGCCTCCATAGCTGGTGAGGGTCGCGCGTGCGCTCGGATCGGGCTCTGCCGGCGCAGCCAGCTCACCCCAGGCGTGGACCGACAGCATGCGCCGCACCTCCGAGTTGGCGTGCTCGTAAGAGCGGGTCTGGTTGTCGGCGACGATCAGGTTCTCCTGGGCGCCCTGCCAGAAGGTGCGGCTGTGCGCCCACTCGCGCGGCGCGTAGGTGGCGCCATCGCGCCCGGCGACCAGCACGCTCTGACCCATGCGCTCGATCTGGCGGGTGAGGCTGTGCCTGCCGCTCTCGAGTAGGTAGGTGTCTGTCTTCTCTGGCAGCGGCCCTGTCCTGATGCTGCGCATCAGCTCACGACCCAGCAGGAACGCATTGCTCCGCAGATGCGGTGCGGGAAACGCTGGGAAGCCCGATAGCTGGCGCGCGAGCAGTCGCGCAGCGGCCAGCTTCTCGCGCCCCCGCTGTAGCGCCCCAGGTGAGGGCTCGGCCACGGCGGGCGACTCGGCGGCTGGCGTGCTGGGCGGCGCGAACAACTGCTTTGTGCGCTCGCGATCGCCGTACACGCGCGCATACGGACCGCCCAGGCCGACGAGGAAGCGTACGTGCGAGGCTTGGCTGGCCCAGGACGCAGTGGCACCGACCATCCCTACGTCGGGAGCATCCGCCGCCTGCTCCAACAGCGCTAGCCAGCCGTCGACGAGCGGCTCGGAGTAGGAGTTCAAGAAGCACAGCTGCTGGTGCTCGAGCTGGCTGGCTAGCTGGAAGTAGGCAGGGAGGTCGAGGACCGGGTGCTGCAGCTCGAGCAGGCGATGCGGCACGCTGTCGAGCTCACGCAGGAACGCCGCGCGGGCTGCGCGTGCGGGCTCCTGCTCGTGCTCAGGCCCGTGCTCAGGCCCGTGCTCGCGGGCCACGCCGTTGAAGGCGACGATCAGCTCATGCTCGGTGCCAGCGGCGCAGCGCAGGTACGCTGCGAGGAAGTCACGCAGCGGCTGCACGCCCAGCGGGCCCCACACGAGGTAGACCAGCCCCAGCGGCTGTGCCATCAGCGCACGAGTCCCAGCGAGCGCCCGAGACGGTCAGGCAGCAGATCGCCCAGCTCCGCTGGAAACGCGCCGAGCAACAGCAGCGCGAGGAGGTAGACCACACCGGCAATGACAGTGTGCTCCAGCGAGGACAAGCTGGGGATCGCAAGCGAAGCGGCTGCGACGCCAGCTGCAAGCGCAACCCGCGGCACGACGCGCAGGGAGCGCGCAAGGCTTGGATGACGGCGCATCAGCACCGCACCGCTGGCCAGCGCCGCGCCGATCTCCCCGGCGGCGGTCGCCACAGCGCCGCCGCGGGCGCCGTGGTCGGGTACGAGCAGCGCCAGCAGGATGATGATGCCGATCAGGCCGGCCAGGTTCAGCACGAGGATCTGGCGGTACAGCGCCAGGCTGAGCAACCCGTTGGCCCAGACGATCCCCACGAATGTGGCGCCCAGTCCGATGCCCTGGATGGTGAGCACGCTGGCCGCGGGCACATACTGGGCGCCGCCGAGCACGCGCAGAAGGAAGGGCGCGCCGATGCCAATGCATAGCGCCGCACCGGCACCAACGATGAGCGCCACTTCGAACACCTTGCCGAGGCCGTAGACCAGGCGCTCGTGGTCCTCGGAGGCGGCGCGCGAGAAGATCGGCAGAGCGGTCCCCGCGAGCAAGGCGGGCACGAGCGTGAGGACATCGATGATCCGATAGGAGACCCCGAACAGGCTTTCCTGGCGCGTGTCTGACAGCTGCGAGACCATCAGCACGGCAACCCGAAAGTAGAGGACCGACGCGGCCACAGCAGCTGAGTAGGGCAAGATGCGCATCAGGATTGGGCGCCAGCGCTGCCAGCTGAAACGCGGACGCAGCGAGCGCTGCCGGCGCACGAGCTGAGCGGTGATCACGAGCAGCACCACACCGACTGGGATCGACAGCGACAGGAACGCCAGCAGGTGCCCACCGGCGAGCACCAGCAGCAGCATTCCCAGCACAGTGAGCGCCTGGCGGAGCACTTCCAGCACGGCGATCGTGCCGATCCGCAACGTGATCTGCAACTGCAGCGCAAGGTTGTCGGCGATCGTCTGCAGCATCAGCCCGATGCCAGCGAACAGGACACCGACCACGATCTCACTCGCGTAGCCGATCGCAACGAGCGCCAGCGCAACAGCGAGGCCTACCGAGGTGAGCACGATGCGCAGACCGAGCAGGTCGGCGAACAGCTCCGAGCGCCCTTTCTGATCAAGGATCGCGCTCTCACGCAGGCCAACGGCGGTGATGCCAAGATCGGAGACGCCGCCGACGACGCCCACAACGGTCACGGCGGTGACGTAGTGGCCGGTGTTGGCCAGCCCGAGCTGACGGAACAGCAGCGCTGCACCGCCAGCGCTGATCAGTGCGCCAACGCCGTAGGCGATCACACGCAGCGCACCGCCGCGCACGGCAGCGGGGCCGGCTGCGCTGGTGGCGAGCACATCGACCTGCGCCTGCTCGCCGGCCTCGCCCTGCTGGGCGCCCAGCGCGCGCCCGCTGTCGCTCATCTCGCCTGCCACCAGGCGATTGTGTCCCTTAGACCGGCGTCCAGACTCAAGCGCGGCTGGAACCCAAGCTCGCTGTGCAGGCGAGCGGCATCGGCCACCAACGACGGTGGATCGCCGTCGCGCATGGGCAGCTCGCCAATGCCCAACAGCTCCGAGCCACCACAGTGCGCGGCAATCAGCGATGCCAGCTCGCGCAACTCGACACCCTCGCCGGAAGCGACGTTGACAGCGCCTGTGAGCGCCGAGTCTGCGAGCGCGGCGAAGGCGGCGCCGGCGTCGGCGACGTGCATGAAGTCGCGGCGCTGCGTGCCCGCTGTCATGGGCGCGCGCTCGCCGGCAAGCAGCGCGCGCACGAGCGATGGCACGAAGCGCGCGGGCGCCTCGAACGGCCCGTACAGGAAGAACAGACGCCCCCATGCCAGCGACAGGCCGAGCTGTTGGGCGTAGGCGCCGGCAACGGTGTGCAGGCCGTGCTTGGCAGCGCCGTAGAGCGTGCTGGGATGCTGCGGCGCATCCTCTGGGTAGAGCTCGCGCGAGAACTCGTACTCGGCGCACGTGCCCGCCATCACCACCCGTCGCCCACCGGCGGCGGCGAACTCCTGCAGCAGCTCGAGCGAGGCTTGCACCCAGCGCACATTCTCGGGCGCGTCCCAGAACTTGCCATGCTCGGCATACCAGGCAAGGTGGAGCAGGACCTCGGGCGCCACCTCGCTCACCACGGCACAGTCAGCGATCAGGTCGGCCTCGTGCCAAATCACTCCAGGCGCGTCTGGACCGCGATGGCGCGCAACAGCATGCACCTCATGTCCGGCGTCGCTCAGCGCGGAGAGCGCATGGCGGCCAATGAAGCCGCTGGCGCCGGTGAGCAGCACACGGCTCAAGGGCTGAAGTCCGGATAGGAGCGATCCCCGTCGGAGATGATCCGCTCTCCGGCTGGCTGTGGCCACTTAATCCCGAAGGCGGGGTCATCGAAGCGCACGCCGCGGGCGGCCTCGGGCACGTAGTGGTGCCCCATCTGGTACAGCACTTCGCAATTATCGGAATACGTCTGGAAGCCGTGCGCGAGCCCGGCGGGGATGTAGTAGGCGAGACGGTTCGCGCTGCTCAGCTCCACGCCGTGCCACTGACAGTAGGTGGCGGAGTCCGGTCGCAGATCGAGCGCCACGTCGTAGATCGCCCCGCGCACGCAGCGCACCAGCTTGGACTCGCCGTGGGGCTCGGCCTGGTAGTGCATGCCGCGCAGGGTGTCGCGCTGCGGGTTGACGGACAGGTTGCATTGCACGACTGCTGGGTCCATGCCGCGCGCGTGGAACTCCTCCACATCGAACGTCCGCGCAAACCAGCCACGGTCGTCTTCGCCAACTCGCTCCAGCTCGATCACCCAAGCTCCGGGTAGCGGCATCTGGATGAAGCGCATCACGCCCTCCGCGTCACGGCAGCAGCGTCAGCTCAGGCGTGCGCGCGGCGAAGCGCCCGCCCCACTCGCGGATGAAGCTGAGCTGCTCGACGATCTCGTCCTTGAGGTTCCAGGGCATGATCAGGACCACGTCGGGTTTGTCTTTTAGGATCGCCTCCGGCGAGCGGATCGGTATGTGGCTGCCCGGGAGGAAGTGGCCCTGCTTGTGCGGGTTCAGGTCACAGGTGTAGTCGATGAAGTCCTGTCGCAGGCCGCAGTAGTTGAGCAGCGTGTTGCCCTTGGCGGGGGCGCCGTAGCCGACCACGCTCAGGCCCTGCTGCTTGAGGTCGATCAGGAAGCTGAGGATCTGGCGCTTGTCGGCCTCCACGCGCTGCCCGTAGCCAAGGTAGGTCTCCAGGCGCTCGTAGCCCGCTGCGCGCTCGCGCTCGGCCAGCTCGCGTGCGGCGTCTGACTCGGGCTTGTCCGGGTCATCCACATGTGCGCCATAGATGCGTAGCGAGCCGCCGTGCGTGGGCAGCTCCTGCACGTCGAACAGCCGCAGGCCATGGGCGGCAAACACGCGGCTGACGGTGAGGAAGGAGAAGTAGGAGAAGTGCTCGTGGTAGATGGTGTCCCACTGGTTGTCCTCGATCAGGCGCATCAGGTGCGGGAACTCCATGGTGATCACGCCGCCGGGCTTCAGCAGGATCTTCATGCCGGCGACGAAGTCGTTGAGGTCGGGGACGTGCGCGAGCACGTTGTTGCCCAGCAGCAGGTCGGCGGAGGACTCGCCTGCGAGCGAGCTGGCGGTTTGCACGCCGAAGAACTCAACGAGCGTGGGGATGCCTTTCTGCAGCGCCACCTTGGCGACGTTGGCAGCAGGCTCGATGCCCAGCACAGGGATCTGGCGCTCGTGGAAGAACTGCAGCAGGTAGCCGTCGTTGGAGGCGATCTCCACAACATGGCTGTCGGCGCTTAGCGCCAGACGCGTCACCATCTCCTCGGAGTAGCGGCGGCTATGCTCGATCCAGCTGCTGGAGTACGAGGAGAAGTAGGCGTAGTCGGAGAAGATCGCCTCAGGCGTCTGGAACTCCTCGAGCTGCACCAAAAAGCACTCGCCACACACCAGCGCGCGCAGCGGGTAGAACGGCTCCATCGCGTTGACGCGCTCGGGCGGCAGGTAGGAGTTGGCCAGCGGCGAGGTCCCCAGGTCGGCGAACACACCCTCGACGGTGGCGCCACAGAAGCGACAGTTGGTTTGGCTCATGATGAGGCGCCAGCGTATTGAAAGGTCTCGATCTGGCCCACTGTGACAGCGCGCATGTCAGCGCCGCCGCGCAGCTGCGTGTACCAGTCGACAGTCGCCTGCAGCGCCTCGTCCAGCCCGAGCAGCGGGCGCCAGCCCAGCCGCGCACGTGCACGTGAGGAGTCAAGCTTCAGGTAGCGCGCCTCATGCGGATGCGGACCGTCATCGAGCACCGATTGGAGCTCGGCGGGCCATAGCTCGCGGACTCGCTCGACGATCCAGCCCACCGGACGCGCGTCCTGCTCGGGCGGCCCAAAATTCCAGCCGCACGCATGCTCGGGGTGATCCCACAGCGCTTGAGCGAGCATCAGGTAGCCGCTGAGCGGGTTGAGCACGTGCTGCCACGGTCGGATCGAGTTGGGGTTGCGCACGCGCACCTGCTCGCCAGCGAGGGCCGCGCGCATGATGTCGGGCACCAGCCGATCCTCACCCCAGTCGCCGCCGCCGATCACGTTGCCCGCTCGCGCTGAAGCCAGGCTGGCGGCGTGGCGGCCGACCTGCGCGTGCTCGGAGAAGAACGAGCGACGGAACGCGTCAGTGACCAGCTCAGCGCAACCCTTGGAGCTGGAGTAGGGGTCGTGGCCGCCCATCGGCTCCTCCTCGCGATAGCCCCACTCCCACTCGCGATTCTCATAGCACTTGTCCGAGGTGACGTTAACCAGCACGCGCACCTGCTGGCCATGCAGGCGCACAGCATCGAGCACGTTGACGGTGCCCATCACGTTCGTCGCATACGTATCGCGCGGCTCCACGAAGGAGCGGCGCACAAGCGATTGGGCGGCCATGTGGATCACGACCTCCGGTGCAGCAGCGGTGATCGCGCCAGCGAGCGCAGCGTGGTCGCGCACGTCAGCGAGCACGCTGTCCATGTTGTCTCCCACCCGCGCCAGCTCATACAGCGAAGGGTCGGTCGGCACGTCCAACGCGAACCCGGTGACGCTGGCGCCAAGCGACTGCAGCCACAGCGCCATCCAGGCACCCTTAAAACCTGTATGTCCGGTCAGCAGCACGCGACGATCGCGCCAGAAGTCCACGTCAACGGTGCTCATCAGCGTGCTAAGACCACGTCCGCCAGGGAGCGGTGCCGGAGCTCCACAGCTGCTCCAGCTGGTTGCGATCGCGCAGCGTGTCCATCGCCTGCCAGAAGCCCTCATGGCGGTATGAGGCAAGCTGCCCTTCGGCTGCGAGCGTGCGCATCGGCTCCTGCTCCCACACGGTGTGATCGCCTTCCAGATAGCTGCCGATCCCGGGTGCGAGCACGAAGAAGCCACCGTTAGTCCAGCCACCGTCGCCACGCGGCTTCTCCTCGAACTCGCGCACCAGCTCGCCGTCCAGCTCGAGCGCACCGAAGCGACCTGGCGGCTGCACAGCGGTGACCGTTGCCTTGGCGCCATGCGCACGATGAAAGGCGATCAGCGCGGTCACATCCACGTCGGCCAGACCATCGCCATAGGTGAAGCAGAACTCCTCCTCGCCTACATACGGCAGCACACGCTTCAGCCGCCCGCCGGTCATCGTCTGCTCACCAGTGTCCACCAGCGTCACGTGCCACGGCTCCGTTTCGGAGCGATGGACCTCCATGGCGCCGTCAGCCAGGTCGAAGGACACGTCGCACGTGTGCATGTAGTAGTTGGCGAAGTACTCCTTGATCACGTAACCCTTGTAGCCGAGGCAGATGACGAAGTCCTCGATCCCGTGCGCTGCGTACATCTTCATGATGTGCCACAGCATCGGCTTGCCGCCAATCTCAACCATCGGCTTAGGGCGCACTGCGGTCTCCTCGCTGAGTCGCGAGCCGAAGCCACCGGCCAGGATCACGGCCTTCATAGCTGCGCAGGGTAGTGGACCTGCGGGCCACTGGCCTGCAGCGCTCAGCGGCTCGCCGCTGCTGAGGTGCCTAGCACCTGGCCTTCAGGGCCTAGCGCCTGCACAGCGAAGTCCGGATCAGTGGTGCTCACCGCAATCGCTGTCTCAAAGCCAGTCGATGCGACGGTGGTGATCGGAGCGAGGGTCGTTTGGCTGCCTCCGCCCAAGACCCGCCATGCGCTCACGCCAGTGGCGCCGTTCCAGCTCGCGTACACGCTCACCAGTTCCGCGTTGCTCGCGCGCACGCCCACCGCTGGCGGCGCTGCCGGCGTGGCGCTCCAAGGGAAGCGGTACGCGCGGTAGGACTGCCCAGGGGAGGGGAAGTGCGCATCGAACAGGACCTGTCCAGACGGGCTGAATTCGGTGATGTAGGGCTCTTCGCCCCAGCCCACAAACGAGTTACCGTCAGGCAGGATCTGGTCGTTGCCCTGGCTTCCAGTGAGGATCGGCGGCGTGTGCACGTCGCGGCCAATCAGCCCAACCGAGCGATGCGCCCAGTCGATGCTCTCGCTGATCGCGCGCGACTGCGAGTGCGCCTTGGGCGTGGCGCCGTCATCGAACAGCGTCAACGTGTGATTGGGCTGCCAGCGAACGTCGTGCTGGTAGGCAAAGCCAGTGCCTGGACCCATCCTGAAGCTCGAATGCTTGCCTCCCAGGCGCCACATGACGGCGCCGCTGAGGTGATTGATCTCATACGCCGCCCAGGTGTTGCGCGAGGAGACGATGAAGTTGCCATCGCCCCAAGGATCCAGCGAGACAGAGTTGAGATGGAAGTAGTCCCACGGTTGACCAGCGGAGCTGGACGGATGCGAGTAAGAGTCGCCCAGCGCAACATGGCCGTCCGCATGCCACTCGAACATCACCAAGCCAGTCTTGATGTCAACCTCCTGCAAGATCGCGTCCTGCAGCACCCCGTCGCTGGAGCCGCCTACGGAGGACAGGTTGGCGTCAACGAGCGAGTAGGCGGTGATGAACGCGGAGCCTTGCGGCGTGACCTGCATTTCGTGCAAGTCAGCCTGATAGCCGTTACCAGCGGACACGGCGGCGACGGGCGTGTAGGCGGAGCTGTAGATCTCATCGCTACCAAAGCCAACGCCAAGGCGGGCTGGGACCTGGCCCTGCCACCACGTGAGCACCGGCTGGCCTTGATAGCTCTGCACCTGTAGGTCCGCGTCGATGTCGCCAGCGGGCGCCTGGTGAAACCAAACGAGGCCGCCGTGGGAGTTGAGGATCATCGCGCCCGACTGGCCATAGCCATGTGTGGGCGTGAGCAGGATGTCGCCAGGCGCCGCCTGAGGCGAGTCGGTGCTGACGTACACGTCGGGCGGCTGCAGTTCAGGCTGGGAGACGATGCTCTGCACCAGGCCCGCCTTGTGCAGGCTGATCGGCCTGCCGGGCGCCGGTCGATAGCCGGACGGACGCGCAACCGTGAACGTGGTGCTCACCCGCCCAGCATGGTGCGCAGGACCCACGATCGCGCTGACGCTCACACGCTCACCCTGCGTGAATGGACGCGCAGGCAGGAAGCTAGCGCCTGGGCTGCTGGCGTAGGCCTCGAGCTTGCCGCTGTGGCGCCCGCTGCTCGAGCCAACCACAGAGACCTGCGAGATCTCATTGGCAGTCACGCCAAGGAAGCTGATCTGCGTCTGCGGCGAAGCATCGGGGGTGCCGTTGAGCGGCGACACCGCCACCGCTGGCGCAGCCTGAGCTGGGGCAGCACACAGCGTCGCCGCCGATCCCAGCGCCAGCGCCAACGCACACGCAAGCGCTTGCACGCCAACCCGTACTCGCACTCCACGCTCCGGCGGCGCCGGTCCCACCATCGCCCTCATCCTCCGCCTTTCAGTATGGGGAAACCTCGACACCGCGTGTAACACGCGCGTGAACACTATGTAGCCGTCCGGCCGCGCCGCTCACATAAGAATTCGGTGAGCGCCCAGACGATCGTGCGCGTCAATGCTCCAGCACGCCCACCACACGCGAGGAGCCAGTGGCGAACGGGTAGTCCGCCTCCGCTTGGCACAGCACCCGGAACTGGTACTTCTCAGGGCCTGGGAACTTGAAGGTGTAGCGCGCGTGATAGCGACCACGGGCATTGCTGCGGATCACATCGAACTCCAGCCACGCGCCGCCCAAAGAGCGCGCCTCCAACACCAGCAGCTTGCCGCCACTGGGAATCGGCCCGCCCCGCAGGCGCCCAGAGAAATAGATGCTCCGCCCCACGCTTGCCGTACGCGGCGCGATGTTCAGCACCACACCAGCACGCACGCTCAGCGCCAGCGTCTGCGTCACAACCGGCGCCAAGCCCACATGATCGCTGTAGCCGAAGCGCAGCGTCCGCGAAGATGCGCCAGCAGGAACAACCATGCTGAAGCGCCCGTCCGCCCCCGTCACCGGGCTCCCCATCGCTGCCGCTCGCGCGCCCGCATACGCCGGCGTCGCCATCACATCGATACGCGCCCCCTCGATCGGCACGTCGCCAGGGCCAGTCAGCCGGCCGACAACCGTATGCACATGGCCATAGCCGCTCGTCACACGAGCAGCCTTCGCGCGCTCCCACGCCACCGCCAGCGTCGCCTGAGCCGAAGCGTTCGTGCCGTTCAGCGCACCAACTGCACCCTGTGGGCTCGGATTGTCCACCGTGATGATCCTTTCCAGCACCGTTGTCGCGTTTCCAGCCGCGTCAATCACGCTCACCACCAAATGGTGCACGCCGTTGCTCACCCGCGCACTTTCAAACCCCACATCGGCGCTCACCGACGCAGGACACGGCTGCACATACAGGAACGCAGGCAGCCCATCCGTCGTCTGGCCCACGTTCTTGCAGCGACCGCCATCTTCGTTGACAACCGTGCTCTGCACCACCCGTCCATCCACGCTGAACTCTGTCTCATACACCCCCGAGCCCGGGTCGCTAGCGCTGAACGCCACATCGCTCGTGCCGCTCACCGTCGGCGCCGTCGTCAATTCACCGCTCACGTTTGATGCCTTTGGGTCAGCGCCCTGTTCAAGGATCAGGTCCGCCGCATAGAGGTAGACGACTGCTGCGTAGCCGTTTGGGTCGCCGCTGTTGTCAGGGCAGTTGTATCCCGCAATGCCGCCGCAAGAGGCTGCGACATAGAGGTGTGGCCCAAGGTTGGCTTCCGGGACGACGACACGATTTTCTAGTGAGAGCGGTTGACTCGTGCTCCCGACACCGGCCGGGCATGCTGAGCCCCCGATGCAATCGTCAAATACATTCGCAGGTTCGTTGAGTTTGCTGGGTCCGGTCAACCAGAACTCGTAAAAGGCGTTAATCGCAGGACCACTGTCTGCATCGCCTGCCCGCCAGAGCGTCGCGCCGGCCAGTGTCTCGCCAGGCGGTGCGGCAAATGCCCATGTCGCAGAATCAGCGTTTGCTGTCCGCGAGGTTCCTGCTCGGAGCCCGGCAATCAGCGCGCCTCCTGGCCGCGCGCAAGTGTCTTCCGTGGAGGTTCCCTGACCGGTGCTCGACTCACTCCAGCCATCTGTGGGTGCGTTTTCGCCCAATGGTGTCTCGCACGTGTACACGTGGTAGCTACCGGCCACAGCACTGGCGGGGCTAGCTGGGCTCGCCACCTCTGTGGCGGCCGTTAGCACGATCACGACCGCCAGCAGCCGTGCTGCGCGCAACGCCCGTTTCGACATCCGTTCGAACCCAGACACCATCTCAACCTCATGTCGCTCGGAGGCCGTCTGTGGCCCCCCTCCCAAATTGTTCCATCTCCTGGGCGCGCGCAGCGCGGCGGTCAGATGGAGAAGCTGATTGGCAGTCGCGTCAGGCCGTAGATACCTGTGATGCTTTCAAGCACTGGCTCAGCGTCCAGCGCGAGATTGCGCACCCGCTGTGCGAGGAACGACAGCGCTTCGCGTAGCTCCAGGCGCGCTAGGTTTGCGCCTACGCAGTAGTGCACGCCTGCGCCAAACGTCAGCTCGCGCGCGCCGCCTCGCTGTGCGGTTATGTCGAAGCAATCTGTACCTCCCGCTCCCTGCGCGTCCTCTTGCAGGTCACGGTTGGCTGTGAATGTGCACACCATCACGATGGTCCCCTGGGGGAACGTAACGTCGCGGAACTCGAGCTGTTCGGTGGTTATTCGCGCGGTGAACGGCGTGATCGGCTCAAACCGCAGCGCCTCTGCCACTGCAGCGTCGGCCAGCGTCGGATCGTCTGCCAGCAGCGCCCACTGATCCGGATGCTCCGCTAGGAGCCTCACGGTGTGCGCGAGCTGGCTCTGCGTGGTGTCCACCCCGCCTGCCAGCACGTTGAATACCAGGTTGATGCACTCCACGTCCGACAGTCGCTCGCCGTCCTGCTCGGCAGCGATCAGAGTTGAGATCAGATCGTCGCCTGGATCTTGCCTGCGTTTCTGCAACAGCTGCTCCGCATAGGCGTAGAACTCCCCAACGGCCTGCTCTATTTGCTCGCGCTCGGTCGCCATGCTCGTCGCGTCGAACTGGCGCTGGATCCAGTTCGACCAGTGATGCAGCTTGGGCGCATCCGCCAGCGGCGCTCCCATGACGGTTGCGATCGTCAGCGATGGGTAGGGCTTTGCAAACGCCTCGACAAACTCGCAGCTCACCGTCGCGGGGGACGGCGATGCTGCGACTGCATCTCCCAGCAATCCCTCCAAGAAGCCCCTCATTGCGGGGCTGTAGCGCTCGACCGCACGCGGCGACAGCGCTGGGTTGATCAGGCTGCGCAGCCGCGAATGGTCCGGGCCGTTCACATGCAGGATGTTGCGCCGCATCTGCTCATACAACGGCCCGTCGCTGACGCCAAAGATCTCTGCGATCTTCATCCCTGGGAACGTTGCTGCCCGCGAGCGCAGGAAGAACTCCCCCGCCTCGCGATCCAACACCATGTAGCCAAACGGCCCCTGTGCTAGCCAGCCTTCACTCCGTAGCTGCGCCATCGCAGCATGGAAGCGTTCCCCGCGCATTGACGCGTCGGTGTAGTCAAACGCGGGGAGCTCCAGCTCGCTAACGAGCGCCATGGGCGCGGCAAGGCGGGGGGAGCCGGGCTGGCTCGACTCTCATCTACTTCTTCTTCGGGCTCACCGCCTGCTTCAGTGACGCTCCAGCCGAGAACTTGGGCGCCTTTGACGCTTTGATTTTGACCCGCTCGCCCGTACGCGGGTTGACGCCCTGGCGTGCCGCACGTTTGACCACTGAGAACTTGCCAAAGCCGGTGATGCTCACCTCGTCGCCTTTTTTCAGTGTCTTGGTGACGGTTTCTAGCAACGAGTCGACTGCGCGAGCGGAGTCCGTTTTCGTCAGACCGCTATCCGCTGCGATCGCCTCAATCAGTTGCGACTTGTTCATGGTGTTCCTTTCAAGTAGTCCCACCAGGCCTTATGCCCGGTGCCGTGTCCAGCGAGCGCGCAGGGTACCGCGCCAGCTTCTTGCCTGGGTTGAGAAGACCCTTTGGGTCAAACACACGCTTGATCTGCTCATGCAGCCCTAGCGCCCTTGCGTCCCACTGAGACTCGAGTCGCCCACGCTTCAGCCAGCCCACGCCGTGCTCGCCAGCGACCGAGCCGCCCAGCTCCACAACGAGCGCAAATAGCTGCTCCCCCACCGCATCCGCCGCATCCAACTCTGCCGCGTTGGAGGGGTCCACCAGGACCGTCGCGTGCACGTTGCCATCACCTCCATGTCCCCACGCGCAGGAGCGCAGGCCGTGCGCGCGCGCTATCTGCTCAAAGCGCTCCAAGCCCTCGGCCAGCCGCTCCAGCGGGAACACCACGTCCTCGCTCACCTTCGCCCCACGTGCTGCCGTGACCGCCGGATTCGCCCCGTCGCGCCAGCGCCACAGCGCTTTCGCGTCTCGCTGCTCGTCTAATGCCAGCGCTCCCTCGTCCAATAGCTCCAGTAGCGCCTGACGCTGTGTCTGCGTGTCCGCGTGTGAGCCGTCGACCTCGCAGATCAACGCAAACCCGGCCCCCGCTGGCACCTCGCCGGGGTAAGCGCTAGCGGTCAGCTTCAATGTCTCGCCGTCCATGAAGTCCAGCACTGACGGGCGCAGCCCTGCGGCCAGCACCTCGAGCATCGCCGCACATCCTTGCTCGCGTGTGGGCAGGAACACCACCAGCGCTATGGCAGCCTCTGGCGCTGGCAGCAGCCGCAATCTCACCGCTGTGATCACCCCGAGGGTTCCCTCCGAGCCGATCAGCAGGCTCTTCAAGTCATAGCCGGCCACATCCTTCGCAGCCCAGCCGCCCACCTGCACGAGCTCTCCCGGCGCTAGCACTGCCTCCAGGCCCGCCACCCAAGCGCCCGTCACGCCGTACTTCAACGCATGCGGACCGCCTGCGTTGGTCGCCACGTTGCCGCCAATCTGTGACTGCTCTGCTGCGCCTGGGTCCGGCGCGAACATCAAGCCGTTCTCGCGCGCCACGCGCTGCACATCGCGGGTGCTTATTCCTGCCTCTGGGAACATCCGCCACAGCCCCGGCTCCAGCTCACGCATCCTGCGCAGCCGCTCCAGCGACAGCACCACGCCGCCCGCTGTCGCCACGGCGCCGCCCAGCAGGCCGGTGCCGCCGCCACGCGGGACGATGGGCACGTCCTGCTCATAGCACCAGGCCACCACTGCAGCCGCCTCCTGTGCGCTGCCCGGCAGCGCTACTGCGTCAGCGCGCCCGTCCACGCCCCTGCGGTTGGAGCTGTCCCTGTTGTAGGGCGATGTTGGCGTGGCGTCTAGCGCGTGCTCTGCACCGAGCAGTTGGCGGAGCTCACGGACGATGGCAGTGGAGTCGCTGGACATCACCGAAGCCGAGGCTAGTCCACCTCGCCCCCTGCCGCCCTGCTTGGGGCGGCGCGGCGGGCTATCGCTCTGACGCCATGGGCACTGCGGGTAGCATTGGCAGTCGAAATGGCAATCAGCACGAAGCCGCCTGGCGATGGGGATACGCGGGGCGGCACTCCCGGCGGCGGGCATGGCGAGGCCAAGAGCTTCCGCACGCTCTCCGACGAGCCCGTACGCGAGCTCTACACCGCTGAGGATCTCCCCGCCGGTGCCGGAGCGGGCGGCCCAGAAGACCCGATCGGACTTCCTGGCCAGTACCCGTTCACGCGTGGCATCCACGAGTCGATGTATCGCGGGCGCCTTTGGACGATGCGTCAGTTCGCAGGCTTTGGCACCAGCGAGGAGACCAACGAGCGCTTCCATTACCTGCTCGAGCACGGCCAGACCGGCCTGTCGACTGCCTTCGACATGCCCTCGCTGATGGGCCATGACTCTGACTCGCCGCGCTCTCTTGGAGAGGTTGGCCGCGAGGGTGTGGCGGTTGACACGCTCGATGACATGCAGACGCTGTTCGCTGGCATCGACCTCGGCGAGGTGTCTGTGTCGATGACCATCAACGCGCCTGCTGCGATCATGCTCGCCTTCTACGTCGCCGCCGCCGAGTCTGCCGCGGGCGGCGCGGGGCCGGTCACGCCGGAGCGTCTGTCCGGGACGATCCAGGCGGACATCCTCAAGGAGTACATCGCCCAGAAGGAGTGGTGTTTTCCCATCGATCCCGCCATGCGCCTGTGCGGCGACATGATCGAGTGGTGCACGCAGCGCATGCCGCGCTGGCACCCCATCTCCATATCTGGCTACCACATTCGCGAGGCGGGCTCGACCGCCCAGCAGGAGCTTGCGTTCACGCTCAAGGACGGGCTCACCTACGTGGAGCAGGCCGTCGAGCGGGGGCTAGACGTCGATGACTTCGCGCCGCGACTGTCGTTCTTCTTCAACGCTCAGATCGACTTCTTTGAGGAGATCGCCAAGTACCGGGCTGCGCGACGTATCTGGGCGAAAGAGATGCGTGAGACCTTTGGCGCTAAGAACCCGCGCTCCTGGCAGATGCGCTTCCACGCCCAGACCGCGGGTGTGTCGCTGACCGCGCAGCAGCCGCTCAACAACATCGTGCGCACCGCCGTCGAGGCGCTCGCTGCTGTGCTTGGCGGCACCCAGTCGCTGCACACCAACTCCTATGACGAGGCGCTAGCACTGCCCACTGAGGAGGCGGTCACGATCGCCTTGCGCACGCAGCAGATGCTCGCCCACGAGACCGGCGTAACCAGCACAGTTGACCCGCTCGGCGGCTCCTATTTCGTCGAGGCGCTCACCGATGAGATGGAACAGCGAGCGTACGAGTACTTCGCCAAGATCGACGAGCTCGGCGGCATGGTCGCGGCCACCAAGCTCAACTACCCGCAGCGTGAGATAGCGGACGCCGCCTTCTCACTGCAACAGGAGATCGATGCTGCCGAACGGGTCGTTGTCGGCGTCAACAGCTATGTGAGCGATGAGGTACCCATTCCCACGCTGCGCGTCGACCCTGCGCTCGAGCGCAAGCAGATCGGGCGCCTGCAAGCAGCGCGCGCAGCGCGTGACGGCGCTGCGGTGGATAGCACGCTCGCCACGCTGCGCGAGCATGCCGCCCACGCGGAGCGCAACCTGATGGAGCCACTGCTCGACTGCGCCCGCGCGCACGCTAGCGAGGGCGAGATCATCGAGTCGCTGCAGCAGGTGTTTGGCGACTACGCAGAGACGCCTGTCTTCTGAGGGGCGCATATCTGTCGGCGTGGCGCCCCTTTTTGGCGACGGGCGGAACGGCACGGGCACCGTGCGGCTTTATTCATCAGATGCAACCGGTGTATCGCAGCGGTGATACGGCACACCAAAAAGGGAACATCTTCCCGACCCACGGCACAAAGCAGTCACACATCCGCCGCGCGCGCGGCCAGACGAGGCCAGGCGAGGCGGCGCGAGACACGGCGAGACACGGCGAGACACGGCTATGGCTATACGGAGTCCATCAGCAGGAACGAGCCTTGTCGCGAGGTTGGCCGCTTGCCCCAGGCGGTTGTGCGCGCGTAGTTGATCAGCTGCTCGAGGTAGTGGCGGGGGTCGGGCTTTTCTACTCCGGCGGCGGTGAGCACGTTGAGCGCGCGCGGGTCGGTGAAGCGACAGCGCACGTCGAAGTAGGGGACGAATGTCTCGGCGCCGGCGGGTAGCCCGGCGGGGGTGTGCTGGGCGACGAAGCGCAGCGGCTCCCGCCCGGAGAGCGAGGAGTGCAACTCGACGAGCTCACCGGCGCTGAGCGCGAGCTCGCCGGAGACGAGGTTGTAGGCGCCGTGCGCATGCTCATTGTCGAGCAGCGCGAGGATCCCGTCGGTGACGTAGTCGACGGGCACGAAGTCGACGATCGAGTCTTCGCGGGCGGGCACCTCCTGCAGTAGGCCCCGTTCGAAGGCACGCATGGGCCAGTAGAGGACGTTGAACGCGGATGTCCAGCCGCTGGCGCTGTGTCCTACGACGATGCTTGGACGCGCTACGGCGATCGGCAGGTCGTCGGCCGCCAGCAGCATCCGCTCGGCCTCGTTCTTTGATTGCTCGTAGGTGTTACGGAACTCCTGGCCGATGTCGAGATCCTCCTCGCGGAAGGCGCCGGCGTGGCGGCCGCTGACGTAGGCGGTGGAGACGTGCACGAGGCGTCGCAGCGCGCCGGCGTTGGCGATCTCGCGTGCGAGCTCGATCACGCGCTCGACGCCGCGCACGTTGATCTCCCGCGCCTCGGCCAATGGCAGCTCGAACGAGATCGAGGCGGCGCAGTGAACGATCGTCTCGACAGAGTCGAGGAGCCAGGCGCGGTCGGCGGCGGACAGGCCGAGCCCTGGCTCGAGCAGGTCACCACGCACGGCGCGCACGCGCGCGGCGGCGGCGGCGGGGGGCGCGTCGTAGAGGCGGGCGAGCACGCCGTCCAGACGCTCACGGGCGCCATCATCGTGGGGGGCGCGGACGAGCACGACGATCTGCTGGCGGTCGCGCTCGATCAGGCGCGCGAGCGCGTCCATACCGAGAAAGCCGGTGGCGCCGGTGAGCAGGATTGCGCCGCCACCTGTGGCGCTCATGATGCTGGAGCGGGGCTGGCGGCGGGCGGTGCTGGGCAGCCGATGGCGTGGTAGCCACCATCAACGTGCAGGATCTCGGCGGTGATGGCACGAGCGAGCGGCGAGAGCAGGAAGCAGGCGGCGTCGGCGACTGGTGCGGGGTCTTCGGAGTCCCAGGCGAGCGGCGCGGTTTGTGACCAGACGTCGGAGAGCTGCGAGAAGCCAGGGATGCCACCGGCGGCGAGCGTGGCGAGGGGGCCGGCGGAGACTAGGTTGACGCGGATACCGCGCGGGCCGACCTCGCGCGCAAGATAGCGGGCGACGGCCTCGAGGGCGGCCTTGGCGACGCCCATCCAGTCATAGGACGGCCAGGCGATGCTGGCGTCGAAGTCGAGCCCGACGACGCCGGCGCCATTGGGCGCAGCGTCGAGCAGCGGCAGCAGGCCTGCGACGAGTGCCTTCAGCGAGAACGCGCTGGTCTGGTAGGCGGTGACGGCGCTCGCCAACGGCGTGTCGAGGAAGTTGCCGCCGAGCGCGTCGGGCGGGGCGTAGGCGACAGCGTGCAGCAGGCCGTCGAGGGCACCCCAACGCGCGTCTAGCTCGCTGTGCACGTGCTCGATGTCCTGGGCGCTGTTGACGTCCAGCTCGAGCACGTCGACGGCCTGTGGCAGCTGGCGGGCGGCGCGTTCGGTCATGCGTTTGGTGCGCCCAAAGCCTGTCAGCAGCACCTCGGCGCCGAGCTCCTGCGCGCGGGCGGCGGTGACGAAGGCGATCGAGTGGCGATCGAGCACGCCGGTGATGAGCAGCCGCCGGCCTCCCAGCATCACGATGTCGGGCTGTTGCGGCGCCAGAGCACCTGGACGCCTGCGCGCACGACGAGCGCGTCGTCCTGGTTGCGGATCTGCCAGTTGAAGTCGACGAGACCGCTGCGCTCGTCGATGGGACGCAGCGCGGTTAGCTCGCCTGCGACGAAGATGGTCTCGTGCAGGCGCACGGGGCGCTTGAAGACGACGTCGCTGACGCGTCTGAGCGCGAGCACGCGCTCGGGGTCGAGCGGCACGAGCCCAACGGCGAGCGAGAGGATGAGCATGCCGTGCGCGATGCGCTCGCCGAACGGGCTGGCGGCGGCCCAGTGGGCGTCGATGTGCTGCGGATGGGTGTCGCCGGTGAGCGCGGCGAAGGCGTCAACGTCGCGATCACTGACTACACGCTCGGCGCTACGAAAGCGCTGCCCGACGGACAGCCGCTCGAACGGCTCGGACCAGACCATGCTCGTCGGCCCGGACATCAAGGCGGGCTCAGAGTGGGACATTGCTGGCACGCGACTCGGGCCGGTGCAAGCCGGCGAGGGACTCGAAGCAGGAGGCGACCCGCTGGCGGGTGGAGTCGGGGGTGATGACCTCGTCGACGAAGCCGTCGGCGCTGGCGCCCTCGACTTGCAGCTGCTCGGAGGAGTAGGCGCTGGCCAGCCGGCGACGGTGCGCGCTGGGATCGTCGGCGGCGGCGATCTCGCGACGATTGAGGATGCCGACGGCCTGCTCGGCGCCCATGACACCGACTTCGACGCCGGGCCAGGCGAACACGTAGTCGGCGCCGAGCGCCTTGGAGTTCATGGCGATGAAGGCGCCGCCGAAGGCCTTGCGCACGATGACGGTGACGCTGGGCACGCTGGCCTCGGCGAAGGCGTGTACGAGCTTGGCGCCGTGGCGGATGACGCCGTCCTTCTCCTGGCGCGATCCGGGCAGGAAGCCGGGGGTGTCGACGAGCACGAGCAGGGGCAGCCCGAAGGAATTGCACATGCGCACGAAGCGGGCGGCCTTCTGCGCGGACTCGGCGTCGAGCACGCCGCCGAGATACTTGGGCTGGTTGGCGACGATGCCGATGGAGCGACCCTCGAGGCGGGCGAAGCCGCAGAAGACGTTGCGTGACCAGCGCGGGCTGACCTCCATGACGCGGCCGCCGTCGACGAGCGCGCTGGCGAGGTGGCGCATGTCGTAGACCTTGCGCGCCTGCGAGGGCACGGCGCGGTCGGGTGAGCCCTCCTGCGGGGCGACGGTGGGCCACATTTGCGGCGAGACGCCGGCGTGCTGGGGCAGGTAGTCGAGTAGGTCGCGGGCCATCAGGGCGGCGTCGACCTCGGTGGGCGCGGTGAAGTGGCAGACGCCGTTGCGCTCGTGCACGCGGGTGCCGCCGAGCGAGGCCATGTCGACGTCCTCGCCGGTGACCTCGGAGACGACGGCTGGGCCCGTCAAGAACATGGATGCGCGCCCGGTCATGATGACGAAGTCGTTGAGCGCGGGACCGTAGGAGGAGCCGCCGGCGGCGGGACCGCAGACGATGGAGATTTGCGGCACGAGGCCGGATAGGCGCACGTGCTCGCGGAAGATGGAGCCGTACCCGGAGAGCGCTGCCAAGCCCTCCTGCATGCGCGCGCCGGCGGACTCGACGAAGCCGATCACGGGCACGCGGGCGCGGCCGGCTAGGCGCAGCACTTCGACGATGGTCTCGGCGTGGGCCTGGCCGAGCGAGCCGCCGGCGAAGGAGGCGTCCTGGGCGTAGCAGTAGACCTGGCGCCCGTCGACGCGGGCGTGGGCACCGAGCACGCCGTCGCCGGGCTGCGCGCGCTCGCCCATGCGACGTGAGCGCACGGCGGTGCGCAGCAGCTGCAGCGATCCGGGGTCGGCGAGGACCTCGAGGCGCTCGAGCGGGGTGAGGCGCTCGTCGGGGCGCTCGAGCAGCGCGAGGCTCATGGCGCCTCCAGGCACAGAACGGCGTTGTGCCCGCCGAAGCCGAAGGAGTTGGACAGGGCGAGCACGGGACCGCCGTTTGCGCCATCGGCGTTCGATCCATGCCCGCCTGGCGCGAGCGGGCGCGCGGCGCCGGGGACGTAGTCGAGATCGAGGCCCTGGTCGGGCTCTTCTAGGCCGAGCGTGGGCGGGGCGATGCGGTCGCGCAGCGCGAGCAGCGTGGCGACGGCCTCGACGGCGCCGGCGGCGCCGAGCAGGTGCCCGATGGCGGACTTGGTGGAGGACACGGGAATCCGCTGGGCGTGCTCACCGAGCGCGAGCTTGATGGCGTGCGTCTCGGCACGGTCGTTGAGCGGCGTGGAGGTGCCGTGCGCGTTCACGTAGTCGATCTGCGTGGCGTCGACGCGGGCGTCGGCGAGCGCGGCGAGCATGGCGCTGGCTTGGCCTTTGCCGTCCTCGCGGGGGGCGGTGAGGTGGTGGGCGTCGGAGCTGGCGCCGTAGCCCTTGATGGTGCCGAGCACGCGCGCGCCGCGCGCACGGGCGGCGTCTTCGCGCTCGAGCACGAGTACGGCGGCGCCCTCTCCCATGACGAAGCCGTCGCGGCGTGCGTCGAAGGGGCGCGAGATACCGCTGGCGGACAGGGCGTCGAGGGCGCTGAAGGCGGCGCGTGCGAGCGGTGTGAGGCCGGCCTCGGAGCCGCCGGTGACGACGGCGTGGGCTTCGCCGTTTTGGAGCATGCGCAGGGCGCTGCCGATGGCGTGGGCGCCGGAGGCGCAGGCGGAGCTGACAGCGTAGGAGGGGCCTTGCAGCCCGTGCGCCATTGACAGCGCGCCGGCGGCGGCGTTGCTCATCATTAGTGGCACGGCGAGCGGCGAGACGTACTGGCCGCCGCGTTCGCGCAGCGTGTCCTGACCGCCGGTGAGGGTGGCGATGCCGCCGACACCGGTGCCGAGCACGCAGCCGACTCGCTCGGGATCGTAGGGCAGCTCGTCCTGCCAGCCGGCGTCGGCGAGCGCCTCGGCGCAGGCGGCGAGGGCGAGCTGGGTGAAGCGATCGGCGCGGCGGGCCTCCTTGTTGGAGAGGAAGTCGCTGGGGTCGAAGTCCAGGCAGGCTCCCTCGCCGTCGGCGATCCCACTGACGCCGGCGCTCCAGCGCTCGTGCAGGGTGCGCGCGCCGACGCCCAGCGGCGTGACAGCACCTACTCCGGTGACGACGACTGGCTGCATCGGGCCTAGAGGCGCTCGGCGATTAGCTTGATGGCGTCATCGACGGTCTTGACCTCGGCGACATCGGAGCCCTTGAGCTCGACGCCGTAGGACTCGTGGACGATTTGCGAGAGCTCGGCGAGGTCCAGCGAGTCGATGTCGAGCGCCTCGAACGTGGCCTCGCGTGTGATCTGGTCGGCGTCGGCGCCGAACGTCTCGAGTGATTCGACGACGAGCTTCTCGATCTGCTCTTCGGTGACGGTGGTGCTCATGACTCTCCTTTTTGATGGTTTGGATGGCGTTTAGCGATCATGTGGTTGGTGGACGCGTAAGTGCGCGCGGCGGTGGCCATGGCTACGCGGCAAGGCCGCCGTCGACGTAGAGGGTTGAGCCGGTGACGTAGCCGGCGTGCTCGGAAGCGAGGAAGGAGGCGCAGGCGGCTACCTCCTCGGGGGTGCCGGCGCGGCGTGCGGGGACTGCGCTGAGCAGCTCGCCGTCGAGGTCGGCGGTCATGTCGGTGTCGATCAGTCCGGGGGCGATGGCGTTGACGGTGACCCCGCGGCGGGCGACCTCGACGGCGATTGTCTTGGTCATGCCGATCAGCCCTGCCTTGGCGGCGGCGTAGTTGGACTGCCCGGCGTTGGCGCGTGGCCCGATGACGGAGGAGATGTTGATGACGCGTCCGAAGCGCTCGCGGATCATGCCGCGCAGGGCGTGCCTGGTGGTGCGGAAGGCGCTGGTGAGGTTGGTGTCGATGACGCTGCTCCAGTCGGAGTCGGTGAGGGAGAGCGCGAGATCGTCGGCGCGCATGCCGGCGTTGTTGACGAGCACGAGCACGCGGCCGAGCTCTTGCTCGACGGTCTGGAAGAGGCGGTCGAGCTGCTGCTGGGAGGTGATGTCGGCGCCGACGGCCAGCGCGCGGCCACCGGCGTCGTGGATGCGCCCGACAACCTCGGCGGCGGCGTCCTCGCTGGCGCGGAAGTTGACGGCGACGGGCCAGCCGTCGGCGGCGAGCGCGCAGGCGATGGCTGAGCCGATGCCGCGTGAGGCTCCGGTCACCAGCGCGCAGCCGTGCCGTTCGCTGGCGGCGTTCACGAGGAGCTGCCCCAGGTCATGACGGTGGCGCCCCAGACGAGCCCGGCGCCGACGGCTCCAAGCACGACGGTGGCGCCTGGTGCGAGCGCGCCGACGCGTATGGCCTCGCCGAGCGCGAGCGGGACGCTGGCGGCGCTGGTGTTGCCGAGGGTGGAGATGCAGTCGAACACGCGCTCGTGCTCGACACCGAGCCGCTCGGCGACGGCGGAGAGGATGCGTCCGTTGGCTTGGTGGTAGACGAACAGGTCGACGTCGGAGAGCTGCAGGCCGGCGAGCTCGAGTACTTGCAGGGTGGAGGTGGACATGTGCTCGACGGCGCGGAGGAAGGTGTCGTGGCCTTCCATCTCGAGCACGAGCCGCTCGCGTGTTACCTGGATGGTGGTGGCGGCGCTACCGTCGGAGCCGAGCACGAATGGCCCGATCTCGCCGTCGGCGTTAAGTGAGACGACGAGCGCGCCGGCGCCGTCGCCGAACAGTGCGGCGGTGCGCCGCTCCTCCCAGTCGATGAAGCGCGAGAGGATCTCGGCGCCGATGACGAGTACGTTGCTGGCGCGACCGGACTCGATCCATGCGGTGGCATGGGAGAGACCGGCGATCGCTCCGGTGCAGGCGGCGCCGACGTCGGTTGCGGCGACGTTGACCATCCCGAGTTCGTGCGCGACGAGCGGCGCGCACGAGGGGGTGATCTCATCGGCGGCGAGCGTGGCGACGAGCACCATGTCGATGTCGTTGGCGTCTAGGTGGGCGTCTTGTAGGGCGAGGCGCGCGGCGGCGCTTGCTAGCTCGCTGACGCGCTGGCCGGGGGCGGCATAGCGGCGCTCGGTGATCCCGGTGCGACGCTCGATCCACTCGGAGCTCACGCCGAGCTGCGCGGCGATCTCCTCGTTGGGCACGCGGCGCTCGGGGAGGGCGATGCCAACGCCGGTGATGCCGGCGGTGCGACGGGCTAGGGGCTCGCGGCCGTCGAGCGCGGGGCGTGTCTGCAGCGTGTGCTCAGGCGACACCGCTGGCCTCCAACTCGAGGACGCTTGCATCGGGCAGGTTGCGCGAGACGAGCTTGGCGAGGACTTGGCCGGGACCGAAGTCAACGAACGTGTCCGCTCCGAGCTGCGCGAGCGTGAGCATCGTTTGGCGCCAGCGCACGGGCTGCACGATGGCGGCGGCGAGCTCGGCGCGGATGTCAGCGAATGGCTGGGCGCTTGCGCCGGAGATCACGGGTATCTCTGGCGGGGCGAGCTCGACGCTGTCGAGCGCGTGGCGAAAGGGCTCGACGGCGGCGGCCATGGCTGGCGTGTGAAAGGCGCCTGTGACGTCGAGCAGGATTGCGCGCACGCGTTGCTCGCGCGCGTCGCTTGAGGCGAGCCGCAGACGGGCGGTGGGACCTGCGAGCACGGCTTGACCGGGGGCGTTGTCGTTGGCGACGATGACCTGGTGCGCTGCTGCGAGCTCCTCGAGGAGTTCTTCGGTGCCGCCGAGCACGGCGAGCATCCCTTGCTCCTGGCCTGCGGAGGCGGCTGCCATCAGCTCGCCGCGCAGGACGGCTAGGCGCAACCCGGAGCTTTGGTCGAGTGCACCGGCTGCGACGAGTGCGCTGAGCTCTCCGAGCGAGTGCCCAGCGAGGGCGACGGGGCGTAGGGATGCTGGCCTTTGCGCCCAGCCGGCGATGCTCCCGCAGAAGATGGCTGGCTGGGCGAAGCGGGTGCTCTCGCCGACGCGGGCAAAGGGGTCCTCGCCGACAAGTGCGATGCACTCGGCAAGCAGCTCGGGGACGATGCTGTGCACGCGATCGCGGAGATCGCCGGTTTGGCTCCCCTGGCCGGGGAACAGCCCCGCTGTGACGCCGTTGGACACTGTGGACAGACTTCCGGGCCAATGCGGGCTCGCGCCGGCGCGGCACGGGTGAACCCCTCAAATGGGGGGTGCAGTCCGTGCGCCTGGGGGTACGTGGGGGCTTCAGCGGTGCATTGGGAGCTTTAGCGGTGCAGGCCCAGGCGCTGGGCGCGCTGGACTGCGTCTGCGCGGTTGCGTGCGCCGAGCTTGCGGTAGAGCGTGCTGGTGTGCTCCTTGACGGTGTGGGGTGAGAGAAACAGCTCGGCGGCGATCTCACGGTTGGTGGCTCCGCCTGCGATTAGGGCGAGGATCTCGCTCTCGCGATCGGTGAGCGTTGGTGCGGCGGGACTCGAGACGTCTTTGAAGACCTCCTGGCCATCGCCGACCATGCGCACGAGCTTGGCGATCTCGGGGGCGGGCCAGTCCTTGGAGATGAAGCCGGCGGCTCCGGCGGCACGCGCGGCGCGTGGGGAGATCCCGCCGGCGCCGGACATCAGCAGTACCCGTGGAGCGGGTGCCTCGCCGCGCAGGCGCTCGCAGATCTCAGGGCCGGACTCGACACCGAGGAACAGGTCGACGAGCGCTACGTGCGGCTCATAGCGCCTGCACACGGCTAGCGCCTCGGCGCCTGTGCGCGCGCTGAGACAGCGGTCCACCCAGGGCATCTGCCCGAGCATCAGCCGGAATCCCCAGTGCACGACATCGTGGTCGTCGACGACCAGGATCCGCAGCCGCCTTTGCTCCTCGGGCGTACTCACTGTGCGGTCGGCACCACGAGGCGTACCTGCCATGCCCCGGGCTCTGACTCCCCGTACTCGAGCACGCCATCGTGCTGGAGCGCCTCGAGGGTTGCGAGGCGCAGACCTACGCCCCCCTGCCCGTCGTTGTGCAGTGGCGCGCCGTCGTTGCGCACCTCGAGCACGAAGGTGCTGCCGTCGTTGCGCAGCGACACTTTCACGAATGTAGCGCGGGCGTGCTTGTGCGCGTTGCGTACGGCCTCGACGAGGATTGACTGGGCGAGCGCCTCGAGGTTCGTGGGCACTTCCTCGGCGCTGGCGCCCTCGAGCACGATCTCGAGCGCCGGATAGAGCGCGCGCACGCGTTCGAGTTCTTCGGCGAACGTCACGTTGGTGGGACGTGAGGCATGCCCGAGCGGGCTCATCAGCGCGGTGCGCAGATCGGTGAGCGCCCCCTGCACCTCCTGGGCGCAACGTCGTTGCGAGTCGGCATCGAGCAGCTCCTCGTGCGAGAGCGCGAGCGAGACCCCAAATAGCCGCTGCACGACCCCCTCGTGGATCTCGCGCGCCAGGTCGATGCGCTGCTGCAGCTGGCGGCTTTGCTCGTCATAGGCGGTGACCTCGCGAGCGACGGAGGCCATGGCGATTGCCTTGCCGAGCGTCCACAGCAGATGGCGCTCGTCCTCGTCCATCTCCGGTAGCTCCGCCTCGCGCTCGGAGAGCACTACACCGACGTAGCGGCCGGCTGCGGCCATTGGCGTGCACACGATGCGCACGCCCTCGAGCAGCTCGCGCACCGCTGGCGGCACCTTGAAGTCGGCGGCACCGTCGACTTCAAGGATCCGGTCTGTGGCTAGCGCGCGCCGCGCGACGGGGACGGAGTCGATCGTGACGAACAGCTCAGCGAAGACGTCCAGCTCGATGCCGTGCGCGCCGACGGCGCGCACACGCCTGCGGACGCTGTCGTAGCGAATCAGCACTGCGCGCTTCATCGATGCGAGACGACAGATCGCCTCGCATAGGCTGCTGAAGAAGGCGTCTGGCGGCGAGCCCTCGCCGACGCCTGAGAGCAGGTCGGACATGACCTCGAGCACCTCGATGTGGCCGGCGCCCACAGTTGCGGCGCCGGCGGTGCGCTCGTCAGGGCCCTCCGGTGGAGGTGGGCCGGGATTGGGCGGGCCGGAACTGGGCGGAGCTGCGCCGGGCATGCTGGGAGAATCCCACGAATACAATCCACACGCTCAAGCTCACCATCCCCAACCCCCCAAACAGGGGGTGCTTGCGAACGCTGGCGCTCCGCGGCGCTCCGCGCTCAAGCACGCTCTTCGCAACTTCTTAGCGGGCCCTAGTGTCCAGGACCTAGGATCTTCGCGCGCCCAACCGGCCTTCCAGGCCCCGAAGAGGAGTACCAGGAGTCCCGATGAACCACGGTAGGCACAATGCGGCTGCGTAAAGCCCTGCTCTGCGGCGCGGTGCTGGTGGTCCTCTCCAGCGTCACCGCGCTCGCCCTTGGCTCGCAGCGGATCGCTGCTGAGCAGTCCGCATATAGCGCGCCGAGCGCGGGGCGCTGCACGCCGACGACGCTCAACCGCTCTGCGCTGCTGCCTGGGACGAGCTTGGCGGTCTCGCCGCTGCCTGGCTCCTATGCGGCCTCGCCGGCCACCCAGATCAGCCTGCTTGGGGAGCCGATCAGCGATCTCGCGGATATCACGGTGCGAGGATCGGAGTCTGGATCACACGCGGGGCGTCTGCGCGCGTACTCGCAGGGAGACGGCGCCAGCTTTGTGCTGGCAAAGCCGCTTGACCCTGGCGAGACGGTGACGGTGCGTGGCCGCCTGCGGGCGGGCTCGAGGATGGAGCCGTTCGCGTTTAGCTTTGTGGTGGCCCATGAGGATGTGTCGCTGGCGGGCGCGACAGCAGCTAGCGTCAGCGCCACGCCACGTGACCCGGACGAGTGGCAGCATTTCCACTCGAGCCCGGAACTGGAGGCGCCGGTGATCGATGTGACGGCGCGCTCGTCCCAGAGCGCGCCTGGCGACTTGTTTGCCGCGCCGTATGTCGGTCCTGGCCCGAGCGGACCGATGATCTTCGAAGAATCCGGCAATCTCGTGTGGTTTCACCCGCTGCAGGCGGGACTTGACGCGACGAACCTGCAGGTGCAGCAGGATGGGGGTCAGCCGGTGTTGACATGGTGGCAGGGCCATATCCCGCCGCAGGGCTTCGGTCAGGGTGAAGAGATCATCGACAACACCTCCTACCAGCAGATTGGCCACGTGCGCGCGGGCAACGGCTTCCTGGCTGACCTGCATGAATTCCGCATCACCCCACAGGGGACGGCGCTGCTGACGGTGTTCAACCCGATCGACTGCAACCTGTCCTCGGTGGGGGGGCCGAGCGGCGCGGCTGTGACCGACAGCATCTTCCAGGAAATCGATCTCGCCACGGGCCTGGTGCGCCGCGAATGGGCGAGCCTCGATCACATCGCGTTGGCGGACTCGTACAGCACGGCGACGGGCTCCAGTCTGGCGTGGCCGTTCGATTACTTCCACATGAACTCGATCGACCCGCTGGCGGACGGCAAGACCCTGATCTCGGCGCGCAACACCTCGACGCTGTACGAACTGAACACGCTGACCGGCCAGGTGCTCACGCATATCGGCGGCAGGCATTCGAACTTCAAGCTTGCGGCTGGAGCCGCTACCGCCTACCAGCACGACGCCTCGACGCTCCCCAGCGGCGTGATCAGCGTGTTCGACAACGGCGGCGTGCCGAAGGTCCACTCGCAGTCACGGGGGTTGATCCTGTCGGTCAACGCGAAGACGAAGACCGACACCGTCGTCGCTGAGTACGAGCATTCCAGCCCGGCGCTGCTGTCGGGCAGCCAGGGCGACATCCAATCGATGCAAGACGGCAACGTATTCATTGGCTGGGGAGCCGAGCCCTACTTCTCAGAATTCAGCGCTGGCGGCCAGCTGCTGTATGACGCGCATATGCACGGCTCCTACCAGTCCTACCGCACGTATCGGTTCCCGTGGACGGGCGCGCCGAGCGCGCCGCCAGCGATTGCCGCGTCAGCGACGAGCGCCAGCGCCCCGGTGACGGTGTATGCGAGCTGGAACGGCGACACACGCACTGCCAGCTGGCAGGTGCTGGCTGGGCCATCGGCGCAGCAGCTCGCGCCCGTTGCCAGCGCCCCGCGCAACGGCTTTGAGACGGCGATTACGACCCCAGCGCATGAGCCGTTTGTGGCTGTGCAGGCACTCGACGCAACAGGCGCGGTGCTGGGCACCTCGCCCACGATCGCGGGCTGAGAAGCGGTTGGCGGCATCCAGGGCATACAAGGGCTGACCCCCCACGTTGTCCGTTTCAGACAAAGGCCTGCCCGTTCTTTGTATTGGAAGGTTAATCCTTAGACACAGTTTGATAGTCTCGACTTTCCTGGGGTCAAGTGGAGGGTTGCTCTAGATGGCGGCTCGAAATGTCAGACATAAGCCGCCGAAGGCCGATAAAGCGAAGCTCAGCGCCGTCGGCACCGGCACGCGGGCACGTAACGGGCGGGCAGAGCGCTACCGGCCCTTGCCTACTGGCACGCATGGGCTCGACCCTGAGCTTGTGAAGCGCGACCAGCGCGAGCGTCTGCAGAAGGCGATGATCGAGCTGATCGGCGAGAAAGGCTATCCGGGCGTGCGAATCGTCGATCTGGCGAAGCTCGCGCATGTCTCGCAGCCGACGTTCTACAGCCTTTACACCGACAAGGAAGATCTGTTCCTCAGCACTTATGACGAGGTCGCCGAGCGAGCCGCTAGGGCGGTGGTCGCCGCCTACGTAGCGGACGGCACCCCGGAGACGCGCATGGTTGCGGCAATGCGCGCATTTGGCGAGCTGGCGGCAGCCGAGCCGGATACGACGTCACTGCTGGTGCTGGGGGCCTTTGGCGCGGGCGGGAGCGCGCTGGAGCGGCGCAAACGCGCGGTTGGTGCGCTCGAGCGCAGCATGTATGCCAGTCGTGACGGCGCCCCGACGGATGAGCCAACGGACTTGACGATCAAGTTCGTGGTCGGCGGCATCCGCGAGGTGACAGCGACGCGCCTACGCAGCGGTCATGCTGGAGAGCTGCCGGCGCTGGCGGGTGACTTGGCGAGATGGGCTGCCTGCTACCGACGGCGCCTGCCAGTTGGGCTGGAGGCTGCACCGGCATCGCGCTCCGCCGCTGTCAGCGTCCCGATCGCCTCGGAGCGGGCCCGACGTGCTGAGGGGCGACTGCCGAGCGGGCGCAGCGACCTGCCCCGCCAGGTCATAGTCAAAAGCCAGCGCGAGCGGATCGTCGACGCTACCGCGGCGATCGTCGCCGAGAAAGGGCTTGCCGCGCTAACGATTCCGGAGATCGCACGCCGTGCCAACGTCTCTCATCAGACCTTCTATGACATCTATGCCTCCAAGCACGAGGCGTTCCTGGGGGCACAGAAGGTCGGCTTGCACCAGGCGCTGCGGGTCGCTGTGGACGCCTACGAAGCGCAGGGTGCGGACTGGCCGCGAGCGGTGGCTGCGGGCGCACGGGCGCTGATCGAATACCTCGCCTCGGAGCCGGCCCACGCACACCTCACGCTCGTTGACACGTTTGCAGCATGCCCCGAGGCGATCGAGATCCGCAACGCAGGCGTTCACGCCTTCGCGGCCTACCTTCGCCCTGGCTATGAGCTGGGTAGCGACGATGTCCCGGTGCCAGCGGTCGCCGCTGAGGCTGTGGCGGGTGGGATCTGGGAGATCTTCCATCACTACATCGAGAACGACTGCATCACTGAGCTTGTCAGCACGGTGCCACAGGTGACCTACTTCGCCCTGCTGCCGTTCCTTGGGCCCGTCGCGGCGGCCGAGGTCGCGCGTCAGTCGCTTGCGGAGCTCGACAGCGCGTAGGCTGCCCTGCCGTCGCGCTTGGTGCGGGTGATTGTCCCCGCGCGCTGCAGCCGTCGCAGGCTATCCCGGATCTCAGCTCCGGCGATGGCGGTGACCAGCACCAGCTCGGCGACCGTGTGCGAGCCGTGCTCCAGCGCCGCCACGATCGCCTGCTGGGCTGCGCTCCGCGGAGCCGATGCCGCTCGTGCGATCGCCCCAGCTGCGGAGCCGCGTGGTCCGCGCCGGCGTGCGGAACGAGCGGGGCGCGAGGAGCGCGGCGTGCTTGTACTGGTGGTGTCGGCCTCGAGGGCTGCGTAGGCACTGAGCAAGCGCTCGTGCTCGGCGAGCGCTGGGCGTAGCTCAGCGAGTCGCGTGTCGATTTCGCTGCGCACGCGCGCGAGTAGATCACTGGTCATCGCGCCGTTTTTATCAGGTCAACCGCGAAGCGCTGGATCAGCGGGAGACGCGTAGATAGGCGAGCACGGCGAGCACGCGGCGATGGTCGTCGTTGCACGCTGGTAGCTCGAGCTTGGCGAAGATGCTCGTGATGTGCTTCTCCACCGCACCTGGCGTGACGATCATGCTCTCGGCTATCGCCGTGTTGGAGCGCCCCTCGGCCATCAGCGCCAGCACCTCGCGCTCGCGCGCGGTGAGCCCTGACATCGGCTCGGTGGCGCCGCCTGGGGGGACGAGCAGCTCGGCGACGACCTGGCGGTCGAGCACGGTGCCGCCAGCGGCTACGCGCTGCAGGGCATCGAGAAACGCGCGCACGTCGCCCACTCGCTCCTTGAGCAGGTAGCCGATCCCAGCGGTGTCGCCTCCGATCAGCTCGCTCGCATAGGTCGTCTCCACGTATTGGGAGAGCACGAGCACACCCAGCGCTGGCTGGCGGCGGCGCGCCTCGATCGCCGCCAGCAGACCCTCGTCGCTATAGGTGGGGGGCAGGCGCACGTCCACGATCGCGAGGTCGGGCTTGTGCCCGGCGATCGCACGCAGAAGCCCGGGCCCGTCTTCCACCTGAGCGACAACGTCGATCTCGTTCTCGCGCAGCAGCGCCACCAGCCCCTCGCGCAGCAGCGCGAGATCCTCGGCGATCACTACCCGCACGGAAGCCTCGCTTCCAGCAGCGTCCCGTCGCCGTCGGGGCTGTCGATGTGCAGGCTGCCGTCGAGCGCCTCCACCCGTGCGCGCAGCCCGGCCAGCCCTGACCCGCTCGGGTCGGCGCCACCCAGGCCATCATCACCGACGATGACGACCAGCATCCTCTGCCCATCTGTGAGCGAGATCCAGCTGCGCTTGGCGCAGGCGTGCTTGGCGGTGTTGGTGAGCGCCTCGGCGATCACGAAGTAGGCGGCGCTCTCTACTGCTGGTGCAAGCGAGCCATGGGTGTCGGCCTCGATCGAGGTTCCGAGGCCATAGCGGGCTGCTAGCGATTCGACGGCGGCCACCAGGCCGCGGTCGGCGAGCAGTGGCGGCACGATCCCCCTGGCGAGGTCGCGTAGCTCGGCGATCGCGTGATGCGCCTCGCGCTGCGCGTCGAGGATCAGGCCACGGATCTCTGGCTGCTCCTGGACGCGCAGCTCTGCGCGTCCGAGCTGGAGCGTGAGCGCGACGAGCCGGGCCTGCGCGCCGTCGTGTAGGTCGCGCTCGATCCGCCGCAACTCCGCTGCCTGAGCGTCGACGGCCTGACGGCGCGTGCGTGTGAGCATGTCGATCCTGGCGCGCAGCGCGCGCCGCCCATGTGCGACGAGAACGCGATCTTGTAGCGCGATCAGCGAGTAGGCGCTGCCGGAGGTCGCGAGCCCGAGTAGCGCCCACGCGGGCCAGAACGTCTGCGCACCCGCCAGCAACCATGTCAGCAGCCACGTGAACACGAGGATCACGGCCGCCACACCGACCAGCGCCCACACGCAAGCTACGCGACGGACCGCGCCGCGGGGCTGGCGCCAGGCCCAGCCAGCGCTGAAGTCGAGCAGCACGAGGTCGCCCAACCCAAGCCATGCCCAGGCCGGCCAGAAGTAGCCCTGCCCGTCGAGCGCCCAGATCGCGGCCACCAGGACGGCGCTCAGAAACGCGAGGCGGCGCACCAGCGACCGGGCGTATTCGCCGATCGAAAGGCCGGCGGCAAGCGCTGGCATCCACCGTCGCGCACCGGCGGCACGGGGAGGTTGGGACAGGTCAATCGGGAGCCGCGCGCGTCCGGACATGGGCGCTATCGTCTCACGGGCACCGCTGGCGCGGCGCCCTTGCGGCTTAGAGCGCCTTGGCAGCCTGTCTGTCGACGCCGATCCGCTGCACGTCCCAGACGAGGCCGACACGCTCGAGCGCGGCGATCAACACACCTGACAGGTCAATCTCACGGCGTCCCATCCCGTGAAATGCCGAGGTGGGAAATGCGTGGTGATTGTTGTGCCACGCCTCGCCAAAGGAGAGCGGCGCCAGCCACAGCAGGTTGCGCGACTCGTCTTCGGTGGCGAAGCGCCTGCGACCGAAGAAATGACAGAGAGAGTTGATGCTGTAGGTCACGTGGTGTAGGACGAGCATGCGCACCACACCGCCCCACAGCATCCCCTCCAGGCCCGCGCTCACGGTGCCACCGAACAGGACCCCGAGACCGAAGGGGATCGCGAACCCGATCAGCGACCACAGCAGGAATGTCTTGTCGATGAACGACACGACCGGGTCGGCGAGCAGATCGGGGGCGAAGCGTTCGCGGGCCCCACGCTGACTATGGTCGAACAGCCAGCCCACATGTGCATGAGCCAGTCCACGGAGAGCGCCCCGCACGCCGCCGCCGTGATCGACGTGCGGACTGTGGGGATCGCCAAGGCGATCGGAGTAAGTGTGGTGCTTGCGGTGATCAGCCACCCATGAGATCACCGGCCCCTCGACAGCCATCGTGCCCAGCACGGACAGCACACCGCGCAGCAGGGGCGATGTCTTGAAGCTGCGATGCGTGAGCAGCCGGTGGAAGCCGACTGTGATGCCCAGCCCAGTGGGCACGTACATGATTAGGAAGATCGCGATGTCCCGCCAGCGCAGCTCGTGGTTCCACATCTGCCAGCCAGCGAGTACGAGCAGCAGCGGCGGCACGGCGGTGATCACGCCGGTGATGGCGCGGTCGAGGTTCTCCATCACGGGAACCTGGATCTCCTCTGGCGTCGGACCCTGCCGCTCTGCCGACGCGTCTGCGCAGGCATCCTTCGCAGTCTCCACAGACTGTGACTCAGCAAGCCTTTCCGCAGCGACGCTCATGTCTATCTTGATGATGGGCGCAGCACCCGCCGTTGTCGATCGGGCCGGCCACCGATCAAAAGGGGGGCTGTCCCCCGAATAAAGGTATGGACAACCCGAGGGCCTAGACGCCGCGCACGTCCAGCACGACCTTGCCGGTCGCACGACGCTCGTCGAGCGCCTTCAGGGCCTCAGCAGCGCGCTCCAGCGGGAAGCGCTCGCCGACGAGCGGCGCAACAACACCATCACCGACCATCTGGCTTACCGCGGCCCCGATCTCCCGATTGAGGTCGGGCTTGCCCATTACGTATGCACCCCAGCCTGCTCCCACGATCTCGGTGTTTTTCAGCAGCAACCGGTTAACGCGAACCTCGGGGATCGATCCGCCGGTGAAGCCGACCACGATGAGGCGCCCGCCCTCACGCAGGCAGCGCAGGCTGTCGGTGAAACGATCTCCACCCACCGGGTCGAGCACGGCGTCGACGCCACCGCCGGAGCGCGCGAGCACCTCGTCCTTCCAGCCATCGCTCAGGAGGACGGTCTCATCCGCCCCTGCGGCCTGCGCGACCGCGCTCTTCGCCTCGCTGGAGACAAGTGCGATCGTCTTCGCGCCGAGCCCTTTGGCGACCTGCAGCGAGGCGGTGCCAACACCGCCGGCTGCGCCGTGTACGAGCACCGTCTCGCCCTGCTTTAGACGGCCGCGCAGCGCCAGCGCGAAGTACGCGGTGTGGTAGTTGAGAATCAGCCCGGCGCCCTGGGCGAAATCCAGCTTGGGTGAGAGCGCGAACGTGAAGAACTCGGGCGCTACGGCCGTCTCGGCGAAGCCGCCGAGCGCGCAGAACGCGGCGACGCGATCCCCCGCTTTGACCTGAGCGCCATCGGGGGCACTGAGCACGATTCCCGCCACCTCGCTCCCGGGCACGAACGGCAGCGGCGGTTTCAGCTGGTACTGGCCGCGCGTCTGCAGCAGCTCAGGGAAGGAGACGCCCGCGGCGTGCACCTCGACGAGGACACCCGCCCCGGGAGTGAGCATGTGTGTGGGCTCTGGCTCGGGGATGTCGACGAGCGCCAGTGCGCTGTCGGGACCTGACTCCTCGGTGATCTGAATAGCTCGCATCGTGGGAGTATCTCCGAAACGCTGAGGAAGGGCAGCTGACGAGCTAGTCGTAGCGGGCGACAGTGAAGCCGATCAGCACAGGCACGTTCACCGCGAACACGATCAGCGAGAGCGTCAGCACCACCAACGGGCCGCCACTGGTGTGGTTGCGCAGGAACACGTACTCGATCAAACCAGCAATGACCATGTAGGCCAGCAGCGCCCACCTGCCGACCTCGAACAGTCGTCGCCAGGGAAACCCCTGTACGCGCGAGAGCGCCAGCAGATTGCCGACGAACACCAACGCGGAGGCAGCGAGCAGCGCTACTGCGGGGCCGAGCGAGACGTGTTGGGGAAGATGGGCCGAGAGGTAGATGCCGGCGACTAGCACTAGCCCGAGCGAGAGCATCCCGAGCTGCGTCACTGGTGGCAGCTTGCGCTCGTTCATCCCGAGGCGAGCTTGGTCATGATCACCAGCGTGGCGACCTGCATCAGCCCGGTGGCGCCGGCGGTGTAGATGAAGCGCTTCATCAGTCGCTCGATCACCGCGGGGTTCGGCTGGGGCTTCTTCAGCTCGGTCAACACGGCGATGTTCGCGGGCTCGAGCAGCCCGAGCGCGATCACCGCCATCACGCCCACCACGATGAAGCTCGCAACCACCCAGCCGTGCAGCGGGTTGACCGTCAGGTTTGTCCCCAGGTGCGTTGACAGCTGCCAGCCGGCCACGAGCGTGACGGTCACAACGGTGGGCATGATCAGCACCATCTTGGGCATCAACCGCGTGGTGAACTCGACTCGCGCTGGGATCGAGAGTTTGCCCATGATTGGACCGAGAACGAAGCCAAGAAACAGGTCGATGATCGTCCATGCTGCGCCGCCGACCACGTGCAGGAATGTCAGCGGCCACAGTTCGTTGCTGGCGACGCCGACAATCAGGAGGACGAGCACAACCGCCACGATCGGCAATCCGGCGCGCGGCACGATCTGAAAGTCCGGGCGCTCGAGCGCTGGCGGAGGCCCTTCTCCTACAACGCTCCCCGGCGGGGAGACGGCGACGTGTGCCATGCGGAAAATCTAGCGTGCCGGCGGACGGAGCGCTAGTCCCCGTGGCGCCGCTGACGCGCGAGCGTCAGCGAGCGTCCACGTCACCGCAGCGGTCGCGGCCGCGACGATCAGCACCGCCGGCCAGGGGCCAACGGCCAGCGCAAGCACATGCGAGAGCACCAGTGCTGCGAAGCCAACGCCTGCAAGCGTGGCTGCGGTACGCGCTCCGTGACGCAGCATCCACATATATATGCAGCACAGGCCGCCGACCGCCAGCACGACTCCGCCGAGCGGCCGCGAGCCGGTGCTCGCCGCGACCGCATAACCGACGATCAGCGAGCCAGCGGCAAGCGGTGCTGTTGGCAGCGGGCGCATTCCGCGCAGCGTAGCGCGCACTCGATGAGCACGGAAAACTACTGACGCGTTTGGGCGTAGAGCTACGGATGTAAGGCATCGGCCCCGCTCGTAGGCTGCCCACATGGCGTACCGACAGATGCGACACCTGATCTGGCGCTCTCTGGCGGGCCTCCTGCCCAACGGAGGCTGGTCGTGACCCATGCAAGCGTGACCGCGGTGATGGGCGCGGTGTTCAACCTGAGCCACCCCGCCCACGTCGTGCACTGGAGCTTCATCAAGCTGCCGCTCGCCAACGTGATCGTGATCGCCCTGATGCTGGTCGCGTTCGCGCTCGCGATCGCGCTGCCGTTTCCCGGCGCGAAGCGGCGGCGTGGAGACAGCTCATGAGCGACTATCACAAAGGATCCTGGACCGTCAAGGTCCGCGAAGCGGCCGTCGCGGCGCTGCCACCCGAGAAGCTATTGCCGGATGGCCAGCCGACCTACGTCGCGTCGTGGATCTACGTGTTCGGCGTCGCCAGCGTCGCCTCGCTCGTAGTGATCATCACCTCAGGCACGATCCTCGCGCTGAAGGGACCGGCCTGGTGGCACTTCACGGGCGTCGGACACTTCTTCAACAGCATCCACATGTGGGCGGTGGAGCTGTTCTTCTTCGTGATGGTCGTCCACCTGTGGGGCAAGTACTGGATGGCCGCGTGGCGCGGAGGGCGCGCCCGCGTGTGGATCACCGGCGCGATCACGTTCCTCGTCGCGGTGCCCACAGCGCTCACCGGCTACGTGTCCCAGCAGAACTTCGACGCGCAGTGGATCTCCACACAGGCAAAGGATGGGCTGAACTCGGTCGGCGTGGGCGCGTTCTTCAACGTCACCAACTTCGGGCAGATGTACAGCTACCACGTGCTGCTGCTCCCGATCGCTGTGGTGATACTCGTGTCGGCGCACGTGCTGCTCGTGCGCCGACACGGGGTCGTGCCACCTATCGAGCTGAATGCACGCCTCGCGATCGCGCCTGGTGGTGAGGCGCCTGCGCCTCCACCCTCCACCGTGGGAGCCGGCTCGTGAGCCTTCTGCACCCGAAGGACGACACCAAGCCCTGGACTGGTCGCTACCAGCCGTATGACCTCGTCAAAGAGGCGTGTATCGCGATCGGTGTGATAGCCAGTCTGGCGATTGTGCTCGCGGTGCTGTTCTCGTCTCCGGATGACCAACCGAGCACGATCGCGCAGTGGTCGAATCAGCTGCCGGTCAATTTCGTAACGGCGGCCACCACGGAGCTGGACGGGACGAGCGGGACGGCCGAATACGGCCCCCCCTACAACCACAACGGCGAAGGCCAGCATGCCGCCTTCATCTACCTGCAGAAATGGCTGGGGGTGAGCCATCCGATCAACACAGCCGACGACTATGTGATCGACCCGTTGAAGACGATCCCCAACGATCCCGCGCTGCAGAGCGCACTCGCCCAATACCAGGCCGCACCCGAAAAGACCCAGAAGGCCTGGGGCGAAGCCTATGCCAAGCCGTTGGAAGAATACGCCGCGGCCGAAGAAGAAGGCAAGCCGCTGCCAAAGACTGTCGCGGTCGACGGGACAACTGGGATGGTGAGTGTCCAGGCAAGCAGCGCCGGCCCGGTCCCGACGATGATGAGGAGCCTGTTGAGCCTCGCTAAGAGTGGCGGCCTGGACGGCAGCCTGTTGACCAGCCGCCAGTTCTTCCAGACCGACTACACCAAGCCGCTGCTGTTCATGGCCGACGGCGGCCTGCTCGACAAACGCGCCGAAGAGCAGCATCTGGGCGGAGACGAATGGGGCATGATGAACGAGACGGGAAGCTATCCCGGCCAGGCGTGGCTGTGGCTTTACGCCCTCTGGTACCAGATTGAACCGTTCAAGAACTCCGAAAACGCGGACATCCTTGTGATGATGATGATGGGTGTCCTCAGCCTCGCGTTTATCTCCGTTCCGTTCATCCCTGGCGTGCGCAGCCTGCCCCGCAAGATCCCGATCTACAAGCTGATCTGGCGCGAGCACTACCGGACGACGAGCCCACCCCCCGGGCCGCAGCCTCCGCGCCCCGTACCCAGCTCCTCATCGGCGCCCCCTTTGAGGGGCACGTAGCCGAGCGCGCCCGGCCCGAGCCAAGACGCTGCCGTACGCCGCGAGCTGAGCGCACTCGCCCTCCGTACGCGTAGGCGTAGCATTGGAGGCGTGCCCGACGAAGCTCCCGCCGCGCTGGACCGTGTAAACGACGGGCGCACAGATCCCCACCCCCCGCTACCGCGCGACAAACGCGGCTGGCAGGTCTCGCCCGCACCCGACGGTCGGGGCATGCCCGAACACGCCCCGACGGGCAAGCCGCCACACCGTATGCGCGGCTTCTGGTGGTTCGTGCTTGCCCTGATCGCGGTCAACTGGTTGTCAGTCCTCTTCTTCCAGCCCTCCACAGGCGAAGAACGTGTGACGGTGCCGTTCAGCCCGTACTTCCTGGAACAGGTCAAGGGCGGCACGGTCAACACGATCTCCTCCAAGGGCGACACTATCCAGGGCAAGTTCAAGGCCAAACAGCGCTATCCCGCAAACGACAAGAAGGTCAAGCCCACGAAGGAGTTCGCCACGCAGGTGCCGAGCTTCTGGAACGGCGCCCAACTGTCAGCGCTGCTGCAGGAAAAGGGAGTCAGGATCAACGCCGAATCGACCAGTACGAGCGAGTCGCTGCTGGCGGAGATCCTGCTCGGCTTCGGCCCCACGCTGCTGATTGTCGGCCTGTTCATCCTGATCGGGCGCCGCGCGATGAAAGGCGGCGGGGGCATGGGCGCGCTCGGCAACTTCGGGCGCTCGCAGGCGCGTCGAGTGGACCCGGAAAAGATCCGGGTGACGTTCAAAGACGTCGCGGGGATCGACGAGGCCAAGTCCGAGCTCTCCGAGATCGTCGACTTCCTGCGCAACCCCGAGCGCTACGGCAGCCTTGGCGGGCGCATGCCGCACGGCGTGCTGCTCTCCGGTGCGCCCGGCACGGGTAAGACGCTGCTCGCTCGCGCCGTTGCCGGCGAGGCGCACGCGGCGTTCTTCTCGATCTCCGCCTCGGAGTTCATTGAGGCGATTGTCGGTGTAGGAGCCTCGCGCGTGCGTGACCTGTTTACCAAGGCAAAGGAGGCAGCGCCGTCGATCATCTTCATCGACGAGCTCGACGCGATCGGACGCTCCCGCCAGGGCTCTGTGTCGGTCACGGGGTCCAACGACGAGCGCGAGCAGACGCTCGACCAGATCCTGACCGAAATGGATGGGTTCGAGTCCTCGCAGGCGGTGATCGTGCTGGCGGCGACTAACCGTCCCGACGTGCTCGACTCCGCGCTGCTGCGCGCCGGGCGCTTCGATCGGCGGGTGGCCGTACAACCCCCTGATCGCAAGGGGCGCGCGGAAATCCTCGCCGTGCACACGCGCTCGATCCCGCTCGCCGAGGACGCCGACCTGCAGGCGATCGCCTCCAGTACGCCGGGAATGGTCGGTGCGGACCTCGCCAACCTCGCCAACGAGGCGGCGCTGCTAGCCGCCCGCCGTGGTCACAAGCAGGTGCAGATGAACGACTTCACCGACTCGCTGGAGAAGATCATGTTGGGCTCCCCACGCGGCATCCTGCTCTCGCCGGCTGACCGCGAGCGCACCGCCTACCACGAGTCAGGCCACGCGCTGGTGGGGATGCTCACACCTGGCGCTGACCCCGTACGCAAGGTCTCGATCATCCCCAGGGGGATGGCTCTTGGCGTGACCCTGTCGACGCCAGACTCAGATCGAGTCTCGTACTCGCTCGAGGAGCTACAGGCCAAGATCAAGGTCGCGCTTGGCGGCCGTGTCGCCGAGGAGGTTGTCTACGGGGCGATCACCACCGGCGCAGAGTCCGACATCCAACAACTCACGCAGATCGCACGTCAGATGGTCGGGCGCTGGGGGATGAGCGCGGCGATCGGCCCGATCGCGGTGCTCGCGGACGAGGGACAGGGGATGTTCCTGCCCGGTGTGAGCGAGACATCACAGGAGACCCAGCGGATCGTCGACGGCGAGGTGCACACGCTCGTAGAAAACGCCCACCAGGAGATCACGAAGCTGCTGGAAGAGCATCGCGATCAGCTCGAGGGCCTCGCGCAGGCGCTGCTCAAGGCCGAGACGCTCGACGCGCCGGAAGCCTATGCGGCAGCCAGCGTGCCGCTCACCGCGCAGGAGCCGGCTCCAGCCCCCGCTCCCGCTCCGGCTCCCGCCCCAGCCTGAGCGTCTCAGACCGTCTGAGGGTCCGGCGACGCTGTTGCGCCGGAGCCAGCGAGCAGCTCCACGCCGACCGTGCAGACCGCGAGGCTGACCAGCGCGGAAGCCACTATCGCGGTCGCAACGACGGGCGAGAGCAGGTGCTGAGCGAGCCCCAGCGAAGCGACCGCTGCGGGCACGCCAAGCTGCGCGGTGGCCGTCAGGGCAGCTGCGACCGGCTGGCGCACGAGCGCCGCGGCGAGTAGATGAATCGAGACGTTCAGGACCGCCAGGGCACCTGCCAGCGCGAGCATCGCCGGGTCGCGCACAAGGCCCGCCAGGTCCAGCTGCGCTCCTAGCACGACGAAGTACAGCGGCACAAAGAAGCCGTCGGCGACGCCGCGTACCTGTGTTGACAGGCGCTTGGGCCCACCGATTAGCGCCACCATCACGCCTGCTGCGAAGCCGGCGATCAGGATGCTCGTCCCGCCCTTCTGGGCGATCCAAGCGAGCACGAACAGGACGAGCAGCGACAAACGCAGATCGAGCGCCCAGTGGCGGCGCTTGGACAGGTGGCGCACATCGCGCACCCATGAGTTATTGGCGATAGTCCGGGCAGCGACGAACAACGCGGCGGCGGCAGCGCTCACCAGCAGGCCTCCGAGTGCCACGTGGCCGACGCGAGAGGGCTGGAGCACGAGCGGAACCGCCAGGATCGTGACGACGTCGGCGATTGTCACCTGCGCCATGACGGTCAGGACCTGGGTGCCAGCGAGACCCGTCTCCTGGATCGCTGGCAGCAGCACGGCGGCAGAGCCCGAGGCGAGCACGACGGCGTAGACCGCCGCGTGCCCGGAGCCAGCGATGCTTGCTGCCAGTAGTCCCGCGGGCACAGCCAGCAAGCACACGATCACCGCCAGCAGAGCGCCCTTACGCGCAGCTGCCGCGAGCTGGCGGTCGCGCAGCGGCAGGTGCATCCCGACGGTCAGCATCAGCATCGCGAACCCAACTTCCCCGAGCGTCGCGACTGTGGCGTTTGCGGGATGCACCGTACCCAGAACAGCTGGACCGACGATGATGCCAGCGAGGATCTCGCCAGCGACGACAGGGATGAACCTGTGCGTGGCAACCCCCAGCAGCGGCCCGCCCAGGCCGGCGAGCACGATCAGGACGAGGATCCCGAAGCTCATCGAGTTGAAGGTTTCTAGGGCTCAGCCAGAACGAGACTTGCGCCGCGCATCAGGCGGTTTCGGCGGGAAGCGCTTACGCTCCTCGGCCGTCATCTTGCGGATCTTCAGCGAACCGTCTTTTACCTGTCGCTGGACATCCTCCAGCTTGACACGGCGCTTCTCAGCTGCACGATCTGCCTGAGTGAGCATGTATTCAGGTTAGCGCGACGAGCGTCGACCGAGGGCTCGTGCAAGGAAAAATCACGGCGTAAAAGCGTGCTGGCGATCGCGAGCCTCCGCGAATGTCACCAACCGGCCGCGATCCTCGTCCCACAACTTGAAGCGCACGGAGCGCAACCCATCTGCGAGCGACAGCGTAGGGACCTCGTGGAAGATCGGGTTCTCGTCGTGCGCCCGCTGCAGGTTGTAATTGGGGATACGCGCGCTGAGATGGTGCACGTGGTGCAAGCCGATATTTCCCGAGAAGAACTGCAGCACCTTTGGCAGCTTGAGATAGGAGCTGCCTCGCAGCGCCGCATCGGCGTAGCTCCAATCCTCGTTGCTCTCCCAGTAGGCGTCCTCGAATTGGTGCTGCACGTAGAACAACCAGATACCGGCCGAGCCGGCCAGCAGCACGGTGGGCGCTTGCACGAGTAGGTAGTCGCGCCAGCCAACCAGCCAGCACAGCGCAGCGACGAGAACGGCAAGCGCGACGTTCGTGCCGAGCACGCTGCGCCGCAGCCGCGGGCGCGCCGAGCGCGACACCAGCCGCGGACCGACCACGAGCGCAACTATCGGCCCGACGCCGAACATCACCAGGGGATTGCGAAACAGGCGATATCCCAGCCGGCCGCGCGAGGGCAGTGCAAGGTATTCGCTGACGGTGAGCGTGCGCACATCGCCGCCGCCGCGACGATCGAGGTCACCTGATGTGGCGTGGTGGATCGCATGATCGTGGCGCCAGCGCAGGAACGGTGAATAGACCAGCAATCCCAGCGCGGTGCCAAGCCACATGTTTGCGCGCTTGGACGCGAGCAGCGATCCGTGCGAGCAGTCGTGGAAGAGGATGAATGTGCGCACGAGAAATCCGGAAGCCGGGATGGCGATCACGAGCACGAGCAAATAGGAGACTCCGAGCGCCAGGTACATCAAGACCGACAGCGCCAGATAGGGCACAACCGAGGTCGCCAGCTCGAGCAGGCTGCGGCCGAGACGCGGCCGCGCATATGGAGCAAGGGTCTCGCGCCAGAAGGCGTTCCCCGGAATGGGTGCAGCGTCCCTGGCGATACGCGTTGCCGGTGCAGCGTTGCTCATGCTCCTCGTCCTCCGGTTGCAGATCGACATTCATCGCGGTGGCGATGAATGTCGAGGAGTATTACTCCTCTTGTACGCATCTGACGAGTATTTGGATCACCGTTCGGCGGATCGGGCTGCCTGTCCTGCATGTGGGCGCGCCGATCCGGATCATTCGCCAGTCAGATCGAGGCTCATCCACACATGCGCGATACCGGCCTCGTCGAACGGCTCGGACTCGACGGCGAAGCCTGCTCGCCGGTAGAGCCCGGTGGCCTGGAGTTGCGCAGCCAGGCGCACCTGTACACATCCGCGCTCCCGAACCCCGTCCAGCGCGAGGTCCAGCATGCGCGAGGCGATGCCATGATTACGCCACTCGCGTTCGACGGCAACACGGCCAAGTTTTGCCCGGTCCGCATCGAACAGCAGCCGCAACGTGGCGATCACACGCTGACTGTCCGGGTCCAACGCGACCACATGCAACGCCTCCTCGTCGCGTCCGTCGATCTCCTCGGATCGAGGTACGTGTTGCTCGCGACAGAACACCTCCTCTCTGACATCGATCGCGCCGCACACCTCCTCGGGGCCGCTGGCCCAGCGGATGGTGATCTCGGAGTCGTCCACCCCGTCTACCTGGTGCTCGTTGCGAACCTGGCCGCCACGGCGTCTGGCGTCAGTCGGCGCATCGCCATCAGGCCCAGCAGGGCCACCAGCAGACAGGTGACTCCGCCAACGCCCAGCCCGGCCCGCGCGCCGACGGCTGCCATCACCCAGCCGATGATCGGACCTCCGATTGGCGTGGAGCCCTGGAAGGCGACGAACCACAGCGACATCACGCGGCCGCGCATGCTGGGCGCAGCGGTGAGCTGCAAGGTGGAGTTGCAAGTCGACATGAACGAGATGCTCGCACCGCCAGCAAGCGCGAGCGCGACTAGCTCCACCGGGAGGCTCGGAGCCACCGCGGCGAGCAGCAGCACAACCCCGAACGCGCTGGCCGCCAGCACAAGCGGCGGCAGGCCAGTTCTGCCCTTTGCGGCCACGAATAGACCGCCCACGACTGCGCCGACGCCCATCGCTGCGGTCATGAAGCCATAGGCGGTAGCGCCGGCGTGCAGCCCCTGGCGAGCCATCACGGGCAGCGTCACCTGGAACTCGTACGCCAGGCAGCCGGCGAGCGCCATCATCAGCAGCGGCACCCCTAGCTCGGGGGTGCGCCGAACGTAGCGCAGACCCTCGCGCAGCTGTCCCGGCTCGCGACCGCTGGGCGGGGTGGGAAAGATTGCGCTGCGATCGAGCGTGCTCAGCGAGGCCACCACGGCGAGGAAACTGGCGGCGTTTACCAGGAAACACACACCCTCGCCAACGGTCGCGATCAGCACGCCAGCGACCGCCGGGCCGACGGCGCGCGCGACGTTTACGAGCACGGAATTGAGGCTGACCGCGTTGCGCAGGCTCTCGGCACCGACCATCTCGAGCATGAACGACTGGCGCGCGGGGTTCTCGAAGGCGTTGTTGAGTCCCAGCAGCGCTGCCAGCGCGCCGATCTCCCACAGGCGCACGGCGCCTGTGACCGTGAGCACACCGAGAACCAGCGCTTGCACTCCCATGGCGATCTGCAGGATCACCATCAGCCGGCGCTTGTCAACGCGATCGGCGATCACGCCGCCGTAGGGTCCGAGCAGCAGCACCGGCAGGGTTTGCAGGGCCACGATCACGCCGAGCGTGGTGGCGGAGCCGGTGAGCGTCAGCACCAACCAGGACTGCGCGGCCATCTGCATCCAAGTACCGATCAGCGACACCGACTGCCCGGCGATGTAACGCCGGTAGTTGGGGACCGCCAGCGCCGCGAAGGTGACCCGCCCGACGCCCAATAGGCGCGTCATGGGCGCGCACCGGGGAGCCGCTCGGCAAGCTCCTCGAGCACCGGCAGCGCCTTCCACAGCGCCTTGCGCTGGTGCTCGTCAAGGTTCTCCACGTGGGCGCTCAATGCCTGCGTGCGCTCGCGGTGGATCCGCTCACGCATACGCCGGCCAGCGGGTGTGGCGTGCACGAACGCAGAGCGCCGGTCACCGGGGTCGGCTGAGCGGCGGATCAGCTGTGAGTCACACAGCTGGGCGGTGATCCGCGAGAGCATCGTCGGGTTCAAGCTCTCGATCCCGGCAAGCTCGGAGAGCCCGATCGGACCCAGCCGTACGACGGTGAACAACACCGAGATCTGCGACGGGGTCAGGCCGGAGCCGGCAACCGTCGGGCGCAGACGCCGCGACAGCCTGCCGATGACAGCACGCAGCCGAGCGGTGGACTCCGTCTGCGCCGGGTCGAGCTGAGACGCTGCCTTGGCCTCGGGTGTCGCCATTGGACCCACTCCGCTCCTTTAGTTGCTTGCCAGCAAGCATTATAGAGGGAAGGCGATGCGCTCGGGCCGGTGCTGTCCCGCTTATCGCGAGCTCAAGCGCTTGGAAGGTCGGCCGGTAGCGGCAGCTCTTGAGGGCTCAGGCCTGGCCCATGATCGTCCCAGGAGCCCCAAGCGTGGGCATCTCTACCGACGTGATCCCCCGATGCTCCAAGAGCTAGGAGCACCAGACGCTCGGATCCCGTGTTGACGAGCTGGCGGCGCGTATTGGCACCAACGCGCACGAGACGATCCGGGCCAAGCACATGCTCGACTCCCTCTACCAGCAAGGTCAGCTGACCTTCGAGCACCAGGTAGATCTCCTCCTGTTGCTCATGCGCATGTATGCGGCCTCGCTGACGAGGCTGGAGCACGACCAGATTCATGCCAAAGCCACGCACATCGAGCTCGCGTCGCAACGACTGAAAACGCTCACCGATGCCACGGTCGAGGGTTGTAAACGCGATATCCGCCTCAGCCATGACCCCAGCCTCGGTGCGCTGCTGGACTCAACTACTTGCCGCCTCGGCTGCCAACTGCTCGAGTAGCGCCGCCATCTGCTCAAGCGTGGCCTGCTGCTCGCTGACCTCGTAGCTAGCGCTCAGGTCACGTGGGTCTCGATATCCGAGCAACACCTCGGTGCCTTCGCGCCAAACGAGCATCCGCAGCGGCAACTCGATCCCGATCCGCGGATCGCGCTGCATCAGCGGTGTACCGCTGCGCGGGCTGCCAAAGATCAGCACCTGCTCATCAGCGAGCTCCAAGTCGACTTGGCGGGCCCCCGCGGCATGGTCGATTTGCGCGAACACGGTGAGCCCACGTCGCTCGATCGCGTCGATGAGCAGCTTCACCGTTTCGGGGAAGCCTGATGCGCTCCGCTTGAGAACCACCTCCTGAATGCTGCCATATTTGCACTGAGCGATCGCATCAAACCGCGACGCCAGCGCGCGCAAAGGGCCCATTTTCCGGCCAAAGGGCCCATTTTCCGGCGTTTCTAGTTGGCCACATGGCCAAGGTAGAGATCGCACCTTGCGGGTAAGTTGCTTAGATGGCGACGCTGGCATCCCAGCAGGCGTTCGGCCGCTTGCTGGCCGCGCTCGACGACGTGGACCTGCGCGCGCTGTCACGCTCGCTATCAGACGATCTGCGCGAGCGAAAGGTCACGTTCGGTGCAGCCGATAACGGGACTGTGCAGGCTTTTGTTGTGGATCCCGTTCCTCGCGTGATCGAGCGCGACGAGTGGGACGCGCTGGCTGCGGGGCTGGCGCAGCGAGCGCAAGCGCTTGAGCATTTCGTTGCCGATGTCTACGGTGAGCGCCGCATCGTCGCCGCTGGGCGCGTGCCGTGGTCGACGATCGAGAGCGCTGAGTTCTTCGAGCCGCGGATGTCGCAGCTGCCCCCTGCGTCGGGGCGTTGGATCCCGATCGCCGGTCTGGATGTGGTGCGTGATGGCGACGGTCCGTTTGTGGTGCTCGAGGATAACGTGCGGACTCCATCGGGGATCGCCTACGCGGTAGCTGCGCGCGAGGCGCTCAGTGGACTGCTGTCGGTGCCCGAGGGTATGCGCGTGCGCTCGTTGGAGCCAGCATACGAGTGGCTCGGTGAGGCTCTGTGCGCAGCGGCACCGCCCGAGGCTGGCGAGCACCCGTCAGTGGTGGTGCTCACCGACGGACCGACTAACTCAGCCCACTACGAGCACGGTGCGATCGCCCGGCGGTTGGGGCTACCGCTCGTGCGCCGCGAGGACCTCAGCGTACGCTCGAACCGACTGTTCGCCCGCACCGACCACGGGACCATTGCGGTGGATGTGGTGTACCGCCGTACCGATGAGGATCGGCTGTTCGATGCCGCCGGAGCGCGCACTACGCTCGCCGACATTCTGCTGGACCCGCTTGAAGCGCAGACGCTTGCCTGTGTCAACGCATTCGGCACTGGGGTGGCAGACGACAAGCTTGTGCATAGCTACGTGGAGGAGATGGTGCGCTTCTATCTAGGGGAAGAGCCGCTGTTGGCATCGGTGCCAACGCATGACATCTCACAACCTGACGTGCTGGCGATGGCACTCGAGCGCATCGAGGAGCTGGTAGTCAAGCCGCGCGGCGGGCATGGTGGCATCGGCGTGGTTGTGGGTCCGCGCGCCGATCGACAGACGCTCGCGGCGATCTCGCTCGAGCTGGCAGCGACACCGGAGCGATTCATCGTGCAGGAGACGGTGCAGCTTTCGCGCCAGCCCACCGTCTGCGGCAACGAGCTTGAGCCTCGCCACGTCGATCTACGACCATTCACGTTCGCTGTCGGCGATCGGGTCGAGGTCTTTCCTGGAGGCCTTACTCGCGTAGCGCTCGAGCGCGATTCGCTTGTGGTCAACTCTTCGCAGCGCGGCGGTGCCAAGGACACATGGGTGCTCGCGTGACCACGGATCCTGGACCTAGGGACCTGTTGGCGCGTAGTGGACATCCGGTTCTGATTGGCGTGAGCACTTCGGAGTTGCGCCTCGCCAACCAGGTACGTCGTTATCCGCACGGCGAGCCCGCGCGAGTCGAGATGGCACTTGGGATGCCCTATTTGCGCGCGGTCGAGCGGGCGGGCGGGCTACCGGTCGTGCTCCCACCGCTGGAACTCAACCGGATCGCGCCCCTGCTCGACCGTCTCAGCGGCGTGCTGCTCTCTGGCGGGCCAGACCTGGACCCGGCCGCCTACGGGCGCACCGCTCACCCTGAGCTCGGCCCAACCGAGCCGCAACTCGACCTGTTCGAGGTGCAGCTGGCGCGAGAGGCCGACGCGCGTGGACTGCCGATCCTGGGAATTTGCCGCGGCGCGCAGGCGCTCAACATCGCGCGCGGCGGCACGCTGCACCAGCACCTCCCGGAGATCACCGACGGCTCGGTCTCCCACCGCCAAACCCAGCCGGGGGAGCAGGTCACCCACGATGTCCGCATCGCCTCCGGTAGTGGCCTGGCGGCGATGGTTGGCGGCCGCCATATGGCTGTCAACTCCTTTCACCACCAGAGCGTCGATCAGCTCGGTAGCGGCCTGCGCGCGGTTGCGTGGGCCGAGGACGGCGTGATCGAGGGCATCGAAGGACGGGGCGAGTCAATGCTGCTCGGTGTTCAGTGGCATGCCGAGACGCTGATTGATGACCCCGCTCAGCTCGCCCTGTTCAAGCATCTAGTGACAATCTCTGAAGAACGCGAGCAAGCACGCCCCGCGCGACGTGCTCAGTCGACACGGCGCGCGGCCTGAGTTGTGAGCCCGCTCGAGGGACGCGTGCTCCCGGCTTGGGGGCACTGGCCCGAAGTGTCTCAGCCGTGGACGGTGGGCATTGAGGAGGAGGTGATGCTGCTGCATGCCAGCGACTTCGCGCTGGCGCCCTGGATCGACAGCATCCTGCCAACGCTTGAGCCACATCTCGCCGAGCATGTAGACGCCGAGACGCACGGCTCCGCGCTCGAGCTGCGTACCGGGGTGCACCACAGCGTGCCTGCTGCCATCGGCGAGTTGGCGGCGCTGCACAGCGAGCTGCGCAGTGAGCTCGGCAGCAGAGGGCTACGCGCCGCCACCGCGGGCATGCACCCCACGACGGTCTGGCAGGAGACACGCATCTCAGGCGGCGAGCGCTACCAGCTGCTCTACGCATCCCTACGCGAGCTGGCGCGGCGCGAGCCAACATTCGCCCTGCACGTCCACGTCGCCGTACCTGACCCTGAGGATGCGCTGCGCGCGATGAACGGCCTGCGCACGCATCTGCCGCTGCTGCTGGCGTTGTCGGCGAACTCTCCCTTCTGGCAGGGGCGAGAGACCGGCCTGGCGTCTACGCGCACACCGATGTTCGGGGCGTTTCCCCGCGTCGGGCTCCCACGGGCGTTCAGTGACTACAGTGATTACGTCGAAAGCATCGACCTGCTGTTGCGTTGCGGCGCCTTTCCCGAGCCGACGTTCCTGTGGTGGGACGTGCGCCTGCAACCACGTTGGGGGACCGTCGAGGTGCGCATCATGGACGCTCAGATCAAGCTCCAAGACTCAGCAGTACTGGTCGCGCTGGTGCAGTCGCTCGTACACATGGAAGCCAGTCGGGGCGCTGGCGCGAGCAAATCGAAAGCGAGTCCTGAGCTGCTCGCCGAGAACCGCTTCCTGGCTGCAAGGGATGGCATGCAAGCGCACTTCCTGGATGCAGAGCTCGAGGGTCCGATCTCGGCGCACGACGTGCTGTCGAGCACGCTCGCGGCCTGCGCGCAGCACGCCGAGGAGCTCGGCTGCACCGACGAGCTGCAGGGTGCACATGAGTTGAGCCTGCACCCAGGCGCCGAGCGCCAGCGCGAGCACGCCCGTGAGGCGACCGGGCTGACCGGGCTCGTGGCGGCGCTGGCCGACGCTTTCTGATGTGCGGCCTGGCAGGGGAGCTTGCGTGGGGACGCGCCCCTGACCTTGATGCGCTGGCCCGCATCGCGGACGCGCTTGCGCCACGCGGGCCCGACGGCGCAGGCAGCTGGCACGAGTCCAGCATCGCGCTGGTGCACCGGCGCCTGAAGATCATCGATCTCAGCGCGCGTGCTGATCAGCCAATGGTCGACTCTGAGCTCGGCCTGGTGATCGTGTTCAACGGCTGCATCTACAACCACAACGAGCTGCGTGCGGAGCTGGTTGGTGCCGGCTACGCGTTTCGCTCCACCTCCGACACCGAGGTGATCCTCAAGGCGTTTCACCGGTGGGGGGCTGAGCGCTTTGTCGATCACCTGGTTGGCATGTTTGCCTTCGCGATCGTCGAGCAGGCATCGGGGCGCGTAGTGCTCGGGCGTGATCGGCTCGGTATCAAGCCGCTGTACCTTGCCGAGCTCGACGGGGCGCTCCGCTTCGCTTCCACCCTACCCGCGCTATTGGCCGGAGGGGGCGAGATCGACACCGAGATCGACCCTGTCGCGCTTCACCACTACCTCAGCTTTCACTCGGTGGTGCCAGCACCGCTAACGATCCTACGCGGGGTGCGCAAGCTTGCGCCGGCAACGCTGCTGAGCATCGAGCCCGACGGTAAGCGCAGCGAACGACAGTACTGGTCCGCGCTCCCCGCACCCGTGCGCCACGCAGCGAGCGCGGACTGGGAGGCGATGACGCTGGCGGCGCTGCGAACCGCTGTGCAGCGTCGAATGGTCGCGGATGTTCCCGTCGGCGTGCTGCTCTCCGGCGGCTTGGACTCGAGCCTGATCGTCGCGCTGCTAGCGGCCGAGGGGCAACGGGAGCTCGCGACGTTCTCGATTGGCTTCAGCGATGCAGGCGGCCGGCGTGGTGATGAGTTTCACTATTCCGACCTAGTCGCAGCCGAGTTCGGCACGACGCACCAACGCATCGAGGTGGAAGCGCCGCGCTTGTTGCCCGCGATCGACGCTGCCATCGCTGCGATGAGCGAGCCGATGATCTCCCACGATTGCGTCGCTTTTCACCTCCTCAGCGAGGAGGTCTCCCGCCATGTCAAGGTGGTGCAATCCGGCCAGGGCGCCGATGAGATCTTCGCCGGATATTCCTGGTATCCGCCGCTCCTCGGCGCAACGGGAAGCGGAGCGGACACATACATCGCTGAGTTCGTGGATCGCCCGCATGTCGAGTGCAGCGCAATGGTGCGTCCCCACCTGCGGCTTTCCAGTGATCCCTCGCGTGAGCTCGTCGAGCGTCACTTCGCAGCGCCCGGGTCAAGCACCCCACTGGATCGAGCGCTGCGAATCGACAGCGAGGTGATGCTCGTCGATGATCCCGTCAAGCGTGTGGACAACATGACTATGGCCTGGGGCCTTGAGGCGCGCACGCCGTTCCTCGATCACGAGCTGGTCGAGTTGGCGGCCAGCTGTCCAGCAGAGCTCAAGCTGGCACACGCCGGCAAGGGGATCCTCAAGCGCATCGCCCGGGGACTGCTGCCAGACGCTGTCATTGACCGCCCGAAGGGTTACTTCCCGGTCCCTGCGCTATCGCATCTCGAAGGCGACGTGCTGGCGCTCGTGCGCGACGCGCTGACGCCCGAGCGAGTCGAGCGCCGCGCAGTGTTCGAGCCAGCGTATGTGAGCGGGCTGCTGGCCGAGCCGAACGCGCACCAGACCACGCTCGAAGGCAACAAGCTCTGGCAGGTCGCGCTCCTCGAGTTATGGCTCGATAGGCACGTCGGCGAACGACAGCCGGCTGCACGAATCTGACCATTGGATGACGCGGCGCAGGCGCGGCTGTAGCGTCCTAGGATCTAATGATGGCGAGAGTCTTGACTCACCGTGACGCGGTGTCAGGCGGGTCCAGTCGAACGCGGGTGCTGCTCGTCATCGCGGCGGTCGTGGTCGTTGCGCTGCTCGCGGTGGTGGTGGCGGCGCTCGCTTGGTCGGGGGTGACCTTGGCAAGCGACTCCACAGCGCTCGCACACGTGACGGTGCAGCCGTTGGGTGGGACGATCGAGCGCGTCCAAGCATTCGGGCCTAACGGTCACAGCGTGCCACTGAAGGTTTTGGACGGACGCTTGACACCGCTACGGCGCCTACACCCCGGTGAGCAGGTGTCCGTGGAAGTTGAGGTCCGCAGGCCGGGATGGCTCGGCTGGGCATTGGGCGCTCAGCGCACCGAGCACTTGAAACTGCGGACCCCCGTCGCGCAGGTGACCCAACAGTGGATGACCGTGCGCCAAGGCTCAGCGGTGAACGTGAGCTTCAACCAACCTGTGAGCGCCGTGTCCTACACAAGCACGAGCGGCCTGACTCACCGCAAGCTGAGCGACACGCAAAGCTCTATCTCGCTCGGTACGCAGTCAGCCACAGGCACGGTCGAGATCGCGGCCGCGGCGCGCCCCTGGGAGCGCGTCGGCGCGCCCACGCAGGTGAGCTGGTTCCCACCGTCAAATGCCCCGGTGATGGTCAGCTTCCCCGCGGCGGGCACCCAGATCGCGCCTGCCACGCCAATCAACCTGACGTTCTCCAAGCCGGTGAGCGAAGTGCTCGGCTCCCGCCGTCCACGGCTTTCACCCAGCACCCCGGGACGCTGGCGTGAAACCAACAGCCACACGCTGGTGTTCACCCCGTCGGGCTTCGGTGCGGCGTTCGACTCGCCGCTGCGCGTCCAGCTCCCGCGTGCGGTGGCGGTGACCGCGGGCGGCAGCGGCTTGCGCAACACCGGCCAGATCGAATGGACGGTGCCGCCCGGCTCGACGCTGCGCCTACAGCAACTGCTAGCCGAAGCGGGCTACCTGCCAGTCGACTGGCAGTCTGCGGGCGCTGCGGTGGCGCGCACGCCCAGCGCGGAGGCGCAGGCCGCGGTCGATCCACCGAGTGGCAGCTTCAGCTGGCGCTATCCGAACACGCCGCATCAGCTGCAGGCGATGTGGAGCCCAGGTCAGGCGAGCGTGATCACCAAGGGCGCGGTGATGAAGTTCGAGAACATCAACGGGCTCACGGTCGATGGTGTAGCGGGGCCGACCGTGTGGCACATGCTGTTGAGCGACGCGATCGCTGGCAAGCGCTTGAGCAGCGGCTACAGCTACGTGTACGTACACCGCGAAGTGCCGGAGACGATGACGCTGTGGCACAACGGCCACACAGTTCTGAGCTCTCCGGCGAACACCGGCATCTCCGGAGCGGAAACCGAACTCGGGACCTTCCCCGTGTTCGAGCACCTTCCCGAAACCACGATGAGCGGCACCAACCCAGACGGTTCGCACTACGAAGACCCTGGGATCAAATGGGTCAGCTACTTCAACGGCGGCGATGCACTGCACAACTTCGACCGCTCGTCGTTCGGCACCCCGCAAAGCCTCGGCTGCGTCGAGCTTCCGCTGGCGGCCTCCGCGGAGATCTGGCCGTACACACCCATCGGCACGCTCGTCACGATCGAAACCTGAGGCTTGAGCTTCACTGACGACGGGCGTAGTGTGGAAGCGTCAACGAGTCAGAGGAGAAGAGGATGGCGAGCACCGAGACGCGCACCGCGACGACAGACAACGACGACGCTGCAATCGCTGAGCTGCACGAGATAGTCGAGCGCCAGCGCGCCGCCTTCCTGGCCGATCCCTTCCCCACGCTCGAGGAGCGTCAAGGCCTGCTCGGAGCACTTGCAGGGATGCTGATGAGCCATCGCATCGAGATCCAGCAGGCGCTGAGCAGCGACTTTGGCGTGCACCCGCCGTTGGCCGCCGACTTGATCGAAGTGCTTGGACCAGCCGGTCGCGCGGCGTATGCGGCCGAGCAGCTCGGCGGCTGGATGGCAAATGAGCCGCGGCTGACAGATCCTGCGCTGTATGGCTCCGGACGCGCGTTCGTGCAGCCGCAGCCCAAGGGCGTAATCGGCAACATCGTTCCGTGGAACTTCCCGTTTGACTTGTCAGTCGGCCCGCTGATCGAGATGCTCGCGGCTGGGAACCGCGTGGTGATCAAGCCCTCGGAGTACACGCCTGCCTGCGCGGAGCTCTTGCGTGAGATGGTCCATGCGACATTTGATGGTGATCGCGTCGATGTTGTCGTCGGTGGCCTCGAGCTCGCGCGTGCATTTACGCGTGTGCGCTGGGATCACCTGCTGTACACGGGAAGCCCGGGGATCGGGCGCGAGATCGCCAGGGCGGCAGCCGAGCAGCTGGTACCGGTGACGCTCGAGCTGGGCGGCAAGTGCCCGGCGATCCTCGCTGGGGACAGTGTCGATGCTGAGTCGGTCAGGCAACTGCTCGCAACGAAGTCGATCAAGAACGGGCAGATGTGCATCTCGGTCGACTACTGCCTCGTGCCGCGCTCGCAGCTGGAGGACTTCGCAGCCCTGGCAGCAGCTCACGCCCGTGAGTCGATGCCTGGCTACTGCGAGTCGGTGAGCTGCACTGGCATCATCTCCAGCCGTCACCTGGAGCGGATCGAGCAGCTGCTCGAGGACGCACGTGCGCGAGGCTGTGACGTGCGCCCGTTGGAAGAGGCTGGAGACTCCGATCCTGACACCCGCCAGCTGCCGATATCGCTCGTGATCGATCCGCCGGACGATCTCGCCCTGATGCAGGAGGAGATCTTCGGGCCGGTGCTACCGATCAAGGCATACGACTCGCTCGACGAGGCAATCGAATACGTGAATGCGGGCGAGCGACCGCTGGCGCTGTACGTGTTCGCAAAGGACGAAGCCGTTGCCAACGATGTCCTGCGGCGCACAACGTCGGGGGGCGCCTGCGTGAACTCGGCGGCTGTCCACGGCGCACTGCCCTCGCTGCCTTTCGGCGGCATCGGCCAGAGCGGCTCTGGCCGCCACCACGGCGTCGAGGGCTTCCGCGAATTCTCCAACCTGCGCAGCGTGTTCGTCCGTGGCGAGGGTGACCTGATCGAGGCGTTCGCTCCCCCCTACGGGCCGACAGCGCAGGCGGTCATCGAGGGCGCGTTCGCCGCGGCAGGAGCGTGAGCCAGCGGTCAAGCGAGCGCGGCCGGTCCGCCGGGAACAGCTAGCGCTCGCCGTGTTCCTGGTCACCGGCGCTACCGGCAATGTCGGCGGGGAGGTCGTGCGGGCACTGATCGAGTCAGACGAGGAGGTGCGTGCGCTCACGCGCGGTCCCCGCCCGCCCAGCTTGCCGTCTGAGGCGGAAGCGGTGACGGGCGATCTCGACCGGCCCGAGACGTTGTCCGGCGCTCTGGCTGGAGCCCGCGGCGTGTTCCTGCTCCCTGGCTATCGAGACATGCCCGGGGTTCTCGCCGAGATCCGCACAGCAGGCGTCGAGCACGTCGTCCTGCTGTCGGGCAGCTCAGCCGCGAGCGGTGACACGAGCAACGCCGTCTCGGCCTACATGATCGCCTCGGAGGCAGCCGTGCGGGCATCTGAGGTGCCGTGGACGATCCTGCGGCCGTATGGGTTGATGTCCAACACGTTGCGATGGCTGGCGCAGCTTCGGGCTGGGGACGTGGTGCGCGAGCCGTTCGCCAACGTGCCGGTCGCGATGATCGACCCATACGACATCGCAGCGGTCGCTGCACAGGCGCTGCGCTTTGAAGAGCACGAGGGCAAGGTCCATGTGCTGAGCGGCCCTGAGCCACTCCTACCAGCGGATCGACTGCTGATCCTTGGGAAGAGCCTCGGACGCGAGCTACACCTCGACGCTCAGTCCAACGATGACGCACGAGTGCAAATGAGCAACGAAATGCCACAGGGCTACGTTGACGCGTTCTTTGACTTCTACGTCGGTGGCGCACTGGATGAGTCACAGCCTCTGCCAACTGTGCAGGAAATCATCGGCAGACGACCACGCAGCTTTGAGCAGTGGGCAACGGCGCATGCCGAGGCATTTCAATGAGCGACCGCCCCCGGGGGCCCTCGCGCGTGAGCGCGATCACCCCTCGAGCGATTCCGAGGTCTCCAGCCAGGATGTCTCGAGCTGTCCGCGCTCCGCGGCGAGGTGCTCGAGCTCGGACTGAAGCTCGGCAAGCCGCGCATGATCGGTGGCGCTCGCCGCCATCTGCTCGTTCAAAGCTATCTCGCGCGCGGCGAGCTGCTCGATCGTACGTTCGAGACGTTTGAGCTCTCGCTGGGAGCGCTGAGCATCCTTACGCGCCGCGCGTATCTGCGCGCCTGGGGGAACCCTGTGCTGCTGAGGCGCGTCCACCTGGGTCTGATCCGACGGGCTGTTGCGCTGTTCGAGGTACTGCGCGATGCCGCCTGGTAGGTGGACGATGCCACCAGCGTCGGTTAGCGCGTGAACGTTGTCACAGACACGCTCAACGAAATAGCGGTCGTGGCTGACCACCACCAGCGTTCCTGGCCAGCCGTCGAGCAGGTCCTCGAGCGCGGTCAGCGTGTCGATGTCGAGGTCGTTGGTGGGCTCGTCCAGCAGCAGCACGTTCGGCTCCGCCATCAGCAGAAGCATCAGCGCTAGCCGCCGGCGCTCGCCGCCGGAGAGATCGCCCACAAACGTGCGTGCCTTATCGCCGCGAAAGCCGAAGCGATCGCACAGCATCGCCGCGGTGATCTCCTGTCCATCACTGAGCGTTGCATGTCCCCGCACCTCCTCCAGGGCCTCGAGCACACGCAGGCCCCCTGCTACCTCACGGGTCTCCTGGGAGAGATGGGCGAGCCGGACGGTCGCGCCACGCTCGACCCTGCCGGACGTCGGCTCGAGCTCTCCGGCGAGCAGCTTGACCAGCGAGGTCTTGCCCGATCCGTTGATGCCGACGAGCGCCACGCGCTCGCCTGGGCCAAGGCGCCAGGTGACGCCATGCAGCACCTCGCGCGCACCGAGCGCGAGGGAGACCTCGACGGCGTCGAGGACCTTGCTACCCAGGCGCGCGGCGGCGAAGCGCAGCAGCTCAGCGCGGTCGCGCGCCTGGGGCTCCTCGCGAATCAGATGGTTGGCAGCCTCGATACGGAACTTGGGCTTGGAGGTTCGCGCGGGCGGCCCGCGCCGCAGCCATGCGAGCTCCTTGCGCACGAGTTGCTGGCGCCGATCCTCGCGCGCGCCCGCCTGACGATCGCGCTCGGCGCGAGCGAGCACGTAGGCGGCATAGCCGCCCTCGTACTGGTGGACGGCGCCGTCCGCAACCTCCCAGGTAGACGTGCACACGGCGTCCAAGAACCAGCGATCGTGGGTAACCACGAGCATCGATCCTCGTCGCGCGGAAAGGTGCTGGGCCAGCCAATCGACGCCTTCGACGTCAAGGTGATTGGTGGGCTCATCCAGGAGCAGCAGCTCCGGCGGTTCGAGTAGGAGCCGAGCGAGAGCCACGCGCCGACGCTCCCCTCCGGACAGACCGGCAATCGGCGTGTCGATGCCATTGGCAAACATGTCAAGGCTCACACCACCCATGAGCCCATCGAGCACGCTTCGAAATGCGCTGTCGCCGGCCCATTCGTGCTCAGCTCGTGCGCCGACGAGCACCTCACGGATCGTGCACCGCTCGTCAAGCTGATCGTGTTGGCCCAATAGCGCGACGTCAACATCGCCAGCCCGTGTGATCGCGCCATCGTCTGCTGACTCAACGCCGGCGATCAGGCGCAGCAGCGTTGACTTGCCGCCACCGTTTTGGCCCACGACGCCGATGCGCTCGCCGGCGGCTATGCCGAGCGTGATCTCGCGCAGCACCGACCGGCTTGCGTAGCCCTTCTCAACGGCCTTCAGGTTCAGCAGGTTGCGAGGGACAGGCATCTGCTGGCCATCCTCGCCGATCTCAGCACCGCTGAGCGTCGCTGCCCTTCGGACGACGGCGCATCCGCCCGCGGCGATCCCCGCGGGCGGCACACCGGATTAACTACAGGACAGCCTCGATCAGAGAGGTGAACTCAGCCTGGCCGGAGACGTTCGGATGGTAGCTTTCAGACAACGGGTCGGACTGCCCGTTCAGCCATTCCGAGGACGAGCACACCTCGTGCGATTCAAAGGCGCTAGTCGGGTTGACGAAGGTGAATTTGGCTGCTTCCGCGCGTGCCTTGATGACACTGTCGAGGAGTTCTGCCGATTCATTCATTTTCTTCTCATTGCCTGAAGTCAAGAAGTTGACGTTGCACGTCTTGCCTTCCTTTGTGAACAGCTTGGGGTATCCGAGCACGATCACCTGGGCGGTGGTTGCCTTCGCGCGAATGTCTTTGTAGGTGGTTTCCAGCAGACCCGGCAATTTGTTTTTGATGAAGGTGTTCGCTTCGCTGATCGCGCTGCCACAGGTGAAGTAGTAGAGGGCGCAATTGATGATCACATTGCTGAAACCCGCATCGTTGCCGCCAATCGTGATTGTCACCAGACTGGTACTGGCACTCAGTGTGCCGAGCTGTTTTTCGTCGACTTCCGTTGTCTTGGCGCCGCTGCAAGCTTGAAAGCTCAGCGTATAACCCTTTGCCGCCGCGATCTTTGGTCCGTAGGCGTCCGGGCTACGATCGCATTCGCCTGGTTCTTCATAGAAGACGCGGGTGCCAACCCCGGAGGAGTAAGAGTCCCCGAGCGCCACGTACTGCGACTGTGCGGCAGCCGATGCGGCTGGCACGAGCACGCCGACCGTCAATGCGAGCAGCCCCACGATCCGATTTCTCTTGCCCATGTCCCTGATCTCCCCTCGCTTGATCTCGCCCGGGCCTCAGAACTACTAGACGCACCGCAATTGCTCCGGACGCTGTTCGGGCCAACCTAACCGCGACGCCGCTGATCCGTCAAGGCTGCTCCCAAGGAACACTCGATCCCCCGCTACGATCGTTGCAGTGCCGGCAGCTCGCTCCCCGCAGGAGCGCACCGCGGGAGGGTAAATCGGCCAAGTTGCCGAAAGATGACGATGGAAACACCAGCCGCGTTCTCGGCACTCTCGCAGCGGCATCGGCGCTGTCAGGACAGGTACACACGACGACTAGGAGCGAGAGATGGCACGCACCGAGGTTGACCCAGCCGAGATCGGCCACGGGGCGTTCTACCTGTTCCTCAACTCAGTGGTGGTCCCACGACCAATCGCCTGGGTCTCCTCCCGCTCGGCGAGCGGCGTGGACAATCTTGCGCCGCACTCGTTCTTCACGGTCTCCTCGGTCGACCCGCCGATCGTTCAGTTCACATCTGTGGGACGCAAGGACTCGCTGAACAACATTGAGCACACTGGCGAGTTCGTGGTGTGCTTGGCGCCGGCTCGCTTGATCGAGCAGATCAACGCCACCGCCACCGACTTTCCGCCTGAGGTCAGCGAGTTCGATGCGGTTGGCCTGGAGCGGGAGGCCAGTCTCACAGTGGCGCCACCGCGGGTAGCTGCGTCCCCGGTTGCGCTCGAGTGTGCGCTGCACGCGACAGTCCCGTTCGGCAGCTCCACAGTTGTAATGGGCCGTGTGCAGCATGCGGCGATCGACGAAGAGGCGATGCGCAACGGGCGCCCCGCGATTGATGTGCTGGCGCCCACCGCTCGCCTTGGCGGCAACGAGTGGGCTCAGCTGGGCCAGGTCGATGAGATCACCCGGATCAGCGTCAGCGAATGGCCGGGGCATTACTCAGCCTCCGACTGAGCCGAGATCACGTACTTGTCTATGCTGCGTCGCTTCGCAACGGACGCGACCGGCCTCGAGACTCGGAGAGATGAGATGAAGAGCAGCCTGGAGATCGCTCAGGAGACAGAGGCGGCGCCGATCGAGGAGATCGCCAGGCGGTGCGGGCTCGAGCCGAACGAGTTTGAACCGTACGGGCACGAGAAGGCAAAGGTCTCGCTGTCGGTGATCGAGCGACTCGCTGGGGTGCCCGACGGCAAGATCGTGTGCGTCTCCGGGATGACGCCGACAAAGGGCGGCGAGGGCAAGACGACAACCGCGATTGGGCTTACACAGGGACTTGGTGCGATCGGCAAGGCTCCAATGCTGTGCCTGCGCGAGCCATCGCTTGGCCCCGTGTTTGGGATCAAGGGCGGCGGCGCGGGCGGCGGGCTCAGCCAGGTTGTGCCGATGGAGGACGTGAACCTCCACTTCACGGGCGACATTCACGCGATCGGCGCGGCCAACAACCTGCTTGCGGCGATGCTTGATGCGTCGATCCTGCACGGCAACGCGCACAACATCGATGCGTTGCGTATCGGCTGGCGCCGCGCGGTCGACATCAACGATCGAGCACTGCGCCAGATCGCCGTGGGGCTCGGCGGCCGGGCAAATGGATACCCGCGCGAAACTGGGTTCGACATCACGGCAGCGTCGGAGGTGATGGCGATCCTCGCAGTGGCGCGCGACCTGCACGACCTGCGTCGTAGGCTCGGCGCGATCACGGTTGGCTACTCCTACGACGGCGCGGCGGTCACCGCCGATGATTTAGGTGCTGCTGGAGCGATGACGGTGCTGCTCAAGCAGGCACTGAAGCCGAACCTGATCCAGACACTCGAGGGGCAGCCGTGCTTGATGCACACTGGGCCGTTCGCCAACATCGCTCACGGCAACTCATCGCTGGTCGCCGACCTGATCGGGTTGAAGCTGGGCGACTACCTCGTCACTGAGTCGGGCTTTGGCTCCGACATGGGAATGGAGAAGTTCTTCGACATTGTCTGTCGCGTTGGCGGGCTGCGCCCGAGCGCGGTGGTGCTGGTGGTCACCGTGCGCGCGCTCAAGCATCACGGCGGCATGCAAGACACGCCGCAGGTGAAGCCAGAGCAAGGCATCGCTGCAATCGAGGAAGGCATAGCGAACCTCCGACGTCACCTCGAAATCGTGCGCACCTTTGGCGTCACTTGCGTGGTCGCGGTCAACCGTCGTCCGGGCGACAGCGATGAGGAGCTCGCGATCGTCAAGCAGCGTGCGCTAGCCCTTGGCGCGTTCGCGGCAGAGATCAACGAAGGCTTCGAACGCGGTGGCGCCGGCGCGAGCGCACTCGCCGAGGCCGTTGTGGAGGCATGCGAGCAGCCGAATGAGTTCGACTTCATATACAAGAGCACCGACTCGATCACAGCCAAGATCCAAGCTGTGGCAACACGCGTCTACAAGGCCACGGACGTGCTCGTTCACCCCGTCGCGGAAGCACGCATCCGTGAGTTCGAGTCCGCTGGCCTCGGTGCGCTGCCGATCTGCATGGCTAAGACCCCGCTCTCGCTGTCGGGTGACCCGACGATGCTCGGAGCGCCTGAGGACTTCACCTTGCACGTTCGCGACGTTCGCGCCTACACGGGCGCGGGCTGGCTCGTGCCGCTGTGTGGGGATATCCAGCAAATGCCGGGGCTGGGCACCATGCCGGCAGCGCTGAACATCGATATCGACTCCGATGGGCGAACGACCGGATTGTTCTGAGCGGTGAGGGGTAGCCGCGAGCCGAGTGAATGATGCGCACGTGAGCACTCGCGTCGCAACTGAGGTCGATGTCGATCGACTCAGCAGCACGCTGTGGGCGGCCTTCTTCGAGGACCCGCTGTGGAGCTGGGCATTCCCAAACCGCGACCAGCTGGAGGTGTGGTGGCGGTTCTTGATCACAAGCGCCCTTCGCTACCCCTGGGTATGGATCAGAGGCGATTTCGCCGCGGCGGCAGTCTGGATTCCACCCGGCGGAAGCGAGCTCACAGCGCAGGAGGAGGATCGCGTTGAGCCGTTGCTCGAGGACCTTCTTGGTGGCCGCAGCGCTGAGGTCATGCAGCTCCTCGAGCGGTTCGACGCATCGCGACCTACCGACGAGCCGCACTACTACCTGAGCCTGCTTGGAACGCATCCCGACTTTCGGGGCCAGGGGCTGGGGATGGATTTGCTGGCAGAGAACCTCGCCAGGATCGATGAAGAGGCGATGCCGGCCTACCTAGAGTCGAGCAATCCCGCCAACAACGAGCGCTACGAAGATGCCGGTTTCAGGCGCGTGGGCGAGTTCTCCACGCCCGACGGGAGCCGCATGGTGGCAGCGATGTGGCGACCGGCACGTTGAGGCGGTCGTTGGGCTGGGCCTGCGAGTTTGTCGAGACGAGCGAGGAGGCTCGGCTGGCGGAGTCGTAGCTTGGCGGAGTAGTAGCCGCAGCTGATGACAGTAGAAGGGCGGTTATCCGCTCCCCTCCACCTTCAATTTATACCGCGTAGAGGGCCTTCATGAAGCCCTGGGTCGTGCTGTATAACCGCCGGCCGAGGCCAGAACCTATGGAGATGGGAGTCGCGAAATGCGTGTTTTGTTGTCTACGTGCCGACCGGGAGTGTGGCTATGACCGAGCATGCGGTGATGATCGCTGGAGGTGGTCCGACGGGGATGATGCTGGCGGCTGAGTTGGCGTTGGCGGGGGTCGACGTCGCGGTCGTCGAGCGGCGTCCCGATCATGTGCTCGTCGGCTCACGGGCCGGCGGCTTTCACTCGCGCACGATCGAGGTGCTTGATCAGCGGGGGGTCGCTGATCGGTTCCTCGCGGAGGGTAAGGTGGCTCAGGCCGCGATGTTCGCCACGACCGTGTTGGACATGAGCGACTTCCCGACGCGTCATCCGTATTCGCTCGGGATCTGGCAGAACCAGATCGAGCGGATCATGGCCGCGTGGATCGCCGAGCTGCCGGTGCGGATCTATTACGGATGTGAGGTGACCGGCTTCGCGCAGGACGACACCGGCGTCGACGTCGAGTGCTCCGACGGCCAATCGCTGCGAGCGCAGTATCTCGTCGGGTGCGACGGAGGACGCAGCGTCATCCGTAAAGCAGCCGGCATCGAGTTCCCCGGGTGGGACGCGACGAGGAGCAACTTGATCGCCGAGGTCGAGATGACCGAGATGCCGGACTTGGGCATCCGGCACGACCCCGTCGGAGTCCACTCCCTTGGCAGGCTGGAGTACGAGATCCGCAACGGGGAGGTGGTCTACATGGATGAGGGGCCGGTGCGGGTCATGGTGACCGAGCGGCAGCCCGGGCCTAGCAGCGAGCCCACCCTGCGCGATCTAAGCGAGGCGCTGATCACGGTGTACGGCACCGACTTCGGGATCCACGATCCCACGTGGATCTCGAGGTTCACCGACATGACACGTCAGGCAGCGGCCTACCGCGCGGGACGCGCCCTACTCGCCGGCGACTCGGCGCACGTGCACTACCCGGCAGGTGGACAGGGCCTCAGCCTCGGCGTGCAAGATGCCGTGAATCTGGGGTGGAAGCTGGCTCAGGTGGTCAACGGGACCTCCCCGGAGAGCCTCCTGGATACGTATCAGGACGAGCGCCACCCGGTCGCTGCCCGCGCGCTCCAGCACACGATGGCTCAGACCACGCTCCAACGCCGGGACGAGCGCATGAAGGCCCTGGTCGATGTGGTGTCAGAGCTAGCGACCATGGACGAGCCTCGAAAACGGCTCGCCGGGATCATCTCCGGGCTGGACATTCATTACGAGCTCGGCGAGGGACATCCGCTGCTTGGACGCCGCATGCCCGATCTGGACCTCGTGACCGCCGACGGCCCGCTCCGAGTCTTCGAGCTGCTGCACGACGCCCGGCCGGTGCTGCTCAGCCTCGGTGAGCCTGGCGGCTTCGACGTCACGCCGTGGGCTGACCGGGTCCAGCTGATCGATGCTGAATATGTCGGCCTGTGGGAGCTTCCGGTACTCGGCGTGGTCACCGCTCCCACTGCCGTGTTGATCCGGCCCGACGGATACGTCGCCTGGGTCGGAGACCGAACCCACCTCGGGCTCCCTGAAGCGCTCACCACCTGGTTCGGAGCGCCGACGGCGACGTAGAGCACCAGCCTCCAAGATCGATCTGCGAGGTTGATCCCACGGTTATCACCCCGGTGTAATACTCGCCGCTGCCCTACGCGATGCCCTATAATAGGGTTGCGATGCGCAAGACCAGCGTCTACCTAGATGAGCTTCAAGCGGAGCGCCTAGCTAGGCTGGCCCGGCAGGAGGGGCGCCCACAAGCAGAGATATTGCGTGAGGCGGTAGCCACGTATCAGCCCAAGCCGTCCGAAGATCGCAACTTCGCACTGGCTGGCTCCGGGCAGGGCGATGGAACGTCCATCGCCGACGTGCCCGAGGAGGATCTGCTCGAGGGCTTCGGCGAGTGACCGTTGTCATCGACGCCGGACCACTCGTCGCGTTCGGCGATGCCAACGATCCATATTTTCCCCGCATCGACGAGCTGCTGCGGAATGTCGACGGGCCGCTCGTGATCCCGGCCCCGGTGACCGCCGAGGTCGATTACCTACTCGGCCGGCGCGTAGGACGTGCATCACGTCGCAGCTTCATCGCTGACCTCGCTGCGGGACGATTTACGGTGGCCTGCCTGGAACGCGAGGACTACTCCACGATCGGAGAGCTCGATGCACGTTATGCGGACCTCGAGCTCGGACTTGCCGACTGCGCACTCGTCATAGTGGCGCATCGCTACGGGACCAATCGCATCGTGAGCTTCGACGAGCGCCACTTCCGTGCCGTCGCCCCGCTCAGCGGCGGCGTCTTCACGATCCTCCCCGCTGACAGCTGAAACCAAGCCAATCCCAAATCCGGCCTGCGTAGCGGGAGTGACAAAAGCGGGAGCGACGGGGTCGAAGCCGCGTTTGTTGTCTCGGGGATTGAGATCCGGCTCTAGGGCTCGGGGATGCGGGGCACGGCACCGATCGGGGGTCGGCCTTCGCGGCGCAGAAGCATCTGCTCGACGTCGTGCCCCTCTTCGGCCTTCGCCGCAAGCCTGTCGATCAGTTCATCGGTGATGGGCACACCGCTCGCCGTCCTGCTTTGATCCCCCACGGCCGCTGGTAGCTCGACGTTCGCCATCAGTCGCTCGATGGGGCGCCTGTGCGGGCTGAAAGCCACACCACGATCTGCGCGTGGTCGACCTGACCAGAGGCAATCCGCTCGACCATCGGCACATCAACGTCTGGCGCTGTGCCACGTAGCGGCAAGCCGTTGGCGTCGAGAAATGTGCCGGCAAGAAAGAAGGCGGAGCGCTTGTTGCCATCAGGGAGTGGATGGTTTCGCGCAAGCCGCTCCAGAAGAATCGCTGCCTTCTCCAGAAGCGACGGATAGACATCCACGTCACCAAAACCAGCTCGCGGAGCCGCGAGCGCCGACGCCGCAAGCCCTACGTTCGGAAAGCGTGCCACCTGCTCAGGTGTGATGCCGAGGATTTCAGCGGCAACGTCACAGAAGTCGCCGAACTCCGGGTAACTGAGCGCCACCGACTACTTGCCGAGGCGGCGCAGCGTCTCGCGATGCTCCTGCGCAAAACGCCGTCGCTGCTCAGCGCGCTCGCTCTCGGTCCCCGGAAGCCCACGGACAAGACCCTTCGGCTTTGCTGGCGGACTTTTTGCCTTCGGCGTCTCTGTGGTCTTCGGCCTCGCTGCGCTCATGATTCATGCCATTCTAGCTCGGCGGCGACGAGCAGAAGCCCAGCACCGCCGCAGGTAGTTCCTCGCCGCGGTTTGGGGCTGTCCGCCCGGCCGGAGCAGGCCGGGGTTGACGGCAGACCGGAAACGCGATCTTATGTCGCCTATGACGGATGAGTCGAAGATCCGAGATGCCGCCGATGCCGCGAGAGGCCTGCTCGAAGCCGCGCCCATCTACGAGGACGCGCTTCAACCCGGGGCGCAGCAGGTGGGTAAGGCGCTGGAGACCGTAGGCAAGGCTGTGAACTTGGCGCTGGCTCCGATTGGCGCGCTCGTCTGGGGCTTCAAGAAGATCGAGGAGTGGGTCGTTCCAGCGCTGGAGGCCCGGCTTCTGACAACACCCCCCGAGCGAATCGTCACTCCCCCACCGCTGATTGCCGGGCCTGCGATCGAGGCACTCCGGTTTGCAGGTGGTGAGGAGTCCCTGCGCGACCTATACGCAAACCTCTTGGCCACCGCGATGGACACTGAGACCGCGCACACCGCGCACCCCGCGTTTGTGGAGATGCTTCGGCAACTCAGCCCTGACGAGGCGAAGCTGCTTTCCCACATCTCCCATGCGCCTAATTATGAGCTGTGCTTCGTCGACGTCGTAGCCGCCTGGGAGGACCGGCAAGCTAGAAGCACAATGCTGACCCATTTTTCAACCCTCGCCGAAGCGGCGGGCTGCGCGTTCTCTGACCTCGTTACGAGCTACCTCGATAACCTTGCACGCCTCCGGATCGTGGAGCTGAAAGAGAACGTCCGGTGGGCCACGGATGAGGCCAAGGCGCAGTATGAAGCGGTCTCGTCACACCCGCGGGTCCGAGAGCACGTGACGCGAATCGAACAGTTCGATAAGGGAATCCCCGAGATCGTCAAGGGCTGCATCGAGATCACGACACTAGGAAGGCAGTTCATCGCGTCCTGCGTTGATGACCGGTCGATGAAGGTAGTCAAGGCAGAATAGAGCAGCTTTTTGGGCACCAGTGCAGGCAACTGATTGCTACGAACTCGCCTCATACCCACCGCCACGGCGAAGGCTGCACCCAGACAATCACCAAGGCCGAGCCACTCGAGAACCAGCTTCTACGTCCGCGGGGACCTCACCAAGGCGCAGTACGTGATGCTCCGCCAAGCCCTTCAAGACGAGATCGAGCGGCTCGCGCCGCGCGCCGACCGCAGCTCGCCGAGGCCGAGCGGCTGCTGTCGGACTTCGCCGCGTTCTGGGAGGCAGAGACCTCGCCCGCCGAGCGCCACCGCCTCCTGACGACGCTCTTCGAGCAGATCTGGCAGGACAACGGCACGATCGTCGCCGTCGAACCGCGCGGCGCGTTCGTACCGTACTTCCAAGCCGCAACCCAAACCAATCAAAGCCGATCTGGATAGCAGCGGTGTCCAGAGCGGGAGCGACGGGGGTCGAACCCTGTCCTGACACCCCACATCGAATGCCGACTTTAGCAGGCATTTTGCAGGGCTTTGAGCGGCGGGAGCGGAGCGACACGAGCCCCCAAGGTGCCGATCGGCTGCTCCGCAACCCCGCCGCAACTGCCCGCTATTCGTCCGTGATCGCTCGTCGTGCTCGCTGCGCGAATTGGCGGAGTAGGTGTAGCTCGTCGGTGCGATCGGGTCTGCTTGCGTCGGCGGGGTCGAGGCCGTCTAGCCACTCTGCGAGCAGGGGAATCATCGTCTCGATGGCGGCGTGCAATGCCACGCCGTGCTCGGCGACACCCAGCTCGATCGCCTGCTGGGTGTCCTTGTCGGCGCTCCAGCCGACGCGTGCGAGCAGTGCCCACGCGCGCTCTAGTTCGGGACGGTTCATCGGCTCTGGCTTTGCGTGGGCGTGCGCAGAGCGCACGATCGCTTCCCCGGCGGCTCCGAGTAGCCCGTAGTGCCAATCAGCATCGAATAATGCTGGTGGATGGGCATCGAAATATGTAGGTGTGTCGCCGACCTGAGGAGGAGCCCCGGAGGGGCGACGACGATGGTTGGCGAGCGGCCGGCGTGGCGGCGTGCCTGTTGGTGTTGGGGTTCTGTCGGGTGCGGTGCTGAGGCTCGTGAGGTTCGTATTCCCGAGCCGGGAGGCCGTGTTGATCAGCGAGGAGGAGTTGATGGATGTCAGGGCGCTGCAGCGTCAGGGGTTGAGCTATGCCGAGATCGGGCGGCTGCTTGGTCGTGATTGGCGGACGGTGAAGC
>Ga0302326_10000524_pt1 | contig 106502 bp, 88 predicted proteins | sample Palsa_T0_3_FD_202264 | JGI IMG/M metagenome (GOLD analysis project Ga0302326, IMG submission 202264) | Peat permafrost microbial communities from Stordalen Mire near Abisko, Sweden - Palsa_T0_3 | ecosystem: Environmental > Terrestrial > Soil > Palsa > Peat permafrost | place: Sweden: Abisko... | reverse complement strand
GCCAACTGGACGAACACGAGCATATCGCTGGCCGCGAACCTACCGGTGGGCGTGACGGACCTGTACCAACCCGGCGTCGTTTTGTCGCCGCTCTACGACGTGAGCCCTTTGACCTTTGGCGCGGCTCTTCCGTCCAGCACCACGGGTTGCCCCGTTGCGTCCGGCGACCATCTCACTTTCACGGTTACGAATCCTCAAAGCGGGGCTATTTCGAACCCGCCCATCACGCTGACCGTTTCCCCGACGGGGACGACGCCGTATTGATTGGAGGCCTCTTTACGAGTTAGCGGATGAGCGGGGGAGGGGGAGAGTGGGCGAGGGGGCGAAACGTAGAAGCCCCACGCCGTCGGAGAGGCAGCCAGGAATATGCTATTTTTGTCTTGCCCGCATCAAAACGGAGGCGAGACACCTTGAAGACGAAACAAGTTTTACCAGTCGTGGCGCTGTTGAGCCAAGCGGCGCTGTGCGCCCAAGCCATTATCACCATCGATGTCCCCGGCGCTGACGGCACTTTTCCCACCAGCATCAATAATGCCGGAGTTATCGCCGGTTCTTACAGTGATTCCAATGCCGTATCTCACGGCTTCTTGCGCGACCTCACCGGCGCCATCACCACGTTCGATGTCCCGGCAGCAGGCACCGCCAGCTCCGAAGGTACCTTCGCCAGGGCCATCAACGATGCGGGAGTCATCGCCGGCTGGTACACCGATACGAACATCAAAGCCCACGGCTTTCTCCGCGATCCCACCGGCGCCATCACGACCTTCGACGCGCCGCACGACGCCCGCGGCACTTTTGTCACCTGCATCAATAATGCCGGCGTCATCGCCGGATACGACACCTTCCAAAACAACACCGTACACGGCTTCGTGCGTACCGCCGGGGGCAACATCTACCGCTTCGATCCTCCGGGCGCACTTCAATCCGAAGCGCTTGCCATCAATGCGGCCGGCGACATTACCGGCTGGTTTAGCGCTACGACCCTATTGAGACAGGGATTCGTACGCACTGCCGATGGCGTGACCACTACCTTCGATGCTCCAGGCGCCGGCACCATCGACAACGTCGGTACCTTCCCCACGGCCATCAACGCCACGGGGGTCATCGCAGGCTATGCCCTGGCCGACAACGACGAGGCACAGGGCTGGATGCGCCGCATCGACGGCAGCTTCGCCGTGTTCCAGGCCCCGAACGCAGGCTCCGGAGGCGGCCCTTACGGCACGTATCCCGCCGGCATTAACGCGAGCGGCAATATTGTGGGGTGGGATATAAGCCTTAGCCCCTACTATGTTTATCATGGGTTCACGCGCGCCCCTGGCGGCGCCATCATCACCTTCGAAGCTCCCGGAGCGGGCACCGGCATCCAGCAGGGCGCCAGAGCCGCGAGCGTCAACGACCTGGGTCAGATAGCCGGATCTTACCTCGATTCGGACACGGATTCTCACGGGTTCCTGCTGATTCCGTAATAGAACTAACGACAGCGGCCGCGCGCTGCGAAGTGAAAGACCGGCCAGGAGGCCGGTCCCACCTCTCCATGGACATCAGGCAGCAGCTGCCCAGTTCCGTAACCATCGTCGGAAGCGCCGCTCTGCTGTTTCTAATCCAGCCCATCGTAGCCAAGAACCTTCTGCCGCGATTTGGCGGTTCAGCCGGCGTATGGGTCACGTGCATGATGTTCTTTCAAATCGTGCTGCTTCTGGGCTACCTCTATTCGTTCTGGATCACCAAGTATCCCAGCCCCACGGTTCGTACTTTGACGCATCTCTCCCTGGTCGCCGTGAGCCTGTCGGTACTGCCTCTGCGCCCGCACGTCGAGTGGAATTCCGGTAACCCCACGGCGTCGATTCTCCTGATACTGGCCTCGTCGGTGGGGCTTCCCTTCCTGGTGCTCTCCGCGACGGGCCCGCTGGTGCAATCCTGGTACGCCGGGTCGCGCACGACGCAGCTCCCTTATTGGCTTTTCGCGTTATCCAACACGGCCTGCTTACTCGCCTTGTTAGCGTACCCCCTGGCGGTGGAACCGATGCTGACGGTTCCCATACAGTTGCGCTGCTGGTCCGTCGCTTATCTGCTCGTGGTGCTGCTGATCGCGATGGGCGCCATCGCCAACCGCGCCTGGACTTTCGAGGATGATCCAGGCAGCCGGCGGCACAGCCTGGTACCCGATAAGGCTTTTGCGAGCCGGACCTTTCTTTGGATCGTGCTGGCAGCCTGTGCCTCCGCGCTATGGCTCGCGGTAGCCAACTACCTCAGTCAGGAGGTGGCCGCAATCCCGTTTCTCTGGGTGCTGCCGCTGACGCTGTACCTGCTCAGCTTCGTTATCTGCTTCGGCTGGGACGGATGGTATCGCGCGACAATATTTCGCTGGCTGTTGCCGGCGGCCTGGATTGGGATCGGCTGGCGCATCGGATTATCGCGCACGACTGGAGATCTGCGGGTCGACATCGCTGTCATGCTCATCGCGCTTTTTATCCTTTGCCTGTTCTGTCATGGAGAGTTGGCCCGTACCAAGCCCGCTCCGCGCCAGCGGCTGGCGTTCTTCTATCTGATGGCCGCCACGGGGGGCGCGTTGGGAGGGATTTTTGTAGGGCTCGCCGCTCCGGCGCTGTTTTCTTCTTATCTGGAACTGCCGATCGCAATCGTCGCCACGATGCTTCTAGCGCTGGTCTTGATCTATCGAGTCGCTTCGCGGGGCCAGTTGATCCGTTTAGGAATGCTGGCGATAGCCGCTTTTGTGGCTGCCTCCAGTTTCCACGGTAAGGCTGCCCGCGTGGCAATGGAGCGAAACTTCTATGGCACTCTACAAATACGCGATAGCGGCGACGGCGATCTCGCGATCCGAACCTTATACAACGGCCGGACGGTACATGGCGTGCAGTTTCTCTCGCCCCTGCGCCGGCGCACCCCTACAGCCTACTATGGCTTGCAATCGGGCATCGGACTCCTTTTAGAAGGGTCAGAGATCTCTAAGCGCCGGGTCGCCATCATCGGGCTCGGAGCCGGTACCTTGGCGGCCTACGGACGCAAGGGCGACGTGTTTAGATTTTACGAGATCAATCCCGCCGTAATTCAAGCTGCATCAGTGAACTTCCACTTTCTTGCGGACTCCGCGGCAGCCATTGACGTGGTAAACGGCGACGGCCGGCTGCGCCTCGAGCAAGAGCCGCCGCAAAGTTTCGACCTGATCGTGCTGGATGCTTTTTCGGACGACGCGATTCCCGTTCACTTGCTGACCCGCGAGGCTTTCCAGGTCTACTTCGCACGACTTCGGCGCGGCTCTGCTCTGGCCGTCCATGTCACCAACTCTTATCTCGATCTGAATCCGGTGGTGGAATCGCTGGCCGGAGCGCTGGGTAAAGGCGTACTACGCATCCATAGCCCCGCCGATGCTAAACAGCAGACTTTCGCGGCCGATTGGGCCGTAGTGTCCGATTGGAGCGCGGCTACTGAGAAGCTAGAGAGCTATGCCGATCCTGCCCGGCTCAAGCGCGGGCCGCTGTGGACCGACGAGTACAGCAATCTGTTTCAGGTTTGGAGATAAGCACTTTGAGGAGCGCGTCGGCAGGCGACTATTTTGCCGCGCCGTAGGATCTTGCCGCTCACCGTTGTCCCGTCTGGAAGTTGGGTGCAGCTTCCGAGCGAGTCATCCAACCCGAAAAAGATATCCAGAGAATTATCCTTCCGCGTGCTCGGATCGCGATCGGCTTCCAATAGGTACAGGAACGAATCTCTCACACCCTGATGCATATCCGCACCCTCGCAAACCAGAAGATCCCGGCCATCGGAGCCCGCGACCTGCTTCCAGTCGACGGCATTCTCCCCAGGGCGTACCAAACCCTTCGCCATGAGGACGCCTCCTTGGTAAACAGGTATGCGCCGCTCATCCCATTGGAGTGCGGTTCGCATCCCACTCCGCTGACCAGAGCATCCTCACTCTTCGCCGCCAGAAAGTGCCCGAAAGTGATGGTCTTGAAATCCCAGGTATGCGCGGAGAAAGGTATTTCCGACGGGCACGGCGAGCACCCCATGGCCGAGGATGCCCGGGCGGAACAGGAATTGGTAAAGTTCAAGGCTGCCCTCAACGCGAATCGCCCACCTGACAAACCTGTCTTTCCGTGAGCCGGTACCTTCTGCTGGATTCCGGCCCGCTCGGACTCGTGAGCGGCCGAGGCTTTCCCCTGACGTGAGTGCCCGATAGGTCACAATCTATTGCACAGAAGGATCGCGTCAGCTCAGGCGGTCCCAAATCCGCCGGCACGATTCGGAAAAGTACTTGCGTGGCGTTACATAGTAGCCGGCAGCAGAATGCCGGCCGCGCTGACGGAAGTTCCTATAGCCACGCGGACCTCGGGGTTGGGCGTGAACTTGGCCGGCAGGCGCACATTTACCTGGTACAGGCCGGCATAGCCGGGCGTCACGCCGGCATAGAGAATCAATCCGGAATCGATGGGCGTGCCTGCGATCCAGACGCTGAATTCCTGCATGTTGCAGAGCCATTGGGCGGCCACCGGCAATGCTCCGTTCTGGGTGCCGTCTTCGTTGCAGGCGACTCCGGCCTGTGGCGTCCAGCCCGACGCCACAGCATAGGTCCAAGCCAAGCCCGCGGGATATACCCATCCGAGACCGTTGGCATACAGTATGATGACCTCTCCCGCACTGGCGGGAGCAGCGGCGGTGATCAGAGAGCCGTCGGCATGGGTTGCCACGGCCACGCCGGCGGAGGTCTGAAACAGCGCGGGCGCGGCCGCATTTACGGTTATCTGAACCACCGGGCCGGATGCGCCGTCGCGGGCCAGAAAGAGGTTCATCACCCCTGGGCGCAGATTGCCGGGGATCAGCAGATTCACCTGCGTCGGCGAAACATAATAGAGGGCCGCCGGGTAGTTCGCCACGAAGACCTGGACGCCGCCCAGCGCCGTGGGCAGTTGGCCGTCGACAAGGTCGGAGTTTTGCACGGCAACCGTGTTCCAGGAAAGAGACCCTCCCGCAGTGAACAGCGACACGATGGTATTCGGAGCAAAGCCCGGCTTGAAACTGGCGCCGTTCAATAGATCCGCGGCGGTATAGGTCGGATAGTTTGGCTGCGCACAGAGGCTGCCTGCCATTACCAGCGCGGCGAGAAATGTTTTCACGGTACTAATACAGTGGGCGGGAGGCCGGGGAATATCAGGGTATCTTTTGTTACCGTTTGATGGCGTCCACTTCCCGGTAGACGTCGAGCACCTGCCGGGCGGTCCGCTCCCAGCTGAAGCGCGCGGCCTGGGCCTTGCCTTTGGCGATCAACTGGCGGCGCAGATCCTCGTCGAGCAGCACTTCCTGGATGCCGCGGGCGATTTCGAAGACGTTCTCGGGATTCACCAGGAAAGCCGCATCGCCAACCACTTCCGGCAGCGAGCTGACGTTGGAGGTGACCACGGGCGTGCCGGAGGCCATGGCCTCGAGCGGCGGGAGTCCGAAGCCTTCGTAGAGCGAAGGGAAGACGAACGCCGCGGCGCTTTCGAAGAAGACGCGCAGCGTGTCGAAGGGGACGAAGCCGAGGAATCGCACGGCGCGCTCGACCCGCGCCTGGATCACGGCGCGCCGCACGGATGGATAACGCGAGATCTCGTCGCCGATGATGATCAGGCGCAGATCGCGGTAAACCGGGTGGCGCGAGAGCTGCTCGCGGGCCACGGCGAAGGCTTCCACCAGACGTGGAATATTTTTTTGCGGCCGAATATTACCCGCGTACAACAGGAAGGGATAGTGGATCTGGTAGCGCTCGAGGATACGCGCGCGCTCCAGTTGCTCGCGCTGGGGACCGGCGGCGCGCGCGTCGGCGGAGCGCGCGGGGCGGAAGAACTCCGGGTTAGGAGCGTTGTAGGCCAGGCTGATGCGCTCCTCGGGAATGCCCAGGGCCTCGCTTACGTCGCGCCGGGTGGCTTCAGAGACAGCGATGATGCGTTTGGCGCGCAACAGTCCGCGGCGCAGCAGGAAGCGGCGGACGTCCATATGCACGCCCGAGCGGGTCTCAAACAGCAGGCTGGCCATGTCGTGTATGGTCACGACATATGGCTCCATCATGAACAGCGGAATCTGATTCAAGGGAATGTGTACTAAGTCGGGCGCGAGGCGGTGGAGGAATAACGGGAACGCCACGTGATGCATGTAATACGAGTCGGTCTTACGATAGACGGTGGTCTTGAAGTTCGGCGGAAGGCTCGAGAAGGTGCGCACGTCCTCGGGCAGCGCCACCAGGACGTAGTCGTCGGATTGGTCGATGGCGGCCAGAGCGTGGAGCAGGCCGCGGATGTAAGTGCCAATGCCAAAATCCCGCACACGGCGAACGTCGGCCACGATGCGCAGGGGCATGGCCCGAGGTCAGGCCCGCGCCAAGGCAGGTTGGCGCTTCCATTCGTACAGCGGAAACTTATCGGTGAGCGCCGCGACCCGGCGCCCGACGGCGGCAATGGCGTCGTCCGATGAAATGTTAAGCAGCACGTCGGCGATGAGCGCGGCTACTTCACGCATCTCCTGGTCGCGGAAACCGCGGGTGGTCACGGCCGGGCTGCCGAGGCGTATGCCGCTGGGATTAAGCGGCGGGTTCACGTCGAACGGAATGGCATTCTTGTTGACGGTGATGCGGGCGCGGTCGAGGGCTGCCTCGGCTTCTTTGCCGCGAATGCCTTTGGAGAAGACGTCGAGCAGCATCAGATGCGTGTCGGTGCCGCCGGAGACGATGCGGAAGCCCTCGTCCATGAGGCCGCGCGCCAGGGTCCGGGCGTTGGCTACAACCTGCCGCTGATAATCCACGAAGCCCGGCGCCATGGCTTCCAGGAAGCAAACCGCCTTGGCCGCGATGATGTGCACCAGGGGACCGCCCTGGAATCCGGGGAAGACCGTCTTGTCGATGGCGGCCGCGTATTGCTCCTTACAAAGGATGAGCCCGGCGCGCGGTCCACGCAGCGTCTTGTGGGTGGTCGAGGTGACGATGTCGGCGAACTGGCAGGGATTGGGATGGACACCGGCGGCCACCAGGCCGGCGATGTGCGCCATATCCACCAGGAACACCGCGCCTACGGAATCGGCGGCGCGCCGGAAGCGGGCGAAATCGAGCACGCGCGAGTAGGCGCTGGCGCCGGCTATGATCATCTTCGGCTTATGTTCCAGAGCCAGCCGATCGAGCTCGTCATAATCGATGAGCTCGTCTTCTTTGCGCACGCCATAGGGCACAATCTGGTAAGTCTTGCCCGAGAAGTTGAGCTTGTGGCCGTGCGTCAGGTGGCCTCCATGGGCCAGGTTCAGGCCCAGGATGGTGTCGCCCGGCTGGAGCACGGCCGCATACGCCGCCTGGTTGGCCTGAGAGCCGGAATGCGGCTGCACGTTGGCGTGTTCGGCGCCGAATAGCTTTTTGGCGCGGTCGCGCGCCAGGTTCTCCACGATGTCGGTAAACTCGCAGCCACCGTAGTAACGCTTGCCAGGATAGCCTTCCGCGTACTTATTGGCGAACACGCTGCCGGTCGCCTCGAGTACCGCTTCGGAGGTGAAATTCTCGCTGGCGATGAGCTCGAGTTGCGAGTGCTGCCGCTCGGCTTCGTGCAGGATGGCCTGATAGATAGCGGGGTCTACCTCGGCGAGCGGCCGCGACATTCTTTGAGTTTCGGGCGTGTTCGGCATGGTCTGCATGGAACCAGAGTAACCACAATTTTAACATGCTAAACTGGACGCTCCCTCATGCTCTGGAGCAAACTGTTTATTCCCACATTGCGCGAAACTCCCGCCGAAGCGGAGGTAGCCAGCCATCAACTGTTACTGCGCGCCGGATACATCCGGCAGGTGGCGGCCGGTATCTACAGTTATCTGTTCCTGGCGCAGCGCTCGCTGTTAAAAATCATTGCGATCGTGCGCGAAGAGATGGACGCGATCGGGGCGCAGGAGATGCTGCTGCCGGCGCTCAATCCCGCCGAGTTGTGGCAGGAATCCGGGCGATGGGATGCCATGGGCGACAATATGTTCCGGCTGAAGGACCGCTTTGCGCGCGACCTGTGCCTGGGCATGACGCACGAAGAGGTGGTCACCGCGACGGCGCGCGGCGAACTGCGCAGCTACAAACAACTGCCGCAGATCTGGTATCAGATCCAGACGAAGTTTCGCGACGAAGCGCGGCCCAAGTCGGGGCTGCTGCGCGTGCGGCAGTTCATCATGAAAGACTCCTACACGTTCGACTTGGACGCGGCCGGCCTGGACATCGCTTATCAGAAACACTATCGGGCTTATTGCCGCATCTTCGAGCGCTGCGGCCTCGAGTACCTGGTGGTGGAAGCGCATTCGGGCGCGATGGGCGGGAGCCAGTCGCACGAGTTTATGGTGGAATCGGAGGCGGGCGAAGATTTCATCGTGATGTGCCGCCAGTGCGGCTACTCCGCCAATCGCGAGAAAGCCGTATCGCGGGCGGCCGCGCCGCTCGAGCCCGATCCCGAGGGCGATTTCGCGCCGGAGGCATTTCATACCCCCGGGCGCAAGACCATCGCCGAGGTGAGCGAGTTCACGGGCCTGCCGGAGACTTCGCAGATCAAGAGCCTGGTGTTGGTGGCCGATGGCAAGACCACGCTGGTGCTGCTGCGCGGCGACCATCAGCTTAGCGAAACCAAGTTCGGCGCGGCGGCGGCCGATCCGGGATTTCGCCCCGCCCGCCCCGATGAGGTTCGCAGCGCGTTCGGCGCCGAGGGAGGCTCGCTCGGCCCGGTGGGCGTTACGCATTTGACGATCCTGGCGGACAACGCGCTCGAGGGGCGGCGCAACATGATCGCCGGCGCGAACCAGGACGACTACCATCTACGCCACGTCACTCCCGGCGAGGATTTTCAAGCCGAGTTTCGGGATTTGCGGCAGGTGGAAGCGGGGGACGCGTGCTCGGGCTGCGGCCAGCCGCTGGAGATTCGCAAGGCCATGGAGATCGGTCATATCTTCAAGCTGGGCTACCGTTATTCCGAGTCGATGGGATTGCACGTGACCAACGCCGAGGGCGAGGAAGTGACGCCGATCATGGGATCCTACGGCATCGGCATCGAGCGCATTCTGAGCGCGGCCATTGAACTCTATCACGACAAGGACGGCATGAGCCTGCCGCCCGCCATCGCGCCATTTACGGTGGTGGTCACGCCGGTCAATATTGCCGCCGCCGAGCAGAAGAAAGCCGCCGAGGAGATCTACCGTGCGTGCCTCGCGATGGGCCTCGATGCATTGCTGGACGATCGCGACGAGCGGCCGGGCGTGAAATTCAAGGATGCGGATTTGATCGGCGTGCCGTTTCGCATCACCGTGGGCAAGAAGCTGGCCGGCGGCATGGTGGAGCTGGTGGAGCGGCGGGGCAGGCAGTCCACCGATGTGGCGGCCGCGGACGCTGCCGCCACAGTCGCCGCGCGCGCGGCGGCCGCAACAAAGGGAGCGAGAAATGGAAATTGACTGGGAACAAATTCGCGGCGAGTTCCCCGCGCTGTCGAAATGGACCTATTTGAACACGGCGACGTTCGGCCAGATGCCGCGATGCGCGGCCGAAGCCGTGTCGCGGCACTTTGCGCGGCGCGACGACCTGGCATGTTCCGACTTCATGGACTGGTTTGAAGACGCCGACCGCCTCCGTGGGCGGGTCGCGGAATTCATTCACTGCCAAGCCGCGGACATCGCTTTCATTCAGAGTGCTTCGGCCGGAATCTCGCTACTGCTGGGCGGCCTGGATTGGAAGACCGGCGACCAGATCGTCACGCTGGAAGACGAGTTTCCGAATCATTACTACTACCCGTCGCTGTTGGGCAGCCGTGGCGTGGAGTTCGTCGAGACGGCCTATGAGCGGCTTTACGATTGCCTGACGCCGCGCACGCGCCTGGTGGCCATTAGCACCGTAAACTATTCGACCGGATTCCGCGCGCCCATCGAAGAACTTTCGGCGGAGCTGCGGCGGCGCGGCATTCTGCTGTATCTGGATGGGACCCAGAGCCTGGGTGCGCTGCCGTTCGATGTGGCACGGATACAGCCCGACATCCTTTCCGTGGATGCCTACAAATGGCTGCTCTCGCCCAATGGCGTGAGCTTTATTTACGTGAGTCCGGAGCTGCGCGAGCGCCTGCCGCCGGCGGTGATCGGCTGGCGCAGCGATCGGAGCTGGCGCGACCATGAAAACCTGGTTCATGGCGCCCTCGAATTCGCCTGCGAAGCCGAGAAGTATGAAGGCGGGATGCTGCCTTTTAGTCTGCTCTACGCCATGGACGCGGTGATTGAGATGCTGCAGGGGATCGGTCCGGAGCACATCGAGCGGCGGGTGATGGAACTGGCCGGAAAGACGCGCGAAGTGCTGCTGGGCGCTGGGGCGACGTTGGTTGCGGGCCGCAGTCCGTACTACAACTCGCCAGTGGTGACGGCGCGCTTTGAAGGCCGGGATGCGCCCGAGCTGGCCCGCGAGCTCGAATCGCGCAGGGTGCTGGTGGCGGCGCGGCATGGGAATTTGCGCGTGTCGCCGCATTTTTATAACAACGATCAGGATCTGGCGCGGTTGGGGGAGGCGCTGGGTTCGTGAGGTATGGACCGCTCCCTGACGGTCGCGGCTCGGTTTTTGGTCGCGGCTCGGTTTGAGTCGCCAGAATGACTCTGGCCTCCATCCTGTTCGGTGCGTTCTTCGCCCTCGCTGTTGCCTGGGCGCTCGGCAGCGTGTGCCTGTATCGACTGGCGGTTCCGCGCACGATCACGCTGGCGGTGGGCGCGGCGGCCGAAAGCGGCCTGGTGTTTGTGTTGCTGCTGGCCGGCGTAGCCAATCGCATCACGTTTGCGCTGCTGGGCGTGGCTTGTTTAGCGCTGCTCTGGCTTCTGCGAGCGCGTACCGCGCCTCTGGAGGATGCGGTCAAGGCTCCGGCAGACCGCGTTACCGTATGGCTTGCCGCCGCTGCCCTGGCATCCTTTGGCGCTCTCTACCTGGTCAATGCGATGGCGCCGGAGGTGGAGCCCGACGCCGTCGGATATCATCTCGGCCTGGTCTCGGAGTACGTGCGGCTGGGCGGTTTTCCGAGCCGCGTGGGTTTCTATGAAATGATGCCACAGGGCCTGGAGATGCTGTTCGTACCCGCATTCGCATTCGGACGGCACTCGGCGGCCAAGCTGGTGCACTTCGGGTTTCTGCTGGCAACGGTACCGCTGCTGCTGCGCATAGGCCGCCGCCTGCGGCTTCCGGATCGTGTTGGATGGACTGCCGCAGCCGTCTATTTCTGCGCGCCCGTGGTGGGGGTCAGCGGCGCCTCCGCCTATAACGATGCCGCCCTGGTCTTCTTCGTTCTGGCGACGTTTTATCTGCTGCTGGTGTGGCGCGATACACGCGATACGCGGTATCTGGCGCCCGCCGGCGTCACGGCCGGCTTCTGTTACGCAATCAAGATGCCGGGAATTCTGGTGCTGCCGCTGGCGGTGGCCTTCGTGATGGTGGAAATGCGCGCCGTTCGCACCCGGGCCGTGGTCGGGCTGGCGGCCGGCGGTCTGGCGGTGATCGCGCCGTGGATGCTGCGCGCCGTCATTATGTCCGGCAATCCGGCGGCGCCGCTGTTCAACGGGATCTTTCCCAACGCCCATTTTCATGCGTTGGTCGAGAAGCAACTGGCCAGCGCATTTGGTTCGCATCGGAATATGTCGCTGTGGAGGGCGTCGTACGAACTGGCCATCGGCGGGCGCTTCGGAGGCATCGTCGGGCCGGTATTTCTGGTGCTGCCACTGGGATTATTGGCTCTCAGACGGCGGGCGGGGCGGCTCTGCTGGCTGGCGGCGACGCTGCTGGCCTTGCCGTGGTTGTGGAATTCGGGGACGCGATTCGTGATGCCCGCGCTGCCATTCCTGGCGCTGGGGCTGGTAATGACTCTACCCAAACCCGCGGCCTGGGTTTGCTTAGCCGTGCAGGCGGTAGCGTGCTGGCCCCAGGTCGTCGATCGTTACGACTATGCGCATATCTGGCGGCTGCACGATTTCCCCTGGCGAGCGGCGCTGCGCATCGAATCCGAGGATCATTATCTATGGCGCCGATTAGACGATTATAAGATCGCGCAAATGCTGGAGCACGATAGCAAGCCGGGCGAGCGGATCTTTTCGCTGATCGCCGTGGCTACGGCGTACACGGACCGCGAGGTCCTGCAGTTCTGGCACTCCGCGCAGGCCGAGCGGATCACCGATACTCTTAGCCTGGTGAGCATTTACCGGAGCGAGCCGTTCTTCGAGGTGCGGGCCACCTGGCCGCCACAGCCGATCTGGGGTCTGCGCATTCGCTTGCCGCGGGCGCATCCGGCCGAATGGTCGATTCACGACATCATGCTGTTTTCGGGTGAATACCGCATCTACAACAGTCCGCAATGGCGGTTGCGTGCCTGGCCCAACGTGTGGGAGGCGCCGCTGGCCTTCGATGAGAACGAGGCCACGCGCTGGCGCACCTGGCAACCGATGCGCGCGGGAATGTACCTGCAAGCGGAGTTCGATCATGCGCAGATGCTCAGCGGCGCGGTGATGACTTCGCCGACTCCCATCTTCCACGTGCCGTTTGAATTCTATGCGCGCGGCCGGGAGGGATGGCGGATGCTCACCGATCGGCCCGAAGTGGCGCTGAGGCCGCTTCCGGATCTTCGGGCGGCGGCGACCAAGGCGATCCGCGATGCGGGGTTCAGCTACATTCTGACGGCCACGGGGAATGAGGGCAACGCTCCGCTGGCGGCGGCTATGGAGGGGCACGCGGCGGAATGGGGGATGGAGAAGGCGGGCTATGCCGGGCGGGTGATCCTGTACCGCATCCGGTGAATGGGGAGATATCGTTGACGCCAAAAAATTGACGAGCAACCCTTTGAACGGCAGGCGAGCGCGGCAGTTCCTTGCAATACGGGCGGTCTGGATGGGACTCACTTATTGAGGCTCGCACAATACGGTGACAGTCCCGGTCAAAGCCAAATGTGGGGCGGGACCCCTGACCAGGACCCCTGACCCGCGCCGGGCCCCCCTGGCTCGGCTGTCGGACCGACGCGGGCGAGGCATAGACATTAAAATAAACGCCATCGCCCAGGTTCAGTCTAGTCTAGTCTAGGGAACCAAAGCCGGATCGTTGGCAGCTACTTCTTCGAACCGGACTTCAAAAGGAGAAATCCTCCGCCGCACGCAAGCGCTGCTTTCTCCGAATGGCCGACGTTCCGCTCAAAAGGGTCTCCCAAGTCCACGTTTTCTGGATCGCTGGTCACTTGGGGTTCTGTTTTTAGAATCTCCTTGCCCTTTTCTATATCTTACGATATAGTGTAAGATATGTTTTACAATGATTCCGTCCTTGAAAACCTTGCCGCCCACCGCGTGTTCGCCATGGGTGGCCATCATGGCCGACACGGCTTTGGACATGGAGGCTTCGGCTTCCTGGGCGGCCGCGGCGGCGGCGATTTTCGATGGGCGCGCAGGCTCGGCTCGAAGGACCTGGAGCTTCTTATCCTCGCGCTGCTCGTCGAGCGTCCCGCGCATGGCTACGAACTGATCAAGACTATCGAGGAACGCTCGGGTGGCTTCTACACCCCGAGCCCAGGTATGATCTACCCCGCGCTCACTCATCTGGATGAAATTGGCCATGCCAGCATCGAGCAGGAAGGATCGCGCAAGCTTTACCGCATCACGCCCGAGGGGCAATCCCATCTCAACTCCAATCGCGCTGCCGCAGATGCGATTCTCGATGCGCTATCGCGGATCGGAGGCCGGATGGATGATGTCCGCGACGCGTTTGCCGGCGTCGGCGAATCCGATGCCTCCGATGAAGTTCACCGCGCCCGGCATGCCCTGAAGGATGCCTTGCGCCGCAAGCGCGCCTGCGATGCCAAAGAGGCCAAGCGCATCGTCCAAATCCTCAATCGCGCAACGGCCGAGATCCTCGGCAGTTAGCTCAACATTCTAATATGAAGGAAATTACCTCTTATGCAGAACAATGCCCTAAGTCCGCTCCAGGACCCTCACGTTCGATCCGTCATTCATCGGCTCGAGGCCGAACGGCGCCGCCCGGCGGACGGCGGTCCGCGAGCCAATCCCGGAGCGAGCCATGATCCTTACGATTACGCCGAGTACGGCTTTTCCATTGTCCCGGAACAGGGCGATCTGATCTATCTTCTCTGTCGCGGCCTGCGTGCGAAGCGCGCTGTTGAGTTTGCGACGTCGGTCGGCATGTCCACCCTCTATTTCGCGGCGGCCGTGCGTGACAATGGCGGCGGCAAGGTTATCGGAGCGGAACTCGTTCCCGCAAAAGTAGCGACGGCCAGGCGCAACCTGGCCGATGCGGGGCTCGCCGACTACGCCGAGATTCGCGAGGGCGACGCTCGGAAGACGCTCCGCGATCTCGATGGTCCGGTTGATTTTATCCTGGTCGACGGATGGCCGATTGATGCGGGTCCGTCGCTTGCGCGCCAGGTGATCGAGATCGTTGCTCCCCAGCTTCGCACCGGCGGCTACGTCATGAATGACAACGCCGAGCCCGACTTTCTCGAATTCATCCGCGATCCGGCGAACGGCTTCCTCTCTATCACGCTGCCGCTTAAGGGCGGAACCGAACTCTCCGTTAAGGTTGGCTAATCGGAACACGAGCGATTTAACATAATACGATTTTTGATTCTGATCTAATATCGTGAAGGTAAACAGATAATTCTCATGGGACATTTACGCGACTGTCTGGATTGCTGCCTTCAATGGGCGCTGCCAAACGTGCCGACGAACCGAATCAGGTCATCGTTAGTGAGCGATGCTTGCGCTTCTCGCGAGCATTCTGGCTGGATTGTAGCTGGACGCGAGCGTGTAGTCGCCATCTCTCTGATGTGATGTCACTCTGTCCGGTTGACGCGCCACTCGGAAAATGCTGGTCATACGGGCCTTACAAGCTCGATCCAGAGGCTGCGGGATTCCTCCTGGGATACGCCGTCCACGGAAAGCACCTAGCTGCTTTGTCGCCGAGTCGCGGAAACGGCCCAGTCGCCAAAAGCCGTCGGAAACGGCAATTTGGGTGGATGCACGCGGTCGGGGCCGGCGGCCTATGCGCGAGCGAGGGCGCCCGCCCACCTTCTGACGTCACTTTTGGCGAGCGCCGAAAGGAGGACAGGTGAAGACAGTGTATCTAAGCTACCAGCGGCTGAAGCTTGGGCAGCGGCACCTGGTCAACTTCGGCCAGCGCGGCCGCCGGCACCCGCTCGTGCAGCAGGAGTTCGGTGGCCAGCGCCTGCGGCTCCGCGTGAAAGTATTGCTGGAAAGGATTATCGAACAGAAGATTCACGATGGCCAGCAGACTCATGCCCTGATGATGGGCCATCCACATACGCACCGGGTCGGCCCCGGCCCGGGTGTAGTCGATGGATTCATAGAATCCGTATCGGCCGAACCAGTCGAATTCCTTCATCCGTCGCAGGTTCTCCACTGCCGCAGCTGGGTCTACGCCGGCCGCCAGGTAGCTGGAGTATGGCGAGATCACCAGAGCCTGCGAATCCTCTCTCTTCATGGCTAACTCGGGGACTCCGAAAGCCCCGTAGCCATACTCGCCGTTCGGCCCGGACAAGAAGGCCGACTCGGAAATTCCCCAAGGCACGCCCCGGCGCCGGCCGCACTCGCGCTGCGAGCGAACCGCGGTCTTCATGCTTCGATCGATGATCGTATCCGGCTGGTTCCGCATCCACAGCAACGGCATCAGGTATTCGAACATAGTGCCGCTCCACGAGAGCAGCACGGGTTCGCCGCGGAACAGCGTATGGGCCCTCCCCAGCCGGAACCAGGACTCCTGGGGGATGTCGCCCTTGGCGATGGCCACAAAACTGGCGATCCGGGCTTCGGACGCCAGCAGATTGTAGCAGGAAGGATCGAGCCGGCCCTCGGCGACGTCATATCCGACCGAAAGCGCCTTCTTGCGCCGTTGATACAGGAACCGGAAATCCATATCCCGGACCAGCCCGTGGCAGATCTCCGCGATGGTTCGCAGCTCCGCGGCCAGTTCCCTGGTGACTCCGCGCTTCACTGCGGACTCCGAGGCCAGTGCGAGCGCGGCCTGCTTCAACGTCCACAGACTGGCGGCCAGGTTGCCGCTATCGACAGTCGACACAAACGAAGGCGGCAGCGGTTTCAGCGAATCGATGTCGTACCAATTCAACAGGTGGCCGCGGTGTTTGGGCAACAGCACCACCTGGTCCAGCGTCTGCCGCGTCTCGAATGCGAATTCGGCCAGAGGCATCACGCCCAGGTGCACGGCGGCGATGCGCGCGTTGAGCAGCATTGCGAGATTGGTCGGCGAAAGGCGGCGATCGACGGCGCCGTTTTCCCGCACTGAGTCGGGAATGAGCCAGTTAGTGGAAGAAGAGCTCCAGTCATGAAAGAATCGCCAGATGCGGTCCGCCGATTCACGCATAAGCTGCGCCTCTTCCTTGCCCAGCTTGCTGTGTCCGGCGCGAGGCCGCCGGTTGAGCCAGCTTGAAAATGCGCGCGAAGCAGTCCACAGAGCCAACAGCGGCGCGGCGGATAGCAAGGCGACGGGCCGCACCAGCCATATCACGGCCGCAAGACCAATGGCGATCCAGGGCGTCCATTCCAGATAAGTATCCACCGGGGATTTGCGGCCGGAGGCGGCTTCCGACTCCGCGGCGGTTTCCCATTCCAGCATTCTCTTCCTGGTCACGAAGACACGGCCTACGGAGCGGACCACGGCGTCGGCCGAGATCAGCGCCTGGTGCAGAAGGAAGATCAGACTGCACACGGTGATGAGGACGCTTTCCCAGAATGTGCGGACCGAACCGAGCCCCCACGCCGGCAGCGCCCGGCGGCTTCGCGGAACGCGCAACAGCGCGAAGAAAAGGCTGGAGAAAGCGGGGACGAACCACATCAGAAGGGTCGCCGCGGTCCAATATTCCGGTTTGCCCGGCAGCCATAGCCAACCGCTTAATAAAAGCAATACCAGTCCCGGTTCGAGCAGGCTTCGCCGCAGGTTGTCCAGGATTTTCCACTGCGAAATCAGCGGGATCGGATTGGAAATCATCCGCCCGTAGAAATCGGGAACTCGGGACTGAGTCCAGCGCATGATCTGCCAGTCGCCGCGCATCCAGCGGTGTTTGCGGCGGCTGTAGGCGCTGAAATGCGACGGATAATCGTCGACCAGCTCGATATCGCTGACCAGTGCGACCCGTGCATACGCCCCCTCGATCAGATCGTGGCTGAGCAGGGCGTTGTCCGGAAACCGGCGCTCCAGCACCTCACGCAGTGTATCCACTTCATAGATGCCCTTGCCGGTGAAGATGCCTTCACCGAAGAGATCCTGATATACATCCGAGATGGCGCGCGTGTAGATATCGAAACCGGTTTGCCCCGAGTACAAGGCCGCCAGCCGGCTGCGAGTGGCCGACTGAACGCTGATGCCGATCTTAGGCTGCAGAATACCGTATCCCTCCACCACCATGCGCGTGTCTGAGTTCACCACAGCCTGGTTCAGCGGGTGGGCGATGGCGCCGACGAGCCTGGCGGCCGAGTCTCGTGGAAGCTGCGTATCGGAATCCAGCGTGATTACATATCGCACGTCGGGCAAAACCGGCAGATCGCCCACCTTTACCGGAAACGCGTCGAAGGTCCCGCGCAGCAACTGATTCAGGTCCAGGAGCTTTCCCCGCTTGCGCTCCCAGCCCATCCAGCGGCCCTCGGCCTGGTTATATTTACGATGGCGATGGAACAGGAAGAAGGGCGAGCGTGCTTCCGAACGGTAGCGAACATTCAGCCCTTCGATCAGGCGCGTGCAAAGCTCCACCAGCGCGTCGTGTTGGTCGTCGGGATGGTCGGAATCGGGGGAATCGGTCAACAGGGCGAAGTATAGATTCCGGTCGCGGTTTGAGAGAAATCGAATTTCCAGATCGAGCACCAGATCATGCACTTGAGCTTCGTTCAAAAGCAGCGTGGGAACCGCCACCATAGTGACGCAATCATCGGGAATTCCTTCGGAGAAATCCAGCTTCGGGAGTACCCGTGGCGGAAGTAGAAACGCTGCCAGGTGGTTGACAAAATCCGCCGCCGCCTGGGTCGCCGGAAGGATCACTAAGAACAACCCCGCGAAGGCCGGCTTCACCAAATCCAGTTGGTAGAGGATGGTAAATACGATGAAGAGCGTCAGTAGCTCGATCGCCGTCAGGTAGAATCCGGTGGGGTACTGCAGGATGAACCGGGGAAGACGCGCCGACCAGCTTGGCCGATAGTTGATGACAGCTTCGAGCCGCGTACGCCCGCCATCGATCAGGTAGAAGCCCACGTGCGTGCGGCGAGTAGCCGCCCGCGAGCCGTCGGAAACAGCAGCGGCCTGAAGGCAGAGATCGATGGCAGCTTCAGCGACTTCCCCTTCGGTACGAGGGCTGTGCCTGGCCAAGTCGGAGAGCGCCTTCCGGTAGCGTTCACGGCTTTCGAAATCCATTCGGGAATAGGCGCCGGCGGGGTCGCGCGCCAGCACGTGGTGGGTACGACTCACCGCCTCAAAAAGATCCTTCCAGACCGTTTCGCCGATCCTTCTGAGGGCGGTCACCAGAACCGGCCACTCGCTCGCCCCGGCCTCCGTCAAGCGGTCGACCAACTCCAGTTGGAGCGCCGGCCTCAGCGCCCAGATTTCGCCAATTTCAAGCTCCGCCGTCTCCTGGTATCCCTCGAGAAACGCGGTGAGTTCCTGTTCGCTGAAGCCATGACCGCCGGCCTGCAGGTATTTCCGCGCCAGCAGGCAGACGAGGGGCGTCTCGACGCCGGACGAATCGCGCACCACGCGGAGCTCCCGCATTCCCAAGGCGAATTCACGGGTTTCCTTTTCCGCGGAAAGGATCAGACGGAAATTGTCGAGCACCCACGCGGCGTTTTCACGTTGGGAATCGGCTGCCGCGCGGCCAATCAGCTCCTGAACCCGGCGGCGGCGGTTGGGCGCGGCAGTTCGAGTCCGGCCGCGCGGCCTGGTGTCCCGATGCGCGCGACCCAGCACGGCTCCTGCCTCGTGCCATTGGCGCTGGCCTGCGTCCGCGGCGGCGTTCGGTGGATCGGTGGTCGTAATCGATTCGTGTATCATCGATAGCTGGATGCCTGGAGTTCAAACATGGCCGCGTATTGGCCGTTCTGGGAAAGCAACTGGCGATGGCTCCCCTGCTCGACGATCCTGCCGTCTTCCAGAACCACGATCCGGTCGGCCATCCGCACCGTGGAAAACCGGTGCGAAATCAGCAGAGCTATTTTGCCCTCGGTCAGCTCCGCAAAGCGTTGAAACACATCGTACTCGGAGCGAGCATCCAGGCTGGCGGTGGGTTCGTCGAGTATCACCAGTTGGGCGTCGCGAAAATAGGCGCGTGCCAGCGCGATCTTCTGCCACTCCCCGCCCGAGAGGTCCACGCCTCCCTCGAAGCGCAGTCCAAGCAATTGCTCGTAACCTTTCGGTAATTTCTGGATCACCTCATCGGCCAGGCTCTTCTCCGCGGCGTGGCATACTGCCCCGTCCTGGGCCAGTTCGATGCGCCCCACCGCGATGTTCTCGCGGGCTGTCATTTCGTAGCGCATAAAGTCCTGAAAAATAACGCCGATCTGGCTGTGCAGGTCCTCCATGCTGTACTCGCGCAGATCCACGCCATCCAGGAGGATCCGCCCCTCAGTCGGATCGTACAATCTGGTCAGCAATTTCACGAGCGTGGTTTTGCCTTGCCCGTTCTCCCCGATCAGGGCAATGCGCTCTCCCGGTTCCAGCCGGAAATCCAGCCGGTCCAGGATACGGCGCCGGCTGCCAGGATAAGAAAACGTGACCTTTTCGAAGGTGAAGCCATCCCGAATCGGGCGCGGTGCGGGCAGAGCGTCCGGCTTGGAGCAGATTTTCGGGCCCACGCGCAGGAACTCCACCAGATCCGTGAGGAACAGCGATTGGTCGGCAATGCTGGAAATGGTGGAGAAGACGCTTTGGATGTTAGTGCTAGCCCCCGCAATGGCTCCCGCAAGCAGATTTAGCGAGCCCCACGTCAACGCACCCGTGACTGTGCGATAAATCACGTAGGCGTACGCGCCGTAGTAGCCAGCCGTGGTCACGAGCGACAGCGCGGCCCCGGCCCACAGCCGGCGGCGCGCCAACCGGACGTTCTCGTCGTAGATCCCGTTAAACAAACGCTTGTATTCGCCCGACAGGAAGCCGCTCAAGCCGAAAAGCCGCAGCTCCTTCGCCGATTCTTTGCTGGCGCCTACCGTGCGTAGATAATCCAACTGCCGCCGCCTCGGCGTCTGCCGGATGTTTTGGGCGTATCCGAGAAACGCGAAATGACTTTCGCCGAGAAACGCCGGCACCACCGCTATCACCAGTATCGCCAAAAGCAACGGCGAGAACGCGAAGATCGGGAGCGACAGGCTGACCGCCGTCACGATTTGCTGTCCCACAGAGCCGATGGCCTGGATCATCGCAATGCGGTCGGTCGCCTGCACCCGCGCCCGCTCGAGTTTGTCGTGGAAGAGCGGGTCCTCATACGAGGCCAGATCGAGCCGCGAAGCGTGCTCCATCACCAGCAAACTCACGTGACGCGTGAAACGGTCGGCGAGGAGCGAATCGAAATACCCAATGGTCCGGCCGGCGATAGCACCCAGAGCTGCCAGCGCAAACTCTGCACCTACCAGCCACCAGAAATGCACTGGTAACGCCTGTCCGCTATAGTGCGCCTGCACGGCATCGAGAATCTTCTTGGCTACCGCCAGCATCGCCAGCGGGATCAGCGCGGCGACCAGACGGAAGACCAACACGCCGCAGACCACCGCCCGGCCGGCCCCCCAGACGATCCTGATCAGCGATGGAATATGATGGAGCGCACGGAATCGCTCCTGCCAACTGCCTCTCGGAGTTGATGTTGGAGACGTCACATTCATCCCGTCAGCGTTCTAAGCAGCGGGTATCCTGCATCCCGATTACCGTTTGAGCGGCTCCGGAAAAACAAGCCGCAGCGCTCGCGTAAGTGCGAAATTTTTACGCGCTCTATAACCGGGCGTCTACTATGGGAGTGTACGATTCGAATCCGGCCCGCTCCATACCTCGCCGGGCCTCCGGATTTTTCATGAAAATATCCCAGACGAACCCGCTGCGGGCGTTCTCCGCCATCAGCATGGTGATCCCGGTATCGATGCCGACAACGTCGGTGTCATACCATTTATTGAGCGGATTGAACGCATTCACCAAGCCGTAGCGGCACCAGGCGCCGGCACCATAGCGGCTCTTCATGGTTCGCAGGACTCGCACGCATTCCCGGGGAAGAAACGGCAGCGACCCGCCGGCCGCACTGGGGATGACCGTCCCGTCGATCGGACCCAGGGCGGGAGGCCCGCCCCAGGCCACATAGCCGTGTTGCGAGTCTGAAGCGGTGATGCCCCATAGATCCTCGCTGTAGTCTGGGAACCGCTTGGTCAGTTCCAGGCAGAAGCGCCGATGGACCTCGGTGGCGGTTACCGAGTTCCGAAAATAGTCCCCGTAGCGGTCCCGTTTCCCCCGAAAGTCGAACCACGCCTGCGAATATTGATGGACAAACAGGGGAGCAAACGCACCAATGTAGCGAAGTCCGTCGTATTCGAAAGTTGTTCGCTTCCAGGCGTCCCATGCTTCCGGCGGCAAGGGATGGGAATAGGATCCCAGGCCTAAAAGGTACATCATCATCAATTCGCTGTAGCCATCCCACCGATAGGGGAGGAAACCCACTTCGGGCATCCATCCGTGCGGAAGCATCGAAGTATCCTCGGAAAGCCAGTTCCAGTCCACGCGGTTGAAGATCGAGTGAGCCAGCTCGCTGATCTCTTCGTGATGAAAGAATCGCTCGCAAGTAAGCATCCCGCACAGCAGGATGGCGGTATCTACTGAAGAAACTTCCGACTCCCACTGTCGCTCTCCGGTATTCATGTTGGCGAAGTGAAAGAAGAAGCCCCGATGGTTCGGCAGCTTCTTCCAGAGAAAACGGAGGGTGGCCAACACGCGGTCCCGCGCTTGCGCGTGGGGAAGATAGCCGCGCTTTTCCGCGATGCAAAGAGCAGTCAGACCAAAACCTGTGGCCGCGATGCTGGCCACCTTTTCGCGGCCGTCGCTCCCGCGCACGTCGAAGCGATCTCTCACCAAGCCGGTTTGTGGATCGCCTTGCTCCCAAAAGAAGAGATAGTTGGCTTGCTCCAGTTCATCGAGGAACCTGTCATCCTCATCGGAAAAGGGCGCCTGTGCTTCCCCGGCACGCAACAGGGGCATGAGACCGACACCACCTAGCAAGGCCGCCTTTCTGAGCAGATCGCGGCGCGAAACGGGACCGGTCACCGCCCGATCCTGGTTCCCAAGCTCATGCCTTTATTATCTCAGATCGGATATCTTGATTGAATCACCGCTTAGGCACCACCAACGCCACACTACTATGGAGCGTGCCACTCGGCGTGATCACCTCGACACTGCCGCTGGCCGCACCGGCTTGGGTAATATTAAATTGTATTAATGCATGGGCAGCGGCTCGTTAGGAGCGTACAATCGCAGGATACTGGACGCCAAAATGGAAAATTCCGGCAGGCGCGCTGGGTGCGTTCAAGACAGGACACCTGGGCAAAAAGGAGGATTTAAGATGGTTCGCAGATTTGGCTATGCTGTACTTACGGTTTTGGCCATCGCCTCGCTGGCGAGGGCAGGTACCTTGACCTTTTCATTCAGCGGGGGCGGGATCACCAGTTCCGGCACCCTGACCTTTGTGCCCGCGCCGGACAGTACGTCTGGCGTTTCGACTCCCGGCACCAACGAAATCACTGGCATCACAGGAACCTTTACCGATTCCAACGACGGCATTTCCGGTGTCATTACCGGCCTCTACACGCCCCTTTCTTACATTACGCCCCTCACCGCCACACCCGCGAACCCTGTCGCCTTTACCACGGCCGGCCTGTCTTACGATGATCTGTTTTTTCCGGCGGGGAACTCGCCCGCCGACTGCCCGGGTTACCCATTCTCCGGTGGCGATTTCGATATTTTGGGCGTGGCCTTCAACGTGACAGGCGGTTATGTAGGCGAATTCTTTAACGACGGCAACTTCCCGGGTTATTCAGGCACGGTTTATGCAGCCGCTGACGCCAACTCGACCACTGAACTGGATAACCCCAACCCCAACGGCACCCTCCCTGAACCTACAGGCGTGGTCGGCACATTTAACGCACCAGCCGTACCCGAACCCGGCACGCTGCTTTTGCTTGCCGGCGGTTTGGGAGCGTTGGCGATACGCTTTGCGGGCCGGGCACACAGGTCTTGACCGGCAAATAAATCTGCTAAACCGCCAGCTATCTCAACGAAGCATCTACCCGCATGCAGCGCGGGACACCGTAGCGTTAAAATATTCTCGTGAGCGGTAAGAAGACCTTCGTGCTGGGCGCGGGTCTGGCCGTGTTGGCTATCGTCCTGTTAGCACACTTCGTCACAAACAACCCCATTTACATCCGCGGCGCGGTGGTGGCCAGCGATCCGGAGCCCGCTAAGGAACTGCCGGTCGCGGACGTGGAAGTGACAGTTGTCCGCGGTTCGGAGGCTAGCGCGGTGCACACCGACGCGTCAGGATTCTTCAAGATTCCTATGCCGCTACGGCAGCGCGTGCGCCTTGGTCAACCGCTCACGCTCACCTTCCGCCATCCCGACTATCAGCCCCTCGACCTGCATGATGTTACCGGCGACGATCTGTATATCGCACACCTGACCCCGCTGGCCCACGCCGCGGTGGCCCCGGTACACGCCCCCGAAGTAAAAATCGCTAATGTCGTGGCGAGATATTCGATCAATACCACGACCGTGGTCAACGTCGGAAGCGCGGCTAAGAGCTTCCAAGTGGTCAATACCGGTAACGTCCCCTGCAATGGCCGTATTCCGTGCTCCCCGGATGGCAAATGGAAGGCGGCCGTGGGGACTGCGGTTATGGATGCTGGCAGCGGCAATGAGTTTCACAATGCGCGGGCATCCTGCGTCGCCGGACCATGTCCCTTTACCAGAATTCAGGACAGTAACTTCGCGAGTGACAGCCGCACTCTCCGAGTCTCTGCCCTGAACTGGTCCGACACGGCTACTTTTCTGTTGGAGGCGGAGGTCTATAAACCCGTAGTGAGGGATGTTCTCCGGCGGTCCTACCCCGTGACCTTTGACCGGGCCTTGACCTTTACTTTACCGGCAGCCGCGGAGGGTGTAAGCATCGAGGCCGAGCTCAACGGAACCATGATCGTCTTCCCGCTTGGCCCGAGACTTTTTCTGAGCTGGGCTAATTGCCAGTTCCTGGTAAACAAGGACCAGACCCAGGTTTACCGGTGCGAGCTCAGACCGGGATACCGGTTTTCGTAGACACTCTTGAGGAACTCGCGCAAAACGGGACGTCCCGCGCCGCTTGAATCTGCGGAGTTCCTGTCCTGTACGGCGGCGCGGGAAGGCGCGCCCCTTTGCGCTCTTACGGAACGATCCGCACCAGCGCCAGTCCGTGCGGTTGTAACGTGAGTGACACGATGGTCGGATTGCCGGGGGCGAGATCCTGCGTAACAGCATCCGGCAACATGGCCGCATCGCGAAGCTGCCGCACCTGCGAGCGAGTGGGGAACGCGGGGCGGCCCAGGGCTTCCCAAGCCGCGAGCGGCGAGCCGTGCCGGCTATCCACGATTCGAATCTGGGCGTGCCGTAAGCCGTTCAGGCCGGTTACCGCCAAACGCACGTCGCGCGGCGTGCCGGCTTCCTCCGGCGCCGCGTAATTCCAGACGGCGATGGCCAGCGTGCCATCCGGGTCGCGGGTAACCAGCGCGTTGTTGGACGCGATCGGGATACGCTCGCTTCCCAGCATGTGCAAGAGTTGGAAGGCGTTGAAGGCCGCCTTCGGAATCCCATCTTCGGCGAACAGACCGTAGCCACCGTAGAAGGGCTTTTTCACCACGCCCTGCTCTTCGAATACATCCGAGAAAGTCCAGTAAGACATCGCGGCAGTGAGGCCGTCACACTGCCGGATGTTGTTCGCCAGCCAGGGTCCCATAAAGGCGGAATCGGTAACCGCGACTTCGTTCATATAGCTGGCATTGTATTCGCTCCAGTAAATGGGCAGATCCGGCCGCGGTGAGGCATGCACCTGGTCATAGACCTTCTTCACCGCCCGGCCCACCATCTGGTCGCGCGGGATACTTTCGTGCGTGTCGAAGATGTCCTCGGACTTATCGTTCGCGTAGACGTGCGTAGATACGAAGTCAACGGGAGAGTTGCTGTCCACACAGTGGCGAATGAAGCGATCCACCCAGGCTGCCTGCGCGGTAGCCGGCCCGCCTACGCGTAAGTTCGGGCGCACGGCTTTGATGGCGCGCGCGGTGTGATCGTATAGCTCATAGTAAGTGGCCTCTTTGGGCTGGCCGGCCCAAAAGTCCAGGTTAGGCTCGTTCCAGACTTCGAAGTACCACCGATCGACCTCCGGCTCGCCATATCGCTCCACCAGGTGGCGAGTGAACTGTGTGATGAGATCGTCCCAATGAGCGTAGCTGTTGGGCGGCGACACCAACGGCTTGTACCAGAACGGATGCGGGGTCGGCGACGAGGCCAGCTTGCGCGGCATGAAGCTCAATTCGACGAACGGGCGGATGTTCCGCTCTAACAGGCCGTCATAGATCTGATCGAGATACGAGAAATTGTAAACGGGACGACCCTGCGCGTCTTCATCGTAGATGCCGATTTCATCGTGGAGAATGGCGTGAAAACGGACGAACTGAATGGAGGTAGCCGCACGCATGGCATCCAGGTCGCGGCGGTAGGAATCGCGCAGCGAGAGGGCGGCGCGCCCGGATCCGAAAATAAGCTCCCAAAAGTGCGGGAAGGGCCGGGATGCGGCCTTGGCGTCGATTGCGATGGTCTCCACTTGGGCCGCAAGGGGCCGGGTTAGCGGCAGAGTGGCGGCGAGAGTTAGCAGGAATACGCGTTTGAACAAGTGACACCCGCTGAACTGCCGGCCCTTTGTCACTAACTCGGTTTACTTACGCTGCAAGCATAAAGGTAGAGCCAAAGCGTTGTCAACCAAGAACGGTAACAAAAAAGGCAATTTCATGGCTGGGGTTTATAAGGTGAGAAGCCCGGGTGTACAGAAGCTCACTCTACCGGCTCGGTATGGGGATAAGAGCGCCGCGGCATGATAGCCTGTACTGGATGAAAGTCGCACGCATCCATCGACACGGCGGGCCGGAAGTGCTGGTCTACGAAGACGCTCCCGAGCCCCAGATTAAAGCTAACGAAATTCTGCTGCGGGTGCGCGCCTGCGCGCTGAATCACCTGGACCTCTTTGTGCGCGCCGGCATCCCGGGCATAACCTTCAGCATGCCGCACGTGCTGGGCAGCGACATCGCCGGCGAAGTGGTGCGCGTGGGCGAACTCTGCGAGCGCGTCGAGCCCGGATGGCGCGTGCTGCTCTCGCCCGGCCTGAGCTGCCGGCAGTGCAGTCAGTGCGTCGCGGGCCATGACAGTCTGTGCCGCCGCTACACCATGTTCGGCTACCGCGTCGACGGCGGCAATGCCGAATTCCTGGCCGCGCCGGAATATAGCGCGATCCAGATTCCGGACGATATGAGTTTCGAGGAAGCCGCCGCCGTGCCGCTGGTTTTCCTCACCGCGTGGCACATGCTGATGGCCCGTGCGCGCCTCGAACCGGGCGAGGATGTGCTGGTGCTGGCCGCTTCGAGCGGAGTGGGGTCGGCCGCTATCCAGATCGCCAAGCTGTTCCAGTGCCGCGTGATCGCCACGGCCGGCGGCGAAGCCAAGCTGGCCAAAGCGCGCGAGCTCGGGGCCGACCACGCCATCGATCATTACCGGCAGGATATCTCCGCCGAAGTCCGCAAGCTCACCGGCAAGCGCGGCGTGGATGTAGTCATCGAGCACGTGGGCACAGCCACATGGCAGAAGAGCGTGGAGTCGCTCGCGCCCGCCGGCCGCCTGGTCACCTGCGGCGCCACCACGGGCTACGACGCCAGGGTGGATCTGCGTTTTTTGTTCAGCCGGCAGCTCTCGCTGTTCGGATCGTTCATGGGGACGATGGGTGAGTTGCACCGCGTGTTGCAGTTTGTCTTCCGCAAGCAACTCAAGCCGGTGATCGATCGCGTGTATCCGCTGTCGGAAATCCGCGCCGCGCATGAGAGGTTGGAGAATAAGGAGCAGTTTGGGAAGGTGGTGGTGACGCCGTGAGCTTGAGCCGGCCCAACGTAACGCAGCTAAACATCCCGGTTGCGTCCGCCGATAGATGGGCTGAGGAAGGGAATTCATGCCGTCAGTCAACTTGAACACCAGCACGTTACCGGAGACGTATACGCCTGTTGTCTCGCCCAAGGCCGTCGGGGCCGGGCCAGGTTCGGCGCCGGGTAGCGCGGCGAAGACGCCGGATGTACTGGCAGACACCGTGCAGCTCAGCCCTGCGGCACTGCGGCAAATAGCGCTCACTGGACGGGTTGCCCTCAATGAGCGGGCAGGCAATATCACCAGCGGTCAGGCCACGCAGCTCAATGGCCAGATATCCTCCATCCAGAGCCAGATCGCGGCGGACAAGCAGGCCAACGGAGGGACGCTTTCATCCTCAGATGCGCAGGCCATTCAGCAGCTTCAGAACCAATTAAGCCAGACCGTCTACAGCGATGCGCACAACGGAGCCGCCGCGCCAACGGACCCGGATGTGACTAAGGCCGGGGCCCGCGAGGCTGTTCAGGCCAGCCGCATAGCGCTCAACGAGACGGCTGGAAATCTGAGCAGCGATCAAGCCAAGCAACTGGGTTCACAGCTAGGCACGATCCAGCAGCAGATCGCCAGCGACGAGCAGGCGAATGGCGGATCTCTGAGTGCGGCCGACGCGAAAACGATCAATCAGGCGCAGAGCCAGCTCAGCCAGCAGATCTACGATACTGCGCACAGCGCCAGCACGCCGGATTCTGCGGCATAGTAACGGTCGCGGCTCGGTATCACGGCTATTTCACGGGAGTTAGCTTGTAGAGTGCGGAGCCGTGCGGTGGAACGTGGAAGGTATACCCTCGATGGACCGCGGCGAAGTCGCGGTGGCCCCAGAGGTCGCGTAGCGTGCAAGTCTCAGGCATGTGCAGCGCGGCCCAATTGACGGGAATGTCGATGGGCTCCCGGTCGCCGACGTTGAAGACCGCTATGAACTTCGCATCGGACCCGGCCGCGTCCGCGGTCCAGACGATGCTGTCGCCGGCTTCCGCAAAGGCGGCGCCGTGCGCGCCCTGTTGATCGACTGCCAGCACCTCGTCGTTGTTGAGAAGCGAGAGGGTGAAATCATCGTTGCCTGGCAGGTCGCCGCCAAACATCAGGGGTGACTGGGCGATCGACCAGAGGCTCATGACCGTGCGCTGCTCGTTGCGCGTGAACCGCGTCATGCGATTGTCGCCGCGCTCGGCACGAATACCGATACGGCCCAGCGGAAGCATGTCGGCGTCCGGCCATGCGCCGGGCCGTGCCATGCCGCTCCAGATCGACATCAGGATGAAATTCAGACGGAGCGCCTTCCAGTCATCCCAGAAATCGTCGGAGATGCGCCACATATTGGCGTTTTCCTGAAAGAACGCGGCGTCCTTGACCATGGCGGGTCCCGGCGACAGGCTCAGCACCATAGGCCGTCCGGTTTTCTGAATGGCGGCGTGCAATGCGGCGATCTCCTCGCGATGCGCCGGGCGGGCGATATCGTCGGCCTTGATGTAATCCACGCCCCAATCGGCATACAGTTGCAGAATCGAATCGTAGTAATCCCGCGCGGCGGGGCGGCTCATATCGATTCCATACATGTCGGTGTTCCAGGGGCAGACGGAGCCCGGGTCGGCGATATCGGCGGCGCGGACTTTACTGCCGAAAACCGGCAGGTTATCCTTGACCGCACGCCTGGGGATGCCGCGCATGATGTGTATCCCGAAGCGCAGGCCTAAGCCGTGGACGTAATCGGCGAGAGGCTTGAAGCCGCGACCTTCGACCGAGGACGGGAACCGGTTCGGGGCGGGAATGAGCCTGCCGTACCGATCCATGGCCAGGGCGGCATCCGGACGGTAACCGTGCGACCTGGCTTGGGGGTCGGACCACTGTATGTCGACCACCACATACTGCCAGCCGTGCTGCTTCAGATGCTCCGCCATGTACGCGGCGTTGGCCTTGACTTCGCCCTCGGTCACGGTAGTGCCGTAGCAGTCCCAACTGTTCCAGCCCATTGGGGGAGTCGCCGCGACGATGCCGGCGGCGGCCGCGACCGAGCTGCACAGGCAGATGCAGGCGGCGACCAGGCAAGTCTTGTTCATCGAAAGATGAACATAGCACTCCTTGGCGGTCGTTGCACGTCCTACGGAGAAAGGCGGAAGACCGTGCCAAGGCCGAAAGCCCCGCCGGCATACGTTGTCACGTAGAGGTCCCCATTGGTAGCCTGCACGAGCCCCGCATACGGGGTGTGGTTGTCACTGCTTGGGGCGAAGTCGTATAGCGTTGTCAGCGTGCCGCTCGGGGTGATCTGAAAGACCGTCCCAAAGTTGAGCCGGTGATCCCCGCCACCATAGGTTGTCCCGTAAAGGTCCCCATCGGTGGCCTCTACCAGCCCCGCGGACGGGGTAGCGCCGTCCGTGCCCTCGAAGCTGTGCAGCGTAGTAAGAGTCTGCGCCGGTAAGGCAATCGCTGTCGTTGCGCACAACACAAAAACGGCGGACGATTCGTTGCATCGATGTGCTCCTTTTCTCACATGGTATCTATTCCGGGCTCCCAGCGGCCCATGCGAATGGAATGGAAACTGCAAGTGACTCAGGTGGAGGATGTTGATGTTGCTCAAAAACCGGCACTTTCGTACAGCTTTGATGACTGCCGCTCTACTTTCACCGGCAATGATTACTGGCTGCACGGCCCACGTAGGCTATCGCGTGTACGATCCTTATTATTCGGACTACCATGTCTGGGGTCCGGGCGAAGCAGTCTATTACAACCGATGGGTCGCGGATAATCACCGGACTAATGTCGATTTTCGCAAGCTGCCACGGGAGGACCAACATCAATACTGGACGTGGCGCCACGCTCAAATGGCTACGCCCCCACCGCAGCGTTAGTTACCTGGTCACGTAGTCCCACTCGGCAGAGGCGCGCTCTGTAACTTTCGGGATATCGCGCTCGAGCAGGTAACCTTGGTTCGCCAGGGTGCGCGCGGCGGCTTGTACCTTATCGAGATACACTTGCTTACTCGGATAGCGCTCTTCAACCGAGAGCCGCGGATCACCCGACTTTTCGCGATCGGCCTTGGTGCGCGCGAACGGAATGAACGAACCCACCATGCTGTATAACTCGTCGGGGGCGCCTATCTCCGGCGCGCGCAGGTTCCATCCGGTGTAAGTGGCCAGGGGCACTTGAGTTGCCGGCATCCGAATGCCCGATGTTTCGTTGCCGTCCGCATCTACCTGGGGCAGCAGCATGGGAAAGACGCTGCCGACTTTGGGCGGTTCGATGGTATCGATCCCGGCCGTGCGGAAATCCGGGCCGTAATCCACGCGCCAGGCCCTTTCGATGCGGGTGGGGATGGCTATGCCGGGGATTTTGGGGAACTGCACGGCGCCCAGCGGCACAAGGTTGTCGTCCGCGATCCTCGGATAACGCGAGGGGGGCGGCTCCTGGCCATTCTTGACCCAGGCATCCAGCGCGACCAGCAGAGCGCGCAGCGTCCAATTGTAGTTATTGGGATTTGGCAGGTTCTGCGCAAGGCCGCGAATCGGCGGAAACGAGGCGGGACCGTGCTGGCATCCGGTCAAGTAATAAATGCGCGTACTGGGCGATATGGGCGCGTCTTTCCGGCCGTCGATGCTGGTGTGAATCAATGAGGCGGACCTCCCGTAATATTCGTAGGAAGTGTTGGTATAGAAAATCTTCGGCGCCGCGCGCGGCGGTGTGGCGTGCGAGAGCAGGCCGTCGGTGATGCCGGTCTCGGGATCGGTCTGGGCCTCATCGGTGAACGGGAAAATGTCGGTCGGATAGAAGGTATTCATGAACGGATGGCCGTCGCGGGAAGGCTGCGCGAAGCGGTAATTGAAGCTGCCCCTGCCGGCGCCCGCGACGTGCGCCATGATTCCGTCGAAAGCGAGTCGGCCCTTTTCGTCCTGGTTGAAACCGTAGTAGAGAAACGTACGCAGGAACCGGCCGCTCTGCGAAGTGCCTACGCCGTAGGCGCGCTTGATAAAGTTGTGATGATCGCCCAGCACGGTGTCGTCGTTGCTGCCGTACTTGAAAAACGAGATCAGGTCGCGCACGGCGGCGGGGCCGAGGCCCACGATCGAAGGATCCGTGGAGGTGTAAACCAATTCGTAGAGCTTGCCCGGTTCGAAACCCGCGGGCATCACCACGCGGCTCCTGTTCTCGATCTGCCAGGTCTCGCGCGGCACCACCCGGCGAGGGCTGTCGGCATGGTCGCGGACGGTGAGCGTCAGTTTGGGATCGTCGGGGTTCAGAACCTGATACGGAATGTGATTGCGGTCGGCGAGCGATTGCCGTGTTTCCTTCCGGTCCACCACAAATTCGGCGCGCACCAATCCGGTGATACCGGCGGCCACCGGCGCGTAGAGCCGCATCAGGCCGGGCGTGTGGGGCACATCGAACTGCCAGCCTAGCCAGACCAGAGTATAGCCTTGCTCGAGCAGGAAGCCATCGCCGAATTCGCCAGCCGAACGCGGATCGAGGGAGCCCGCGCCATGATCGAAGCCGGACAACATGCCCTTAGTGCCGCGGTTCGAGACCTCGAAGAACACGGCGCCGTTGCCGTGCGCCGGATCGCGCGGCTTCAGGACGTAGATATCGGATGAGAATTCGACCAGCCCTTCATCGTTGCGCGGCGCTTTGTCCAGATCGACGACGATCTTGTTGGCCGGCAGGTTGGGATCTACGGCGAAGTAAGCCTTGCCGACGATGCGCTCGTACGGGCCGGCCGCGCCGAAGGGTTGGCCGTCGAGCACGTCGCTGCGCTCGGAAACCTCGATGCGGAGCAGGGCCGCGCACGCCAGGGCGGGTAGGCAGAGAAACAGAATCCACGCGCGTTTGAGCATGGGAATATCTTAGCCCAACGTGGCCCAGCATAGCCCACGTGGCTCAAGCCGGACCAGTTTCAAGCGGATATTTTCATGCAGATATCCGTCACTTTGCAAATTATTTGGCGTAGAGGTTTGCATGCTATTTGGCGTATACCCCGTGATGGTGCCGGAGCCCGGCTGGTCAGCTTCCCAGAACTTCGCGGGCCTTTCGGGTTCACTTTTATGGGTCGTGAGTTACACGTCCAAGTGGATTACTCCCGGGTGCGCCGTGACTCAGGACTTAAACCGGTGCCGGATGTGCAATGGGATTTCGCCGCCAGGAATCCAGGCCGAACGGTCTACGGGAAGGTTGGCGTATACTTTTTAGTGCACTTGAAGCTGCGGGAGTCCAACGTGTCTGGTGAAGAACAGCTCGACGCTAACGTTGCCTCTGGCCCCAACGAAAGCGGCACGACCGTCACGCGGGCCATGGACCCCGCTGAGACCGCCGGTATCGTGATTGGCCGCTATCACCTGCTCCAGAAAATCGGAGAAGGCGGCATGGGTGAGGTCTGGCTGGCCGAACAAAAAGAACCTGTACGTCGTCGCGTTGCTCTGAAGCTAATCAGAGCCGGGATGAACAGCCGCGAGGTGATTGCCCGCTTCGAGTCCGAGCGCCAGGCTTTGGCACTGATGGACCATCCGGCCATCGCCAAGGTGTTGGATGCCGGCTCCACGCCCCAGGGCGCGCCGTACTTCGTCATGGAGTACGTCGCCGGTCTTCCGATCACAACCTATTGCGACAATCATAAGCTCAGTACGCGCGAGCGGTTGGATCTGTTCATGCACGTCTGCGAAGGAGTCCAGCACGCGCATCAGAAGGCCATCATCCATCGCGATCTGAAGCCCTCCAACATTCTCGTCACGGACGTGGACGGCCGCGCGGCACCGAAGATTATCGATTTCGGAGTGGCGAAGGCGCTCGGCCAGAAACTGACCGCGGATACCATGTTCACGCGCGTGGGGGCGCTGGTGGGAACCCCGGAATATATGAGCCCGGAGCAGGCCAACTCGCCGGGTGAGGATATAGACACGCGCACCGATGTCTACTCGCTCGGGATCATTCTTTATGAGTTGCTGGCGGGCGCGCCGCCCCTCGATCTGCGCAAAATCGCATTCGAGGAATTCCTGCGGAGGCTGCGGGAGGAGGAACCGCCGAAGCCGAGCACGAAGGTCCGGACGCAGGACCCTGCGACTTCGACGGAAATGGCTCGCAAGCGGCAGACGGAGCCGCAGGCGCTGGCCAGACAGATACGTGGCGATCTGGACTCGATCGCGCTGAAGGCTCTCGAAAAGGACCGGTCGCGCCGCTACGGTTCGCCTTCCGACTTCGCGGCGGATATTGGAAGGTATCTGAAGAACGAACCGGTGCTAGCAGTACCGCCTTCTGCTGCATACCGCGCCCGCAAGTTCGCGCGCCGCTACCGCGGGGCCCTGGTCACCGCATGCGCGTTCGCCCTGGTGTTCGTCGTAGCGGCCGCCGTCAGCATCCGGCAGAGCATACGCGCCAACAGGGAGGCGGCAGTGTCCCAGGCGGTTAACGATTTCCTGCAGAACGATCTGCTGGCGCAGGCCAGCGCTGCCACTCAGTCGGCACCCAAAGATAAACCCGATCCGGACCTGAAGGTGCGAACGGCGTTGGACCGGGCGGCGGCGCGGATTGGGGGAAAGTTTAACGGGCAACCGGAGGTGGAGGCTGCCATTCGGGACACAATCGGGCAGACGTACATGGACCTCGGGCTGTACCCGGAGGCACGGACGCAGGTGGAGCGCGCGCTGGAATTACAGCGTCGGGTCCTGGGGGCGAATAATCCGCAGACCATCAGGACCATCAGTCGCCTTGGCTTTGTGGCCTTTTTTCAGGGCAAGTATCCCGAGGCCGAGACGCTCGCCAGCCAAGCGCTGGAGATCAGCCGTCGGGTGCTGGGTCGAGAGGCTCCCGGCACGTTGAAATCCATGAAGAGACTGGCTGACGTCTACAGGGCGCGGGGCAAGTACACCCAGGCTGAGGCACTGGTTAGCCAAGCCTTGACAATCCAGCGACGCGTGTTGGGTTCCGAGAGCCCTGACACTATGAATTCTATGGGCAGTCTAGCAACCATCTATTTCGTGCAGGGCAAGTACTATCAGGCCGAAGCGCTCGATAGCCAGACCTTGGAGATCAGCCGCCGCGTAGAGGGCCCTGAGCATCCCGACACACTGATTTCCATGAACAATTTGGCTCTCGATTACAACGTGCAGCGTAAGTACAACCAGGCGGAAGATCTCAACCGTCAGACAGTGGACATCGACCGCCGCGTGTTGGGCCCGGAGCATCCCGCTACGCTCAGGTCGATGAAGAACTTGGCCAACGTCTATTATGCGGAAGGCAAGTACGCCCAGGCCGAGGCGCTTTATAGCCAAACCCTACAGACCCGGCGCCGCGTCTTAGGTTCAGAGCATCCTGACACGCTGGGTTCTATGAACGGCCTAGCAAACGTCTACAACGCGCAGGGCAAATACGCACAAGCTGCGGCCCTGTACAGCCAAGTTCTCGAGAGCGCTCGCCGGGTGTTGGGCCCGGAGCATCCCGACGCGCTGACGTCCATGAATGCTCTGGCCGATGCCTACAGCCCGCAGGGCAAGTACGCGCAGGCCGAGGGGCTGTATGTCCGGACGCTGGGGATCCAGCGCCGAGTCCTCGGTCCGGAGCATCCCAGCACTCTTGACACGCTTGTGGGCCTTGCAACAATGTACCAACGACAGGGCAAATATGCCCTCGCGGAGACGTATGCCGCGCAGGCTCTTGCGGGGCGGCGACACGCTCTGGGCTCGGAAAACGCGGACACGATGTCTTCGGCGGCCGACCTATCGCTGGCCTACCTATCGCAGGGTAAGTTCTCCGAGGGCGAGCCGCTCGCGCGCGAGGCCCTGGAGTTCAACCGAAAGAAGCAGCCGGATGGCTGGCAACGGTTCCGCGCTGAGAGCCTGCTGGGCGCCAGCCTGGCTGGGCAAAAGAAATACGCTGAAGCCGAGCCGCCGCTGCTCGAAGGCTATCAGGGGATGGTGGCACGGAAGGACCGGATCGGAGTCCCGGACTGGTATCATCTGGACCGCGCCCGCGAATGGCTTGTGCGACTGTATCAGGCGTGGGGCAAGCCGGGGAAAGCTGCCGAGTGGAAGAAAAGGTGAGATCCGGCAATGAATAGAGATCGCCTGCGATGCAACGATGCCAAAGCGCAATCGCTCAGCTCCCGGTTGGTCAGCCATCCGGAAGTTGTCGCCGGGCGCAACTACGCCACGGGCGTGCAGGCTCATGGCTGCGTGGGCGGCAACTCGCGGAACTGCCCAGTCTGCAAACGCCTCAGATACGGGGATATGGGAAACTGAACGTGGCTCCAGTCGGATTGTCGGGGTTAACCGTAAAAGAGCCTCCTGATCGCCGGGCGGTCGCGGCGTTGCGGAAACGCGGTTAAGCAACAAACCCGCAGCCTCCCGATTGCTGCGTTTGAGCGTTGCGAAAATGTATTGCGTAACGTTTGAGCATGGCGACAGGTTTGCGCAATGGCCGCAGGCTCGTACGCCAAATAGCGTGCAAAGTTTTACACCATATAATTTGCAAAGTGACAGGATATCTTCATGCAGAAAGCCGCGTGCCCGCCAGTTTTTCCAAGATGGCGATAGGCGCCCGATCCGGCGCGGCCAGCGAATCGCGCGATACGATCATGGTCTGCTCCATGGCCAACTGGCCCGATTCCACGGAATGCGGGACGACATCGGTGAACACCAGCCAAGTGGCGCCCGGGCCAAATTCAAAGCGATACTTCGGGCAATTCCGTTGATATTCCGCGTTCTTTTTCAGGTAGTCGTGAAAGGCCAGCATGAAGCGGTCGTACGGCGAGCGCGCCTTCACCGGCAGCCCCAGCGCGCCGAGCGCGCGCCTGACGCGATCGAGCGGCGATGGCTTGGCCATGCGCGCGAGACCTGCGTCGAGGGCGCAGCGCGCGGCGAGCGCCGCGAACGGATCGGAGGTAATCCATACGCGATTCTGGGAAGGATTGATGTTGGTGAAGATCCGCAGAATCAGTCCCCCGTTGGTCGGCCGGGTGGGAAACGCATCCACGTGCAGCAGGTCGTTGCGCTTAGTGAAGGGAAGCTCGCGGCCGCGCTCCTCCACCGGACGAAAGCTGGCGTAGTCGCTATGCCAGCGCGCCTGGTAGCGCGGCAATTGGCCGGCGGTGAAAGCGATGGCCGCGCGCGAGTATTCCTGGAGAATGGCGCGGAGCCTCGACACCGTTGGCGGCGGCAGTTGGCCTGTGCCGGAGATCTTGCCGCGGGCGGGGCGGTAGGCGATATTTTTGTGGTAAGAGCCGCCGTCCTGGCGGATGCCGCAAAGAAATTCGCGGTTTTCCGGCGCGGGCATGAGCGAGGCGTTGGGGAAAACAAGAATGTTCCCCGATTCCAAAACATCGTACGGATCGACCCCGGCCTTTATCCCAACAGCTTGCATGCTCGCTCATTGCAACTTTACCAATCATTCGTAGCGCAAGGCCACCGTTGGACCGATTTTTATCGCTCGGCGCGCCGGAATCAGGCAGGCTACAATGGCGACCACCGCGAGCAGTGCGGCGACCGACACATACACGCTGGGATCGAGCGGGCTGACGGCATAAAGCTGGGTTCGAAGATAGCGTGAAAGCCACATGGCCGCGCCTGTGCCCGCCGCGATCCCGATTACAATCATGAAAAAAACCTGCCGCAGGATGAGCCGGGCTATGTCGGCGGGTCGCGCGCCCAGCGCCATCTGCACGCCGATCTCCGCCGTGCGCTGGCCGACTGCGTATGAAATCATGCCGAAAATTCCGATCGAAGCGAGCGCCAGCGCCACTCCTGCGTAGGCCCCCAGCATGGCCGTGACGAGCTGTCGCAAACGGGATTGAGTGGCGAGAATTTCCTCAAAACTGTGCACGGAACAGACCGGCTGGTCCTTATCCACCTGCCAGATCGCGCGGCGAATCGGATTCACCATCTGCAACGGATCGCCAGCCGTGCGCACTGCGAGACTGGTGAAGATGAATGGGTTCTGCGCCAAAGCGCCGTAAATTTGCGGGAACTTCCAGTTCCAGATCCGAACGCAGCTCGCGCTCCAGATCGTGCTCGCGTTCGCTACGCCGCCACCACCGCATTTTTAGCTCAGTAGATATTCTACCCAGAATTCCATCAAACCGGGTAGACGGCCTACCGAGATTTTGGTTAGTGGGCTTACGTGTTGGTCAGTGAATCCCGGCTCGCGGCGGAGCCACCGACCAATCACGGCTCCGGCGGGCTTTGATCGCCCCAAAATCCAGGATGGCCAGCGCCTCCTGGTTTTCGGGAAGCGTGAGCTCCCACATGGGGAAAAAGTCTTCGCCTACATCCAGACCTTCCTGGTATCCGCGCGGACCGTAGACGATTTCATGCGAGGCATCGAGGCCTAGCTTGCGCAGGTCTTCCGCCAATTGAACGGGGTTATCGACTAGGATCATTTCCCCCTCCATAACTACAAGTACAGTACACCTCCGAGGCGGCCGATGCAAATGCGGCTTCGGCCACTTGTCTGGTACACTGGTGGTTTAACCGGCGGTGCGTTGCCGTAGGAGAGGTGCGTCGCCGCGAATGCGCCTTTAACGCGGCTTTGATGAAGAAGGCTTTTGAGGTTCGGACGGGTGGCCGAGCGGCTAATGGCAACAGACTGTAAATCTGTCGCTCCTTGCGAGCTACGGAGGTTCGAATCCTCCCCCGTCCACCAGATTTAATGGGCCGTTGTAGCTCAGTTGGTAGAGCGCGTCCTTGGTAAGGACGAGGTCACCAGTTCAATCCTGGTCAACGGCTCCAGCAATTCCTTGCAGGGAATCCGTACAACAGAAGGTAAATTGCAATGGCAAAGGAAAAATTCGATCGCAGCAAGCCGCACGTCAACATCGGCACGATCGGGCATATCGATCACGGCAAGACCACGCTGACGGCGGCCATTACCAAGGTGTTGGGGAAGAACAATCCCAAGGTGAAGTTCCGCAGTTTCGACTCGATCGACAACGCGCCCGAAGAAAAAGCCCGCGGTATCACTATCGCGGTCGCGCACGTGGAGTACGAAACCAAGAACCGGCACTACGCGCATGTGGACTGCCCGGGGCACGCCGACTACATCAAGAACATGATCACCGGCGCGGCCCAGATGGATGGAGCCATTTTAGTCGTGGCGGCCACCGACGGACCCATGCCGCAGACGCGCGAGCACCTGCTGCTGGCCCGGCAGGTGGGGGTGCCGTACATCGTGGTGTGCCTGAATAAGGTGGACATGGTGGACGATGCGGAACTGCTGGACCTGGTCGAGCTGGAGATGCGCGAACTGCTGACCACCTACCAGTTTCCGGGCGATGAGGTGCCGGTGGTGCGGGTCTCGGCACTTGGGGCTTTGAACGGGGAGCCGCAGTGGGAGAAGAGCGTGGAAGATCTGATGGCGGTGGTGGACAGCTATGTGCCGCTGCCGGCGCGTGAGATCGACAAGCCCTTCATCATGCCGATCGAGGACATTTTCTCGATCCAGGGGCGTGGCACGGTGGTGACGGGGCGCATCGAGCGGGGCATCGTGAAAGTGGGCGAGCAGGTGGAGATTGTAGGCTTCCGGGACACGCGCACGACGGTGGTGACGGGCATCGAAATGTTCAAGAAGCTGCTCGACGAAGGGCGCGCGGGAGACAACGTGGGGCTGCTGCTGCGCGGCATCGAAAAAGACGACGTGGAGCGCGGGCAGGTGGTGGCCAAGCCGAAATCGATCACGCCGCACAAGAAGTTCAAGGGGGAAGTGTACATCTTGAGCAAGGAAGAGGGCGGGCGGCACACGCCGTTCTTCAAGGGGTATCGGCCGCAGTTCTACTTCCGTACCACGGACGTGACGGGGGTGGCGGAGATGCCGGAGGGGACCGAGATGGTGATGCCGGGCGACAATGTGAGCCTGGTAGTGGAGTTGATCACGCCGATCGCCATGGACAAGGGGTTGCGCTTCGCCATCCGCGAGGGCGGACGCACGGTGGGCGCCGGAACCGTCACGGAGATATTGGAATAACGCCGGTGTAAAGCAGGCGTAACGCTAGCGTAATAAAGGAGAGAGCTGATGGCGCGCGAAATTATCACTTTTCAATGCACCGAGTGCAAGAACCGGAACTATTCGGGCACCAAGAACAAGAAGACCACCACGGAGCGTCTGGAGTTGAAGAAATTCTGTCCGTACTGCCGGAAGCACCAGCCGCACAAGGAAATCAAGTAGAATGGGTATGTCCCGCCGGGTGGTGAGCCCAGGGGCGTAGGTTTAACGGCAGACCAGCGGTCTCCAAAACCGCGAGTGGGGGTTCGAATCCCTCCGCCCCTGCCAATCCAAATCGACGGCTGGCAGAGCCGGGAAGCGAGGCAGGATGGAAGACAATAGTTTTCTCGAAAAAGTAAAGGTTTGGCCGACCCGCACGCGCGACTACTTCAAGGAGCTGCAGAACGAGATGCGGCGCGTGACGTGGCCCAATCGTAAGCAAGTCGAGGGTACCACGGCAGTGGTCATCCTGACGGTATTCGCCTTCGCGGGCTTTTTCGCGGTGGTGGACACGGTCCTGGACCGCACGGTCGTGCGCCTGTATCATTCTTTGGCCAATTTGGCCAGATAAGCCTCTATGGACGATAACGCGTATTCCGACGATCAAGCGGAACAAGAGACCGCCGTGGGCGCCGAAGAGCGACCGGAACCGGCGGAAGAAGCAGCTCCCGAGGCTGAGCAGGAGGCGGCAGAGCAGGCGGCGGCTGCGCCGGAAGCTGCGGCCGTCCCCGCCTATGATGAATCGTCTCCAAAGAAATGGTTCATTATTCACACCTATTCCGGGTTTGAGCAGAAGGTGGCCGAGTCGTTGCGCAGCCGCGCGCTGGCCTTCGGTTTTGCGGACAAGATCGGCCAGGTGCTGATCCCCACCGAAGAAGTGGTGGAGTTGCGCGGAGGCAAAAAGGTCACCAGCAAGCGCCTGGTTTATCCCGGCTATGTGCTGGTGGAAATGGAAATGAACGACGAGCTGTGGCATGCCGTGAAAGCCACGCCGCGGGTGACGGGATTCGTGGGCGGCGGCACGCAGCCGGTCCCGCTGAGCGCGGACGAAGTGAACCAGGTCCTGTATCGCCAGGCTTCCTCGGCGGAGCGGCCGCGCCCGAAGACGACTTTCGAAAGAAACGACAACGTGCGCATTATCGACGGCCCGTTCGCCAATTTTCGGGGCAAAGTCGACGAGGTCAATGCCGACCGCGGCACGTTGCGCGTGATGGTGATGATATTCGGCCGCGCCACGCCGGTCGAGCTGGAGTTCCTCCAGGTAGAAAAAGAATAAAGCCGATCGCCCGATCACACAAGGATTCTCAGATGGCAAAGAAAGTTACCGCTCAGGTGAAATTGCAAATACCCGCGGGGAAGGCCACGCCGGCCCCTCCCGTGGGCACGGCGCTTGGTCCGCAGGGCGTCAACATCATGGACTTCTGCAAGGCGTTCAACGCCAAGACGTCGAGCAAGGACCAGGAAGGGCTGATCATCCCGGTGGTGATCACAATTTTTTCCGATCGCTCGTTCACATTCATTACCAAGACGCCGCCGGTGCCGGTGCTCATCAAGCGCGCCGTGAACCTGGCGAAGGGCTCCGCCGAACCGCACAAGACCAAGGTCGGCAAGATTACCGAACAACAGGTCGAAGAGATCGCCAAGATCAAGATGCCGGACCTGAACTGTTTCACGGTGGAGGCGGCCATGCGATCGGTCAGGGGCACGGCGCGCAGCATGGGCGTGGACGTCGAGTAGCCAGGCCGATCGTAGGCGAGCGGCCGGCAATCACATTTCAGGAATTCCGGAAGAAGGCGCGGAAACCTTCCTGCTCGAAATGGTCCGTCAGGCCGCAGCTTTACGCCGGAAATTCGGACCGCGCGCGTCCAACTCACTACTGACAGGCCGGAGCTTTGGCGTAACTCACGCAGCCGGAACTCTGGTTGCCGAAGGTCCAGATAGCTGAGGAGTCCCCCTGATTGGGATGGTGAGTGAACCAGAAGATCCAGCCGCCCGAGCCCGTCAACGTTCCAAGGTCGTTGAGATTATCCTGGGAGCTCGGATTACAGGTCTCGCTGCCCAGATAAAGCGTCGCTTCCAAAGGCAGGGCCCCCGGCGGCGTCGGTATGTTTACGTCGAACGCCATGCCTTGACACTTCTCTCCCTTCCTGCATGTAAACCAGCAGGCTCCCTGCCAGGTGACCTGCATGCCTGGAGGCGCAGGCAGCGGATTGGGCAGGTACTGACCTACTTCCACAGCTTGCGAAGCGATGGGAAGGCCGTTGACTTCCAGCACGTAGTTGGTGGTGGCCTCGGGATAGAAGGCAACGCTCCCGATACAGGTCCCGTTGCTGCAGCCGCCTGCCAGGCCATTCACGGACGCCGCAGTCGCGCCGCTCACCGAGAAAGAAGCGATGGCCGCCTGGCCCGGCAGAGTAGACGCGGGAGCCACATAGAAGTAATTGATGACGGGCTCGGACCGGGCCCAGAGCGACGTCAGAGCAGTCACCCAACCTACCGCCAAAAGCAATCGCATAGCATCTCCTTCCCCTTCTTCTTACCGTAGTGCAGATGAGCTCCGGGGCGATGGTCTTGCCGGCTCCAGTTCTCGTAGTTCATGCCAGCGCCGACTATCATATCGCGCTCTTCGCGTTATATTCAAATACTCGGTCAAAACTTCCTCAGTGGTCCATAGGCCCCGCGGCATTGAAGAAAGGTCAGAGCTTTCGCATTTTCGTGGGCGAGATCGCGAGAGAGCGATGGAGCTTAGCTTCTTCCTGAGGTTGAAGCGGCGCAGTCCACGGGCAAACAAGTAGGGGCTCAGCGCTACGAGCCATGGCGCCCGGCGCCTGAAGCGAACCTTTGAGCGCCCGCCGCGGATTCGCCGCTGCATAGGACGGCCAGGCCGCGCAGGTATTGCGCATGGCATCCCCGGCGGCGAGCGACAATTGCTCCAGCGCGGAGAGCCGGTCCGAACGCATGCAGGTTTGCGGGAAGCCTGCAATGGTCCGCGCCAGTTCCACGGCGGCGTCCACGCCTGGCCGGATTCGACGAGGCGGTTCGCCAATCCCATGCGCAAGGCCTCTTCTCCGGATACGCCGCGCCCTGTGAGGATCAAATCCAGAGCGAGGTCTGTCCGATGAGGCGCGGCAGCCGAATGGTTCCCAAATCGATCAGCGGCACGCCAAAGCGCCGGCAGTAAACGCCGAGAGTGGCATCGCGGGCCACCACTCGCAGATCGCACCAGAGCGCCAATTCGAGTCCGCCTGCCACGGCATGGCCTTCAATGGCGGCGATCGCAACTGGCTTCGAGAGCAGCATGCGGGTGGGCACCATCGGACCGTCTCCGTCTTCGCTCAGCGTATTCAGTTGGCCGGACGCGACGGCCTTGAGATCGGCGCCCGCGCAGAACGTCCCGGCGGCGCCGGTCAGCACGGCTACATCGAGCGTTGCGTCGGTATCGAACAACCGCTTCGGGCGATTTCTACAGAGGGCATAATCAATTGGCATTATCTGGCCGGGCGGGCGCGGAACCAGGCGACCTCGTCGCGAAAGGTTTCCTCCAGCGGGCGGAAAGAGACGCCCAACTCCCGGACAGCTTTTTCCGAACTCATGTCGTAGCCCTCCTGAAGGGTGCGGATGGCTTCCGGGGTGACCAGGACAGGCGTGCCGGTGATGCGGCCCATGAATTTCGAGGCATAGGCGAACGCCAGCATAGGCAGGTAGGGCAGGCGCAGGCGCGGCGCGGGGACGCCCGATACGCGCTCCAGGGTCTGCGAAATTTCCAGGAGGGTAGCTGCCCTGCCGGCGACTATATAACGCTCCCCGGCGCGCCCGCGCTCCGCCGCGCGCAGGACGCCGTCGGCCACGTCGCGCGCGTCCACTACCGAGACGCGGCCGGGCGGAATGCCGGGCAGCTTGCGCGCCAGAAAATCCAGCACCATGCGGCCGCTGCCCGTCGGCCCTGTATCGCCCGGCCCGAACATCCAACCCGGCAGGATGTGGACTACTGGAGTGTGGTGCTCGCGGCACCATTCCAGAATGGCTTCCTCGGCCAGCAGCTTACTGCGGAAGTACAGGTTCTGATGAGTGCGCCGCCCGGGAGGCGTGGACTCGTCGCTGACATGCCCCGAAGCAGGCGGACCAATCAGGCCGGACGTGCTGATGTAGACCACTTTCGCCACGGCGTGCCGCGCGGCGGCGTCCAGCAGGTCGCGGGAGCCATCCACATTGGTGCGGTACAGCAGGTCCCAATGGTCGCCCGGAGCGTAGTATTCGCGAAAATAGGCGGCGGCGTGGACCAGGAGGTCGCAGCCGGCCAGTTGCGCCGCGAAACCCTCGATGGCGGTCACGTCCCCCTGGACCACCGACACATCGCCGGATACGTAAAGGCCGGCAGTCTTGGAAGGATTGCGCGCCAAAGCTCTCACAGCGTGGCCGGCGGCCAGCAAAGCGTTCACGATGTTACCGCCCAGCAGACCGGTCGCGCCGGTGACAAACACGCGCATGAAGCCTATATTACTGCACAGTGACCGTGACGGCTTTGATGGCACGTCCGTATTGGTTGGTGGAGTAGAGACGGTAGGTGGTCGTGGCCGTGGGAGTGACCATTACGCTCGTGCCGCGCACGGGTCCGACTTGCGGGCTGACGATGTTATAGATGGCGTCGGTCACATTCCAGCTCAAGGTGACCGGATTGCCCGCGCTCACCGTCACGGGGTTGGCCGTGAAACTGGAGACCACCGGCGATGGCCCGGTCGGCACGTTCGACGGCGTATAGATCGCGCTCATCTGGATCACGTCGAAATTGGAAGCCGTGATGCTCTTCAGCGCATCCAGATCGTTATTGTTCCAGTTAGAGTCGGGCATTCCGCTGATGTAGACGGCGCTGCCGTTGTCGGCCAGGATCATGCCGTACTGCTGAAGGGCGGTGAGGATGACCTGGTTAGCCGGCGAGAAACCCGAGATATCGAAGCTGGCCTTGAGCCGCAGACGCATGCCCATGGGCGGCGCGTTGGAATCGGTCACGCTGGATGCCCAGTGCGAGGCCGGCGGCGTGAAGGCCTCCTGGGTGGTAGGCACGGTGAAGCGCAGCGCATGGTGGATGGCGCCCGCGGAGACTTCGTCGTAGCGCGCCAGCCCCACGAAGACGGGCAGACCCGCGGCATCGGCGGAAGTCCAGGTGTAAGGACGCTGCTCGTTGATGGTCATGTCCCAGATGGCGGCGGAGTTAGCGAACCAGACGCCGCCGGTCGTCCGGTACGCATTGTACAGCTCGTAGAGCCAACAGCCTCCCTGGTCTAGAACCAGCACGTGGCGGTCGCCGTTACCCGGAGCCGGGTAGCCTTCGATGAGCGCATTGGCGGGAATAGGCATTGGACCGGGATCGCTTTCGCTGGCGTAGGCGCCGAGTTTAATTGGAACCATGGCCTGCGTGCCGGCCTCGATCTGGTACGGGATGCCCATGGTTTGGCCGTCGTACAGTCCGGCGCCGAAATCGGGGTGCAGCGTGACACTGGCGCCGATGTAGTTGATGAAGTTGGCGGAATTGGGGTCCACCGGCGCGCCGGAGATATTGGTGTTCCACAGATTGGTGGACGGGAACGGGACGAAGCCGTTCAGGGAGGCGAGCGGGCCGAGGCTCATGCCGGCACAGGTTCCGGGCTGGGCAAAGGCGGCAACGGAAACGGCCAGGTTGAGTACTACCAGAACCAAGATTCGCATAGCACTATTGTGACACGCCCGAAGTTCACAGACCCAGCAGATTTGGCTCGATCTTGGTGTAGCCGTGCTCTTCGGCCCACACGTTGAGCGACACGCTGGCCAACTCATCGACAATCGGTATGGCCAGACCGTTTTTCGTCAGGTCAATGGATTTGACATACGTCTGGCAAGTGTCGCAAGACTCGATGCGAATGTAGTCAAACGTCTTTGTGACGTAGACCGGGAGCTTATCCTTGTGTTCTTCACCGCAGCCTGGGCAAAGGATTCGGCGAAACTCCCACTCGGTGGAACAGAGCGAACAGACCAGGAAGCGCTTACCGCCGTCGCCTTCTCCGCGCAGCACCGCTGCCACCGGATGCGCGCCGCAGAAGGGACACGCGCCGCTCGATGTATCGGCCGGGACATTCGCTCGCGCGGCAAGCGATTCGGCAAAGGGTTGCAGGAGAACGCGGGCAAAGAAGCGTTCGCAGTAGTCACCCGTTGACGGATCGTTCCAGTGCGTCAGGACGATACGATCCCGTTCGGCTTCGGAGCCCAGATTCTGCCTGGCAAACCCGGCCGCGGCGGGCGGGCCATAGCGGTCCACCAGGTCGAACAGTTGCGGAAAGTAGGTCGTCAGAGTCGCCGGATCAGTCTCGCGGCGGGCTGCCAAATCTTCAAATACGGATTTCTGAAAAATAGCGAGCCGGACGTAAAGACTGAGTAACTCCGCAGCCGCCACGCAGACAATCGATAGCTCTTCGGCGCGCGCAATCCTCCGCTCCCAAAACGATTTCATCGGACTTCATGATTTCGAGTGCAGCTCTGCAACCTTCTTCTCATACCAGAGCCGGTGATGCATTTTCGCCCAAGCCGGAGTTACTTCGCCGCGCACGATCGAGGTGAAACCGCCCCGCACCATGGCAGTGCCCATGTAGACATGAATGATGAACGCTCCGATACTTACTAGCGCGGCGCTGACATGCAACAGTATGGCCGCATACCGCAGGCCGCGCAGATTCCACGGAATCTTTTCCGGGAACCACAGCACCACGCCCGACAGCAGCAAGAGCGCCCCGCACCACAGCATTGCCCAGTAGAAATACTTTTGCCCGATGTTGAAGCGCCCGATGGACGGCAGATCCTCGTCCTCATTCCTGATGTAGTGGGATATCTCCTTCTGCCAGACACGATCGGGTCCGGTGATGCGCATGTCGGTTCGCCAGATGCGGAACATCCAGAAAAGCGCCAGGGTAAAAACAAGACCGATCCAGGGATGCCAGAAGCGTGAGGTAGGTGCGCCTCCCAACACAATCGCGATCCAGAATAAGTGCGGAGAGTAGAACGCCAGCCCGGTCAGCAACTGGTAGACATAGGTCAATCCCGCGATCCAGTGAGTCATACGTTCGGCAAGCGTATATCGCAGAATCGGCTTCACAGGCGCTCTCCTTTCTCCGGCTCCTCCTCTTGCACCTGCTTTGGCCCAAAGCGAAGATAATGGAGTACGGTGCCGAGCACGCCTCCAACCATGGCCAAGGCCCCAAGCCACTGCAGCGGACCTTTCCAGAGCTTGACTGTCCACGGTATGCGCGGATTCGACGGCAGCCCGCCATACATTTCCGGATGAGTGACATCGTGTAACACGTACATTACGTGTGTGCCGCCTACGCCGGCCGGATCGTACACACCGGCATTGGCGTGCGAAGTGTGTTCGCGCAACTGTTTGGCGCGCTTCTCCGCGAGTTCCAGCATGTCATCCTTGCTGCCGAAATGCAGGCATCCTGTCGGACAAGCTTTGATACATGCCGGCTCCAAACCCGCGCCCACGCGGTCCGAGCACAAAGTACACTTGTGAACCTTCTTTGTCTCGGAATTGAACCTGGGAATATTGAAGGGGCAGCCAGTTACACAATACTGGCATCCGATGCAATAGTCCTGCTGGAAATCCACGATGCCGTTGGTGTACTGAACGATTGCGCCGTCGGCCGGGCAGGCGCGCAGGCAACCGGGATCGGCGCAGTGCATGCAGCCGTCCTTGCGCATGAGCCAGCTAAACGTGCCGTCCTCGGCAGTGTGTTCGTTGAACCGGATCAGGTTGTAGTAGTTCCACGCAAGGTCCGGCATGGTCTGGTAAGTGTTGTCGAAAACCGTTTCGCGGAACGGATAGCCGTTCCATTCCAAGCAAGCCACCTCGCACGCCTTGCAGCCGATGCACGTAGTCACATCGATGAGCTTGGCAACCGAGTAATCCCGGGAGGTGTTCCGCCCGGGCACGGGTCCGGCATGCCCGGAAATAGCTTTGATCTGAAGCGGGCCGTTGCTCATGCTTTCTCCAACTTGACCAGAAAACCTTTGAACTCCGGCGTATAGGCATTCGGATCTGTCACCGTGGGAGTGAGAGAGTTAGTCAACATACGCGAGGTCTTCCCCGCGTCCTCCTGGATGCCGCGATACCCGAAATGAATGGGAACGCCGATCTGATACACCTTTTTGCCGTCCACCATCATCGGCCGTATACGGCGCGTCACCATGGCCTTCGCGACATAGGATGCGCGCGCGCTAGAAACCTTGACGCGCTCGCCGCCACGAATGCCCAAGTCATCGGCCAACTCGGCGGGAATTTCCACAAACGGCTCTGGAATGAGCTGCACGTTCATAGGGTTGTTCTTAGTCCAGTAGTGATAGTGCTCAGTAAGACGATAAGTGGTGCAGACGATAGTGAATCCCTGTTCGGGAGTGCCGTACTTATCGAGCGGCGTAGAGTATTTCTTTACCACGGGGTTGTGCGACTGCTGTGGATGAAGCGGGTTCGCGATGGGACTCTCGATGGGCTCGTAGTGCTCCGGAAAAGGTCCATCGGCGAACGCGGTAAGCGGCGCGAACAGCCGCCCGACGCCGTCCGGATTCATGATGAACGGACCCATATGGTCCGTCGGGGCCGAGTCAGCCTTAAAATCGGGCACGTCGTTTCCGGTCCATTTCTTCTGCGCTTCATTCCACCAGACCTGCGCCCGCGCGGCGTCCCAGGGCTTACCGGACGGATTACACGAAGCGCGGTTGTACAACACCCGGCGATTCATGGGCCAGGACCAGGCCCAGTTAGGATAGATACCGAGGCCGGAGGGATCGTCCGTGGCGCGACGCTGGGTCAGCGCTCCCGCTTCAGTCCAGGAACCGCACCATATCCAGTTACCCGAGAGCGTGGAACCATCATCTCGCAGCCAGGCGAACCCTGGAACCTGCTGGCCGGCCTTGATGATCTGACCGGTAGCCTTGTCCTCGATGTCCGCCAGGGCCCGGCCGCTGAGTTCTTTAGCCACTTCCGATAGCGAAGGATTCTGAGGAACGGTGTAGTTCCAGGCAAGGTTCAGAATCGGGTCGGGGAACTTCCCGCCTTCGTTCCGGTACATCTCGCGGACTCTCAAAAAGATGCGCGCCAGGATCTCGTGATCGAGTTTGGCGTCGCCGGGCGTGGGGACCGCCGCCCACTTCCATTGGAGCCACCGGGCCGAGTTGACGAAGGTCCCGTCCTTCTCCGCGAATCCCGCGCCGGGGAGACGGTATACCTCGGTCTTGATAGTTTTCATCTCCTCGGGGGTGACTCCGGGAGATCGCCAGAAGTCACTTGTTTCCTCCGGATAAATATCGCAAACTACCAGCCAGTCCGCCCTTTTCAGCGCATCGATGTTCTTGAACGAATTCGGCCCGATGGCCACGCTATTCATGCCGAAGGCCATCAGACCCTTGACCTGGCCCTTGTACATCTCGTCCCAGATATGAGTCCAGGAGTATTCGCGGTCCACCTTGGGCAGGTAAGGGAAGGCCCAATCGGTCTCTTTCCTGGCGGCTTCGCCGAACATCGCCTTCAGGAAGGAGACGGCAAACTTGGGCGTGTTCGACCAATAGTTGAACGAATCCCACTCATTCGGTTTGGAGCTCTTTGGAGTGATCCGGGTCATCCAGCCATCAAAGTCTTTGTCGCCGGGATTCGGCACCTTGAGATAGCCGGGTAAGTTGTCAAAGATGCCCGCAACGTCAGTCGCGCCCTGAATGTTCGAATGGCCGCGTAGCGCATTTACCCCTCCGCCCGCTCGCCCCACATTTCCGAGCAACAACTGCAGCATCGCGGCTGTCCGTATGATCTGCGTGCCAAAGCTGTGCTGTGTCCAGCCGACGGCATAGATGATGGTTCCGGCCTTCTTCATATCCCCGCCCTTGCGGATCGAGGTAAAGAGGTCAGCCGCCTTGAGGAATTGATCCTTGGGAATGCCAGTGATGCGCTCTACTACTTCCGGTGTGTAGCGCGAATAGTGCTTCTTAAGTAACTGATAGACACAACGCGGGTGTTCAAGCGAAGTGTCGTAAGCGACATTTCCCGGAAGCGCAGCCGGACCTGCCGGCTTCTCCGCGTTAGTGTGCGCCCCCGCTTCCTCGTAGTTCCAGGTGGATCGGTCGTAAGTGTGCGTTGCTTCATCGAAGCCTGAATACAAACCATCTTCGGGAAGCTTGAATCCTTCCTTGATAATGAAGGCTGCGTTGGTGTAATTGACCAGATACTCCTTGGCGATGTGTTGGTTCTCGATCGCATAACGGATCATCCCGCCCAGGAACGCTATGTCCGCCCCGGCGCGGATTTGGAGGAACAGGTCCGCCGTGGCAGCGGTTCTGGTGAATCGCGGATCGACGACAATCATCTTGGCGTTGCGTTCGCGCTTGGCTTCAATGGGCCATTTGAAACCGCACGGATGGTTCTCCGCCGGATTGCCGCCCATGATCAACATCATGTCGGTGTTCTTGATGTCGATCCAGCCATTGGTCATCGCACCGCGTCCAAATGTGGGCCCCAAACTGGAGACCGTTGGACCGTGTCAAACCCTGGCCTGGTTTTCCAGATAACAGACTCCCAGGCTGCGCATGGTCTTCACCACGAGATAGTTGAATTCGTTGGTGTCGGTGCAGCCGCCGTTCCAGGCAATACTCTCGCAGCGGTTGACAGTTCTGCCGAGTGAGTCGGCGCCGATGAAAGTCTCGTCGCGGGTCTTCTTTATATGGCGGGCGATCTCGTCGATGGCTTGATCCCAGCCGATGTCTTCCCAACTATCGGCGCCCGGCCTGCGGACTTGAGGCTTAAGCAGACGCCGGTCGTTGAGTATGTCCTGCATCAGCGAGGAACCCTTGGGGCAAAGCGTGCCACGGTTAGTAGGGTGGTCGGGGTCGCCTTCCACGTGCACTACCTGCGCGGTCACATTCTTGGCCTTGTCACCCAGAGTGTGAATGATTACGCCGCAGGCCACGGAACAGTATGGACAGAGAGAGCGAGTCTCCGTGGTTCTCGCAATCTTGAGCTCTCTCGACTGCGCATACGCCTTGCGGAGGTCAAAGCCGAGGGCGGAGGCAACGATACCGCCGGCGCCGATCTGAATAAAACGCCTTCGAGTTGGGTTCAAGAAAACACCTCCTCGCCGATTATTTTGATTTCCCGGTCGATGCTCAGTATACACCCAGTGGCGTGGCCCCCTACAAGCCTACCGGGGCGAGAAGAGCACGGTGATTTCGCAGCCGCCTTTGCCTGAGCACAGACTAGTGGCGCTACCGTTCACTTTAGCGCTGCTGATGTGGCGGCCGTCCCCGTGGCCGCCGAACTCGCGTTCGTCGGCAGTCCCGGTTTTCTGCCACTGGGTAAAGGGGATTTTGGGAGAGAACTTAACGTGCAGGCCCTTATTGGCGGAGACGGATGCGATGGTCACCCATCTGCTGTTGTAGACTATCTGGATCTTCCAGGGCTTCGCCGGGTCGATGCCGCAAGTCGGTTTGCCCGCGCACTGGTCGGCGCCGGCGTCGGTGATTTGCAAAGCGCTCAGCACGCCTTGGCTGTTCTGGTGCCGCAATTCACCAGGTTTCAGCGTCCAGGTTTTGCCTGCATCGAGGCCGTCCGCGAGAAGCAGGAGGGAGCCCCCGTCTTTGACCACTATCTTGGTGTCGGCGGCCTGTATTTGCGCCAGGGTGCCGCATAGCAGCGGAACCGCGAGGGTAAGAGCCGTTAAGAGTGTGAGCCGTTTCATTCGCTGGTTTGTTCCTTTCCGTCAATTGGTTGTCGGCGCCCCCGGGTCGATTCGCAGCAGTTCCGCATGCAAGCGCCGGATGACCGGGCGGTTCAAGTAAGACCGGAAATCTTCCGCGGACCAGGAGGCCTTCAGCTCGCTGAGCGCGGTGGCGGCCTGGACCGCGACCGCGTGGTCCGGCGCGCCGGATCGCAGCACCAGCACGTCCGCGCGCCACAGCGACTCCGGTTTCCTGGCCGTTTCGAACCAGGCACGCGCGCGGCGGGCGTATCCGGCAGCCGCCGCGCGATCGCCGGCGGCCAGCGCAGCTTCGGCCGAGCCCAGCAGCGCATCCGCTTCCGCCGCGGGGGTGCCGGCCGCATGCGCCAGGTCGAAGGCCTTGCGGCACGCCTCCAGGCCACGCGCCCCGGCGCCGGAGCGGGCCAGAGCGAGGCCCAGCACCAGGCTGGCGCCGCGCCGCGCTTCCAGGTCACCCGCATCGGGACTCCCCAGCAGAGCCTCGGCTTTCGCGCGTGCCTCGCCGAAACGTTCCTGCATCAAAATGATTTGGAGGGTGTCGAGAGGATCGGAGTCCTCCGCCTGCTTGGATAGCGTTCCGCCGGCATGGCCGAGCATGGCGTTCATCAGGGCCACGTTGAGTTCATTGGTGGCCGCGCCGGACGAATTACCGATGGCCTCGAACGCCCGCCTCGCCTCGTCGAACATACGCAGCGCCTGCGGCCAGCGGTCCTGGAGCGCTTCGAGCGAGGCCAGCCCCTCCTGCGCGAGCGCCAGCGGCAGCGACGGACCGTCCGATTTCAGCGTGGCCAGTGTCTCCTCGAAGGCGCGGCGGGCCCCTTCGTAGTCGCCCTTGTTGCGCGCGGCACGGCCCAGCAGGGCGAGGGCGATTGCGGCCTCAGTGCGGTAACCGCCCTGCCTGTACCAGGCCAGCGCCGTCTGCACGTCCCGCCAGCCCTGCGCTGTGTCCCCCGTCTGGATGCGGATACTGCCCAGGTTCACCAGCGCGCGCGCTTCCGACCGGTTCTCGCGGTTCCGCCGGGCGATGTCGAGCGCTTCCTGCATGGTGCGAAGGGCCTCCGCGGTGAGGCCTTTGACGAACAGCGCGCCACCCAGGTCGATCAGCCCCCGCGAGACCAGGTTCTCGATGCCGCCGGCGCGTGCGATGGCGATGGCGCGATTGGCGTCGTCCAGCGCTGCCGCGGTCTGGCCTGCCTCAAGATAGCTGTTGCTCGACAAGAGCAAAAGCTTGATCTGCTGCTGGTCGTTGCCGGTTACGCGGGCCACCGACAGCGCCTTATCGATCAGTTCGCGGGCCTCGGTGGGCGTACGGGCATATCTGGCGCGAACGTACTGGCACTCCGCTATACCCTCGAGGTTGGAAGCGGCTTGGAACAGGCTCTCGGCGCGGCCGAGCGAGCGGTCGGAGTCCTGCCAAGCGCCCGTCCGGGCCTGCAGCGCTCCCAGGCGCAGCCACGCGGCGGTGTTCTGCGCATCCACACGAATCGCTTCGGAATACGTTGCCATCGCCTTCTTCGTCTCCTGGTTGCGTTCCTGCGCGCGGCCCAGGTCTACGAGCGCTCCGCTGCGCTCGTCCGATGGCGCGAGCGTAGACAGTTGCTGGTACTTTTCCGCCGCGGCCTTGAAATCGCCGGTCACGGTTTGGAGGATTGCATCGAGACGGAGGCCCTCGTCCGCTGACAGTGAACCGCGCGTCGCCGTGGCTTTTAGCAATTCGTCTTTGGCGCGTTCGGGGTAATCGAGTTCATACCAGGCTTCGGCCAGGCGGGCGCGCGCCATGGCGTAAGAAGGGTCGATCTCCACCGCGCGGGCCAGAGCCTTGCTCGCCCGGTGATAGCTGCCGTTGTGCAGCGCGGCGAGGCCGTCGCGATACCAGGGAACCGCGGCCGCCGCCGGGTCGCGATGGCGCTTGGCATTCCACCACCACGCCGCCGCGCCGCCTCCAGCACACACGACGACGGCTCCAGCCAGCGCGGCCATGGCGCGGCGGCGCGAGTGGGGATGTCCGGGAGCGCGCAGGTCCGCCAGCAGTTCGTCGGCCGACGCATAGCGTTCCCGCCGGTCCTTGGCCAGCAATGTTTGAACGATGCGATCGAGGTGGGCCGGCGTCCGCGGATTCAGCCGCGAAGGCTGCGGCGGCTCCAACGTCAACACTCGCGCCAGAACCGATGTGGGGCTATCCGCGGCGAACGGCGACTTACCAGCCAGGCACTCATAAAGCACCACGCCGAGCGAGAACAAGTCCGAGCGCGCATCCAGGGGCTCGCCGGACGCCTGTTCGGGCGACATGTAGAGCAGCGTTCCGGAGAAGCCTTCGAGCGTCTGGGTTAGCGCGGTGGCCTCGCCGGCCGCGCGTGGGGCGGCCGTCCGCGCGATGCCGAAGTCGAGCACCTTCACCTCGCCCTCGGACGTGATCTGGATATTGCCCGGCTTGATATCGCGGTGGATAATGCCGTGGCGGTGCGCTTCAGCCAGCGCCGACGCCACTCCGGTGGCCACTCTCAGCGTCTCCTCGACACTCAGGCGCCGCCCACTGAGGATGCGCCGCAAATTGGCGCCGGACACCAGCTCCATGCAGATAAACGGGTCGCCGCCGGGGTTCTCGAAGAACTCGTAGATGTGCGCGATGTTGGGATGCGAAAGCGAGGAGGCGGCGCGCGCTTCCTTCAGCAGGTTGGCGCGAAGTTTCGCGTCGTCGCGGTCGCTGGAGCAAAACTTGAGCGCCACGTGGCGGCCCAGGGTGAGGTCCTCCGCTTCATACACCACACCCATTCCGCCTTCGCCCAGTTTGGAGACGATCCGGTAATGTGCGACGGTAGCGCCGATGGTTAATTGTTGTAGTGGCGACGACACTAGTGACCGGAGTCTCCGTTTTGGGCTCCAGGCTTCTGCTCAGTATACCGCTCCCTGACGGTCACGGCTCGGTAATGACTCTCAGAACCGCCGCGCCGCGGACGGCATCCTGTTTCAGGGCGTTCAGGGCGGCGTTAGCTTCTGCGAGCGGGAACTCCTGGACCTGGGTGTGTATGGGGATCTCCGCGGCAATCTTGAGGAAGTCTTCTCCATCGCGCCGGGTGTTGTTGGCGACGCTGCGAATGACGCGCTCATGATAGAGCAGGTTGTAATCCATGCGCGGAATGGGACTCATGTAAATGCCGCCCAGCGTGACGGTGCCACCCTTTTTCAGCACGCGCAGCGCGGAGACGACCAACTCGCCGGCGGGCGCAAAAATGATGGCGGCATCGAATTTCTCGGGCGGCTGGTCGTCCGCGCTGCCGGCCCATTCCGCGCCCAACTCACGCGCCAGCTGGCGGTGAGGTTCGTCGCGCGTGATGGCATAAACGCGCACGCCCCAATGCCGCGCCACCTGGATGGCGACGTGGGCCGCCGCGCCGAATCCGTACAGACCGAGGGCGCCACCGCGCTCGATGCCGGAGACCCGCAACGAGCGGAAGCCGATAATGCCGGCGCATAACAGCGGCGCGGCGGCCATATCGCCGAAACCTTCGGGAATCGGGTAGATGAAGCTTTCGGGCGCAACGATGTATTCGGCGAAGCCGCCATCGACGGTGTAGCCGGTAAAAGTGGCAAGGCCGCAAAGGTTTTCGCGGCCGGAGGTGCAGTACTCGCAGACGCCACAGGTGTGATGCAGCCAGGCCACTCCTACGCGCGCGCCCGGCTGGAAGCGTTCGGCTTGGGGGCCGCGGCGGGCGACGCTGCCAACCACCTGATGGCCCGGAATGACTGGCTGCTTGCGCGGCGGCAGCTCGCCTTCGACGACGTGCAGATCGGTGCGGCAGACGCCGCACGCGTGCACGCGTACCAGCACTTCTCCGGGGCCGGGCTGGGGCTCAGGCGCGTCGGTGAATACCAGCGGATTGCGCTCCATCGGGGCAGGCGATTCGAGAACACAGGCTTTCATAATTGAAGTAGTGCCTCCCGGTCCCAGTGCGCCTCGGGATGGATCGCGATGTGTTCGTGCGCGCCGTAGACCGCACGGACCGCGGCGACGTCCAGAGTGTCTCCCGCCGCATTGACAGCGCCGGCCAAACAGATGCGTCGCGGCGCCAGCGAGGCGGCAATCTCCGGCAGATCCGTATGGAGCAGGATGCCCGGAACGAAATTGGCGAAAGGCGCCTGATAGGCTTCGGTTTCGACGATGCTGCGATAGGAAAGCAGGCTGCCGGCGAGATAGATATCGGCGATGGCTGGATCGAGCGCGGCGGCGAATAGCGCTGGCGCCGTGAGGCGGCCGGATGCCGCTAATCTCAATGGCAAGCCACGCAAAGCCGGATGGACACGCAGGGCGGCGGCCAGGGACAGGATGTCGGTCACGCGCTGGCCGAGCAACGGCTTACCGAGGATCAGGGATGCCCAGGAATAATCCTCTTCGCCGCCGTGCGAGCGGGCATAGCCTGCCGCGCCACGGCCGATTTCCGGCGTGAGATCTCCGATGCCGCGCAGATCGGCAACGCAGACCGCATGACCCTGTTGAGCAAGTGTCTGATAGAGTTCGCCTTCCTGCCAGCGCGTGTTGCGGCCGGATGGATCCAGCGCCAGCAGCAGCGGTTTGGCGGGATCGCGCGCGGCTGGCAGGTACAGCCAGGCGGGCAGCCACACGCGCGGCGCGCTGGGGACTTCCAGGGCCTCGATGACGATGCCGCGGGATGGGATGCGCCGGAGCACCGAGGGTTGCAGGCCGGCAGGCGGGCGTTCGGCGCCTATTAACTGGTCGAGGGGCGCGGGGCGCACGGCGACCGGCCGCGCACGGTTCAGGGTGAAGGGCGTCTCGCTGTGAAACTCGCGAACCATGCTGCCGCTGGCGGATACCCATAGGGTCTGGTCCGTTTCCGGCGCGACAGCGGGCTCCTCTGTTACGGGCGCGCCCTCGTGCTTGAGCCAGCGCGCGAACCAGTTATAGACGTGCAGGCGGGTATCGTAAGAGAGACCATGCGGCAAAGGGGTATCCGCCCACGCCAGGCGGTCCGCCGCGTCGAGGCGGGTATACACCGCACGAAGCTTTTGAAATTCCTCCCAGCCGTTGCGAATGTATTGGGAAGAGTAAGTGCCGAAGAAATCGTGATCGCTGACGGAGATGAGCAGCGGCTTGGGGGCGAAGGGATAGAGCAGATCCCAGCGGTCGAAGCCCAGGGGGCCGGAGCCCGGAAAGTCCTGCTCGGCATCGTCGGTGGAGCCGGGCGGATTGAAATCGGCGCAAGCCACATTTTCGGTATTGCCGCTGCATACGGCGGCCGCGGCGAGGCGGTCGTCCACGGCCGCGAGCAGCATGGTGATGGTTGCGCCGCCGGATTGGCCGGTACCGGCGAGCCGCTGCGGATCGACCAGCGGATGCCCGGCCAGCACGTCGAGACTGCGCACGGCATCCCACACTTGCATGCGCGCGGCGGTATCGCCCACCAGCAGCATCTGTTTGCCCGGCACGGTGTGTTCGTCGTCGGCAGAGCCAAGGCGGCTGGCGTGGCCGGTCGCATCCGGATAGTAGATGCGCTCGCCCTGGCCCATGGGATCGAAGGCCAGGACCAGGTAGCCCAGTTTCGCGAGCCCCTGGCAGCAGCGTTGATAGGTGTCGCCGGCTTTGCCGTTGCGCGTATGGCCCATCTGAAACAGGACGCCGGGGAAGGGCGGCCGCGCGTTGGAGGGAATATAGAGATTGGCCGGGATATGGAAATTGGGGACGCTTTCGTATACCAGCTTTTCGACGCGGTATCCGGAGCGGTCGAAGGCGCCCAGCGTGCGAGTATTCAAGGGAGTGCGCTGCGGCATGCCGCCAGCGAGTTTCCAGAAAGTCTCGCGAGCCCATTTCTGCCGCTGGCGAATGGCCTCGACGGAAGTGAGCCTGGCGATTTCGCGGTTGCGCTCCTGGAAGGTGCGCGCGGCCAGATCCCGCAGGAAGTCAGGGAGACAGCGGGCGTACTCGCGGTAAGCCACGCCTGGGAACGCGGGCTGGGCAGGAGCCCATGCCTTGGCGAGCGTCATGCAGGCCGGCAACGCGAGCGGCACTCTGAATAACTCCCGACGAGTCACAATTGTTAGTGTACATTCATGGGAACTGTAACGGCTCTTGAGGATGCGACTGATAGGCCTGCTGTGCGTGGGTTTTTGCACCAGCCGGATGCGCCTGACGGGCGGGGACTGGTCCTGACGCACGGCGCCGGATCGAACGCCGGGGCTCCGCTGCTGGTGGCGGTGGCGGAAGCGCTCGCCGCCGCGGGGATCACGGTGCTGCGCTCGGATCTGCCATTCCGGCAGGCGCGGCCGCACGGGCCACCCTTTCCAGCCGCGGCCGCACAAGACCAGGCGGGGTTGAGGCGGGCGGTGTTGGTCCTGCGCGGCAGCGTTCCGGGCAAAGTCTTTCTTGGGGGCCATTCGTATGGCGGCAGGCAAGCGACGATGCTGGCGGCGGAGGAACCGGACCTGGCGGCAGGACTGCTGTTGCTCTCGTACCCGCTGCATCCGCCGAAGCGTCCCGCGGATTTGCGTACCGCGCATTTCGCGCAGCTCTCGACACCCGCGCTGTTCGTCCACGGTACGCGCGATCCCTTCGGATCGGTGGAGGAGATGCGGGCAGCGCTGGAGTTGATCGCCGGGCCGCATGAGCTGGTGGCCATCGAAGGCGCGGGCCACGATCTCGGGGGGAAGGGCGCGGCTGGACGCGCGGCCGCCGCGGCGTTGGCGGCCTGGGCCCGGTGACTACTCGGACGGTGTGAAGTTAACTTCGACTTGAGTCACTACTTCGACCGGCTCACCATTCAACAGCGTCGGCTGGTAGGTCCACTGTTTGACTGCATCCTTAGCCGCGGGGACCAGCAAAGGGTGTCCGCTAACGAGCGAAACATCCTGAACCGTGCCGTCCTTGCCGACAACAATATTAAGGATGACGTGGCCGGAGATACCCGCCTCTTTGGCCTCCTGTGGATAGATGGGCGCGGGCTGGCGGACAAGTTTGGCGGACTGCACAGTGCTGCTGACGCGGATGCGCTGCGGCCCGGACGCCTTCTCAGAGGCGCTCTGGACCATGCCCCGGATCAGGTCGTCAGCCGGCGCGGCCGTGTATTCCTTCGGTATCTCGAACAGAGAGGCTTCGACCGGGGCATCCGACAGCTCTACAACCTCCTGATTCATCTGTATGGTCGGAGCGTTCGGGTCGATAGCCGCGGCCGCCCCGCCTTTCTGCTCCGCCATCTTCTGCGCCATCGCCGCCATGAAGGGCATATACATATCTATGTGAATGCGTAAAATCACGGATTGGTTCTTGAGCGTCTCCTCCACGACGGGAGTCACCATCTCGCCGATGGCTGGCATCTTGCCGGCCATTTTCGCAATCGTGCCCGCGGGATTCAAGAAGTATTTCTGCCATAGATTGAAGCCTGTCAACTCGCGTATGGCCGGAACGCGCAGTGCTTCTCCTGTTTTGGCATTCCAAATCTGCATCACCAGTTTTACGCTAGGGCCACTCTGTGTCACGCCGGGCATGGGCATATCCATCGAAATGTCAATCTCGCGCTCCTCGGCCTGAACCCCCTGGATCACCTCGGTCCTACCGGTCACTTTCGAGTCGACTTTGGTCTTGATCGATGACATCGCATCGTGCAAGGCTTTCATCTGCGCGGCCGGGATCTCGGGCGTCGCGGCGGCAATTTTGGCGGCAAACTCCGACGCCGGAAAGGTGGCGAAGGTATGATGCGCCGCATCGACGAGCGTCAGCTCCTGCTTATCCAAATTGACGATCTCGACGATGCCTCCGGACATCGACCAGGCCTTGTTCCCTTTCATGCGGATGGATAACGGCGAGCTCTTGGTCAGCGCTGGTTTCATGGCCTGTTCCATCATAGGCGGCAGACCGGCCCCCAGCTTGATGTCGGATTGATAGCGGATGGTAACGTCCGCGCGAAGTCCGCACGCCGCGAAGAAAGCGAGCGAGCAAAGGGTCATCATCCGTGACATAGGCCACCTCCAGTCTCACTATACAACGGATAGTCTGCGAGCTACTCGAAGCGCAGTGCGGTAAGCGGGCGGAGCAGACAGTGGTGCGAAGCGATATGGTTAGTCATGCGCACCCTTTTGGTTTCGTGGCTTGTTTTTCCCTGGCTGGTTGCCGCCCAAGCCCCTCCAGGCGAGTGGAAATCGGCAGGGCTGGTGGATGACAGCCATTCGCCGTATGCGAAACTGCACGGCGTACCCATCCGCGCGGTCAAGATGGGAGACGGCTTCTGGACAGCCCGCCGGAAAGCCAACGTAGAGAAGAGCATCCCCACGCTGCTGGCCGAACTCGAGCAGCACGGCATCGTCGACAATTTCCTGCGGCTGGAGGGCAAGAAGGACGTACCCCGGCGCGGTCCGCTCTACACCGATTCGGATCTCTATAAATGGATGGAGGCGGTGGCGTTCGTTCTGCAATCCGGCGATCAATCCGGCAACCAAGCAATGCTGCGCGCCCAGTTCGACCGGCTCACCGATATCATTCTCGCGGCGCAAGAACCCAGCGGATATCTGAACACGTATTGGTCCGAAGAGCGCGCGCCCAAGCGTTTTAGCGAGATGCAACGCTCGCATGAGCTGTATTGCCTGGGGCACCTGTTGCAGGCGGCCATCGCCTACTATCGCGCCACGGGCAATCGCAAGCTGCTGGATGGCGGCATACGCTTCGCCAATTACATGGTGGAGAACTTCGGCCCGCAGAAGCGCCCCGCGCTGACCGGACATCCTGAGCTGGAGATGGCCATGATCGAGCTGTACAGGACGACGGGCGACCGCCGTTATCTGGACTTCGCCGGCTACCTGCTGAGCGGCGTGGAGCGCGAGCGGCTGCATCTCAAAGATGCCGAAGTGCGGTACATGTTCAGCGGCAAACCGTTCGTATCGCGCACGGAGTTTGAGGGCCACGCGGTGCGGGCGATGTACGCTTCGTGCGGCGCTACGGATTACTACGTCGAGACGGGCGATCCCGCCTATCTGAAAACGCTGGAAACGCTGTGGAGCGATCTGGTGGAGCACAAGATGTATATCACGGGCGGGGTCGGCTCGCGGGAGGCGGGCGAGGCATTTGGGGAGGCGTTCGAACTGCCCAATGCGCAGGCGTATGGGGAGAGCTGCGCGGCCATCGGCAGCATGATGTGGAACTGGCGTATGTTGCTGGCGCTGGGCGAGTCGCGCTTCGCCGATGTGATGGAGCGCGCGCTGTACAATGGCATCAACTCGGGCATGTCGCTGTCGGGCACGCTGTATTGCTATCGCAATCCGCTGGAATCGTCGGGCGAGAAAATTCGCAACGAATGGTACGACACGACCTGTTGCCCGCCCAATCTGGAACGCATCCTGGCTTCGCTGCCGGGCTATATGTACAGCACGAGCGCCAAAGGAGTGTACGTCAATCTGTTCCACAACTCGGAACTGGATTGGCGCCTCGAAAATGGCACGGCCATCCAGATCGCGCAACAGACGGAATATCCATGGAAGGGCACGGTGGAGATCAGCGTCGATCCGGCGGCAGAGACTGAGTTCAGCCTGTTCATACGCATTCCCGGCTGGGCGGATGGCGCCACGGCGGCGGTGAATCCGAAGTCATTCGCTTCGCGGACGGATAAGCCGCTGAAGGCCGGCGAGTATTTCGAGATTCACCGGCACTGGAAAGCCGGGGACAAAGTGGAGATCGACTTTGGCATGCATCCGCGCCTGGTGCGAGCCAATCCGCTGGTGCGCGAGGATGCGGGGCGAGTGGTGGTGGAGCGCGGGCCGCTGGTCTATTGCCTGGAGCAAGCGGATCAACCCGGCATTAATCTGTTCGATGCCTCACTGCTGGTGGATGGAGGCGAGACTTTCGTGGGCGAGTTCCGGCCCGATCTGTTGGACGGCGTGGTGGCCCTGAGGCACAAAGGGGCCGTGGTGGATAAGCCGCTCGGCGATGAGCCGCTGTATCGGGCGTTTCAGGATAAGAAGGAAAGGCCGGGAAAAGCGGTAGTGCTCACGTTCATCCCGTATTATGCGTGGGCGAATCGCGGGCCATCCAACATGGAAGTTTGGGTACCGTATACGACTGAGGAGACAGCTCCGTGAAGAGCTCGGACGATGTGTGACAATCGGAAAGGGACCATATATGCCGCGACCCAAGATCTATATTTCCCATCGGCCGCTCACGCTTGAAGAGACCGCGGAGATGGTGGGAGTATCCAAGAGCCGCTTGGAGGAACTGAAGGCCATCATCGCTGATCCGAACTGGACAAAACCGTCTCGCCGCCCGAAGTCGACTGGCAAACCGAGTGCTCGCAAACAACCCAAACGGACCGCCAATCGTTAAAGAATACGGCGTGTTCCTTAACATTCCGTACGATCGAGCTTTCGAGCCTCTCTATCTCGCGTATATCGCTGGTCTCAGCGCCTTCCGACTCGCACCGCGGGCGACGCTCCAGATTCCAGGCGGAGAGCGCAGGCTGGATCGAATCCTGGATCTGATTAGGGATTGCCGCTACTCCTTTCACGACCTCTCCAGAGTGGAGTTGAATCTGAAACGCCCAGCCACCCCTCGCTTCAATATGCCTTTTGAGCTGGGTCTGGCCGTCGCCTGGCAGAGGTTCGGAGGAACCCGCCACACTTGGTGCGTCTTTGAATCGCGCGGTCGGAGGGCAGGCAAATCTCTGAGCGATTTAAGCGGTACGGATGTCTACGTTCACGGAGGCATGCCGGCAGGAGTTTTTCGTGAGCTTTGTAATGCGCTCGTCCTGGCGGACCACCAGCCCGGCGTGGCGCAGATGGCTGCGATCTATCGCGGGCTGCGACGACGCTCATCGGCTATCATGAGGAACGCCGGCGCCAAGTCCGCATTCGAAGCGCGGGTTTTCGCCGATCTGATCGTCGTGGCCAAAGGTCTGGCAAGCCGGCCCGCCTGACTCAGCACCCATGCTGTGTTCGCGCAACAGTAGCGGGATGCTATGGTAGACGAGAATCCGACTTCAATCATGTCCAACTTTCAAACACCCATCAGCGACGAACTGGCCGCATACATTCGCAGCGTTTCTTTGCGCGAGCCGGAGATCTTGCGCCGCTTGCGCGAAGAGACCGCCAGCCGTCCCGACGCGATGATGCAACTATCCCCCGAGCAGGGCCAGTTTCTCGGAATGCTGGTCCACCTCACAGGCGCCCGGCGAACCATCGAGGTCGGTGTGTTCACCGGGCTCAGCGCGCTGCACGTAGCGCTGGCGCTGCCGCCGGACGGACAAATCGTGGCGTGCGACGTGAATGCGGAAACCACCGCGATGGCGCGCCGCTACTGGAGCGAAGCGGGTGTGGCGGACAAGATCGACCTGCGGATCGCGCCCGCCGAACAGACGTTAGACGCGCTGATCGAGGAGGGCGCCGGCGAGAGCTTCGATTTCGCGTTTGTGGATGCTGATAAAGAGAACTACCAGCGCTACTACGAGCGTGTCTTCAAGCTGCTGCGGCCCGGCGGACTGGCGGCTTTCGATAACGTGTTGTGGCATGGCAGGGTGATCGACGATGCCGTTCAGGACGCCGACACCCGTGCCATCCGGGCGTTCAACGCCAACCTGCACCTGGACAACCGGGTCTGGTTGAGCCTGGTGCCGCTCGGGGACGGCCTTACGCTGGCGTGTAAGCGATAGGCCGGCGCTTATTTGGCGTCCCGCCGATAGATGACCTTGCCGTCAAAAATCGTCGCCGCCACGCGCGTTTTTTCGATCTGCGCGGGCGGGATTTCGAGGATGTCTTCCGAAAGGACCACCATGTCGGCCAGCTTGCCGGGCTCGATGGAGCCCTTGATTCGCTCGTTGAAGCTGGCGTAGGCCGATCCCATGGTGTAGGCGCGGACGGCCTCGGCGACGCTGATCTTCTGCTCGGGCACCCATCCGCCGGGATGCTTGTCATCGAGCGTGCGGCGGGTGGCCGCGGCATAGATGCCCATGAGCGGCTGCATGGGCGCCACGTCCCAGTCCGAGCCGAACGCCAGCACGGCGCCGGAATCGAGCAGCGAGCGAAAGGCATAGGTACCTTTGGCACGCTCGGGGCCGATGCGCTTCTCCGCCCAGCGGCCGTCGTCAATGGCGTGGTATGGCTGCATGGAAGCAATCACGAGCAGCTTGCCGAAGCGCGGAATGTCCTGGGCGCGCAGGTGCTGGGCATGCTCGATGCGGAAGCGCCTGTCGCGCGCGCCATCCTGCTGCGCGGCCTGCTCGAACATGCCCAGAATGGTGAAGTTGGCCTTATCGCCAATAGCGTGCACGGCGACTTGCAGTCCGGCGCGGTCGGCGGCCAGGATGTTGTTCAGCATCTTGCTTTCAGGAATCATTTGGCTATTGGCCAGGCCAGAGGTCTGCGGCGCGTCGAGGTAAGGCTCGAAAAAAAGCGCGGTAGTGGAACCCAGCGAGCCGTCGGCGAAGCCCTTCAGGCCGCCGATCTGAAGCTGGCCGCCACCGAACGCCGCTCGTAATCCGACAGCGGCCAGGCGCTGCCAGGAGGCCAGCGGCTGGAATCCGTAGATGCGTACGGTCAGTTCGCCGCGGCCGAGCAGGGTTTGGTAAACGCTAAAGATCTCCGGCGACGCCGACATATCCTGAACACTGGTGACGCCGTTCTCCTTGGCATAGCGCATGGCGGCGCGCACGGCGTCGGCGATCTGCTCCGGGGAGGGCTCCGGAATGACGCGATAGACACGGTCCATGGCGGCGTCTTTGAGCACACCGGTGGGCTCGCCGGCCGTATCGCGAACGATGGTGCCGCCGGGCGGGTCGGGGGTCTCACGGGTGATACCGGCCAGCTTTAGCGCCTGCGAATTGGCCAGCGCCATGTGGCCATCGAGGCGATTGACGAATACGGGATGGCCGCCAGAGACCGCGTCGATCCACTGGCGCGCGGGCAGCCGTGCGGGAGTCCAGTTTTCGTGGTCCCAATCGCCTCCGGTGATCCAGCGTCCGGCCGGCAGCTCGGCGGCGAATTCGGCAATCCGGTCGCGAAACTCGGACTCCGATTTGGCGTGGCGCAACTGCACGCTTGCCAGGTTCTCGCCGCCGCTGTAGAAGTGCACGTGCGCGTCGTTGAAGCCTGGGAGCACCAGTTTGCCGGCCAGATCCATCACCTGGGTAGCCGGTCCGATCCACTTGCGGATCTCGTCGTTCGAGCCAACGGCCGCGATGCGGTTGCCAAGGCAGGCGACTGCTTGGGCGCGCGGTTGGGCGTCGTTGACCGTCCAAAACTTACCATTAAGCAGAACCAGATCGCCGGAGGGCTGTGCACCGGCGGCTTGGAAGCTTGCCAGCAGGAGTAGAACAACGAATAGAAGTCTCATGAGGAGGCCAGCAATTTCAGCCCTATCGCAAACCATAGGCAAGTGAGAAGCCCCAGCGCCAAAGCGGCCGCGCCGAGACGCCGCTTCAGTATCAGACCGTACCACATATAGATGCCACTCAACACCATCAGGATAAGTCCAGCGGCAAGCGCATCCATGGCCAGAGCCCAGATGGTGGTTAAGGTCCAGTCGCGCTGGTTCCTGGTGTCGGTCAGCCGCACGCCGGTGAATGTGTGCAGGATGTGAACGACGCCCCAGGCGTTCAGACCGGTACCTTGCACGATGGCGCGGTGTTTGTTGAAGTCGGTATGGATTTCGAATATATGGCCCGGTCGGGTGACGCGGAAATCGAAAGTGTTGGGATCGGACCGGGTGGCGGTCCACTCGATCTCTCCCGCTATTCCCAGTTGGCGCATGAGGTCGCGGGCCTGATCGAGATCGGTGCCGCTCCGCGGCGGCTGGATCTGCCGCTCGAAGACGGACTGCTTACGATCGGGCCAGAACTCGGCGAAAGTCCAGCCAGGATGGTTCAGCAGCAGGCCCGTAAACGCGAACAGCCAGAGAAAGAACAGGAAATAGAGGCCCAGATAATAGTGCAGCTTGCGGTTCCACAACGTAAATTTAGCGGCTGAGGGCATAGACTATCCCGAAGAAAGACATGGCGCCCAGGGCGATGAGGACGAGTCCGACGGTGCGCTCGGCGCGCAGCACGGTCCAGAGATAGATGCCGCTGAGCGAGAGGAACAGCAGCACATAGACGACCGCATCGGCCAGCACCCGCCAGACCTGGGTCATGGCCCAATTGCCGCGGATTTGGGCGAGGTGCGGGCCGGGCGACTTGTGCAGATAGACAAAGGCCTCGGCCAATCCGGTGTCGCGCGGCGAAATGGTCGCAACACGCAAGACGTAGTCGAGATCGACAGTGGTTGCACGGCCCGGCACGGAGACTGCAATCACCAGCCGATGCTCCCTGGGAAGATGGCGGATGGAGTCGATCTCTCCGGCAACGCCCAGTTGGTCCAAGACCGGGCGCACCGCATCGACACGCTGCCGGTTTTCGAGCCGGTCGAGGTTCGGCGGCAATCGCAGGCCGGTTGCCGTTCGCCGGGGAGAGGCTCCTCCCGAACCCATTCGGGGAAGCCACGCGTGGACCAGGAAGAAGACGCTGCACGCGAATACCAGCACGAACGGGCTGATGAAAAGTCCGAAGTAAAGGTGCAGGTCGCGCACGATCGGGTAAAGGCGGCGCATGGCAGATAGTATTATTTTCGCGAGCGGAGCCGCGCGCGCAGGTAGACATTGACGCCCACCGGACGCCGCCCATAATACGGCGTGATGGCTGAGGGCACGGTGTACGTGGTGAAGTTCGCGCCGATACCGGTTTCGATGGACGGAAGCATCTCCACGTCCCGCGTGTAGCCCATGGTATATGCGCCGATGCGAAAGGTGCTGCCTGCCGTGCGTGCGAGCTGCTCCTCAAGCGCAGGATCGTCACTGAAGAGTTCGTCCTTGTCCACCAGCTCGACGCGGCCGGTGAGGAAATTCCTGCGGCTCAAGGGAAGAGCGGACTCGAGCGTAAACGCATCCGTATTGTGCTGGCTGAAGATCTCATGGTTGCGTCCCCAGATAAGGCTCGAAGACCAGGCGCTGCCCTGCATGGGGCGGCTGTAATGCAGCGAAGCGGTGGAGCGCACCACATCGCCCGGCTCTTCCCGCTCGGCATGGTCAAGCCGGCCTACCGATACCTGGGCCATCCAGTTCTTCGCCGGGAAGAGCGACAGGCGCGTGGACCACGAGTTAATAGGGCCATGTTGGATGATCCAGCGATTCTCACCCGGTTCGGTGCCATAGAAGCCGCTGGCTTCCAGGCGGATGAACTTGTGCATGATGGCGGCGGTGACCACCTCATCGGCGATGTGGGTGGAATCCTCCCAGTGATGGCCCAAGGGCGCCTCTGGCAGCTCGGCGGCGGAATCGCGATGCGGAAATGCAACCGGTCCGAGCGCCGGATCGCCTACCGGGGCGAAGTACATTTGCACGAAGGTATCTTCTCCGACCGGATAGGCATAGCCGAACCCCAGGCCCATGATCAGGTTGTGCGGATGCTGCGCGTCCACCAGCGGTTTGCCATACGCCGTTTCGCCGGTCTGGAACAGCTCCGGGTAACTGCGGTTGGTGATGGTGGCCGGTTCCAGGCTGGTCATGAGCTGAAACATAAAGCTGCCCCGCCCAACCGCGTGCGCGGCGCCGAACATGAACCAGTTGGCCGAATACAATTTGTCGTGCTCGCGCGGTCCGGACTGTTGCGTGTCCACCAGGAACGCGGTCCCCATAAGCATGAGGCTCCATCCACGGGCGGAGATCATGCGCATGGGAATGGGCCAGGAGCGCGGGTTCATGCTGGTTCCGGAAGCCTGGCTCATGAGCAGCGCTTCGGCCCCGTTCATGGTGGTCATTCCTGGCATTTGCATGCCCGGCATTTGCATTCCCGGCATGTCCTGGGTCTGGCCGGCGGCGACCGCCGCGATGGTCACGAGCAGGCACTCGCGCAGGATGGCGATGGAGATTCTCATTGCGGGCCGCTGTTAAGATGGCTTCGTGCCGCTCTTTCAATTATACGGGGCGCCTTGCCGACGGCTGTCCTGATCTTCGCGCTGACGTACCTGGTGCTGGCCATTGGCCGTCTGCCGGGCTTCCGCGTGGACCGCACCGGCGCGACCATTATCGGCGCGACTTTGATGATCGCATTCAACGTGCTGTCCATCCGGCAGGCCTACACCGCGATCGACTACGACACTATTATTCTGCTGTTCGGCATGATGATCGTGGTGGCCAACCTGCGGCTATCGGGATTTTTCACGGCCGTCAGCGCGTGGGTGGTAGAGCACGCGCACCGGCCCATCCTGCTGCTGGCGGCGATTGTGCTCGTGTCGGGTTTCTTCTCGGCGTTTTTTGTGAACGACACCATGTGCCTGGTGCTCACACAGCTGGTGCTGGAAATCACGCGGCGGCTGCGGCGGAATCCGATCCCATACCTGCTGGCGGTGGCCATGGCGGCGAATATCGGAAGCGTGGCCACTATTACGGGCAATCCCCAGAACATGATGATCGGAAGCTTCTCCGGCATACACTACCGGACCTTCGCGGCGGCGCTGGCGCCCGTGGCCCTGGCTGGACTGGCGGTGCTGACGGCGATACTGGCGCTGATCTACCGGCGCGAATTCCGGCGGGAACAGCCTATGGCGCCGGCGCATCCGGACGTCTCCGTGGACCGGGGGCAGTTGCGGAAATCGGTGGTGGTGGCGGCGGCCATGATCGCGCTCTTCTTCATTGGCTGGCCGGTAGCCAAAGTGGCGCTGATGGCTGGCGCGGTGCTGCTGATCACGCGGCGCGTGGGACCGGAGACGGTTTACCGGGAGATCGATTGGCCGCTGCTGGTCATGTTCATCGGCCTGTTCATCGTGGTGGCAGGGGTGGAGCGCACTTCGCTCGCGGCCGACATGCTGGCCCTGGCCGCGCGTTTTCGGCTGGAGCGCACGGCCGTGCTGAGCGCCGTAGCCGCGGTGCTGTCAAACGTCGTCAGCAACGTTCCGGCGGTGCTGGTGTTCAAGCCCGTGGTGGAGCATCTGGCCGATCCAGGCCGTGGCTGGCTGGCACTGGCCATGTCGTCTACGCTGGCCGGGAACCTGACGGTGCTGGGCTCGGTGGCGAATCTGATCGTAATCGAGCGCGCGCGGCGGGAGGCCAATATCACGTTTTGGGAGTACGCCAAGGCGGGCGTGCCGGTTACGGTGGCGACCATGGCGATTGGGGTATGGCTGCTAGGCTAAACCGCGCCCGATCAGCTTCTTTACGGTCTCCATTGGAATGAACATCCGTTGCCCCTGTGGCAACCGCAGAAATCCGTATCGCCGGTAAAATTCCACGGCGTTTTCCTTCGCGTCGACCACGACGGCGAACGAGGCCACCTGGCTTGAATGAACGTTTGAGTGAACGTAGCTGCGCTCCAACCCATCCATCAGGAGAATCTCACCGAGGCGCCGGCCCTGGAACTTCAGGTCCACCGCGAGCCGTCCCATCAGAGTGGCTGGGATGAGCGTGTACTTGGGCAGCTTCAGTTTCTTGACCACGCCCTCCGGCAGGGCCTCCCGCTCAATGCCGTGAGCGGACAACGTGTAATAACCCAGCACCACCGGACCGTCCGCCATCACAAAGGCAGCAGCGACTCTGGCGTCGACTTCCTTCCTGACGCGCTCGTGAAGATAGCGGTCCAGCGCTTCGTTGCCACAACAGAAGTTTGGCCGGTCGTGTTGCGGCCCGAAGGGTTCAATGGGAAAGTCGGGCAACGACGGTTACCGGCCGGCAGACGCCTTGTATTTTCGGAACCGCTTGTACGCTTCCCGCAGTTTTTGGTTGGGCGCCGGCGGATCCATCAGCGCGTCGATGAAAACCTTCTGCTGCTCCTGAGTGAGCCTCCAGACGGTATGTTCCGCAATGGCTTGCCTGGCTGCCTCTTGCAAGGCGCTGACCACAAAATCAGTTACGGTCCGGCCTTGAACACACGCGGCGCGCTCGATCAGTTCTTTTTGATCTGGCCTAACCCGTGCTTCGAGGCGTTGATCCCGCTGACGTACTGCTGTTAGTGAAGCCATTTTATGGTAATCCATCCTTCGGGGGCATCTACTTAAGTGTACGGCAAATGGCCGGGTAATGTCAAAAGGAAAATTCGTCGCGGGCGGCGAGACTACTCGCCGTAGATCGCATTAAGCATAGCCGCCAGGCGCACACCCCCGCGGTACAACTGCATGCGCACCACATCGAGCGATCGGCCGCCATACGAGCGCACCCCGTCCACCCGCACTCGACGCACCTCTTCCGGCGCCCCCGTGGAGCAGGCCCGCGGCTCGACTTCGATGAACGTCGCGACCACCGGGATGCGCGGCCGCGCTTTACCGTACACCTGAAACTTCGCCAACCAGAAGGACTCGGCGGCGATCTTCTCCACGCTGCAGTAATTCTGCCAGTCCCGCAGTCTGCCGCGAAAGCGCGACTCCATGCCGGCCAGCATGCCCGGGCCATCGTGGCTCGCCAGCGCGCGCACCAGGGCGACGTCCCAGACCGCGTGCAGGTTCTGCAGCGGATCGAAACCCGACACCCTCACGCAGTTGCCGCCGGCGTCCGCATTCGTGGCACAGTGCAGCGGCTGGTGGATGTCGCCCGCGAAGTGCAGCAGGAATTCGAGTTCTTTATATTCGGGCCAGACGCCGCCGCCGCGCCGCTGCTTCAGGTCCGCCAGGCACCGGTTCATCCTGGCTACGATGCAGTCGCCGTTCGGGCAGCGCGCCTGCATGTGCGCAGGGCCTTCGAACAAGCCGATATCGATGTAGTGCCAGGGGGCGGTGGCGCCTTTGCCCCCCGCCATGTGATCGGGCCAGATGGCCCCGCGCGCCATGCCGTCGGCCACCCGCTCGACAGGCATGTTCCACTGCAAGTCGGGGTCCTGGCGCAGCAGCCTCGCCACCGCCTCGCGCGCCGCGGCAGTCAGGTGCGCGGCGGCGATCCTCGCCACAATCTGGTGGCCTTCATCGCCCCAACACGAGGCCCGGCCGGGAGACAGCAATAATAGAGCGAAGGCGATTCCGCGTGTCAACACCCGATCATAACGAAATCGAGACCGATCTGCGGGTAAAATGGAACAAAGGAGGGTTTTCCCGAATGCAAGGTCCGCTGGAAAGTCTGGAGCAGTGGGACGATTTCGTCAAGGAGCGCTACGATCCCAACCGCACACGCGATGAATTCCGCAAGTACACCGATGAGACGCCGCCCGTGGTGCGCGAGTTCTATCGCCTGAACCACACTTATCAAACGCGCGATTTTGTGCTGGAAAAGAAACGCCAGTACCTGTCGCTCGACCGGCGCCGCATGGGGATCTGGGAAGCCCTGGAATATCTGAACACGCTGGTCGACGACAGCGATCCGGATACGGCCCTCTCGCAGATCGAGCATTGCCTCCAGACAGCCGAGGCCATCCGCGGCGACGGGCATCCGCGATGGTTCGTCCTGACCGGTCTGATCCACGACCTCGGCAAGATCCTCTGCCTGTTTGAAGAGCCGCAATGGGCGGTGGTGGGCGACACTTTTCCGGTAGGCTGCGCGTGGTCCGACAAGATCGTCTACCCGGAGTTCTTTGCCGCGAATCCGGATTCCCAAGTGCCTCGGTACCAGACCCGCGCCGGCATTTACCAGGAGGGCGCCGGTCTCGATGGCGTGGATCTCTCCTGGGGACACGACGAATATCTGTATCACGTGGTTAAGGATTACCTGCCGGAAGAAGCGCTCTATATGATCCGCTATCATTCCTTCTACCCGTGCCACAGGGAGGGAGCGTACCAACACCTGATGAGCGATCGCGATAAGCAAATGTTCTCGTGGGTGCGCGCGTTCAACCCGTTCGATCTGTACTCGAAGAGCGCGGCGCGTCCGGATGCCGTGGCGCTCAGGCCGCTATACGAAGATCTGATCGCGGAGTATTTTCCGGCAAAATTGCGTTGGTGAGGTGGGCCCTCCAGGCGGCCAATCCAGCGCGCGTGTAAGCCTGCAAGGCGCGATAGCCGTCCGCCGCGGCATCCGGATCGCGCAGCAACTGGCGGCCCACACGGGCGATGTCCAGCACCGTATCCGCGCACGCCTGCCAGTATTTGGGCGCCCAGTCAATGGCGCTCGAAACCACCGAGGCCACCCCTTCCGCCACGCCATCCGCCGTAACCATGTTGAACGATTCCGTGTAGCTCGGCTGCAGCAGCAGGTGCATGCGACCGGCCAGCTGCCGGAACTCCGGCCAGCCATGCCAGCCCGCTTCTATCAGCCGCACGCGCTCCACATTCGACACCATCTCCTTCACCGACGCCATCACCCCCTGCCCGCCTTCCACGCGATCGGAAGAGACCCAGATCTCCGCATTCTCCGTGGCCACCTGCCGGGCGATCACCAAGGCGGCGGCGGCCGCGCTCATGATATTCTTCTGCACGCGCGTTGCGCCGAAAATGCCCAGCCGCAGCGTGCCTTCCCGATAGATGGGCCGGCGCGGGCACGGCCCCTCCCCCAGGTAATAGAGGTTGGGGAGGAAGGTGCACGGGGCGCCGTAGGCCTCCTTTACCCAATCGCAAAACTTCACGGAGTTGCCGGCTACCGAAAAGTTGGCCACGCGCTGCTCGAGCGACAAGCCCTCCCGTACCAGCTTGACGGCGTTCCGGTCGGCTTGCAGAAAACCAACGTTGCTATGGCAGTTAACGGCGAACCGCACCTTCGGAAAGTGCCGGCACAACCGCTCGGTGAAAGGCGTATCCAGATACGGCGCGAAGGCTACCACGTGAGTGATGTCCGGCCGGTCCGCCAGCTTGTTCCACAAATGACGGCCGTCCACCACCGCCCAGGCCTCCGCCGGGATGCCGGCCGCGCTGAGCGAAAGCTCCGTGTGGTGCGCCGTCACACCGAGGCCGATGTGGCTCAGAACCGGGTTGGCGGCCTGGAGATTTTTGTAAGCGAGCGAAACCTTCATCTTGATCCGACACCACGCTAGCACGCTGTCACAAGCGAAACGCTCGAGTCTCTTCTGGAAATCGAGGAGGACAAGATCTTTAGGACTCGATCATCCCTTGTGACCGGGTGAGATGGCTACCGGGCGCCTGCGTGCGTCAAGCCGCCTGTCGTACACTCACCTCATGATCGATGCGGCGGTGCTGACTATCAGCGATTCGGTCGATGCCGGCGCGCGGACGGACGTTTCCGGTCCCGCGGTGCGCCATAGACTCGAGCAGTTAGGCTGGCGCGTTTTGGTGACCGAAGTCCTGCCCGACGATGCCGCACTGATCGAGCGGCGCCTGGCCGGACTGGCGGACGGCAATCGCGTGGCAGCCATCTTTACCACCGGCGGCACTGGCGTGGCCCTGCGCGATGTTACCCCCGAAGCCACCCGTGCTGTTTTGCACAGAGAAATTCCCGGCCTGGGCGAGCTGATGCGGGCCCGCGGCGCGCGTTCCACCCCCATGGCCGCACTTTCCAGGGCCGTTGCCGGCACCCGCGGGGCAGTGCTCATCGTGAACCTGCCGGGATCGCCCAAAGGCGCGGTTGAGTCGTTGGATGCTATCGTGGAATTGGTGCCCCACGTGCTCGACTTGCTGCAAGGCCGCATCGAGCACCAGGGCGCGGAACGATCTTGAATTCAGTAACGTCAGGAATGGCATGCCACTTTCTCGATTGATGCTCGCCGCGTTGCTTTGCGCGGTCCTGTGCGCGCAGAGCCAGCAGGACTCCAGTAAGCCGGCCGAACCTGCGCAGAATGAATCGGCCGTGATTAAAACGACCGTGGATGTCGTGACGGCTCCGGTGACCGTGCTCGACCGCGACGGCAACTTTGTGGATGGCCTGCAGCCGGCGCAATTCCGCCTGTTCGATAACGAGAAAGAGCAGGACATCAAGGTGGACGTGACCTTCCAGCCCATCTCGATGGTGATCGCCATCCAAGCCAACGACCGCGTGGAAGCGGTATTGCCGCAGATCCAGAAAATCGGCGGCATGATCGAGCCGCTGGTCATCGGCTCGGAGGGCGAGGCGGCCGTGCTGGCGTTTGACTCACGCCTCCGCGAGATGCAGGAGTTCACCTCCGATACCGGCAGGATCACAGACGCCGTCAAAAAGATTCATGCCGGCAGCAGCCAGAGCCGGCTGATCGATGCGGTGGAGGACTCCGTGCGGCTGTTGCGCAGCCGGCCGCCGGATCGCCGCCGCATCCTGCTGCTCATCGGCGAAGCCCGCGACCAGTCGAGCGAGGGCCGCGTGCGGGAGTCGCTCATCGCCGCGCAGCTCGCCAACGTCAGCATTTACGCGGTGGACGTCTCGCGCGTGGTCACCGACCTGACGGCCAAGGGTCAACCGCCCCGGCCGGATAACCGGCCCCCCGCGATGACGCCGCTTCCCTCCGGCGTTCCGGCGACCCCGGATACGGTCATGCAGGCCACCGGCAGCAACGGCAGCAGCGCCCAGTTTGTCCCGCTCATGGTCGAGATGTTCAAGGACGTCAAGTACGTCTTCTGGAAAGATCCGGTGGACGTATTTACCAAAGGCACCGGCGGAGCGCAGTTCGGCTTTGTGCGGCAGCGCGGTCTGGAAGACGCGGTCGAGCGGATCGGCGCCGAGCTGCATAGCCAGTACCTGATCTCTTACAATCCCAATAATAGGGATGAGGGCGGCTTCCACGAGATCGTGGTCCAGATCGCCGGGCGGCGGGACCTCAAGACTCGTACGCGGCCGGGCTATTGGCTGGGAGCAAAATAGACTGGCGACAAACCCAGGCGCGTAGCGGATTTCACCGAATCGCAGGTGCGGCAGGACAACGCGCGATCACGTCAAACTATGGCCGCCGTTAAATGCCCCTGGTTGTGGATGCTTCTGTCGCCTTGCGTGGGCGTTGCCCGATGAAGAGACCGGTGAGTCCGGGTTTTCGAATTATGTGCTGACGACGCCGACGCTCATACGAAGTCTTCGCGCGGCGGTAGTGCGCTATTTGTGTGTGCTTGGACCGCCCGCCATGAAACACTTGGCATCATGGCTTTGCTCCGACCAGCAATTCGATTTGGCTTGGCTTAAGCCCCGGATAAAAATCTCCCTTCGGGTCCAAGCCAAGCGAATCTAGCCTTTTCAGTAAGCGATCCACTAAGCCTCTCGTACGGGTATCTGCCAGTTGCGATTTGTCTTTGACTACGACAAACAGGCCGTGCGGCGTTCTAGGGGCAAACGTACTGTTGCCAATTTCCCCAACGGCTTTATCAAAGGCTCTAGAGAAATCAGCAGCGTACTGTTCAGATTCGTCGTTCTCCATCACCCAACTGATTCGTAGTTGCCCGGGATTGAATTCGCTCTTAGCAAATGTGTTTAGATCTCCAATCTGCGTTTCCGTCAAATGCCGCTTACCCACTTCCTTAAGAATTTCGTCCAGTTTTTCCATGACCGCAACAGGTTCAAGTTGGTGCGCTAGGATTTTGTTGAGGATCTTGATCATCTGGTCGCCCTGTGCCTTGCCGATGCCACAGGAGATATTGAACGTGTTGTTGTCCCCCGTGTTGGCAGGACTACAAGCGCCCTTCGTTTCAGCCCGTATCGCGGGCTGCTGTTGTGCGCAGGCCGAAATACCTACGAGCCAAAGCGACGCCATCAACTTCATGGCGTTTATGCTATCACTTTTTGTGATCCCTAACGGACTTTTTGGCTATTGGTGGGTCGCCGTATACGAATGTGTTCCCGTCTCCGGTATTGGCTGGGCTGTCGTCACCCGAGGTAGTTGCCGAGCGGCTTGGAGGTGTCTGGATAACGGGTTCCTTAACAGTGGCTTGCTTATTGGTTTTATGAACTGTATGGCCGACAAAGAACGCAAGTGCAACTATTGCAATAGCTAATGTGACTTGCTGCGTACCGTCAAATTTCAGTGGGTTTATCACGATTACTCCAATAAGCGTGGTTGCGAGAAGTGGAAGTACAAATCGCTCAAGAAAAACGGGCACGGCGGTATCGTACCAGACCCTTTCCAATACGCGATTCATGATACGCTCCAATCAGGCCGCGTTTAACGCTTGTCGAAATGGTGCTAGCCATTCCCATAAGTGGCAGCCGGACTAGAGTTTTTCCGAGTTCAGAGCTTTCGCGTTCGCCCCATCTTAACGCCGGCATACTACCGGTGTCTATGCTGCTTCCAAGAACGTGCCCGCGATGAGTTGAGCCGCATACTCGAAGCCTACGCCTCCGCAGAACTTCTGCCTTGGACTAAGCGCTTCTCGAATGAATTCTTTAAGCAGCTCTATCGCCTAAATGGATGGACATACAGCGATTGGAACCAAAAATGCCCACGGTATGTTGGCAGCATGATAAATACGCTGATCTACGAGCGTCTCCCCCTGGCGTTCTGCCCGAACTGAAGCGAATCAATCCGCCCACCGAATCAGGGCACCGGAAGCATACTCACCATCAGTTTCTCACAACAGAGACGAACCGTCCTCATCTTGATAAACAAATCTTTTGAATTTAACCACGTTGATGCGTGTATCCGAGGATAAAGAGACGTTTCGTATATTATTTGTTAGGCTTTCCCCAAGAAAACAAAAAAGACGAAAGCCAACTCTCTCTTGCTGGTATGAAGAACACGCACTGACCGGTTGGTGGGCGACCCGTGCTTCCGAGGCCGCTACCAGGAGATCAAGCACACAGAAATAGCGCACTGCCCGCGCGGCGCTCGACTTCTGACGTACTCTAAGAGAAGGAGCCGCGGCAATGGAAGTGCATTTCAAACCCGACGTGCAAGCCAAACTTGATCAGATGGCACGCGAGAGCGGACGCCCGAGCGACGAACTGGTTGAAGATGCGGTGACCGGTTACTTTGACGAGCTGGCATACACGCGGGAAATGCTCGACAGGCGCTTTGACGATTTGGAAAGCGGCGAGGTGAAGCCCGTCGACGGCGAAGAAGCGTACCGGCGCTTAATGGAGAAGACCGAAGTCCAACGCCAGCGCCACCGGCCCGCATGACTGGGTATGCGCTCCACCCGGAAGCGTTCATCGACCTCGACGACATTCGCGAATACATAGCAGGGGACCACCCGGATGCTGCCGACGGGGTGATAACGGAAATCTTCGACGGGATTCGCGCCCTGGTGGAGTTTCCCCATCAAGGCTATCGACGCCCAAACCTCACTTCGCGCCCGCTGCGGTTCAAATTGGTGCGGGAATATGTAATCGCCTACGCGCCTGACAAGAAGCCGCTCTGGGTGCTGGCGGTATTTCATGGGAGGCGAAGCCCCCGCGTGATGGCCGCGATTCTGAGAGGTCGAGAGTAAGAGATTACTCCTGCCGCAAAGCGTTCACCGGATCGATAGTCGTGGCGCGATACGCCGGGACCAGACTCGCGACCAGCGCCACCAATGCCAGGAACAGCGCAACGACCGTGTAGGTGAACGGATCTGTGGCCTTCACGTGGAAGAGCAGACTCGATAGAAATCTGGTCAGCACCAGCGATCCCGCGATGCCGATCGACAGGCCCGCCGCGGTCATCCACAGGCTTTGTCCCAGCACCAGCCACAGGATGTTCCCGTTGCGAGCTCCGAGCGCTATGCGAATGCCCATTTCGCGCGCGCGCCGCGCCACTGAGTATGACATGACGCCATAGATGCCGACGGCCGACAGCAGCAAAGCCGCCCCGGCGAAAGCGGCCAACAGGAACATCGACAGCCGCCGGCGGGCGACCGACTCCTCCATCAGCTCATGCATGGTGCGTATGCGGTACACGGGTTGATCCGGGTCGAGAGCCAGCACCTGTTTCTGTATGGCATTGGCTAGCCGGCGCGGGTCGGCGGTCGAATGAATCGCCAGGCTCATGCTGTCGAGAGCGAAGCCGGTCTGGGCATACGGCCAGTACAATTCCACGCGCGACGGAGACTCCAGCGTCCGGTAGCGCACGTGGCGCACCACGCCGACGATCACGCGCCACGGAGCGTTCGATTCGCGGCCGCCCTGCTTGATGCGCCGGCCTATGGCGTCCTGGTGGGGCCAGTATGTCTTGGCCAGGGTCTCGTCGACGATGGCGACCATGGCGGATGTTTCGTTATCCCGCTGGTCGAAATAGCGGCCTCGCACTAACGGAATGCCCATGGCCTCGAAGTAGCCGGGGATCACCGGACGCTGGTCCGCTTCGGGCGTGGTCTCCTTTTGCGGAACCGCCTGGGTATCAATGGTCGTGGTGCCGGACCACCCCGTGCCGGACAAAGGCAGCCCGCTCGCGCCGCCGGCGGCATCCACGCCAGGAAGCTGGCGCATGCGATCGAGCAGCTCGCGGTAAAACGCGCGGGTCTGTTCGGGCTTCGCGTATTTCTGTTCCGGCAGCGAGATACGCATGGTGAGCACGCCATCGGGCCGGAAGCCCGCGTCTACTTCCTGCAGCCTCAGGAAACTGCGGATGAGCAGGCCCAACCCAGCCAGCAGCGCCAGAGACAATGCCAGCTCGGCCACGGCCAGAGCGCTGCGAAGCCTCTGCGAGGCGCCGCCCGCGGTTCCGCGGCTGCCCTCCTGGAGCGCCTGGCGGGTGGCGTGGCGGGCGGACTGGAAAGCGGGCGCAAGGCCGAACAGGATGCCTGTCGAGACCGACACGAGCATCGCAAAGACCAGAACACCGATATCCATTCGTGTTTCCGCCACTCTGGGAAAGCTGGCTGCGCCGGCCATCACCAGACGGAGAACCGCATAGGCCAGCGCCAGTCCGGTAACGCCTCCCGCCAGCGCCAGGATCAGGCTTTCGGTGAGCAACTGGCGGATCAGCCGTCCGCGCGCGGCGCCCAGAGCCTGCCGCACGGCAATCTCGCGCTGCCGCGCGGATGCGCGCACCAGCAGCAGGTTGGCCACGTTGCCGCAGGCGATCAGCAGCACCAGGCTGACCGCGCCCATCAGCACCCAAAGCGCGGTCTTGATGTCGCCGACTTCCTGCTCGATCAATGGCACCAGGATCACGCTGAAGTTGACGTCCTTATAATGATAGCCGGGGTTCTGCTCGATGATGCGTCTCGAGACCGCCGCGATGTCCGAACGCGCCTGCTCGAGGCTCAGGTTTTCTTTGATGCGGGCGATCGCCATCAGGCTGTGGCTGCCACGATTATCCGGGCTCAAGTCGTCCGCCGAAAACACCAGCGGCGTCCACATTTCAACGTCTTGTGGGAATTGGAACCCGCGCGGCAGTATGCCGACGACCAGATAGCTCTGCGTATTCATGACCAGCTTCCGCCCCAGCACGGCCGGGTCAGCCCCGAATCGCCGCTTCCACAGCCCGTCGCTCAGCAGCACGACGCGCTCGTGGCCGGCAAGCCCCTCCTGCGGTAGAAAAACGCGCCCATGTTGCGCCTGCACGCCGAGCATCGGGAAAAAACTCGGCGAAACCACGGCCGCTTCGATCCGCTCCGGCGCCCCGCTGACGTTGACGTTGTAGCTTTCATCGTGGATGGCGGCGATCTGCGAGAAACTCTTGTTTTGCTGGAGATCGACGAACTCCGGCGCGGACACCCAGTTGTGATCGTTGGGAATGCCGATGCCCGTAAAGCGCATCCAGAGTTGCACCAGTTGCTCGGGCCGCGGGTAAGGCAGAGGCTTCAGAATGACGGCGTCAACTATGCTGAAAATGGCTGTGGTGGCCCCAATTCCCAATGCCAGCGAGAGTATGGCGACAATGGTGAACCCGGGGCTGCGGAGCAAAATCCGCCAAGCGTAACGAACATCTTGTAGCACGGTTTCCATTATCACTACTCGAAATGGCGACGAAGGTTACTGAAAAAGGTTAGCAGGCAGCCTTGCTAAACTGCGACTAGTGCGCCATCTGGTCCAGTCCAGCTCCTATGCCGTATTGCTCGATGCAGCGGGTGAATTTCTGGATTCGCTCCTGCACTCGAGCGAAGATTATCCCGAGATTCTGATCCTGGCCCAGAGCCGTGGCGCGGCTGACGACTTCGCTCGCCAGTGTTGCCAGACTGGCGCCGGCCTCCTGGGCGCCCATCGCACCACCCTAACCGGGCTGGGGGTCGACCTTGCGGAAGCGCCCCTGGCCCACGCCGGGCTGTCTCCGTTGAGCGGTCTGAGCACGGAAGCCATGGTGGCGCGGATCATACACAAGCTGAAGCCCCGATCGATTCCGTACTTCCGTCCGGTGGCCGATACGCCCGGCCTGGCGCGCGCGGTAGCTGCCTCGCTTGCTGAGTTACGCCTCGAAGGCGTGCGGCCGGAACAGGTGGCGGCCACGGGCCGGCCTGGACAGGATCTGGCGCAAATGGCCGCGTTGTTCGAAGAGGAGCTGGCCGCAGCCCATGCCGCCGACTTCGCCATCCTGCTCCAATACGCGATCGCCGCGGCGCGCGCCGGAAAGCACCGCCTTCTCGGATTGCCGGTTTTGCTGCTGGACGTGGACCTCGAATCCGCACTACGCCGGCAGCTCGCTGAAGCGGTCCTGGCGCACGCGCCCGTGGTGTTCGCCGCGTGTCTGGCCGGCGATCGAAAGAACATTACAGTGCTGGAGCGCCTGCTGGGTTCTTCGCCTGCTCGCCCCCTCGCCCCCTCACCCGCTCAGTCTGCCACCCTCGACCGCATCCGCCAATCCCTGTTCGCGGAAGCCGTTGCCCCTGACGGCGAGCCGGATGCCAGCCTGGACTATTTCTCGGCGGCCGGCGAGGCGCTCGAATGCGTCGAGATTGCGCGCCGCATTCGCAGCCTGGTGGCGGAGGGCGTGGCCTTCGACCGCATCGCTATCCTGCTGCGCTCGCCGGACCGTTACCAGCCGCTGGTAGAAGAAGCCCTTCAGCGGACCGGCATTCCGGCGTATTTCAGCCGCGGCGTGGCGCGGCCCGATCCCGCCGGGCGCGCCTTCCTCGCCTTGCTGGCGTGCGCCGGCGAAGGCTGCTCCGCCACGCGCTTCGCCGAATATCTCTCGCTAGGACAGGCGCCCCCGCTCGACCGCCCAGCCACCGCCGATACCTGGCTGCCGCCCGAGGACGAAGTGCTTCAGCGATTCTACGAGCGGACTGAAACCCCCACACCAGCCGACCAGCCGGAGCAGGCCGAAAGCGAAGACTCCGCCGTCATCAGCGGTACACTCCAATCGCCCGCGGCCTGGGAAAAGCTGCTGGTGGATGCCGCCGTGATCGGAGGACCCGAGCGCTGGTCCCGCCGCCTGCGCGGCCTGGCCGCGGAGTTCCGCGTGCGCCTCTCGGAATTGGGCCGGGAGGAGGAAGGCCGCCGGGACCACCTGTTGCGTGAAATCGCCAGGCTTCAGAACCTGGAGCGCTTCGCTCTGCCGCTCGTCGATATGCTCGGCTCGCTGCCTCGGCAGGCCGCCTGGGGCGAATGGATCGAACGGCTGCGTGCCCTGGCCGCCGCAGCGCTCCGCCACCCGGAATCGGTGCTCTCGGTTCTCGCGGAATTGCAGGCCATGGCCGAGGTTGGGCCGGTGGCGCTCGACGAGGTTGCCGGCGTGCTCTCGGACCGCCTGCGCTTCCTGCGCCGCGAACCCCCCCTGCGCCGCTATGGCTGCGTGTTCGCGGGCGGCATCGACGAAGTCCGCGGCCGCGCGTTCGATGTGGTGTTCCTGCCGGGACTTTGCGAAGGATTGTTCCCCAGCCGCTCGCTCGAAGATCCCATTCTGCTGGATGTCTACCGGCGCGAACTGGCCGCCGGCCTGCGTCTGCAAGACGACCGCGTGGCCGCCGAGCGCCGCCGGCTGCATATCGCTTGCGCCGCCGCCCGCTCGCGCCTGGTCTTTTCGTACCCGCGCATGGACGTGGTCGAGTCCCGCCCCCGCGTCCCATCCTTCTATGCTCTCGAGATTGTGCGCGCCGCCCATGGGCGCCTGCCCGGCCTGCGCACGTTCGAAGAGACCGCCCGCCGAGCTGCGCCCTCGCGCCTGGACTGGCCCGCACCGCTCGACCCGCGCCAAGCCATCGACGACGCCGAGTTCGATCTTGCCACGCTGGGCCGCACCTTTCAGTTGAATCCCGAGGACGCCAAGGGCGTGGGCCACTACCTGATCGAGGCCAACAGCTACCTGGCCGAATCGCTGCGCCGCTACGCCAGGCGCAACCGTAACGGGTGGTACTCCGCGGATGGCGTCGTCGAGCCGGACCAGGCCACCCGCGCCGTCCTCGCCACACAACGCCTCGCCGCCCGCAGCTATTCGCCATCCTCGCTGCAGCACTTCGCCGCCTGCCCCTACCGCTTCCTGCTGCACGCCATTCACCAGCTTCGGCCGCGCGAGGAAAAAGTGGCGCTCGAGCAAATGGACCCGCTGACCCGCGGCGCGCTGTTTCACGAAACGCAGTTCCGCCTGTTTCGCGAGCTCCAAGGCGCCCAACTGCTACCCATGCGGCCGCCCGATACCGCGCGCATCCTGGAGATTGCCGACAGCGTGCTGGACCAGGTGGCCGCCGAGAACGCCGAAAAGCTGGCGCCCGCCATCCCGCGCGTGTGGCGCAGCGAGATCGAGGATCTGCGCACCGATATGCGCGGATGGATCCAACAGGTGGCGGCGGCGAACGATGGCTGGCTCCCCACGTATTTCGAATTCAGCTTCGGCCTCCCCGCCGATGCCTCGCGCGACCCCCACAGCACCGGCGCCGAAGCAGTAATCGAAAGCGGCGTGCGCCTGCGCGGAGCCATCGACCTGATTGAAACGCATCCCGCGCGCGGCACGCTGCGCATCACCGACCACAAGACCGGCAAGCCGCCGCAGGATCTGCCGAAGTATACTGGCCGCGGGGCTCTGCTGCAACCGCTGGCCTATGCGCTGGCGGCCGAGAGCCTGCTGGGCGTTTGCGTCGAGAGCAGCCGGCTTTCCTACTGCACGCAGCGCGGCGGCTATCAGGAAATCCCGTTCGCGGTCGCGCCGCAAAGCCGCGCGTTCTTCGCCCACGCCATGTCGCTGATCGACGCCGAAATCGATCGGGGCTTTCTGCCCGCCGCGCCGCAACCCGGGGCCTGCGCCTGGTGCGACTACCTGCCGGTTTGCGGTCCCAACGAGGAATCCCGCACCGGAAAGAAGCGGAAGGATTCCCTGGAAGCTCTCCAGGATCTGAGGAATATTCCGTGACTCCGGCGATTCTGACCGATGACGAGGCCGCCCGCGAGCGTATACGCAATTCGCTGGGCGAGAGTCTCATTGTGGAAGCCTCCGCCGGCACGGGCAAAACTTCGGAACTGGTCCGCCGCATCGTGCGCGTGCTGGCCACCGGCACTCCGGTCGAGAGTATTGTAGCCGTCACCTTCACCCACAAGGCCGCCGGCGAGCTGAAAATCCGCGTGCGCGAAGAGCTCGACCGGGCTCGCGCGGAGTGCGCCGATTCGAGCGAGCGCACCCATCTCGAAGACGCGCTGGAGCGTCTGGAAGAAGCGGCCATCGGCACCATACACGGCTTCTGCGCGCAGATCCTGCGGGAACGGCCCGTGGAGGCGGGCATCGATCCGGGCTTCGAAGAGCTCACCGAGCAGGAATCCGCGCGCATCTACGGCCGAGCTTTCGATTTGTGGTTCCAGCGGAAGCTGGATACGGGCGCCGATACGGTAAGGCGCGCGCTCGCCCGGCTGGCCTGGCGCGAATCCTGGCAGACCGGTTCGCCCGTCGACTCACTGAAGCACGCTGGCCGCGAGCTGGTGGAATGGCGCGATCATGACGCGCCTTGGCTAAAACGGCCGTTCGACCGGAACAGCCGCATCGATGCGCTGCTCGCCCAATGCTCCGCCCTTCGCGGCCTGGTGAGCCAGTCGCCGCGAGCCACCGACAACCTGGTGAAATCGATGCGCCCGCTTTTGGATCTGGCGGCTTGGATCGAGCGCGCGCAAGGGGCGCGGCCCAATGTGGGTGGCCCGGCCGATTACGATACTCTCGAAGGCCGCCTGCTGAAGCTCGAGCGCGATCTCAAACGGGACTTAAAGAAGGGCTCGGGAAACTTCGCGCCAGGCATCTCGCGGCAGCAGGTCCTGGATGCCCGTGAGGCGCTGCTGCGGGATCTGGACGCCTTTCGCGTAGATTCCGGCGCCGATTTTGCGGCAGCCTTGAACGCCGAAATGCAGGACCTCGTGCGGACCTATACGGATCGCAAGCTGCGCGCCGGGAAGCTCGATTTTCTCGACCTTCTGGTGCTGGTCCGCAACCTGGTCCGCGGCAATCCGGAGGTGCGCAGCTATTTGCAGCAGCGCTTCGCGCGCATCTTCGTAGACGAATTCCAGGATACCGATCCGCTGCAGGCCGAAATCCTGGTGCTGCTCTCCTCCGGCGATCCGGCCGAAAGCGACTGGCTCAAGGTCACGCCCGTGCCGGGCAAGCTCTTCGTGGTGGGCGATCCCAAGCAGTCCATCTACAAGTTTCGCCGCGCCGACGTAGTCTTGTATGAGAACGTCTGCCAGGCGCTCGAGGCTCGCGGCGTGGCGCGCATCCGCCTCACAAAGAGTTACCGCGCGGTGCGCCCGATCCAGCAACTGGTGAACGCTGCTTTCGCGCCCGAAATGACGGGCGATCGCCATAGCGGACAGGCTCACTATGCGCCGCTCGAAGAGCACACGCCGGCTGATGACGCGCAGCCCGCCATCGTGGTGCTACCAGCGCCGTCGCCGTACGGCATGAAGTACGTCAGCAAAGACCGCATCAACGCTTGTCTGCCGGACGCCATAGCGGCATACATCGATTGGCTGAGGAACGGGAGCGGCTGGCACGTGCGCGATCTACGGGACGGCGCTCGCGTGCCGCTGCAGGCCAGGCATATTTGCGTGCTGTTTCGCAGGCTGACGAATTACGGCGCCGACCTCTCGCGCGACTACACGCGGGCGCTCGAAGCCCGCGGCATCCCGCACCTGCTGGTCGGGTCGAAATCCTTCTATCATCGCGAAGAGGTCGAGACCGTGCGGGCGGCGCTGGCCGCCATCGAGTGGCCGGATGACGAGCTTTCGGTCTTCGGCACACTGCGCGGATCGCTGTTCGCCATTCCGGACAATCTGCTGCTGCGATTCCGCTTCGAAGCAGGCCGCCTGCACCCCTTCCGTCGCATGCGGGAGAATATCGCCGCCGCGTTCGCGCCTATAATGGAAGCGCTCGCGGTCCTGGCGGACCTGCATCGCCTTCGCAATCGGCGCCCCTTCGCCGGCACCGTTAACGCATTGTTGGAAGCCACGCGCGCACATGCCGGATTCACGCTGCGCCGCGCGGGTTCTCAGGCTCTGGCCAACGTGTACCGCATCTGCGATCTGGCGCGCACCTTCGAACTGACCGGCGGCCTCTCGTTCCGTGGCTTCGTCGAAGAGCTTTCAGCGCAGGCGGAGAAATCCGAATCGACCGAAGCCCCGGTGCTCGAAGAGGCCAGCGACGGGGTGCGCCTGATGACCGTTCACTCCGCCAAGGGTCTGGAATTTCCTGTCGTGATCCTGGCCGATATGACCGCCAACCTGGCGGCGCGCGAAGCCGAGCGCTTCGTCGATGCCGCGTTGTGCGCCACCCGCCTGGCGGGCGCTGCGCCGTGGGAACTGCTGGACAACGAAAGGCGCGAACACGATCGCGAGCTCTCCGAAGGCGTGCGCGTGGCATACGTAGCGGCCACCCGCGCGCGCGATCTGCTGGTGATCCCGGGCGTCGGCGACGAGGAGCGCGACGGCTGGCTCGGGCCGCTCAACAAAGCCATCTATCCGCCTCGCGACCAGCGCCGCGCCAAGGCCGCCGCCAACGGCTGTCCGCCGTTCGCGGGGGATCGCACGGTGATCGAACGCCCCTTCGATTTCAACCAGCCCGAGGATTCCGTGCGGCCGGGACTGCATGTTCCGCAAACCGGAGATCACCGGGTGGTCTGGTGGGATCCTGTCGGCTTGCGCCTCGACGTGGCATCCGGCTTCGGTCTGCGGCAGGAGGATATTCTGGCGCCAGAGCCCGCCGCGCGCGCGGCCGAGGGGATCGCGCGTTATCGGCAATGGAAGACAGAGAGGCAACAGGCCATCGAAGCCGGCGGAATCCCGGCGTTGCGCATCGTCTCACCGGCGGAGGGTCTCGAAGATCCACCGGAGCGGCCGGCGATTAACGTGGAATTCATTTCGACGGCTCCTTTGACGGCTCCTTTGACAACAGTGGGGCGCGCCGGCGGCCGCCGCTTCGGCATCCTGGTGCATGCCATTCTGCGCGACCTGGATCTGCGCGGGACGCCCGCCCATATCGCGGCGCTGGCCGAAGTGCATGCGCGCCTGCTCGATGCGCCGCGCGAAGAGGCCGAAGCCGCGGCGGCCGCGGTCGAAGCTACCTGGGCGCATCCGTTACTCGAGCGCGCCCGCGCCGCTGACCGAAGCTACCGCGAGATGCCCATCGACTTGCCACTCGCAGACGGCCGGCTGCTGGAAGGTGTAATCGACCTGGTTTTCACTGAGCTGGATAGCTGGGTCGTCGTGGACTTCAAAACCGACACGACCGCTTCGGCCCGCTACGAGCGCCAATTGCAGTGGTACGTTTATGCCTTGGCGAAGTTGACGGGCCGCAACGCGACCGGCCACCTGCTGCATGTCTGACGTTGCGCCGGATACGTTAATATGGTTGTCATCATTCGTACGGTGGCTGCGGTAGTGTCCTTTTTTATACTACAAGTCCTTGACGCATAGTGTGTTACACTGTCCGAAGTGGGGCGGGTCGCCTGCGCCGCGGTCCTTCTGGGACGGCGGCGTCGTTGGTTCGGCGTTGGTTCCAGGCGGCCGCCACATTAAAAATAGTTAAAATGAGATCATTCGGTGTGAAACTGTTGACTCGCGGCCCGTGCGCGTGTTGTAATTCTCGCGTACTCGGCGTCGCGTGCTTTTGGGCCCACAAGTGAGCCGTTTAGCATTGAAGGCAATGATTTTTCTTGACACGGAAGCGGCGATACGATATGAATATCTTTACCGCGTCCGAAGGGCACGGGCAATTTCGTTGATCCTGCGAGCCGGCGAAGGATAAAAACAAGAGACGCACAGCCCCATCGCAGGGGGTAATTCGCAGTATCCGGTGCCACGCAGTAGGGTCGCCGGCAGGTCTTTAAAAGAAATCTCCGCCCGACACGGAGAAGTTCCCCAGGTTGGCAAGGTATTTAAGAGAGGCTCAGGTTGAGAGAGAACTTCGACCGATTCAATTTTGCATTTCACAAGGAGAAGGAAATGGTAGATTTTCGCAGATGTTTTCTGGCGATTGCTGTGCTCGTCCTGGCGATAGGGTTTGTGGCTCCGGCGAGTGCGCAGGTGGCAACATTTCAATGCGTTGCCAACGCCGCGGTGCCGCCTACGATTCGCGCCGAAGGTTTAACCGAGCTGATCGGCGATATCGTGTTGAACTGCAGCGGCGGCACGCCGACGACCGCTGGGACTATCCCAACGGCCGATGTCACGATATTTTTGCCCAACGCCATCACCAGTCGTATCACCCAGGCCGGTACACCTCCTCTGGTTGACGCGTTGCTGCTGATCGACGAACCCAGCCAGGCGAATCAAAAGGTTTGTCCGTACCCGACGAACCCGGCGCCCCTGAATACTACGCCGGCGACGACCAATTGCCTGGATGCTGCGAGTGCAATTCCAGGCTCATCGTTTGCCACCAACGGCGACTACAACGTCTACCAGGGTATTCTCACCGGCCCGAACGCCGTGACATTCCTGGGCGTGCCGGTTGACCCCCCGGCCAGCAGCGGCGCGCCGAGTCGCGTATACCGCGTCACGAATATTCGTACCAATGCATCCGCTTACGTAACTTCCTCGGTCACTCCGGTGCAAGGGTACGTCTCGATCAGTTCCAGCACGTCCATACCGATTACCAACGCGAATCCGATCGTCGGCTTCATTGCTCCCGGATTGGTGTACGGGACTAACCACGCCATCCCGACCACAGCCGGTTCGACCATCGGCTTCCTACAGTGCGAGAGCTATGACGAAACACCCGTTCAGACGGTGACCTTTACCGAGGGCTTCGCTACCTCGTTTAAGATACGCGACGCGGGCCCGTACAGCGGTACTCAGACTACGCCTGGCGCTATTTACAACACAGAGAGCGGGCTTATTGTTTTAGACACTGTCCCCGGGGCCGCTGGCAGCACCTACTTCGGGCTAGCGGATTTGGGCACAAGGTTGAAAATCACATTTGCCGGCCTGCCTCATGGCATCAGCCTGTCAGTGCCAACATATCTATCCGACAATGCTACCGGTGCCACGGCTGTCCTGGTCGCTTCAAACAACGCTTCGGCCGGGTGGGACGCTGTTCCGGATGGCGCCGGCTTCGGCGGGCCTGCCCAGTTGTCGAGCGGGGCCATTACCATCAATTACGCAAGCGCTTCTCCGAATACGGGCAGTGCGGGCGTAGTGTATGAGGTCACCGCAGCTAACCCGAACGCGATCGATTCGTTCTCGGTCCCGATCAGCATCAGCTTCACCGGCGCTCCGGGCGTTCCCGGCAGTCCGGATATCGGAAGTATCGCCAGCCTGACTGGCAGCTTCGCCCCGACTCCGGGTGGCGGCGGCTTTACGCTAACTACCGGCAGCGTTGCCGAGCCTGAGGCCAGCGCTCCTCCGGACGATTGGACCATTCCGCGGTTCGTGGACAACACGGTCACGACTAACATCTTCAGCATCGCTCTATGCCAGACTACACTGTTGTTCCCGTATACCACTGACTACCCCGGGTTCGACACTGGTATTGCGATCTCGAATACCTCGGCGGATCCGCTGGGCGTCAACAGCGCGTCCCCGCAAACGGGCGCGTGCCAGGTTACCTTCTACGGTGGCGTGGTGGGTTCGACGGGCGCCTTCACCAATACCGGCGCTAACCTTAACGGAACATCCGGCTCCTATAGCACCACGGCCGCTAACACCTTCACCACGGGTGTGATCGGTCCGGGTCAGACCTGGGCGTTCTCGCTATCCAGCATCGACTCGACCTTCGGAACCAGCGGCTTCGTTGGGTTCGTCGGTTACGCCATCGCTACCTGCCAGTTCCAGTATGCGCATGGCTATGCATTCGTCAGCGACTACGGTCTCCGCAACTTCGCGGCGTCCTACCTGGCGCTGATCATACCCGACATCGCCACGCCTCGTCAGCCGGTACCGAACATCTGTTCGGGACTTGTTGGTGCTGCGTGCATCCCAACGGGTGAGCAACTAGTCCACTAACCTTCACAACATCGTTGTGAAAAGCAAAAGGGGAGCTTCGGCTCCCCTTTTTTTTTGGTATGTGTCTCGTTGTGCATGAGGGAATGGTGGTAGACTGGGGAAGTCTCCGCGTCCATCCATTCGTTTTCTCTAACGTCAGGAGGACGTGTCATGCTAAGATCCAAGCTGCTCGCAAGCTGCCTCGTCAGTGCAGCGTTATTCCTTTTCCCGGCAATATCTTCGGGTCAAACCGTAGCCATGGTTTCCGGAAACGGACAATTGGTCTGTCCGGTCTGCCCATCATTAGCTACACAGCAATTTGTGCCACTGACGGTTTCGGTAACTAATAGCAGTGGCGCACCGCTGCCAAGTACCACGGTAAGCTGGTCTGCCGTGACGGCTGGGGCGTCGCCAGTAGTGACGACCAGCACTACCAACTCGAGCGGCGTGGCGAGTTATACGTTTAAGCCGGTTCTTCCGGAACCCGGCTTGAGTTTTGCACAGTCTACCGTAACAGCCGCGGTGGGCGCCTCCACCGTGCAATTCACCGAGACGTCGGTGGTGCCGAGCCTGGAAACAGGTTTTGCCCCGGTTCAAATTACTCTGCTATCGCCCTTACCTGGGCAGGCCTTCACCGGAACAGCCGGCCAAACTGCAACCACGCCGATTCAGGTGCAAGTCCTCGTCACGCAGCTCGGTCTTGAGCAAGGCCTTCCGGGGGTTGCGGTGCAAATCGTATCCGGACCATCGGGCGCCACGGCAAGTTGTATGTCGCCAGCGGGCCAGCAGCCGGGTACCGTTCTGACCGGCTCCAACGGAACGGCAACCTGCAACCTGGTCTTCGGCGGCGCCATCGGAACCGGAATATACACCGTCGAGGTCGGGGCGACTTATGGCGGCTTCAGTCCTGGAGCTCTCACCGTCACCGCCGGCCCGGCGGCCGTGGTCAAGGTCATTAGCGGCAATAACCAATCCATCAACCCTGGCGCTTTGGCGCCATTGGCGCTGACAGCCGAAGTGACGGACCTGGGCGGGAATCCGGTCCAGGGCGCCACTGTCTCCTGGAGTGCTTCGGCGGGCGCAACGCTGAGCGACACCGTTACGACGTCAGCTTCGAACGGACAGGTGTCCACCAGAGTCACAGCCGGAAGCAGCGGCCCGGAAGAGGTTACGGTCACGCTTAATTCCACCGCGCAAGTCACATTTACCGTCGATGTGAATACGATCGTTACGGTGCTTCAGATAGTGTCGGGCAATAACCAGAGTATAGCCGTCAACACTGCGTTCCCGGATCCGCTGATCGTGCAGGTAAACGATCAAGCCACGCCGGTGGCTGGGGTGGACGTGAGTTTTGCGGTCACCAGTGGAAGCGCTGTGCTGAGCGCGCCCAGCGCTTCAAGCAACACCGCGGGCCAGGCCCAGATTACGGTCACCGCGGGCGCTACCGCGGGGCCGATCACCATCACTGCGACGGTCGGAGACTTCACCCAGACATTCAACCTGACAGCCGCGCCGGCTGGACCGGTGGTCACCGCGATCGGCAATGGCGCGGGCTTCCAGGTAGGATTTATCTCGCCCTGCTCCCTCGCCACCATAGTCGGCACCGGCCTGGCGACGGGCATCCAGGGCGCCGTCACCTCCTTCCTGGAACCGATGTCGCAAATGGCCGGCGTGAGCGTCCAGTTCGGGACCGCCGCCGCGCCCATCTTAAGCGTGGTCAACGAGAACAATCAGCAATCCGTCACGGTTCAGGTACCGTGCGAGACGACGCCAGGGCCCGTGCCCGTGGTCGTCACCGTGGGCGGCGGTTCTACAACCGTCCCGCCTGTCACCGTATTACCGATCAGCCCCGGCATATTCCAAACCACTATGTCCGACGGCGTGCTTCGGGCAGTGCTGGTAAGACCGGATGGGTCCTACGTCTCTTTGCAGAATCCCGCTCGCATTGGGGAGGTCATCCGCATGTACGCTACCGGGCTTGGCCAGACGTCGCCTCCGATCGTCACCGACCAGACCGTTCCGCTGGTGACCGACGCTTCCGGAAATCTGACGCCGGAGGCTATGCCGGTCACTGCACAGGTGGTGATCGGCGTGGACAACGCCGGCGTCCAGGTGGTATCGGCGCAATACGCGTATGGCATGGTGGGTGTGTACGAGGTGCAGTTCGTACTGCAATCCGCCGACACCGGCAATAACATCCCGTTCGCTATCCTGATGTTCCAGAATGGGCAGGCCGTGTTTGGGAACCCCTCGGCTATCCCGGTCCAGTAGCAACCAACGTAAAGGTGGGACGGTCTCGCGCCGTCCCGCCTACTGTTTGGCCTTGTCGCCGAAAGCGACTTTGATCGGGATGACCTGATTGGTCTGCTTGACGACGACCGTGATCGTAACGGGCTGTGCGGGCGTCGGACCGTTACCGGTCGATTGAACGTCGAGAATCGCTTTTTCGCCCGTCTTCAGATTCGCGCGATCCAGCTTTAGGCTGAGCCCCGCAACATTCGGATCGCGCGCCACCAGGGTGACCGGTGTTCTCAATTGATTGACCAGGCTGACCTGTGCGGACGACGGCCCAGCGGACTTGAGCTCTACGGTGGCCTTATCGGCCAGCACTAACGCGGTCATATTCGGCATGGGCGGGAGAGAGGCCGCGGCCCCTCCCACAGGCCCGACCGGCATCGGCATGCTGCCCATTCGCGGCGCCGTGTTGGGGAAGGGTAAAGCGCCCATGTCGGAAGAGTCGGCGTACCAGCACCACGACCCCTTCTCCAGTTTCCAATGGCTGGGCACCGCTCCGGGAACGGCCTGCCCCTCGAAGCCGGGGACGGGTATCAACCGGTTCACCAGCACCACTACGGTCGCCCTCGTGAAATCGTCGGAGAATTCGATCCGTTTGATCGAAAAGCCGGTGTACCTGGGCTTGTTCGCGGCATAGTAGAAGTCCTTGGACTGCTCGGCAACCAAGGGCTCCACCTGGCGGAACTTTCCGTCCACTTCCAACTGATAGAACTGGCTGACACGCGCTCGCAGGGCGGCTTCCACCTTTGGCGGAGCTTTAGCGGAAGCATCCGGGGGCTTTTGGCCTGACGCCGCTGCAATCAGAAGCAGGAGTAGATACGCTCTGGACATCCATACCATTGTACCCGGTGACAACTTTCTGGCCAATCGCCAGAGACATGGCGGCATGTTGGCTCCCGGCGGCCCGCTTTGATCCCTTGTTTTCCGCTGTATACGGTTGGATGGCTTCGGCCCCTCATTTGCACCGTGAGGGTGCAGGAGAGTTCATGATCGAAGCAATCAGCAGGCAGCCTTTTGAGATGGTCGAGCTGCAGAACAATCGCCAGCAACTGTGGGTTGACAGCGACTTTGCGGCGGCTTTCCGCGGCGCAACGAAGGAGTCTCAGGCATCCAGCGAACTTCCAGGTACGCCCGCCGCGGCAGTCACCACGCTACAGAAGGCGGTAGAATCTGCGAGCGCGCTGTCCACTGGAATGGGCCTGACGCCGCTCGCTGCAGCCGCTACGCCGGCTTCAACCACTACCAATTCCACAGCGGCTCCAAGCAGTGGGCTTCCCAATACTGCCGGTTGGAGTGGGCCCCCCGACGAACCCGGATCCTCATATAACCCGATTGCCGCGTGGAACCAGGTTCCAGGTCAGCAGCCGTCCTGGATTTCCGGAAGCTATCCAGGCGCCACCTGGACCGGAACCAACGAAGCGGGATTTCTAATGCCGTACAGTTCCCTATCGGCAGGCCCCGGCGATGACACCTTTTCGGGCGCCAACGAGAATGTCATCGCACAGGATTGGGCAAAATACTACGACCAGATGGACGGAACCCAGGCAGGCAATCAGATAGTGTGGGGAGCGAACAATCCCACCGACGAAGTACCCGCACCGTGGATGGCCAGCAACAATCCCGACCCGCAATATACGCCGGTTAATTCGGCGGACCCCAGTCAACCGACCCAACCGAACTACGTGGCTCCTTCTGAGATGCCAACATAGTTAGGCTGCCAGGCAACGCGGCCGCTGGCTTGGCTTGGCTAACTTCTGTTTTTGCGGCCGGGAGTTGCCTCCGCGCCCCAATTGATCACGGGAATCAGACCGTGCTTATCCTGGGGCTCCGGCGCCCTGCGGCGGGCCACCAGCTCACGGTTCAGAGTAGCCACGAATTCTTCGATCTGCGCCGACGAAATCACGTACGCGGCTTTAGATTTGCCCCATAGCGACCTACAGTTTCTCCCAAAGCTCCGCCCGCGCACGCGGAATCTCTGAGTCCTGTCGCCGAGCTTGCAACCACAGCGCGCAAATCAGCACAGGCAAAGATAGGAACAGCGCCGCCCAGCCCGCAATGCCCCACACAGCTATGCGGGGAAATCGCAGCCGTAATTGGAAAGGGAAGTAAGTGAGGGTGCGCCACTCGACGGGGATCCCGGTGAATCGTTGGGGGTCCTCACGATTGGTGGCGATCTGCGCAATGTTAACCGCGCGATTCCACAGTACTCCGTCCCGGAAGCCAATGTTCCTCTGAATAACTTCGACATTGGGCGAAATCACGGTCGACGTGGCCTGAAGAATCACGGATGCGAACAGCAGGACCCAGAGCGCCGGCCAGCGGTGCTCGATCAGCATGGGAGCGGCGAACAGGCAGAGCAATTGTACCGGCAGCAGGACGAAGCGGTGTCCCCATGCTACGTCGCCGCCGAAGTCGAAATAGCGTGCGTAGCCCACGGCATAAGCAACGAGGAGCAGGGTGAGGCAGACCAGGAGGAGGCGCAAGGCGCGATCGAGCGAGCGCCAGTTTCGCACCGCAAGCAGCAGCACGATGATCAACAGGGGGTCGAAGAGCAGAACCGATTTGTCCGGCGAGAAGAAGGTCCCCAGAAAACCCTTCCAAAAGGGATAGGAAAAGGGGAACGAGGCGGGCTGGCCCAGGGGCCGGTTCAGCCGGCCGAAAATGCCGATATAGGTGCTGAATAACTCGCCGAACCGGTGCCATTGATACCAGCGGTCGAAGAGGAGGGCGCCGACAACCGGCGGCGCGAACCAGGCGACGAAGCGCTTCGGGTTCGTGCCGGCGGCAATGGTAAAAAAAGCGAACACGCCGGTCTCCAGCACGGAGGTCAGGCGCACCAGGATGGCGAAACCGCAGGCCATGCCAGCCAGCAACGCCCATCGCCCGCGTTCCTCACGATGCCAGGCGCGGAGCCCGGCCAGCGCGCCTAATGCCAGTGCCAGCAGCAGTTCGTTTTCCTGGGCGCACTGCACGTATTGAAGGCAGGTGGTGGCAAACAGGAGCCCCAGGGATCCCGCGACAGCGGCGGTGCTTCCGAATCCGAAGGTCAGAAGCACACGGCGTGCCAACAACAGAACGCACGCGGTCAGGAAGGACTGCATGAGAAAGGTGACAGTGAGTTCGGCAACCTGCTTCCGCCGGATCGGGTCCAGGCCGAAGCGGCGAAGTAGCGGGGAGGCCGTGGCGTCGACCAACGCATCGACTGGTAACAGTAGCAGGCTCTGGCCCACCCCGTACCAGGCGTACGGCACGCCATTACGGCCGGGGATGCCGAAACCTTGCCGCAAATCGTCGGAGGTCACCGCTGGCTCGCCCAAGCGAATCGACCGCGCCACCTGCCAGCGGCGCGCGGTATCGATGGTTCCAAAATTGCCAGCATTGAGCAGCGCGCAGACCACCACGGCCAGCAGGATGAAGAGCAAGGTAACGCGCGCGGATGAGCCCATCATCTACCGCCGCCGGGAGTCATGCAGGCTCACCGAAAACTCACAAATTGATCACGGGAATCAGACCGTGCTTTTCCTGAGGCGCCGGCGCCCTGCGGCGGGCCACCAGTTCACGGTTCAGAGTAGCCACGAATTCTTCGATCTGCGCCTGCATCTCGGCCATTTTCTCCCGCATGTTCAGCACGATCTCCACGCCGGCCAGATTCACGCCGAGCTCGCGCGTCAGGTGCAGAATCACTTCCAGCCGCTCCAGATCCTCGGCCGTATACAGCCGCGTATTGCCTTCGCTGCGGGAAGGCTTGAGCAGCCCTTCTCTTTCGTAAAGGCGCAGGGTCTGCGGGTGGATCTCGTATTGCTCGGCCACCGACGAAATCATGTACGCGGCTTTAGATTTCCTGCCCATAGCGACCTACAGTTTCTCCCAAAGCTCCGCCCGCGGATCGTCCGGATGCAGCGTGGACAGCTCACGTAGAATCTCCTTGGTGCGTTCGTCCTGGACTTTCGGTGTCTGGATAGCCACTTCCACAATCTGATCTCCGCGCTGGTTGCCGCGTGCGTTGAAAACGCCCTTTTCGCGCAAACGGAACTTCTGCCCGTTGTGCGTGCCTTGCGGGATCTTCAGCAGGGTGCGGCCGTCAATGGTCGGCACCTCGATCTTGGCGCCCAATCCGGCTTCCCACACGGTCACCGGCACGCGAATCTCAATGTCGTCGCCCTCCCGGTGAAAATAAGGATGCTCCTCCACCCGGGTGTTGATGTACAGGTCGCCGGAGGGCGCGCCCAGCGTGCCCGCATTACCCTTGCCTGGCACGCGCAGGCGTGAGCCATTGCGCGCCCCCGGCGGAATCCGGATGTCCACGGTCTCGGCGTGCGCGATGCGCCCTTCGCCATGGCATGTGGGGCAGGCATTGCGCAGCTTTCCGCTTCCGCCGCACTTTGGACAGGTCAAGTTGAAGCGCATCGCCCCGGCCATCTGCGAGACCGATCCGGTTCCGTTGCATTGCGGGCACGTGGCGGTCTGGCCCCCCGCCGAACCGCTTCCGTTGCAGGTTTCGCACACGTCGTAGCGCGTGACGCTCAACCGCGCCTGGGTGCCCTTGATCGCCTGCCAAAAATCGATGTTCAGACCGTACTCCAGGTCGGCGCCCTTCTCGGGTTCGGCCTGCGGCGCCGCGCCACGGTTGAAGAACTGCGAGAAAACATCGCGGAAACCACCGCCGGCGGCGCCCGTCTGGGAAGACTTTCCGGCGCCCGCCGCACCCCCCGCCCCGCTCTGGAAATAATCGGAAAAGTCGAACCCCCCGAAATCCATATTGGGCTGCGGGCCCGGGCCTGCGCCCGCGCCCGGAGCGCCATTCTCCGAATAGAAACCGTGCTGATCGTACATCTCCCGTTTCTTCGGATCGCTCAGAATGTCGTAAGCCTCCTGCACCACTTTGAAACGCTCCTCGGCGGCTTTGTCGCCGGGATTCAGGTCGGGATGATGCTTGCGCGCCAGCTTGCGATAAGACTTGCGAATCTCATCCTGGCTGGCGCCCTTGGCAACGTGCAGCGTTTCGTAATAGTCGTGCTTGGGAGACATGGGTCGCTTACGCTTCCGGTTTTGGGTGTCAGGTGATGGGTCTTGGCCAACGCTCTAACCGTTTTCGGCGCGTAAGCCATCACCCATCACCCAAAACCCATCACCTTACTTCTTGTCGTCGACGTCCACGAACTCGGCGTCTACGACATCGTCCTTCTTCTTCTCGCCACCGCTCGCTCCGCCGCCATCGGCGTTGGGAGGCGTTGGTCCGCCAGGCTGCTGCGACGTCGACTTGTACATAGCCTCCGCCAGCTTGTGGCTGGCCGCCGTCAGCTTATCGATCGCCGTATTCAGCACCGCCAGGTCTCCGCCTTCCTGGGTCGCCTTGCGGGTCTCCTGGATGGCGTCCTCGATACTGCGCGCCTCGGCGTCGCTGATTTTGGAGCGATGCTCCTTCAGCGTCTTTTCCACGTTGTAGATCATCGCGTCAGCCCGGTTGCGCGCCTCGATGGTGTCGTGCTGCTGGCGGTCCTCCGCCGCATGCATCTCGGCGTCCTTGGCCATCTTCTCCACTTCTTCCTTCGACAGGCCGGAAGAAGAAGTGATGGTGATCTTCTGCTCGTTGTTGGTGGCCCGGTCTTTGGCCGTAACGTTGAGAATGCCGTTGGCATCGATGTCGAAGGTCACTTCGATTTGCGGAATGCCGCGCGGCGCGGGCGGAATATTGCCAAGCTGGAACACTCCCAACAGACGGTTGTGCTGCGCCATGGCACGCTCACCCTGGAATACCTTGATCTCCACCGATGGCTGGTTTTCGGCCGCGGTCGAGAATACATCGGTCTTACGCGTCGGAATCGTGGTATTGCGCTCGATCAGCTTGGTGAACACGCCGCCCAAAGTCTCGATGCCCAGCGACAAAGGCGTTACGTCGAGTAGCAGCACGTCTTTGACTTCGCCGCCCAGTACGCCGCCTTGCACCGCCGCTCCCACGGCCACCACTTCGTCCGGATTCACACCCTTGTGCGGTTCTTTGCCGAACAGGTCGCGCACAATCTGCTGTATGCGGGGCATGCGCGTCTGGCCGCCCACCAGGACCACTTCATCAATCTGGCTGGGAGTCACGTTCGCGTCCGTGAGCGCCTGCTTGCATGGCCCCACCGAGCGCTGCACGATATCCTCTACCATCTGTTCGAAGCGCGCCCGCGTCAGCTTCATGGTGAGGTGCTTCGGACCGCTGGCATCCGCCGTAATGAACGGCAGGTTGATATCGGATTCGAGCAAGGTGGAAAGCTCCATCTTGGCCTTCTCCGCCGCTTCCTTCAAACGCTGCTGCGCCATCTGATCACGCGAGAGATCTATGCCCTGCTCCCTCTTGAACTCGGTAATGATCCAGTCCATGATGCGCTGGTCGATATTGTCGCCGCCCAGGTGCGTGTCGCCATTGGTGGACTTCACCTCCACGACGCCTTCGCCCACTTCGAGGATCGAGATATCGAACGTGCCGCCGCCGAAATCGTATACCGCGATAGTCTCGTTCTTCTTCTTATCCAAACCGTACGCCAACGCCGCCGCGGTGGGCTCGTTGATGATGCGCATCACTTCCAGACCCGCGATCTTGCCCGCGTCTTTGGTCGCCTGCCGCTGTGCGTCGTTGAAATAGGCCGGAACCGTGATCACCGCCTGCGTGACCTTCTGGCCCAGGTACGCCTCCGCCGCCTCCTTCAGCTTGGTCAAAATCATCGCCGAAATCTCGGGCGGAGTATATTTCTTGCCGCTGATGTCCAGGCGCGCATCGCCGTTTTCGCCGCGCACAACCTTATAGGGGACCATCTTCATCTCTTCCGTCACTTCGTCATAGCGCCGCCCCATAAAGCGCTTGATCGAAAAAACCGTGTTCTCCGGATTGGTAATGGCTTGCCGTTTGGCCACCTGCCCAACCAACCGTTCTCCGCCCTTGGTGAACGCCACGACGGACGGTGTGGTGCGATTGCCTTCCTGGTTCGCAATAACGGTCGGCTGCCCGCCTTCCATAACGGCGACAACCGAGTTCGTGGTCCCCAAGTCGATTCCTATGATCTTGCCCATGTTGTTGTTCGAAGCCTCCTGCTAGCGTTCATTAGTACAGTTCCATTATCAAACTTTAGTGCGTTATTGTCAAGATGGCTTCCACTCAAAAAGGCCTTCCCGCACCCTATCGAGCAGAATCTGGATCAATGCCGGATGCCCGTCGAGCGGTGGAGTGCAGCGAATCTCCACATTCTGATGCACTTGCGCGAGTCGATCCACCATCCCTGGCAAATCGCGCTGCAGGTGAATTCCCAGGGTCAGAAAGTACGGAACCACCAGGATGTGCCGGACGCCGCGATCCGCGAGGCGCGCCACGGCTTCGTCCAAGGTGGGCTGTGCCTCTAGAAATGCCACCTCGACCTCCGGGAAGCTTCCAGCACCAGCCGCCGCTTGCGCCACCGTGCGTACCGCCTCATTGGCTGATCGCACACTCGACCCGTGTGCAAAGATGACAATTCCGCTGTTCACCGTTACTATGAGCATAACAAGGTATGATCAAGACAATCCTGGTGGCTCTGGTAGGCATGGGGATGGGTGGGATGATCGGCCTGTTGGTAGATTTACTGGGAGCGGGGAATCTGGCCATCCTTTTGGGCGCGGCCCTGGGAGGGCTGGTGTTCTCCTTCGCGGCGCCGCGCATCGGGCGGGCCGCCTGAACCCCATCGATACTGGAGGAACTATGGCTTTTTGTTCCAATTGCGGCGCGTCTGTCGAAGGGCGTTATTGCCCGAAATGCGGGACGGCGGTGGACTCCGCCGCTACCCCTGTCGGGCCTGGGCCGCCTCTTTCGGCGCCAGGTCTGCGCGAGAATGTGGCTGCGGCCCTCTGCTACATCCCCTTCTTCATAGTCCCCATCGTTTTCCTGGTCCTGGAGCCCTATAGCCGGAACAAGCTGATTCGTTTTCACGCTTTCCAGTCGCTCTTCCTGAACGGTGCGATGGTGATCCTATGGACCGTTCTGACCATGGTTCTACCCGCGGCCGTCTGGCCTTTAATGCGACTCCTGGAGCTGGCCTTCGCCATCTTGTGGATCTGCATGCTGCTGATGACCTATCAGGGCAAGAAAATCGCGCTGCCGGTCATCGGCGATCTGGCCGCCAAGCAAGCATAGACGTATGCCGCTTGCTGACTACGAGTGGGGCGGGCGCCCTCGCCCGCGGCCCGACCCCCTGGTCGGCCAGAGCCGGAGCAGGGGCTCCGGCGCGGTCCAGGGGGACCGCCCCACTAAGATGCTCCGTCGCCTCCCCGCTATCATTGGCCGGCCGGTCCGGCTCGAAATCCGCCGTGGCCTGCGGGACCGTCGCGGCGACGTACACGCCGGGGCATTTCTCCGCGAAAGGCGTATCGCATTCGATGCCGGCATCGCCGGCGACCGGGCGGAGTTCGCGCGAATCTTCGTCCATGAAGTGTTCCACTTCGTCTGGCTGCGGCTGGGCAACGCGCGCCGATGGTCCTTCGAAGCTCTTCTGCGCGAAGAATTGCTGGGCCGCGCGCGCGGGGATCTGGGTTGGTCGGCGGAGTGGCGCAAGCGGGCGCTCGAGCCGGAAGATCCCGAGCGGCGCACACGGCGCTGGCGCGAGTATGTTTGCGAAAGCTTCTGCGACACCGCGGCGTGGCTCTTTTCGGGCGTTCGCGCGCATCGCGAGTACACTTTGTCGCGCCGTTTTCGCGAGCGCCGCCGCCGCTGGTTCGAGCAATCCAATCTGAACGGGAAAATCTCGATATAATTCATATAGTGACCAGCAGAATCAGATTTGTGCGAATTTTCCGCCTGGGTTGCGCGCTGCTCGTGGGTTTCGTACTGGGCTGTCTGATTTACGGCTGCTCCGCGCCCAAGCCTGTCAGGGCCGCGTCGCTCAAGCCGGATAAGGACCGGCACGCTGCGCCCGATTTTTCCCTGAAGGACGCTAACGGCAAAACCGTTCGCCTGTCCGATTACAAGGGCAAGGTGGTTCTGCTGGACTTCTGGGCCACCTGGTGCGGGCCGTGTAAAATCGAGATTCCCTGGTTTATGGATTTCGAGCGCAAACACAAGGACCAGGGCTTCTCCGTGCTGGGCGTCTCCATGGATGACGATGGCTGGGACGCGGTCAAGCCGTTCGTCAACGAAGTTGGCATCAACTACCGCATCATGATCGGCAACGACTCCACCGCTGAAAATTACGGTGGCATCGAGGCTCTCCCGACCACCTTCCTGATCGACCGGGATGGTAAGATTGCCGCGGTCCACGTGGGCCTGGCGAGCAAGAGTGAGATTGAAAATGGAATCGAACAGCTATTACAAAGGCCTGCGAATGCCCCTCGCGGCGCTGGCAGCGTGTCTCTGCCTGCCGAGTTTGTGGGCGCAAAATAGCCCGCCGCAGGTGTCTGCCGATGCGCGCGAAAAGCTGGTGGCCAAGCGCGGCGCATCAGCCCAGACCAAGATCGCGGTTTCCATCCCGCCCGGCTATCACGTCAACAGCAACACGCCGAGCGAAGACTACCTGATCGCGTTGAAGCTGACCTGGACTCCCGGCGCCCTCGAGCCGGGCGAAGTAGTCTTTCCCAAGCCACAGTTGGAGAAGTACGAGTTCTCCGACAAGCCGATCTCCGTGTTCACCGGCGATTTCGATCTGATCGCCAGGTTCAAGACACCGGCCACTGCGCCAGCCGGTCCTGGAGTCATGGTCGGCAAACTGCGCTATCAAGCCTGCAACAGCAACGCCTGCTTTCCGCCGAAATCGGTGGAGGTGCGGCTCTCGTATCAGATCCAGTAGCGCGAACCATGCGACGCCGTGAATTCCTGGCGCTGGCGGGCTCCGCTCCGCTGGCCGCTGCTGCCGTGTCAGCGGTGAAGCTGGCGGCCGATCCGCAGCGGCCTCAATACCATTTGCTTCCCGCCGCCAATTGGATGAACGATCCTAACGGACCGATTTACTGGCAGGGCAATTATCACATGTTCTACCAATACAATCCGAACGGGGCGTTTTGGGGTGACATGCACTGGGGCCACGCCGAGAGCCCGGACATGGTGCATTGGAAGCACCTGCCCGTCGCAATCGCGCCGACGCGCGGCGGTCCGGACAAAGACGGCGTCTTCAGCGGTTGCGCGGTGATCGATAACGGCGTGCCAACGGTTATTTACACCGGCGTGAATCCCGAGGTGCAGTGCATCGCTACCAGCGAGGGCGAATTGGCCGTATGGAAAAAGTACGGCGCCAATCCGGTAATCGGCGGACCGCCGGCCGGGACGCAGGTGACTGGATTTCGCGATCCCGCCGTGTGGAAAGAGGGCGACACGTGGCTGATGGCGGTAGGCTCGGGCTTTGGCGGCAAAGGCGGCGCCGTGCTGCTGTACGAATCCAGGGATCTGCGCCAATGGAGCTATCTGCATCCGCTGGTCACCGGTAAGATGCGCGCCGGCATTGGCAATGATGGCAAAGTCAAAGATCCGGTAGACAGCGGCGAAATGTGGGAGTGCCCGGACTTCTTCCCGGTCAAAGACAAGCACCTTCTGATCATTTCCACCGAGCGGATCGTGAAGTACCTGTTGGGCAGCTATGCGGATCGCAGGTTTCAACCCGAGACCGCGGGCATTGTGGATTTCGGCTCGTATTATGCCGCACGCACCATGGCCAACACCGGCGGACGGCGCATCCTGTGGGGCTGGCTGACGGAGAGCCGCAGCGTGGATGCGCAGCGCGCGGCGGGCTGGTCCGGGGTAATGTCGCTGCCGCGCGAGCTATCGCTCGATGGCAGCAGGCTGCAGATCCGGCCGGCGGCGGAGGTCGGGAAACTGCGCGGCAAACAGCTCGGGCCGGACGCTGGGGGAGATTGCCTGGAGATACAGGCGCAGATCGACTCAGGCGACGCGCAACAGGCCGGGCTCAGGCTGCGCGCTGCGCAGGATGGCAGCGAGCAGACATTGGTCTACTACGATCGCGGGGCGAAGCGGCTGGCGGTGGACAAGAGCAAGTCCAGCCTGAATCCGGCGGCGGATCGCAAGATGCAGTCGGGGCCGTTCGATCTCGCCAAGGGCGAACCGCTGCGGCTGCATATATTCCTGGATGGCTCTGTGATCGAAATCTTCGCGAACGAAAGAGCCTGCCTGACAGCGCGTGTTTATCCGGAAGGTCCGCGGAGTACGGGGCTGGGGTTGTTCTCGAGCGGCGGCAAAGCGAAGCTCGCGTCGCTCGAAGCCTGGGAGATGCGCCCGATTTCGCCGAACCGGCTGACCACCCCATAGATTAGAGACCCACTCTTCACGAAATCTTTACAAGCCGGCCACCCGGAACAGATGGAACGGCTCAACCGAAATGTAGGTCCCTTCAGGCCACGCCCTAACCAAAGACCAGAAGTTTTTTAGGCCGTTCGTGTGGACTTCGCCCCGCACGAGCGGTCATTGATGCGCGTGTCACCGCTGGCCTCACGCAAGAGCAACTCGCTCAGCGCATGGACACAACTCAATCCGTCATAGCCAGGTTGGAGAGCGGACGGACCCGGCCATCCACGCAGACGCTTGAGCGTTTGGCCACAGCGACCGGAACGCGCCTCAGGATCACCTTCGAGCCAGCGGGGGCGCACTACGTGCGTCCGGCCAGTCAAACGCTGGCCGGCGTTTGATGCTCGGGCGTCGCGCGCCCGGCCTGCGTCACCGGCAAGCGTAGCCGGAAACATGCCCCACCGCCGGGCTCGGACTCCGCCCACATATCTCCGCCGTGGTCGAGCACCGTTTGGCGCGCGAGCGCCAGGCCCAGGCCCAAGCCGCTTTTCTTGCCGGCGCTGACAAACGGCTCGAATAGGTTATGGCGGATTTCCGGTGCGATCCCTGGGCCGGTATCCCGCACTTCCACGATCACGAAGCCGTTCGCGGCGCTGGCCGAGATCAGTATCCGGCCGCCATCCGGCATCATCTCCAGAGCGTTGCCGGCCAGGTTGGCGAAGACGCGCTCCATGCGGTTGCGCTCCAGGGGCAGCTCGATAGCCTCCGGAATCTCCACCTGCAACTGCACGCGCTGCGTGTCGGCGGCGGCGAGCAGGGATTCGCATCCGGCCTCGGCCACTTCCCGCAGCTTGCAGATTTCGGCGCCGCGAGCGCTACCCCGCGAGACGTTCAGCAGATCCTGCAGCAATTCCTGAATGCGCCGGGAAGCGCGGTAAATATTGGCGGCAAGGCGCTTCACCTGCGGCGCCGTCAGCTCGGAATCCACCAGCATTTCGGCGCCGCCATAAACCGCGGCAAGCGGGTTGCGCAGGTCGTGCACGATGGAACTGGAGAGCCGCCCGATAGTGGAGATGCGCTCCTGGCGGATCAGCTCCTGACGGGCTTGCTGGATGGAGGCGCACATGGCATTGAACGTCCGGGCGAGCCGCCCTAACTCATCCTGGCTGTCCACCTTTACCCGATGCGTGTAATTCTGCCGGGCGACTTGCGCGGCGGCGCGATCCAGCTCTTTCACCGGCTCCACGATGCGGCGCGCCAGCACGTAAGTGAGACCGAGGCCGGCGCCGACGGCCAGCAGCCAGAGCAGGATAATTTTGCGGCGCAGCTCGGCGATCCCCTCCCGGGCGGTTTCGAACGACCGCAAAATCCACAGCTTGCCGACCGGCTGACCGTCGATGTCGAGCAGCGGTTTGGGGCGCGCCGCGTACTCGATGATGCCGTCGCTTACCCGTTCGGAGTCGTGGGCGGACAGGCGGGAGGCCAGCTGCGCGGTCGCGCGGCGATTCAGCGTCGAGGCGATCACGCCGCCGCCGGAAAGGAACAGGAATTCGCTGCCACCGGTGGCTTCCTTGAGCGTCTGAGCCATTGGATAGTCGACCGAATACCCGGCCACCAGCACGTTGAGCAGCACACTTCCCTGCGCGGACTGTACGTAGACGGGCGTAAAAACGGCCTGGTACAAGCGGCCCTCGCGCATGAGAAAGCCGGAAGCCTGTGCGGGAAAGTGGCGGGCCGCGACGCGTACAACATCGAGTGCCTGACCCGGCGAGGCGGCGGGCATTCCGCCCAGCGGAGCAATGACTTTGCCGCCGGCGTCCGTCACCAGGAACATAGCGTTCTCATCCGAGATGCGGGCCCACAGCTCGCCGGCGGTATCGCGGATGGTGGCGGGATCGCGTGTGCCGAAGGCGGCGCGCACGTCGGACATGGTGCTAAGGATCAAGCTCACCTTGCGGAGCAAGTCCTCATGAGCTTTCCACAACGATTCGTATGCCTGGAAACTGGCGCCGACCTCGTGCTCGAGGCTGAGCGAAGTAGTCTGGATAGCATTACGCAGCACGATCCAGCCGGTCAGCGCGAAAAGCAGCGTGATGGCCACCGAGGTGGAGAGCAGAATCTTCCAAAGCAGTGACAAGCGCGAAAACGACGAAATCATGGTTTGGCACCGTAGGCCGGGTCGCCATCGATCACCGGCGGATAATCTTTACCATACTTGTCCTTGTGCGGAGCCGGAATATAGCCGGTTTCGGAAATGGTGATGGGAGACAGGATCTGCGGCGAATCCTGCGCCATGATGACGCGGCGGACCAGGCCGTTCAGGGTGTCTTCGGCGGCCCTTTCATGGAAGACATGCAACTGGTAATCGCCCGGCGGCACGCCTCGGATTTCGTATTCGCCCGAGGCGCGCGAGACGGCAAACCAGGGCGTGTCAAGCACGGCGATTACCGCGCTCATGGTGGGGTGAATATTGCAAAACACGCGCACAATGCCGGGCCGCGTGAATGCCACCGTTTTGCTGGTGCCCGGCTTATACAAGCCCACATCGAAGGTCTGTCCACTGTAATTAGAGAAAGCACTGTGGAAGATGGGATCGAAATTCGGGAAGTCCACCGAGGCTCCCAGGGGAACCGCCAGCACGTGGGGAAGGAAGCGCTTATTCTGTTGCCTCATCTCGACGTGGCGCGGAGCGTTCCCTAGCGGGGCGGCGCCACTCGCCGGCTCGAGCCACATCACAACTCCGGAGAAATCCTTATGCCGGCGCACGGCGGAGTCCCGCGAATCGGCGAGCACCACGGTACCGCTCAAGCTGGCGCACCACGCCGGAAGCAGCCAGAGAACGCTAAAAGAGATACGCCAGAGCCAGGTCATAGTGGTCGTTCAAGCGATAGCCCGAATTGATATATGTGGTACGCAACTGAGAGCCCTCCAGGCCGAGCAGCACATTGGGCGCCAGGCGGTAGAAGAGATTCGCGCCGGTCATCCAGTTGCGCGCAATCTCGCCGGAGAGCAAGTCCGCGGCGCGGTCGTCCTCCAGCCCTGAAAAAAGGTGGAAGGTAAGCCGGCTGGTTACCGGAAAAGCCAGTTGCGCCCATCCGCCGTTGCTATGGACGGGAACGGCATTGAGCGGACCGAAAATCGTGAATCCAGGCTGCACGCCGCCCAGGGGCCCGACATTTTGTCCCGTGAAAAATGCGCCGGTGAACTCCAGCTTCTGCCACGGTCTGGCGAACCAATCGAGCGAGAATATTCGAGAACGCACGGAAATGTCCTCGACGTGTGAAACGCTGGTATGGAAGCCAGGCGCGATTTCGATTCGGCGTCCGCCTTCCGAGCCGTGATATAGCTCGAAGCGCCCTTCGACGCCTGGCCTGACCGGCTCTACGTAGGCAGTGCTGGCCTGGTAGGGTGGGATTTCGGAAGTTTGCACGACGCCGATTTGTGCGCGCAGGCCGGACTCGTCTCCGAACCGGACCTTCTGCTCGAAGCGCACTTGCGGAATCCAAAGCCAGAGATTGCCCGCGCCGCTGAGAGGCGCGTAGGCCACCTGCGCAAGTGAAGCCGGCTCGCGGGGCGCGAAAATGGGGCTCTCCAGACCTGCCATAATGCTGCGATCCGCCCAGTCGATCTCGATGCTGCCCGTGCGAAGCCGGAAATCCTGATCCAGCGAGGCGCCCGAGCCGCCCCAGAAATCCATGTAGACCGAGCCGTTCACGCTGCCGCCCAGGAAAGTCTGCGGCCCCGAATACTCCAGTCCGATGGTGGTCTGGCGGAAGCTGCCGCCACCGCTCGCCTCGTTGCCGGGCCACGCAAACGTAGGGTACTGCTGGCCGGCGCTCCCCCGGGAATTCAGGAAGCTGTTGAATAACGCCATGCCCGTGATGCGGATGGGAAAGCGCTGCGATGCGCCTACTTTGGTCTGGTCCAGTTCCGCGGTGCGAGTCTCGTCGATCGCCACCTGGTCTTTGAGACGGTCTTCGATAGAGGAGGCGGCCGGCGGCGTCTGACCGCGCGCGGATGCCAGATCCTGGCGTAGTTGGTGGACCTCTTCGGACAACGTGCGGTTTTGCTCCTCCAGACGTTCCAGGCGGTCCAGGATTTCGTGGATTTCCGGAGAAGTCTGGGCCGCGAGAATGCCTGGCACGAGCAGCGCGAACAGTGGTGTGAACCAGTCCCTGACGGTCGTGGTTCGGCTAGGGCGGGCAATGGGCGGAATTCGCATCGAGAAGTTGCTCCAGTTTCAGCCGCACCTGGGCGGGCGAATAAGGTTTGGAGAAAAAGGCGTTTGCGCCCAGCGCGGAGATGCGCTCGGGCGTTTGGGGATCGGTGTCGCCGCTGATTACGATGATGGGCAGACGCCGATGGCGGGGCTCGGCGCGGATCCGCTCGATGAATTCGAATCCGTCCATGCGCGGCATGTTCAGGTCCGTGATCACGGCGCACACGGCGCAGTCCGCGCGTTCCAGCAAGCGCAGGGCGTCCTGCGCCGCGGGCAGGACGACCACGGCGATGTCCGGGATCGGGAAGAAAACCATTTCCAGCGCGGCTGCGCTGGTGGCCACATCCTCAACGATCACGACCGTTCCCCCCGACATGTCCAGGCTCCACCCCTTCGGCTATTCTCGCCTATCCACGGCCGCAGTGGATGGGCGCGCTGTAAAAATGCTGTAAAACCCCGACGGCGCCGCGCGCGCTAGGGCAGGAACCGGTATCCCACACCATGCACGGTCAGAAAATGGCGCGGGACGTTGGGCTCGGGCTCCAGCTTCTGCCGCAGTTTCACGACATGCGCGTCCACGGTGCGGGTGTTGGGGAAGAATTCGTAGCCCCACACGGAATTAAGGATCATATCGCGCGTCAGGGCGCGATCGGGGTTCTGAATGAAATAGGTGAGCAGATTGTATTCGGCTGGAGTGAGCTTCATTTCTTCGCCGCGCCGCGCGACTATGCGGCGCTCCAGATCCACCTCGACGTCGCTGAAGTGCACGATCTTGCGCGCTT
>Ga0302326_10000523_pt1 | contig 106516 bp, 75 predicted proteins | sample Palsa_T0_3_FD_202264 | JGI IMG/M metagenome (GOLD analysis project Ga0302326, IMG submission 202264) | Peat permafrost microbial communities from Stordalen Mire near Abisko, Sweden - Palsa_T0_3 | ecosystem: Environmental > Terrestrial > Soil > Palsa > Peat permafrost | place: Sweden: Abisko... | reverse complement strand
GTCGGCGTAATAGGGACCTTTCTCGAAATCCACCCGCTGCACCAACTCCGGGATGACGGTGTTCATGTCCGAGTACCCCTCGCCGTGCGCGTGCGACGGCAGGTTCAGCGGCATACCGTCGAGAAAAATGGCGAAATCTGTGCCGTGGTCGAGATTGAAGCCGCGTAGAAAATATTGGTTGGCCTTGCCGCCACCGGCGTGTTGCGTGATGATGAGGCCGGGAACCGTCTCCAAAACTTCTCCCGAACGAAGAATCGGACGATCTTCGATTTCCTTTGCGCCTACCGTTCCCTGGGTAGCGGATTCGGCAATACCGACTAGGTCATCCTCCCGGCCCTGCACGTTGACGGTGGTGCTCACGGAGCGCACAGCCAGAGAGATGCGCAGCGGGGCCGGCGCCTCGGTTGTCCTTATGGTGACGGGGGTTTCCTTGGCTTCAAAGCCGGAATTAGATACCACGAGTCGATAATCACCTGCCGAGAGTCCTTCAATAATGAAGAAGCCGTTCCTGTCCGACTGGGTCGTTCCTTGTACAGTACCGTTCGCGCTTAGAACCTGCATGGTAGCCCCGGCAATCACCGAGCCAGACGTGTCAACGACAGTTCCTGATAGCTGAGGCGGCTTCGCGATGCCGTAATGAATCTGCAACCGCAACCCCTGCGACGGTGCACTTGCGGCCAGCGTCTGCGGGAAGTTGGCAATTGACGGCCCGGACACCGTCAGAGTCATCGCCTCTGCCGGCATGCGCAGTAAGAAGTTGCCCTGGTTGTCCGTGGTCGCCGTGCGTTGGGCATGCTGCGACTGAGCGGAAACGGTCGCGCCAACGACAACCTCGGACTTCTCATTCACAACGGTGCCGCTGACTACTCGCGTGTCATCCTCCTGAGCGCTGAGCGTCCGCACCGGGCAAAAGAATACGAACAAGAGCGCGCAATGGAAGAGCGCGAACCTTATAGTCTGACAGCAACTGCCCTGAGCCATCTCGTTTTCCTCCCGGAGTCATCCGCCGCGACTGACGACAAAGAGACCGCGAAGAACCCTATAACTCAGACCAGGCTGGTACGAGGAAATCCCGATCGCTGACAAATTCAGCTCCGAAAGGAATGTTCTCACTTGTAGCACGATTGTGTCAATGGTATGCAGCATAATTCTAGAAGAATGCCACCCGAGATCCGGAAGCTTAACGGCGAACAGGCGTTTGAAGATAGGCTCCTTTAGAGTGTGCTACGGAATTTGAATCGTGCTACACCTGAAATCGTAGCACGACTTTCCGACAAGTGCGAAGAAGAAAGCCAGCGGCGTTACTGTCGGGCCGAAAGGCCTGACGCAGGTCATTTCACGACCTGTGCCGCTCACGGGGCGTTCCATCGAATTTCAGTACCGGCCCGAGTGCCATCGCCGGACGAGTCAGGGATCCGGGCGGGGCCAAGTTCCCCGGATCGCAGTGTTCGATCAAATGCGCAATCCTCTGCGCATCGGTTCTGGGGCTACACGCGAGATCGCCGCCCGGAGCCGGCCTGGCCATACTTGCCCGGCAAAGACGGCGGGCTTATTTTAGCTGCCCTCCAGCCGATGCACGTGCGGGTGCGGCTGCCTAACGCCTTCCCTGTGTACGTGCGCATGCGGCCTGATCAGCTTGGCGCCCTCCAGCAACGCCACATTGTGGAGGATCTCCAGCGGCGTGCCTTCGCCGACGACGCAGCCGTTGCCGAAAACATAGCAACGGTCGGCGATATCCTCCAGCGTATCCAGATCGTGCGTTGAAGTAATCACCGTCTTCGAGCCGTTGCCGCAGGAAACCAGGAAATCGATAATGCGTGCCTGGCTGCTGGGATCGAGCGCGCCGCTGGGTTCGTCCAATAGCAGCACTTCTGGATCGAGGACCAGCACGGAGGCCAGGGCGACCCGCTTCTTCTCGCCCCCCGACAGACGATGCGGCGCGCGCTCCTGCAAGTGTGCGATGTCCATGGCCCGCAGCACTTCTCCAACGCGCTCCCGGATCTTCTGCGCGGGCCAGCGGAGTTGCAGCGGACCGAAGGCCAGCTCATCGAACACGCTGGCGCTAAACAATTGTACATCCGCATTCTGAAAGACGAGGCCCACGCAACGGCGGAAGGCAAAGAAGAATTCCTCGCTCTGCAGGCGCTGTTCGGTGAGCCGCTCTCCGAGGAACGAAATCTCGCCCCGTTCGGGGAAGCACAGCCCCGCGAGCAACCGTAGCAGTGTGGACTTACCCGACCCGTTGGCGCCCAGCAGCGCCACGCGTTCTCCACGCTCCACATACATCGACAGAGAGTTCAAAGCCGCCACCTGGTTGTAGCGGTAAGAGACTTCGCGCACGTCGAAAGCCAGTTCGCGCGTGTCAGGGCCGCTCATGGAATTGGTCATCGGCCCAACCACACTGCCAGGCCGGCGGCCGCCACGAATGCCGCCAACCGCAGCCAGTCGTTCGGACGCATTTGCAATTCGTCGAGCAGGCGAATCTCGCCGCGAAAGCCCCGAGCCTGCATGGCCATGTGCACTTCGCCGCTCACCTGGAGGGATTTGCCGAGCAGCACTCCGGCGCTGGCGGCGGCCAGACGGCGGCGGTCGGCTGGCTGCAGCACCCCCACGATGCGGCTCTCCCGCGATTCGAACATATCGCGCGCGATGGCCAGGAACAGGAACATATATCGATAGGTCATCCCCAATAGAGCGACGAGGACGACGGGCACGCGAAAGTATCGCAACGACCGCAGCAAGCGCGTCCAAAGAGTGGACAGGACCAGCAGCATCGATAGGGTAGCCGCCGTTTCGGCGCGTAATATCAGGAAGGCGGCGCTGCGTAATCCTTGTTGTGTTACCGGCCAGTGCAGTAGTGGGAGGCGATAGATGGCGGCGCCAGGCGTCAGAGAAATCGCGGGCAGTGCAATGGCTCCTGTGAACGCGAGCACGGCGAGCCAGACGCGCGCCGTCAGCAACCGGATCGGGATGTGGGAGACGAGCGCCAGAACCACGCCGAGCGCCAGGATGGCCGCCAGCACCCAGAGGCGATGGACGGCGACCACGGCAACGATGAGTGCCCCGATGCCGATCAACTTCACGCGCGGCTCCAGGCTTTGCAGGAAGCCTCCGGTGGCGGCCATATCCTCGGCGAAGAGGGCTTGCTCGGTGGCTTCGAGCAGGCCACGGGCAGTCTTTTCGACGAAACCTTTGCGCCGGCGGCCTCCCACGGCAGCCGGGAGGCGGGCCAGAAGCCAACTCAGCAACAGTGCCGCCACGATGATGAGGCCCACTCCCACCATGGCAGAAACCAAATAGCCGAACGATGCACTACGGATAAAGGACGGCGCGTAACGCGAGAGCGGGGCGGTCCAGATCGAGGAGAGCCGCTCCAGACCACGCGGCGCGGCGGGCGGTGGGGCCAAGTTGTGGGACGCCGCGGCAATCTCCCGGCGCGCCTGCGGATCGGAGAAATCCCGCGCGCTCCATTCACCCCATGCGCTGCCGACAGCCAGAATCCCGAGCGGGGTGAGAATGAGAAGCGCCGCCAGCGCCAGCCATAATTTGCGTACAGTGGGCCGCCGTGTGGCGTCGTCCGCCGGCCGGAACGGTTCGTGCGAAGGCGGCGCGTTCGGCGCGGTCAGGCGGAGCAACTCGGGATCGGTTCGCTGCAGGTAGGCGACCATGCCCGACGAGATGACCAACTCCGCCAGGCCCGCCAGGGTCAGGTGTCCGAGCATCATGGCGGGAATCGCGATGCGCAGCGGATAGGGGGCGTAGAGCGGAGTCCCGGAGGCGTCGTGAAACAGGAGCGGCTGAATTCCGAACTCGACGGCGGCGCAAAGGGCGGCCACGTTGATGGCGATGTAGCCAGCGAGTCCGGCGGCCACCACGCGACGCGCCGAGCCGAGCCCTGCCCGCCAGGCGGCCAGCCGGTAGGTGGTGTAGCCCACCAGCGACCCTACGATCGCCATATTGAAGCAGTTGGCACCGATCGCTGTGATACCGCCATCGCCGAAAAATACTGCTTGAATGGTCAAGGCGATGGAGATGGCCAGGATGGAAGCCCACGGCCCGACGACGATGGAGGCGACCCCCATACCCACCGCATGGCCGGTTGTGCCTCCAGGCAGCGGCAGATTGAACATCATGATGACGAAAGAGAAAGCCGCGAACAGAGAGATCAGCGGGATGAGGCGCGCCTGCAAGGCCGATTTCACGCGCTTCATGGCAACGTACCAGAAGGGTGCAGCGACGGCGGCCAGACTCGCGCACGTAGAGGGGCTGAGGTAGCCGTCGGGAATGTGCATCGTTAGACGGTGTTGGAAATTACGGGCCACCAGCAGCATAGCACGATTACTATCTTCGTGCGACAGGGACCGGGATTAGGGTAGATCGTGGCCTGAGGTGGTAATGGTAAAACGTCCGTGCTTAACACCCTTGATAGCAATCAGAGCGTTCGACACCTTCTGCACCAGGCCAGCCTTCCCCTTGACCAGAACTACTTCGAGACAGTTGTCGTGATCCAAATGTACATGCAGCGCCGAAAGCACAGCGGCGTGATAATGATGCTGCAACTCGGTGAGCTTTTCAGGAAGAAGGCGCGCGTGGTGGTCATAAACCAGGGTCACGAGACCGTCCGTTGACGACAAAGCCGGCGCCCGCACCCGGCTTTGACGCCCTTGACTGTCGGCCGGGCGCAGATGCTTACCAGGTAGCTGACCAATAGCCCGCACGCGTCTTTGCCTGGAGCTCTGGTCTATCCTTCACTGCGACCCGGATCGCGTGAAATTTGCCAGGTTCGCCGCCTTTCGGCTCGAAGCTGAGAATGTACTGGCGATGCACCTCTTCGCCGATCAGTTGAACGGCTCGCTCCAACCCGTTCTTCTTCAGGAAATTATCGGTCCGGCCGCCGGTGACCTTGGTGAAGAGACTCGAAAGATCCGGCTGATGCAACCGCACCAGTTCGCTGATAGCATACAGCGGACCACCCGGCCCTAAATCGGGAGGAACAGGAGTGTCGTCCGGAGAGGGACAGAGAGCGCACTTCTTGACCTTGATCCGCTCCTGTTCGGGCTTCAGATCTTCGGCAGTCTTGGACTTCACGGTGAACGGCTGCAAAAAGGGCGAATAAGTGAGCCAGTAGACCACGGCGTTGAGACGCTCCACTTTCTCCATCACGCCGGTGAGCTTCGCGGCGCTCGAACGATCGCGTCTCTCCGCAATCATGAAGATGATCCGACGCCGTCCCGGGGGCCGCCGTTCGAGCATCACCAGCGCCTGTTGCAGCGCATCCAGGATGTGCGCGTTGCCGCCCTCCTTGCGAAGCATGCGCAATGCATGGGTCACTAAGTCCGGGTCGCCGGTGAAATCCTGGTGCAGCTTCACGTCGTCACTGAACGAGATCACCGCCGTTTGGCCCGCATCGGCCGCCAGTAACTCTGTAAACAGGATACCGCTGCCGCCAAGCTTATCGATTACCGCGCCGGAATTCGAACTGGTCTGAACCGCAACTACCAGATCGATCGGATACATCATCCAATCCATCTGTATCGGCTGCGGCACATTGTTGTCGTAGAGAATCAGGTCAGCGGTGGTTAGTCCGTCAACGTAATGCCCTTTGGAGTCGGCAACGGTCGTGGGAGCAACTACCAGCGGGACGGTGGTCTTAAACTGCGCGCACGCTATACCGGTAAGTACGACGATAGCGGCCGCAACACACGCATTGATCACGCATTGATAATGTATAGCAGCTAGGGGGCCAACCCTATTCGTAACGGAGCGCGCGCATCGGGTCGACCCGCAAAGCACGCCTGGCCGGCAGCAGCGCGGCCGCCGCGACGGTGACTACGAAGATTGCCATCGCGGCGAGATACGCGAGGGGATCGAGATTGCTGATGCCATAAAGCTCCCGGCGCAGGATCTGGGACAGCGCGGCGGCTCCGCCTACGCCCAACAGCAGTCCGATGGCGACGGGGACGACGAATTGACGCAGCACGACTGATAGCACATGGGCAGGTCTGGCCCCCAACGCCATACGAATGCCGATTTCTTTGGTGCGCTGCGTAACGGAGTACACTACCAGGCCCACTATGCCGAGGCATGCCAGAAGAAGCGCCACCAAACCGAGCACGCCTACCGACACCGCGGTCCATTCCGCGATGCCGACCTTCTGGCGAAAGGCTTTCTTCATCAGTTGCACTTCCGGGAAAAGCCTGGAGTCAACTGCTTTCGCCGTGGATGCCACCAGTGGAACCACGCCTTCGGGCGGGCCGGCCGTCCTCACCAGCACAACCATCGATGGCAGCAGGTCCGGCGCGGCGAGCTGATAGATCTCTACGGCATCCGAGTCCTCGGGCGAGACCAGCCGCGCACTGCCCACGACTCCCACCACGGTACAATCGCGAAACGTCTTTCCGAGCGGATCCTCCGCCGGCCATTGGATGCGCGCCAGGGACTCGCTAACGATGATCGAGCGCGTCTCGCCGCGCATCAGATTGCGGCCTCGCAGGAGCGGAATCTGCATGGTCTGAAAGAATGACGGATCGATGTGGTTAGAGTGAACGTTGATCGGGCGTCCGGCAACATCGGCCCTGAATACGGTCCAACGGTTGCCCAAAGGAGGATTGGACACCATGGACACGGACGAGATGCCCGGAAGAGCGTGGAGACGGCTCTCGAGTACCTCAAAATATGCTCGGGCGTTAGCCGATGAGTAGCCGTGAAAGCCGGGATCTATCGAAATAACGTGTTGGTAATCAAAACCCTGGGGAGCGAATATGGCGTGATTGAGTGCGCGCACCAGCAATCCCGCCACGATCAGGAGCACGCAATCAGCCGCGATTTGTACTGCGATCAGGAACTGCCGCGTGACGGTGACGCGGTGGCGCTGCCGGGCAATCTGCAGCGCGGGACTGACCCCGAACAGAATCGCTGCAGCCAATCCCATGCTGATGGCGAAGAGCATGACGCGTCCATCCGGCGCAGGATCGAGCCACGCGGGAACTGCGGCCGATATCATCAGGCCCCGCAACACAAGGTAGCCCAAGGCCAACCCCGCCGCCGAGCCCAAGAAGGCCAGGAGCAGGCTCTCGGTAAGCAACTGGCGAATCAGGCGGCCCCGGCCGGCGCCTACGGCCGCGCGAATGGCAATCTCTTTTTCCCGTGCCACTCCCCGCGCCACCAGCAAGCTGCCCAGATTGCCGCATGCCGCCACAAGAATGAGCAGGCCCAACGCGGCAACCAGAGCGAAAACCGGATACATATCGTTCCGGATGCTGATGGCATAGCCGCCCGGCTTACTGGGAAGGGTCTCTTTTTCCCAAATGTCGTTAGGATGCAGCCTGTGCAGCTCTGCCGCGAGCGACGCCAGTTCTGCCTCAGCCACCTGGGGAGTCAGACCTGGCTGCAGCCGGCCCCACATAGGCACGCTGGCGCCGCCTTCAGAAAAGTCTGTAAGCAGGCGGCTGCTGTTGAGGAAGTAAGACTGTTGCGTGATCGGCGCCCACAAGTCCGGCGTACCCAAACCGAGGCCGCTGAATCCGCTCGAGGCAACGCCAACGATGGTAGCCGGTCTGCCATTCAGGCGAATCGTCTTTCCGGCCACTAACGGGTCGGCGCCGAAGTAGCGTTGCCAGAACCCTTGATTCAGGACCACCACCGGATCGCTACCGGACTTCTCATCAAGGGCCGGGTTGAGCATTCTTCCGAGTGTCGCCGTCGCGCCCAGCTCATTAAAATAGTTAGCCGTGACAAAGCTTGCATCGAGTGGCTTCTGTTGGCCTTCGATGGTCAGGCGCGCTCCGCTGGCAGCCAGTACGGCTGATAAAGTCTTAGAGTGTTCCCGGTAGAACGCCATTTCCGCATAAATAAAATTGTCGGCGTAACCCTGTGGAGCGCTTCTATCGAACTTAAGTAAGGTAGCCGGGTCGCGTACCGGGAGCGGTCTTAAGAACATCAGATCGAAGAAACCGAAAGCCGCTACGTTGACGCCGATTCCGATGGCGAGCATTAAAACCGCGGCGACCGTGAAGCCCGGCGATTTTCGCAACATGCGCGACGCATAGCGGAGATCCTGCAATAAACGATCGATCCAGGTCCAACCCCATGCCTCCCGTGCTTGTTCGCGGAAGCGAAGGGCACTGCCGAAATTCCCTCTGCCCGCTTGGGCCGCCATTTCGCGATGGAACTCCATATCGCCGGCCAGCTCCTGGTCGAAACGGCGGCGGTTCAACAAATATCGTAGACGGCGAAAAAATTGGTTCATTGCTGCTCCATCAGGCGGTGCGTAAGACGGATTGGATCGCCTCGTGCACGCGGTCATAGCCGGATAATTCGGCTTCGAGCTGCTTGCGGCCGGCGGGCGTGAGCCGATAAAAACGTACTTTGCGATTAGTCTCCGAAATACCCCACTCGGAGCTTACCCAGCCCTTGAGCAGGATTCGCTGCAACGCCGGGTAAAGCGCTCCTTCCTCGACGCGAAGCACTTCGTCGGAGAGAACGTGAATCCGTTGCGCGATGGCGTAACCATGCAGAGCGCCGGAGCGAAGCACTCGCAGGATGAGCAATACCAGTGCGCCCGAAGGCATTTCAATTTTAGGCATAGCGGTATTAGGGGTATAGTAACGATGCCTCAGACGTTTGTCAAGGCCTCGTTTAGCTCGGCTGTTTGACTCGGAGCGCGCGTCCGTCGTATTGTAAATAACTTAGGTATACTGGCAGCCCATGAGTAAGCCATCGGATTTGATCCAGGGAACGCTGGACCTGCTCATTCTCAGGACCCTCGCGCTTGGGCCGAAGCACGGCTGGGCCATCGCTAAACGCATCGAACAGGTGAGCGAGGAGGTGCTGCAGGTCACCCAAGGCGCCCTCTATCCTGCGCTGCACCGGTTGGAGCAACAGGGCTGGATTTCCGCGTCGTGGCACACCACTGGAACGGGGCGGGAAGCGAAGTTCTACGAGCTCACCAAGGCCGGACGGGTGCAACTCGAAAAGGAACTCGCGCAGTGGGCGCGCCTACCGAACGCCGTGGGCCTGGTGATCCGCATGGCATAGGAGCACACCGTGAGGTTGGGACGTTGGTCGAGAATTTTCCGCATGCGGTTGCGATCGGTAGCGCGGCGCGGCCGGGTCGAGGGGGATCTCGGCAAAGAACTGCGCTTTCATCTCGAGCAGCAGATCGAAGAAAATCTGGCGCTGGGAATGCCTGCCGTTGAAGCGCGCCGCGCGGCGCTACGAAGGCTCGGCGGCGTGGCGCAAATTGAGGAGGGGTGCCGCGATATGCGACGCACGGCTTACATCGAGAACCTATGGCACGATCTGCATTACGCGGTACGGATGTTGGCGAAGAGTCCCGGCTTTACCTTAGTCATCGTGCTGACTCTGGCATTGAGCATCGGCGCCAATAGCGCCATTTTCAGCGTGATCGACGGGGTGCTGTTGCGGCCGCTTCCCTATCCGGGCGCCGACCGTATCGTACGGGTCTTCTTCCACAGCGCCACTTACCCGAGGTTTCCGTTAAACCCCTTCGACTTTCGCGACTTTCGGGCGCGCAATCGCGCGTTCGATTCGCTGGCCGGTTTCACGCGCGGCGACTTGCAACTCTCCGGCGCCGGGCGTCCCGAGAGATTCGTAGGCTTCCAGGTGACCGCGGGTTATTTCCACACGCTCGGACTGCACCCTGCCCAGGGACGTGAGTTCGGCGCGAGCGACGAGCTGCCAGGCAATGGCCGGCTGGTCATTTTGAGCGACAGACTGTGGCGCAGCCGATTCGCCGCCGACCCGAATATCATCGGACGAAAGATCATACTGGATGCACAGCCATTCTCCGTCGTTGGGGTGATGCCGCCGCGCACCCAGCATCCCGGCAACGAATACCATGGAGTCGCGCACGGCGATACCGTGGACGTGTGGTGGCCTTTTACTTTTCGTGGAGACCCCGCCCATCGCGGTTCGCATTTCCTGGAAGTGATCGGACGGCTGAAAAGTGGGATTACCCCGGCGCAGTCACAAGCGGAAATGAACGCACTCATTGCGCAGCTTGCCAGGGAGCATCCGGATGCTCTCGAGGGCTGGCAGGGGCTGGTGGTTCCGCTCTATCAGGAGATTGTCGGTCCCACGCGGCGCCTGCTGCTGGTGTTGCTGGGCGCGGTGGCGCTGGTGCTCTTGATCGCCTGCGCGAATGCGGCCAACCTGCTGCTGGCCAGAGCCACGTCGCGGCAACGTGAAATCGCGGTGCGCGCGGCGTTGGGGGCGGGACGAGCCCGGCTGATTCGGCAGATGCTTACGGAGAGCCTGCTGCTTGCTCTCCTCGGCGGCGGCGTTGCCGTGGGGATTGCCGTGGCGGGAGTAAAGGTCCTGGTTCGACTGCTGCCTGCCGGATTTCCGCGCGCCGATAGCATTCATCTGAATGCGGCGGTGTTTGCATTCACCCTCCTGATTGCGCTCTCGACCGGAATGCTCTTCGGTCTGGCGCCTGCCCTGCAAGCCGCGGGCGCCGATCTGCAACAGAGCTTGCGCGATGGCGGCCGTGGTTCCACCGGCGGCGTACGCCACGCGCGCTTGCGCAGCTTCCTGGTGGTTGGCGAAGTGAGTCTTGCCTGCGTGCTGCTCATCGGCGCGGGCCTGATGCTCCGCAGTTTTGTGAATCTGCTGCGAACTGACCCTGGCTTCCGCCCCGAGCATGTTCTTACGGCCAGCCTTTCGCTGCCGGCTGAGCAGTACAAGCAGGCGGACGCAGCGCTTTTCTATCGCCGCCTGGCCGCCAACCTGAGCTCGGTTGCGGGCATTCGAGCGGTCGGCGTGGGTACAGACTTGCCGTGGACCGGTTACAACGATAATCTCGGCGGCTTCACTATCGAAGGCAAGAAGCCGGCCCCGCATGAAGAGTTTCATGCGCGCTATCACGTTGCCAGCCCGGATTACTTCCGCGCCCTGGGGATTCCGCTGCTAGGCGGCCGGTTCTTCACCGGCGCCGACTATATAGAGGCTCCCGTCGTGCTGGTGATCAATCGAAGCATGGCACAACGCTACTGGCCCAATGAAGATCCCGTGGGGAAGCGAATTACGTTTGAAGAAAAGCCCAAAGAAAAAGATTGGATGACGGTCGTAGGCATGGTAGGCGACGTCAAGGACCAGCCCGACAGCAAGGCTGCGGAAATGGCCCTATGGTGGCCGGTGCTGCAATCGCCCGTCGACATCAATACAATGTGCATCGTGCTGCGCGGCAGCTCCGACCCGGCAGGGCTGGTCAATACACTGCGCGAGGCCGTCCGGCAGATGGATCCGACGCTGGCGGTCGCCGAGGTTCGGCTCATGGACCAGATTGCGGATGCCTCCATCTCGACGCCGCGCTTCGCGTTGTTCCTGGTGGTTCTGTTTGGAGGCCTCGCCCTGACCCTGGCGGCCATCGGAATGTACGGTGTGATTTCTTATTCGGTAAGCCGGCGCACACACGAATTCGGTCTGCGTATGGCGCTTGGCGCTAAATCTTTCGACGTGGTGCGGCTGGTCTTGCGTGAAGGCATCCAACTGGCGCTCCTGGGCGCGGCCCTGGGCGTTGCGGGCGCGCTCGCTCTGGGCCGCGTACTGGGCAGCCTGTTGTACGAAGTGCGTTCCATTGACCCTTTCATCTTCACCTCGGTGTCACTGATCGCTGTTGCCATAGCGGCGCTCGCCTGCTATCTGCCCGCGCGCCGGGCAACCAATGCCGATCCGATGGCCTCACTGCGATCGGAATAAATTATAATCGCGGCCAGGACCGGAGAATGGCGGTCTCTCTACTGTCATGGCTAAGAGAAAGCTCAGGCTAACCGTAGCGCTGGCGTGTCTGGTTGTGTTTGTTGTTGTAGGTGTGGCTGGCGGATGTAATGCCTATCGCCGCCCACCCGCTCTGAACGAGCAGGAGAGCCAGTTATTGCGCGCCCTACCTCTACCTTATTCGGTGACCGTGGCGCCCTGGGATGCGAAAACGGCTTTCCGCATGAGTCGAAATACTTACGCTTACGCCGAAGCATTAGCCTTAATATTAATTCCCACCGGCGCCTTTCGCACCAGTCATTTTCGAAACAACGCTCAGGCCACAGACGGTGATCTCATCGCGACATCCACGGGCACTTATTGTAATAGGGCGGTGATTCCCTTATTTACTATCTTGTCACTCGGTATCATTCCGACAGTGTTCGACGACGAGGATTGTGTAGGTATGGTGCTACGGCGATCCGGCGCATCGGAGCCGGCGCCCACCGTGCGCATCGAAATTCGCAATAAGCACCCGGTGGTTATGGGCTGGGCCGGCGTGATCATGGGTATCCTGCCAGGATGGTCTTACGGATCGTGCCGTAATGACACTCGATTCCGCCAGCGGCTTCGTCTTGAAGTGATCCGCCATCAGTCAGACATCGAGCGTCTGACACGTCCATGAAACAAGTGTGGCTTTTTTAGAAAATTACGGCAATGTGGCGTTCCCAAGTATACAATAGGACGGAGCGCTGCTTCTATATGACATCCGATCAGTTGAATGGTATGTGGTGTGCCGCATTTGCCGCCGCACTTTTTCTTCCGGCTGTACCGACTTTGTCGGCTCAGTCGCCGCAAGATGTGTTAACTTATCACGGCGATTCTCTCCGCACGGGCTGGTTCTCCGCTGAGACTCAGTTGACGGCGAGCAATGTGAGTTCCCAGTCTTTCGGCCTGCTGGAAACCGTCGCACTCGATGGACGCGCCGATGCTGAACCCCTCTACGTGACACAGCAGACGATTGCAGGTCAGGGAGTTCACAACGTTGTCTATGTAGCTACGGAACATGACAGTGTATACGCGATCGATGCCGACAGCGGCTCCGTTCTGTGGAAACGCACTTTCGGAGAGCCGGTGCCGTATACCTATAAGAATAACGATGACAATGTCTATCCGGTAATGGGTATTTTGAGCACACCGGTAATCAACCGGACCGCTGGTGTCATGTACGTTGTAGCTGACACATTCAACGGAACCGTCGACACGTTCACTCTTCACGCTATCTCTTTGAGCAGTGGTAGCGATGTGATAACTCCGGCGGCGATTACTTTTACCGGCACTTTGTCTGATGGGACCACCTGGACGTTCAATCCGCAATACCAACTGCAGCGGCCCGGTCTGCTCGAATCGAATGGCACTATCTACGTTGCCTTTGGCAGCAACGGCGATATCGTTCCAACTCAATCCCGAGGAACGATTCTGCGTTACAGCGCCAAGACGCTGGCGCAACTCACCGGCGATATTACCGATAAGTTGGACGAGACCAGCTCTCCTTACTACCTGTCGTCGGTCTGGCAGTCGGGTTATGCCCCGGCAGTGGATGCGCTCGGCGATGTCTACTTCTCCACGGGCAACAGCAACCCTGCCACGCCGAGCCTTTCCAAATCCTGGAACCGGCCTGAGAGCATCGTCCGGCTTTCCGGCGATCTGGCGGTCATGATCAGCAGCTTCACGCCATCCGACTACTTCCAACTCGATGGGCAGGACACTGACGTCGGCTCCGGCGGCACGATGGTGCTACCCGATCAGCCGGGCTCCATTCCTCATCTCGCGGTGGCCGGCGGTAAGGATGGCCGCGCGTTCCTGCTCAATCGCGACAACATGGGCGGCTACACGCCACAAGGACCGGATCAGGTTCTGCAGTCCGTGAACATGGGCGGATGTTGGTGTGGCCCCGCTTATTTCGTCGGCTCCGACGGTACGCCGCGAGTCGTTACTGGTGGCGGCAATGGCGTGACAACCTGGCAGCTCCAAACCGCGCCTTCCACGCAGTTGGCGCAGGAATTCTCGACAGGCTCTGGCGCGGTGAACGGTCTGCCGGATAATGGCGGCGTCATCCCGGTGATTTCCTCGAATGGCACGACACCGGGCACCGCGGTCATCTGGTTCGTGCGAAGGCCGGCATCTTCGTCGAATCAGAATCCGGGCACGCCGGTCACACTGTTGGCATATGCGGCGGCGGGCCTGCAGCAGCTCGTAGCTCTGCCCGCTGGAACCTGGACGCACGCGGTGAACAGCAATGCCAACATTGTACCGACCGTGGCCAACGGCAAGGTGTACGTCGCGAGTAACATGCAATTGCAGATTTTCGGGCTGCTCACGCCGCAACAGACAGCAAAAATCGCAGTAGCGCCGCCACAGATGACGGCTTCCGCGCCGGACGCAATCGCATGTCCGTCAAGCATCACGGCGCTGGCGGCGGCTGGAAGAGCTCAAGCCGCCGAGCATGAGTACCACGGAACCGTATGCCGGGCGAGTGGCGGCGAACTGCGCCTCGCGCTTCGCAACGGACACAGCATCGCAATAGACATGAGCCACGCTTTCGATCATAACCGTCGCGTGCTGCTCACCCCGGGAAGGCCGGTAGTGGTGCGCGCCACTATTGATGAAAAGGGCGTGGCCCACGCGCAGCAGATTTCGGCTTCGCACGAGTTATCGCCACTGACGCCAGCCGATCGTTAGCGGGGGCGCAGCAAGCGCGCGGCGGGCTTGGCGAAATAGGTCAGGATGATCTGCGCCCCGGCCCGCCGTATGGAAGTCAGACTCTCAAGCATGGCACGGTCGTGATCGATCCAGCCGTTGCGCGCGGCTGCTTCGATCATCGAAAATTCCCCGCTCACCTGATAGGCAGCGATGGGTACGTCAAAGCGGCGACGCGCCTCGGAAATCAAGTCCAGATAAGGCAGAGCAGGCTTCACCATGATCATATCGGCGCCCTCTTCCAGGTCGAGCTCGATCTCGCGCATGGCCTCCCGGCCGTTGGCCGGGTCCATCTGGTAACTGCGGCGGTCACCAAACTGAGGCGTGGATTCGGCGGCCTCCCGGAATGGCCCGTAAAACACGGAGGCAAATTTGGCGGCGTAAGACAGAATCGGGATGTGGGCAAATCCGTTGGCATCCAATTCATGGCGCAGGGCGGCGACGCGGCCATCCATCATGTCCGACGGGGCCACAATATCGGCTCCCGCGCGCGCGTGCGAAACTGCGGTGGCGGCCAGCCACTCGAGCGTCTGATCGTTATCCACCTCGCCGGACACAATCTTGCCGCAGTGACCGTGGCTGGTGTACTCGCAATTACAAACGTCCGTTACGATGAGCAGGCTGGACACTTGCCGCCGGATAGCACGTATGGCGCGTTGCACGATGCCGTCATCGGCATAGGCGCCCGAGGCCAACTCGTCCTTGGTCTCCGGCAAGCCAAACAGGATCACGCCGCCGATACCGAGCCCGTGCACCTCCTCGCATTCCCGCACGATCTGGTCGACGGACATCTGGAAATTGCCCGGCATGGCGCTGATCTCCCGCCGTACCCCCTGGCCCGGACAGATGAAAAGCGGCAGGATGAATTCGGCCGGATCGAGCCGTGTTTCCCGCACCAAATTGCGGATTGGCTCGCTCGCTCTAAGCCGTCGCATGCGATGTATCGGAAAGGGCATCTGCTCCGATTGTAACTTGCCGGTCCGTGCCGCCTTTGGCTTCGATTCCAGGATTCCCAAAAAAAAGACAGGCAGCCCCTTGACAAGGGCTTCTGCTTCATTAGAATAAATCGTAAGTCTTGCTTTATGCAGCCCGCATGCCAGCACACCCATACCGAAATCATTGCCAGGCGCGACGGCGTGGAGTACGTCGAATGCCTCGATTGCCGGCAGATCTTCGACGCCGAGGATCTCGAACCCGTAACCGTCGAGGAAGAGGACGAGTAGGGACCCGGAACCTGTTGGCCTGTTAGCATGAATCCATGTACGATCTGGCCCACTTTCGGGCGAATTTCGACCGTCTTGCCGAACGTCTCCAAACCCGCGCCAATCCTCCAAACCTAGAGAATTTCCGCGAGCTGGACAAGCGCCGCCGCGCGGCCATCGCCGAATCCGAACAATTGAAGGCCAGCCGTAACGCGGAAACCGCCGAAATCGGCAAGTTGCGCCGCGAAGGAGTCGATACAACCGCACGTCAACAGCAGATGCGCGCCATGGCCGATCGCATCACCCAGCTTGACGAAGAGGCCAAGGCGACGGACGAGTCTTTCCGTGAGCTGCTGGCAGGCATACCCAACGTGCCGCACGAGTCCGTACCAGTGGGCCGCAGTTCCGACGACAACGTCGAAGTCCGCCGCGTAGGCGAGCCACCGCATTTCGATTTTGAGCCGAAGGCCCACTGGGACCTTGGCCCCGAACTCGGCATCCTGGATCTGGAGCGCGCCGCCAAAGTCACCGGCGCCCGTTTCGCTGTCTATTGGGACCTGGGGGCTAAACTCGAGCGCGCGCTCATTAATTTCATGTTGGATGTGCACACCCGCGAGCACGGCTACACTGAAGTGCTGCCGCCCTTTATGGTCAATTCGGCCAGCCTGTTCGGCACCGGCCAGTTACCCAAATTCGCGGAAGATCTGTTCAAGTGCGAGGGTACGGACCTCTGGCTGATCCCCACCGCGGAGGTGCCCGTGACCAACCTCTATCGCAACGAAACTCTGGACGCTGCGCGGCTGCCGGTCAAGCTCTGCGCCTATACGCCGTGCTTTCGCAGCGAGGCCGGCTCCTACGGCCGCGACGTGCGCGGGATTATCCGGCAACATCAATTCCAGAAGGTGGAGATGGTCAAGTTCGTCCATCCGGACCAGAGTTACGACGAACTCGAAAAGCTGACAGCTGACGCCGAAGACATTCTGCGCCGCCTGGGTCTTGCCTTCCGCACAGTGGTGCTCTCCACAGGCGACACAGGCTTCTCTTCGGCTAAGACCTACGATATCGAAGTGTGGCTGCCGGGCCAAAACGCCTATAAGGAAATCTCCTCCTGCTCGAACTTCGAGGCTTTCCAGGCACGCCGCGCCTCGATACGTTTCAGGGGCCCTAAGGGCAAGCCCGAGTTCGTACATACGCTGAACGGCAGCGGACTGGCGGTTGGCCGTACCTGGGTTGCGATCGTAGAGAATTACCAGCAGAAGGATGGCAGCGTGGTGGTCCCCGAGGTTTTACGGCCCTACGTAGGCAAGGATATAATTCGCCGGCCGGAAAATCTTGCCTAACCAAATGCACTCGCCCGGCGTCCACAATTCATGCCAGCCTTGACAGACCTGCGCCAGGACGCTTTGCACGGCCTTCGCCTGCTGGCCAAGAGTCCCGGCTTTACCACCGTCGCGGTGCTGTCGCTGGCGCTCGGCATCGGCGCCAATACCGCCATCTTCAGCTTGATCGATACGCTGCTGCTGAGGCTGCTGCCGGTCAAGGATCCGCAACAACTGGTCACTCTCACCGATCCGACTGAGGACGGCGTGAGTATCGGAACTTCCAACGGGGAGCGCGGCATTCTCTCCACACGAGAATTCGAAGCTCTCCGCGATCGTACGCAGGTTTTTTCCGGCATGTTTGCCTCCCAGAGCCAGATGGATACCCAAAATGCGGTCATCGACGGTAAGGCTCCCGAAGAAGTCCGGACCAGGCTGGTAAGCGGTGGCTACTTCAGCGTGCTGGGCGCTGCCACGGCGATGGGCCGCGCGTTTGGGGCAGAGGATGAACACGGTCCGGGCAGCGCTCCGTATGCCGTGATCAGCAATGCATTCTGGCAGCGCCGTTTCGGCGGCTCGGCTTCCGCGTTAGGTTCCCGAATTCACATAGCCAAAGCAGACCTCACGGTGATTGGTGTCGCCCAGCCGCATTTTCTAGGCGAGAATGTGGGCGCGGCGCCGGATCTCTGGATCCCTCTCGACATGCAGCCCCAAATCATGCCCGGCCGCATGTGGCTCCAGGATGATCCCGCGCACATCGCCGAGAAGGTGATGTGGCTGCACGTGATTGCGCGCCTCAAACCGGGGATTTCCCGTAAGCAGGCGCAGGCAAATGTTGACGTCGTTTTCAAACAAATCGTGGCCGAGGAGTTCTCCAAGCTCAGCCAGAGCGAGCCCAATATTCTCAAGCAGAATCTGAAGTTGCACGAGGCGGGTAATGGCATCTCCGGCCTGCGCGGCAATTTTGCCGACCCTTTGTACGTGCTGATGGCCGTGGTCGCGTTGGTGCTCATCATCGCCTGTGCTAATGTTGCCAATCTGCTGTTGGCGCGTGCCACCGCGCGGCAAAAAGAAATGGGCGTGCGCCTGGCCCTGGGCGCCGGCCGCGCCCGCATCATACGCCAGTTCCTGACCGAGAGCCTGATGCTTTCCGTCGCCGGCGGCCTGGCCGGCAGCTTCCTCGCCATGTTTGGCGTGCGTCTGCTCATACGCATGGTCGAAAGCGGCGCCGGCGACATGATGCTCGACGTCCGGCCCGACCTGCGTGTTCTGTCTTTTACCATAGGCGTCTCTTTATTGACCGGGCTGATTTTCGGCCTTGCGCCGGCGTGGAGATCCGCAGGAATCAATGTGAGTGGAACGTTGAAAGAGGCGGGCCGCGGGCTGACATCGGGTACCGCTACGATCGGTCTTGGAAAGATTCTGATTGTGGGCCAGATTGCCCTCTCGGTGATGCTGCTGATCGGCGCAGGATGGTTCATACGCACGCTGCGCAATCTCGAAAACGTGAATCTCGGCTATCCACGCGAGAAGCTGGTGGTGGTCGGAGTTGATCTTCTTACGGCCGGCTATTCCGGCCAGCGGCTGCCGTTTGCCTATCAAGAGATACGCGACCGGCTGGCGCGCATTCCCGGTGTACGCGCCGTGACTTACTCGCAGAACGGACTCTTCAGCGGCAGCGAGTCCGGCGATCAGGTCACGGTAGAAGGCTACAAACCACAAAAATCAGGAGACGATCACGCGCGCTTCGACGAAGCAGGGCCGGATTATTTTACGGTGGTGGGCATCCCCATCCTGCTCGGCCGCGATATCCAAGCGCGCGATTCCGAGTCGGCTGAGGCGGTGTGTGTAGTCAACGAGGCCTTTGCTAAATTTTATTTCGGCGATCGCAATCCCATCGGCAAGCACGTGACGGACGAGTTTCCAGACACTCGCAAGACTTTCGTCATCGTGGGTGTGGCGCGCGATGCGCGAGATCATAGCCTCCGGCGTGAGATCATGCGCAGGTTTTATCTGTCCGCCCTGCAGCCGCTGGGTGAATTCTCGCCGTTCATGCACTACGAAATCCGGACTTACGGCGATGCGTCCGGGGCGGTGCAAGCGGCGCGCAAGGAGATCCTGGCATTCGACCCGGCCATTCCGATCGGCAGCGACAAGCCCTTGGTCACGGCGCTCGATGATAATTTGCGCCAGGAGCGGTTAATCGCACAGCTCTCGACAGTCTTCGGCGGCCTCGCATTGCTACTTGCCTGCATAGGCTTGTACGGCGTACTCAGCTATGCGGTCGCGCAGCGCACCAACGAAATCGGCATTCGCATGGCGGTGGGGGCGGCGCGCAGCAGCGTGATCCGGATGATCCTGCGCGAAACGGCCATTCTTATCTTGATCGGTGTTGCCGTCGGGGTTCCCGCCAGCCTGGCCTGTGCGCGTTTCGTCAAAAGCAAACTCTTCGGCCTGCAGGCCGCCGACCCGCTGACCTTGGCGACGGCACTGGGGATCATGATCGTAGTAGCCGCCGCCTCGGGATATCTGCCCGCCTTGCGCGCCTCGAAGGTGGACCCGCTTATCGCACTGCGCTATGAATAGGCTGTAAGTGCGGCTCAATTGCCGTGGGCCTTCTGGTAGCCGGCCTCATAGGCTTTCTGGTCTTCGTCTTTCTTGTAGTGCCGCTTCTTGCTATGGTCCCGGTGATGCGCCTGGTCATCCCTGCCATCCTTCATGCCTTGTTGGTAGGTTTTGTTTTTCGAATAATCCTGGTCGTGATTCTGATCGTGGTCCTGGAAAAGCGGAGCAGCCACGGCCTGCATGGTGGCTCCTGTGATAGCAATACCCACCCCCATCGTCAGAACCGCGGCACAATGTTTCAAACTTATACTCATAGAACACACACCTCCATTTGGCCTAAGCACGCCCATGGCCGTTCGGCGGGTAGGGGCACAGAGTCACGGCCAGCAGCGCAAGAACCGCGAATCAGCAGCAACGTTTTGCGTGGAAAAGTCATTTTTGCCGCAGCGCTTCGGTAGCAATTACCGCCTGCCCCAAGGCGATGCCACCATCATTGGGCGGGACCTGCGCGTGGATGAAGACTTCGAATTCCAGCTTGCGCAATCCAGCCAGTGTGCGCGCCAGCAGCTTCATATTCTGGAACGTGCCGCCACTGAGGCATACCCGATTCACCTTTTCTTCGACTCGTAAGCGGCGGCAGACTTCTACGATCGCCGCGGCCATGGTGTTGTGAAAGCGCGCGGCGATCAGCGGCGGCGGCACGACGGCACGCACCTCCGCGACGATGCGCTCGATCGCCGGACGGAAGTCCACGTCGCCGGAATCGAGGGCGAACGGATAGCTCCCGGCCTCGTCCTCCGCTGCAATAGTCTCCAGCTCGATGGCCGCCTGACCTTCAAAGTTGGTCTCCTGGCGCAGCCCGATGAGCGAGGCCACGGCATCGAACAAACGGCCGCAGGAGGATGTTTCAATAGTATTGACCCCGTTCGCAAGCATGCTGCGCACCAGTTTTCGCCCGCGCTCGGGCACATCGCGCCAGAGCGCCAGGCCGGGAAATTCAATGCCTGGTCCAAAGGTATCCGCAAGGTAGCCGAGCGCCGGCCGCCATGGCTGCCGGACTGCGGCATCTCCGCCCGCGAGCTGCACGTAGCGCAGGTGTGCGCGGCGCTCAAAACCATCGTAGCCTGCAACCAGGAATTCACCCCCCCAGATCTTGCCGTCGGCGCCATAGCCTGTGCCATCCATGGCCACGCCGATCACTTTGCCGCGCAAGCCATTTTCGGCCATGCAACTGGCTACGTGCGCGTGATGATGCTGCACCCCGATCTTTTCAAGCGGCAGCTTCAGCGCGAATTGCGTGCTTAGGTATTGCGGATGCAGATCGTAAGCAACCGCACGCGGCTCCACGCGGAACAGCTTCTTGAGATTGGCGAGAGTCTCCTCGAAGAATACCAGCGTCTCGTAATTCTGCAGGTCGCCGATGTGCTGGCTGAGCACGGCGTAGTGGCCCTTACTGAGGCAGAAGGCATTCTTCAATTCGGCGCCGCAGGCTAGAATTTCGGCGACCTCCATACCCAGATCGATGGCCCGCGGCACGTATCCACGCGAGCGGCGCAGGGTACGCTCGCGGCCTTCGAAGGTGCGCACCACGGAATCGTCCGCGCGCATGTGGATATCGCGATCGTGCAGCAGGAACCAATCGGCGAGCGGGCCCAGGCGGTCGAGCGCTTCCTGATTGGAAGTCACGATGGGTTCTTCGCTCAGGTTGCCGCTGGTCATCACCAGCACGTCGTAGGAGGCGCCGGCGAACAGCAGGTGGTGCAAAGGCGTGTAAGGCAACATCACGCCGACAGTGTGATTTCCGGGCGCGATCGACTCGGCCAATCCCGAGCCCGCACGCCGCGGCAGGATGACGATGGGGCGCGGCGGGCTGACCAGGGCGAGACGATCATCATCGGATACCACACAGAACATTTCAACTGCGGCCACGTCCCGCGCCATCAGGGCGAACGGTTTATCGCTACGCCGCTTGCGCTTGCGCAGCAGCTCCACGGCCACTTCGTTGCGCGGATCGCAGGCCAGGTGGAATCCGCCAAGTCCCCGAATGGCGATGATGGCGCCCCCGGCCAGACGGTTCTGCGCCTCCCTGATCGGCGCAGACAATTGCGGACCGCATTGCGGGCAGGCATTGGGCTGCGCGTGAAAACGCCGGTCCGCCGGATCGTCGTATTCGGCCTGGCAGACGGGGCACATGCGGAAGACCGCCATGGTGGTGTTGGACCTGTCGTACGGGATGTCGCGGACAATGGTATAGCGCGGCCCACAATTAGTGCAGTTGGTGAAGGCGTAGCCGAAGCGCCGGTCGGCCGGATCGGTGATGTCGCGATAACAGTCGGCGCAGGTAGCCACGTCCGGCGAAATCAGTACGAATTCGCCCTCGGTCGACTGGCTTTCACGGATGTGAAAGTCCCGTTCTCCCAGGGCACTGATCGGCGAGACCAGTATCTCCTCGATGCGCGCGAGAGGCGGCGCTTCACTGCGGACGCCGGCGAGGAAAGCATCCAGCACCGCGGGATCACCCTCCACTTCCGCCAGCACTCCGGCGGACGAGTTGAGGACATAACCAGCCAGACCGAGCCGCCGCGCCAGATTGTGGATGAACGGGCGGAAACCGACTCCCTGCACCACGCCGCGAATGCGGACCTGCAGGCGGGTCACAGCTTTACGCGAGCAAATCCTTCACCACCCGTCCCGCTACATCGGTCAACCGGAAATCCCGGCCCGCATACCGGTAGGTAAACTTCTCGTGATCGAATCCAAGCTGGTGCAGCAGCGTCGCGTGGAGATCATGCACGTGTACCTTGTTCTCCGCGGCGGCGAATCCAAACTCGTCCGTCGCGCCATAAGCTACGCCCTTCTTCATGCCGCCGCCGGCCACCCACATCGAGAAGCCGTAGGGATTGTGATCGCGGCCATTGGACATCCCGCCGTTGGCGCCGACATCCGGTAACTCCACCGTCGGCGTGCGCCCAAATTCACCGCCCCAAATTACCAGCGTATCTTCGAGCATTCCACGTTGCTTCAGATCCTGCAGCAGAGCCGCAATAGGCTGATCGCATTCACGGGCCAGTTTTCCGTGATTGGTCTTAATATCGTCGTGACTGTCCCACGGCTGTCCGGCTCCGTGCCACACCTGCACAAATCGTACGCCACGCTCCAGCAGGCGGCGGGCGATCATCATCTGCCGCGCCTGCAATCCCTCGCCGTACATTTTGTGAATGTGCTCAGGCTCTTTCGAGATATCGAATGCCTCGTCGGCTTCCATTTGCATGCGGAACGCAAGTTCGAAGGATTGAACCCGGGCTTCCAGAAGCGCGTCTTCCTGGCGGCGCTCTTGATAACTACGGTTCAGCTCGGAGAGTAAGTCCAGGTCCCGGCGCTGCGCCTGCTTGGTCGAATAACTGTTTTTGATGTTCTCGATCAGTTTTTCAATTTTCGTCTGGCGCGTATCAATGAGTGTTCCCTGATACGAGCCCGGTAGAAATCCCGCTCGCCAGTTCTGGTTACCCTGCGTAGGCAAACCATCCGGACAGAGAATGATGAACCCAGGTAGATTCTGATTTTCAGAGCCCAGGCCATAGGTGATCCATGACCCGAAACTCGGCCGGACCTGACGCGTCTCGCCGCAGTTCATCATCATCAACGATGGCTCGTGGTTGGGAATATCGCTGCACATGGACCGGATCACGCATAAATCATCCGCGTGTTCGCCGACCTTGGAGAAGATCTCGCTGATTTCGGTTCCGCACTCGCCGTACTTCTTGAAGGTAAAGGGGGACCCGAAGGCAGAGCCGGTGCGCCGTTCCGTCTTGAGCGTGATCGGAATCGGCTTACCCGAAAATTTAGTTAGGGAGGGTTTCGGATCAAAAGTATCGACGTGCGAGGGCCCGCCGTTCATAAAGAGGTGCAGCACCCGTTTTGCCTTGGCGGGGTTGGGCGGAGCTTTCGGGGCGAGCGGGTTCACCGAACTACTGCCCGTAGTCGCCCGCAGCACGCCGGTGTCGCCTAACATCCCGGCAAGAGCTACCGCGCCCATGCCCATTCCGGTGCGCTGCAATAGCTCCCGGCGAGTGAAGAATTTTTCTTGGAACTTCATGATGGGTCGTCTTCCTTCTTAGTCGACAAAAGGTTAATCGATAAAAGCGAATTCATTGGTTTCGAGTAGCACGTGTGCATAGCGTTCCCAAACGGTCAACGACTGCGGTACAGGGCCGCGAAAATCTTCTTTCGCATTCCATACAGTCTCCTTCGGCTCGCTCTCGTTCAATCCGGTCATCTTGATGGTGGGAGCCCACTGGAAACCATCGTTTTCGCTATCCGCCCGGCCCTCGACCACAAAATCCAGGGTGTCGCCCTTCTCAATGATGATTCCGTTCAGGTTGGTTTCCGCGCTCGATCCGTTCACGCTCCACGAGGCCAGTTCACCCTGCCGGCTTGAAACAATGCGAGCCCGAACGCCGTCCCCAAAATTTCTCAGGCTGTTCTGATCGTGGCGAAGCGTTCCTTCGATCGAAACTTTGCCTGCAGCGGGACTGGTCCACCGGCGTACAACGGATTGCTGCGGATTTTCTCCAGGCTCACCGCCATCGGCGCCCAGCTTCGCCTTTCCGGTCACCGAATCAGGCAGCATCGACGCGCCTTGCCAGAAGTCCCCCGTGAAAACGCGGAATGGCGCGAACGTCTTCACCCGGTCTGTCGCGGAACTGTATTCGCCCAGGCCATACTGCCAGGGTGAAACGTCGCTCGCTGCCGGAGGTTCCCCGCCCTCATTGATGAATTTCAAACCTATCGAGATCTCACGAGGCGTCGCATCGCGCCCGAGCGCGATCCGATACAGACGCTGCACTCGTTTCCCCGAATCCTTTTCGGCCGTAATTTCCGGCCTGTTTGCCAGGCGCGCGGCTTGCTCCGCCATAAACGAGCTGTTCAACAGAAAGAGCGCCTGCTGGGGCACGGTGGTCGTATAGCGCAGCGGAACATGCTGGTCCGGAATGGCAAAATCGAAAGCTGCAAGCACGCCGGGAATGCGGCCGCGCTCAATGTATCCATAAACCGTGCGGCGCGGAACGGTGGGGCTGGCGGTAAGTGCGAAGGGGACGCCGCCGAGCCTGTTCTCCAGTTGACCGGACGCGGACAGGACCGAGTCGCGAAGGCTCTCAATATCCAGGCGTCGCCGATTCATTCGCCAGATGAATTGATTCTCGGGATCTTGCTTGCGCGCCTCGGGATTGTCCGTGCTGCTCTGTTGGTACGCGGCCGAAAGCATGATGGTGCGGTGCAACTTCTTAAGCGACCAACCGGATTCCATGAAGCGCACTGCCAGGTAATCGAGCAGCTCCGGATGGGTGGGCGGATCACCTCTGAGACCAAAATCACTCGGCGTACGCACAATGCCCGCACCGAAATGGTGCATCCATACGCGATTCACAATAACGCGCGCGGTCAGCGGATTGTCCTTGTTCGCGATTGCCTTGGCCAGATCCAGCCGGCCGCTGCCATCGGTGAACCTGGCGGGCTCGCCGTCGGAAAGACAACTCAGGAAATGCGCCGGAGTTTCGATTCCCGGGTTATTCGGATTCCCGCGCACAAACACGTGCGCCGGTTGCGGCTTAGCAACGTCCTCCACCACCATCGCGCGTGGAGCGCCGCCGTCGTAGGCGTAGAGCGCACGCATGATGTCGTAGCGATTCTTGAAGTTGATGGTATTGTTCCGGTCTCCTTCAGTCATCACCAGATCGAAGTCGCTGACCGGGACGTTCACCGGCGCGCCATCGCCACGAAGTGCGGAACGCAGATTTTCCTTCTGCGCATCGGAAAAGGGTGAGGAGGAGGCATAGCGGAGGAGCAATGCGGCATAGCGGGCGGCAACCTCTTTTACGCTCGCCGGCGAAGTCTTGAACTCTGCAAGGACCAGTGGGTTCGCCGCGGATTGTGCTGCCAGGATCCCTGGCCACTTCGTCGCGAACTCGTTATCCGAAACTGCCGCGACTGCATTCCACAAGCCGAATACGCGCTGCACATTCATGCGCGAATCGCTGAGATAATTTCTCCAGCGATCTAATAAGTAGGAATTGAGTTGCCGCTCTTTGATCAAGTCTTCTATTTCAGTGGCCCGCATCTTCGCGGAATCGCGCACGGCTACAAGATACTCGGCGATCTGTGTCCTGAAAAAATCGTTCAACACCACCGAGCGTTCTACACGATAGTCCGCATCGGCCTTTCGAATGCGGGCAAGCCGGTCGCCGTAAATCTTGTCCACCTCGGTCGATGTATTGCTCGTCTTCAGCAGCGGCAGATCCTGCGGCTCGCGTATGTTGGAAAAAATAGAGTAAAACGAATAGTAATCCTTAGTGGGGATAGGATCGTACTTATGGTCGTGACAGCGGGCACACGCCACGGTAAGGCCCAACATACCGCGTGCGACGACATCGATGCGATCGTCTACCGTCTCCGGAAAAGTTTTCGGGAACTCGCGCCCCAGGCTCAGATATCCGAGCGCCGCCAGATTCCGCGGATCGTTGCCCCGGATGCGATCAGCCGCCAGTTGCTGCGTCAAAAACTGGTCATAGGGCATATCTTCATTCAGCGCACGAATCACCCAATCGCGATAGGTGAACGAGTAAGCAAAGCGCTCTCCAACGTTGCGTGCATCGGAATAACGAGCGACGTCGAGCCACAACCGGCCCCATCGCTCGCCATAGCGTGGCGACGCCAGCAGGCGATCGACTAACTTGGCGTACGCGTCCGGGGACTTGTCAGCCGCAAACGCGTCGGACTCTTCCGCGGTCGGCGGCAGTCCGATCAAATCGTAATAGGCGCGGCGGATCAGGGTACGTGCATCGGCAGGAGGCGAGGGACTCAAGCCCTTCTGTTCAAGCTTTGCAAGGATGAAGCGGTCAACGTCATTTTGTGCCCAGTCCTTCCGCTTTACCTCGGGCAGAGCTGGATCTTTGGGCCGCTGAAACGACCAGAACTGTCTCCTCTGATCGACCGGTTTTACCGCGATGGCATCGTCCGGCACGGCGGCCCCGGCGCGGATCCAAGTCTCGAAATCCGCCACGACTTCGGCCGGCAGAGGCTGGCCCGGAGGCATCTGAAGATCCTTGTCCCGATAACGCAAAGCGCGCACAAGCAGGCTCTTGTCCGGGTCGCCGGGAGCGATCACAGCGCCCGAATTACCACCCCGCTTCAGCCCGGCTTGCGAATCCAGAAGCAGACCACCCTGCACCTTGGCCGCCTTCGCGCTATGGCAGACATAACAGCGCGTGGCCAGCACGGGACGAATTTTTTCCTCGAACAGCTTCAGACGATCGGAACCAGAGTCTTGCGCGCGGAGTGGGACCGCGGCCAACAGAACTGCAACACCAACGACAGCACTCGACACCAGGCGGTTGCGATCGGGCATGATTGATAGCTATTCTACCGCCTGGCGATCCAGCCGGGGAGTTCCGGGCCTGGTCTCCTCTGGGCAGCCATGCCGAGTCATGGTGTTTTGGGGGAGTTGGGTATATACTAGACAGTTGTCAAGATAGTTTACCGCCATGTCCCGGTGAAACTGCGTTTGCGCGCAATTTTCTGGGAACCGAGTGTGCCGTTAGCTATCGCCGTTATCCCATGTATGCTCATCCCTCGCAATTCCTTGGTCAGAAAGAATAGGAACAGAGTCCCTTTCACACTCATAGCGTCGATTGCGATGTTGATTATGGTCTCCATCGCATCGATCATCAGCGCTCAGGATAATCGTGCGGCGGCAACGCCTGGTAAAGTCGATTATGCCAAGGATATCGAACCGATTTTTCAAAAATCATGCACCATGTGCCACGGCCCGAACACGCAAATGGCGGGTCTTCGGCTGGACGCGAAACAGTCGGCCTTGGCGAAGGTAATCGTTCCCGGCAAATCGATCGATAGTCACCTCTATCAGCGCGTCGCCGGCCTCGGGGATGGGGCTCGCATGCCCATAGGCGGACGCCTGGCGGACGACCAGATTGCCGCCATCAAAGCGTGGATTGACCAGGGCGCGGAATGGCCTGAGGGCTTGGGGCCGGAAGTGGCCGCGACCAAGACCCACTGGGCTTTTGTCCCGCCGACACGGCCTCTTTTGCCGGCGGTCAAGAACACGGCATGGGTCAGAAATCCGATCGATGCCTTTATATTGGCGCGCCTCGAAAAGGAGAACCTCTCGCCTTCGCCCGAAGCCGATCGGGTCACGCTGCTGCGCCGTGTGAGCCTCGACCTGACCGGGCTGCCGCCGTCGCCTGCTGAAGTGGATGCCTTCGTCAACGATAAAAGAAAGGACGCCTACGAGAGGCAGGTAGATCGCTTGCTGAATTCCCCATCTTATGGCGAATGCTGGGGCCGCCACTGGCTGGACGCCGCCGAATACGCGGATTCGAACGGCTTCGAGAAAGACCGGCCCCGCCAGGTATGGTTCTACCGCGACTGGGTCATCAACTCCCTCAATGGCAACCTGCCCTATAACCGCTTCATCATCGACCAGATCGCGGGCGACATGCTGCCGAATGCCACGCAGGACGAAATCGTAGCCACCGGTTTTCTGCGCAACTCGATGATCAACGAGGAAGGCGGCGTCGATCCCGAGCAGTTCCGCATGGAGGCGATGTTCGATCGCATGCACGTGCTGGGCACTGCGATTCTGGGCCTCACTGTCCAATGCGCGCAATGCCACAATCATAAGTTCGACCCTCTGAAGCAGGAAGAATACTATCGCATGATGGCGTTCTTGAACCAGACGCACGAGGCCGAGGATATTGTCTTTACTCCGCAGGAACAAATGAAGCGGACTGAGATTCTGCGGCGCACGCGTGAGATTGAGGGCACCCTGCGGCGTCACAAGGGGAATTGGCCGGATCTCATGGCCCAGTGGGAGGAACAGGTAAAAGCCGATCAGCCGGAGTGGACGGTGATTCGCCCGACGGTGGATGATATTTCGACCGGCGGCGAGCGCTACATCCCGCAGACAGACGGCTCGTTTCTCGCGCTCGGCTACGCTCCCACACGTCATCGCGTAAAAATGACGGTAAAGACGGAAGCGCGGGATATCAAGGCCTTTCGACTGGAGTTGCTGACCGATCCCAATCTCCCGCGCGGAGGTCCGGGCCGATCGAGCAAAGGTACTTGCGCGCTGACTGAGTTCGACGTGGAAGCCGCGCCGGTGAACGATCCCAAGAAGATCACCAAGGTGAAATTCTCCAGGGCCACGGCCGACATCAACCTACCGGTAACGACATTCGAAACGCTACCTTCAGACGACGACAAGAACAAGAAGGACAATAAGGGTCCGAAGCACCTGTCCAGCGGCCCCATCGATTTCGCGATTGACGGCAACGATGACACCGCGTGGTCGATCGATGCCGGACCGGGTCTGCGCAATCAGCCGCGCAAGGCCGTATTCGTCGCCGCTTCCCCGATCGACAATCCGGAAGGCACCCTTCTTACCTTCTATATCTCGCAAAAGCATGCGGGCGAGAACAGCGATAAAGAAGATAACAAGAATATCGGCCGTCTGCGGCTGTCCATAACCAGCGCCGGAAACGCCGTAGCCGATCCTCTGCCCGCCGGTGTCAGGGAGATCCTTGCGATCCCGCGCGACCAGCGCACGCCACAGCAGGCCGAGATGGTGTTCGGTTACTGGCGCACAACCGTCCCGGAATGGAAGAAAGCCAACGAGGAGATCGCCGGTCTATGGGAAAGCTATCCGGAAGGCTCGTCGCAACTGGTGTTCCAAGCGAGATCCGTGCCTCGCGAAACGCCTGTTCTGACTCGCGGCGATTTTCTGAAGCCCGCCAAAGCGGTTGAGCCGGGAGTGCCGGCGTACCTGAATCCGCTGCCCGCCGGTGCTCCGGTAAATCGCCTGACCTTCGCCAGGTGGATGGTGGACCGTAGCTCGCCCACCACGGCCCGGTCTCTGATGAACCGCTTCTGGCAAACCTATTTCGGAATTGGAATCGTGAGCACCAGCGAAGACCTGGGCACACAGGCCGAGGCGCCGTCGCATCCGGAGCTGCTCGACTGGCTTGCAGTCGAATTTATGGAGCGTGGGTGGGACATGAAGGCAATGCACCGCCTGATCGTAACTTCGGCGACCTATCGGCAATCTTCCAATGTGACGCCGGAAGCGTACGAGAAGGATCCCTATAACCGTCTGCTCGCGCGCGGACCACGCTTTCGCGTGGATGGCGAAACAGTGCATGACATCGCGCTCGAGGCAAGTGGCCTGCTGAGTGCCAAGATTGGCGGCCCCAGCGTATTCCCGCCCGCTCCGGCATTCTTGTTTATGCCGCCGGTCAGTTATGCCCCCAAGAGCTGGGTGGAATCGACGGGATCGGATCGCTACCGCCGGGCGATCTACACATTCCGCTATCGCTCGGTGCCCTATCCGATGCTCGAGACTTTTGATGCGCCCAATGGCGACAGCTCATGCGTACGCCGCGCGCGCTCAGACACTCCGCTGCAGGCGCTCACCACTCTCAATGAGCCGCTGTTCCTCGAGATGGCCCGCGCCTTGGCGCTCAAGACGTTGCGCGAGGGCGGACACACCGCGGACGAGCGGCTTACTTACGCGTTTCGGCGCTGCGTCTCTCGCAAGCCGAACGAACAGGAACTGACCGAGCTGAAGAGTTTGCTGGATCGAGAAAATCAACGCTATGCAGACGGCCAGCGCAACCCGTGGGATCTGGTGGCTGACGATCCCGGACATCCGCCGCTGCTTCCGAAGGACACTTCACCAGCGCAGGCGGCGGCATGGACGGTGGTGTCGCGCGCGATTCTCAACCTGGACGAAACGATCACAAAGGAGTAAAGTACGATGAACTGCCAGGATTACCTGCATCGCGGCGAAGACCCCAAACGACGCACCCGCCGCTGGTTTTTTGAGCAATGCGGGGTGGGCTTAGGAGGCATGGCTCTCGCCCAGCTTCTGTCGGAATCCGGGCTCGCGGCGACCACGCCTTCCGCCGGTGTGATGGCTCCCAAGCAGCCGCCCCTTCCGGCCAAAGCGAAGAACGTCATCTTCCTGTTCATGGCCGGCGCGCCGAGCCATCTGGAACTCTTCGACTACAAGCCCCAACTGGCGAAGTTCGACGGCAAACTTCCGCCACCCGAACTGCTCAAGGGTTACCGGGCAGCCTTCATCAACCCCAACTCTACGCTGCTTGGGCCGAAGTTCAAGTTCGAAAAGTACGGACAGAGCGGCGCGGAGCTTTCCGAACTCTTGCCCCATCTCAGCAAGGTGGTGGACGACATTGCCATCGTCAAGTCGATGGTGACCGACGCCTTCAATCATGCGCCGGGCCAGTTGCTGATGAACACCGGCACGCAGCAGTTCGGGCGTCCCAGCATGGGCGCGTGGGTGACCTATGGCTTAGGAAATGAATCGAAGGATTTGCCGGCATTCATCGTCTTCAGCTCGGGAAAAAAGGGACCGAGCGGAGGAAATTCATGCTGGGGCAGCGGATTTCTACCTACCGTGTATCAAGGTGTCCAGTTCCGAGGCAGCGGGGATCCGGTGCTCTACCTTTCGAATCCGCGCGGCATCGATAGCGGCGTGCAGCGCGATTCGCTCGACGCCATACGCAGCCTCGACCAAATGAGGCAGAGCGTCACCGGCGATCCTGAAATATCCACGCGGATCAACTCCTTCGAGATGGCCTATCGTATGCAAGCAAGCGCGCCGGAGTTGATGGATGTCGCCAAGGAACCCAAACATATCCTGGAGATGTACGGAGCAGAACCGGGCAAACCGTCGTTTGCAAACGACTGTCTGCTGGCGCGCCGCATGGTGGAACGCGGGGTACGCTTTGTGCAGTTGTACCACGAAGCCTGGGATCAACACACCGACCTGGTCCGTGACATTAAACAGAATTGCGTGGATACCGATCGGGCCTGCGCCGCGCTGATTCAGGATCTGAAACAGCGTGGGATGCTGGATAGCACTCTGGTAATCTGGGGCGGTGAATTTGGCCGCACGCCGATGGTGCAGGGTGGCAACGATGGCCGCGATCATCACCCCAATGCGTTCACCATGTGGATGGCGGGAGGTGGTATCAAGCCTGGCATTACGATTGGCGAAAGCGACGATCTGGGTTTCAATGTAGTGAAGGACAAGGTTCATGTGCACGACCTGCACGCAACCATTCTGCATTTGCTCGGCTTCAATCACACTCAGTTCACGTACCGTTTCCAGGGACGAAACTTCCGCTTGACGGACGTAGCTGGAGAAGTAGCCGAGAAGCTGCTGGCGTAATCGCCACAAAATTTTCCTGAATTTGGTTCTGAATTGTCTTTGACTTTGGCGGAACCGATTATATAATATCTCGGGAAGCGGCTGCAGGTAGAGGTCCTGTCGCCGCTGGCTCCGACGGCAAGTAGGTTCAGGAGGTTTTGTGCAGCGCATGCCAAATGCCCTAGTCAGGCGTTTCAGTCTTCTTGTCTTTCTTTTGCTGGTAGCGGGCGCGCCCCGGATGGTGTTGGCCCAAAGCTCCAACGCCACGATCAGCGGGATCGTCACCGACCAGACCGGAGCGGCCATCCCCGGCGCCGAGGTCTCGTTGACAACTACAGTGTCCGGGACTTTGACCAAGGTCACTACGAAAGAGGACGGTCTCTTCGCCTTCCCTAACCTGCAGCAGGGGTCATATGAGGTCAAAGCGACGGCCCCAACTTTTCGGGATTACCTACAGAGAGGCATTGAAGTACACCTCAACGAATCTGTGCGCGTGCCGATTACGCTCCAGATTGGCACTGCCGAGCAGACCATCGAAGTCGTCGAGAACGCTTCGGCGATCAACTACGAAACCCCCGAGGTAAAAGGCACGATCACACGCCAGGAGATCGATAGCCTGCCGCTGCAGGTAGCCGGCAGTCAGAGATCAGCCGCCGTCTTCGTCACTTTGCTCCCGGGCGTCAATCCTGGCGGAACCGGCGACGCGTTCACGGCCCGCTTCAACGGCGGACAACTTTGGTCCGACGAAGCCGTCATGGATGGCGTCAGCATGGTCGAGGGCTTGTTGAGCCAAAGCGGCATGGTGGCGATTCACAACGACTTCCCCATTTCTCCTGAAGCTGTTGGCGAAATCAGTGTGCTGACGGCGAACTTCGATACGCAGTTCGGCGCTTCGAGCGCAGCCGTCATCATCGCCAGCACCAAGGAGGGCACTAACGGATTCCACGGCGGGGCCTACGAATATCTTCGCAATGAAGACCTGAATGCGCGGCAATGGGGCGGTGCCACCAGGCCGAAAGACCGTGAGAATGACCTCGGCGCTTACGGCGGTGGTCCGCTGAAGCTGCCCGGTTTCTGGTCGTCCCGCAAGAAATCTTTCTTCTTCGTCAACTTCGAGGCCTACCGCTCCATCGGCTCGACGAACGCGCAGTTCCTCACCGTTCCTACGGCAGCGATGCGTGCGGGCGATTTCAGCGCCTGGCCTTATCCGATCTACGATCCGGCGACCAGCCAGGTCGTGAATGGCCAAATCGTCCGCCAACAGTTCATGGGCTGCAATGGCAATCAACCCAACGTAATTTGCGCTACCGATCCGCGGCTCACCAATTCGCTCGCGCAGGCCTGGCTCAAATACGTTCCATTGCCCAATCGCCCTGGACTGCAGGCCAACTGGGAATCACCCAACGGACTGGCTAGTTCCTTGAACGCCGACACCGATCAGTGGGATGTTCGCGGCGACCAGTACATAGGCGAGAAGGACCACGTCGAGATCACCTATCACTACCGCGGTTCCCTGCCCTTCACTCAGCATGCCTTCCCCGCGGTGATCGACACCAACAATACCCGGATCCCGAACTATAGCCACTTGCCGCGTCTCAACTACGACCACATTTTCCAGCCGACGCTGCTGAACCACTTCGCGCTGGGTTATCTCGATTTGCCGACCAAGGTATACAACTCCAGCGATTGCTGCGTAAGCCAAGTGCCGGAGATTCCGGGTGTGTTCAATCACGCGCACGAGCCTGTGCTGAATTTCGGAAATGGCTACAGCTCCTACGGCGGCAACGCCGATTTCTACACCCGCCGTCCCAGTTGGGTGGGCAACGATATCCTGACCTGGGTCAAAGGCCGCCACAGTTTCCATTTCGGCGCCGAATATCGCAATATTCAGTATCCGACTCTGCAGGAGCCCAATGGCTCCGGGACATTCAATTTCTTGCCGGGGGAAACGGGCATCCTGGGCCAAACCAGCGGCAACGCCATGGCTAGTTTCCTGCTTGGGGATGTCGATAACGCGAGCTCCACCTTCTACACTCTGCCTTCGTTCAAGCCCAAATCCTGGTCGATAGGAGCGTTCGCGGGCGATACCTGGAAGGCATCATCCAAGCTGACGGTTACGCTGGGCCTGCGGTGGGATCGCTATGCGCCGTCCGTTGAAAAGAATAACAAGACTTCCTTTTTCGATCCGTACGGGCCAAATCCAGGAGCGGATGGGTTGCCGGGACGCCTGGCCTTCGCGGGCACCGGTTATGGGGCTGCCAGCTTCGGCCGCGACGCTCCGGAATATACCTGGAACAAAGCTTTCGGGCCGCGCGCCGGTATCGCCTACAGTTTCGATAAGAAGAATGTCGCTCGCCTGGGCTACGGCATCTTTTACGAGCAGAACTTCTATCCGGGTTGGAATGCCGGTATCGGCACTGACGGATTCAATACCACTGCTTCCTTCAGCTCATCCAATGGTGGACTGACGCCGGCCTTCCTCCTGCAGAACGGCTTTCCGCAGGACTTTGCCAAGCCGCCCTTTATCAGTTCGAGTCTCTTGAATGGCCAGGACGCTCCGAACTACCGGCCGTTCGACGCCAACCGTTTGCCTTATGCCCAGCAGTGGAACGTCTCTTACGAACACCAGTTCAGCGAGAATCTCTACGGCGCTCTGGCTTACGTGGGCAACAAGGGAACCCGTCTGCTTTCGCAGATCAATCCGCTGAACGCCCTGAATCCTTCGCTGCTCTCTATGGGTAGCAAGCTTTACGATGTGTTCACACCTGGCATGGCCTCTCTGGATGGCGTGCGCGCTCCCTATGCAGGCTGGGCCGCCCAGATGACCGGCTGCGCGCCTTCCGTGGCGCAGGCTCTGTTGCCCTATCCGCAGTACTGCGGCAACATTTACGGCCAGAATGAGAATGACGGCAACTCGACTTACAATTCGCTGCAAGCCAAGCTCGAAAAGCGCTTCTCCCATGGCCTCTGGTCCATGCTCGCGTACACCTATTCGAAGACCATAACGGATGCCGATAGCGCCCAGAGCTCCTCTACCGCGGGCAACTACGAGATCTCGCCTTTCCAAATGAAACGCGACAAGAGTCTGTCCAATATTGATGTGCCGAACGTGCTGGCCTGGTCACTCACCTATGCCCTTCCGGTCGGCCCCGGTAAACGCTTTGTGAATACGGGCGGCCTGGCGGGCAAAATCATCGGCGGTTGGCAGATCACCAGCATTGTCCGCTATGATTCCGGCCAGCCTCTGATCTTCACTTCGAGTTACTGCAATGTGCCCAGCCAGTTTGCGGCAGGGTGTCTTCCGGGCATTCTCCCGGGAGCCAATATCTATGCACAGAGCATGAGCAATTACAACCCCAATAAGCCTTTATTCAATGTGTCGGCCTTCGAGCCCGTGTCCGACTTCAATTTCGGCTTGGGCGACGGCGCACGGGTCAGCAACATCCGAGGTTTTGGCTACCACAATGAGGACCTCGGTCTGGAAAAGGATACGCCGTTAGGCGAACGGTTCAGACTCCTGATCCGCGTGGAGGCTTTCAATGTGTGGAACTTTCACATCTTCACTGCAACCAACGCAGGCGGCTTCGTCAATACGGACATCGCCAGCCCGTCCTTCGGCTTGTGGAACGGCAATGTCACTCCGCCGCGCAACGTTCAGCTCGGCGGAAAGCTGACGTTCTGACCGCGCATCGAGCATTACTCTATTGCCGGCACGGGCTGGACCTTGCCTTCCGTGCCGGCAGCTAGTCTCTTTGCCGATCCTGATGCGGGCCCGGAATATTCAATTTCTCGGAATCCTCTGCCTGGCACTACCCTCTGCCGCGCCGGCCTGGGGCCCTGATGCCGGCGATGAACAACGGCTGGCTCAGATCCAGCAGTGGATTCAGTCGGGCGACTTGGGTACGGCGAGAACGAGCCTGGCACAGTGTCTCTCGCAATCGCCCCAGGACCCGCGGCTCTACAATCTGCTCGGCATTATCGAAGCGCAGGAAAAAAATTTTACCGCAGCCGAGTCGAACTTCGAGCGAGCCATCCAGTTAGCACCGCGCTTTACGGGAGCTTACCTCAACCTCGGGCGCCTTTACCAGGAGCATTCCGATCAACCTCGCGCCCGCGAAAAAGGACTTGCCATTTATCGTAAGTTGCTCGGCTTCGAGCCCAACCACGTGGAAGCCAACTACCAGGCAGCCTGGCTGCTGAACCGGCTGGGCGTGTATGCCGACTCGCTGGCGCACCTGGCGCGGCTGCCTGCGGAGTACCAACAACGGTCGCAAGCGCTGGCTCTTGCATGCGCCGATAATGCAGCGCTCGGAAAAGGCGCCCTCGCCCAAGCCGCCGGAACCAGGTTGCTCGCTTCCGGCGATCTGGCGGAGGCCGATATCCTTCCGATCGTTCCGGTGCTGGTCAATTCCCATTCCGGCGTTCTGGCCGCACAGCTCCTGGAAGGGCTCACCAGGCGAGGCCTTGCCTCCGTAGAAGCTCAGCGGCAATTGGCCGGCATTTACGAGACGAACGGACGGTTCCAGGATGCCCGGACTACGCTTGAAAAAAGCCTGGCAGGAGAGCCGCCTTCCTCCGCGGCGCTCTCTCAACTCGCGCGGCTCGCCTACCGCGCGGGAGACCGCGAGGCGGCACTCGGATATCTGGCACACGCGCGCGAGCTCGATCCCGGCAACGCAGCGGTCCACTTTTTTTTTGGCATGGTCTGCGTGGAGTTAAAGCTTCCACCCGAAGCGGAGAGATCATTGAAGGAGGCCGTCCGGCTTGACCCCGGCAACGCCTACTACAACTATGCGTTGGGCTCCGTGCTGGTGAATAGCAAAAAATCGGAAGAGGCCATTCCGCTCTTTCGAAAATTCATTGAGCTCAGGCCCAACGACGCGCACGGGCGGTTCGCCCTGGGCGTCGCGTATTTCGAAGCTTACCAGATGGCCGATGCGCGCAAGGAGTTTCTGGCAACTTCCGAACAGCCCGAAACGCGAATGGGCGCGCACCTCTATCTCGGCCGGCTGGCGCTGCGGGAAGACAACCTGGATGATGCGCTCGCCCATCTTCGCCAAGCCGTGCAGGCCAACCCATCGGCGCCGGAAGCGTATGCCGAATTAGGTCTGGTCCAGATCCGGCGCAAAGAATATGCGGCTGCGTCCCAGACACTGGCGCGAGCTCTGCAATTGGCTCCGGACGATTATCGCAGCAACTTGCACCTGCTGATTCTGTACCAGCGAACCAAAGACCCGCGAGCCCAGGCCCAGGCCGGCCGCGTCGAACAGCTTCGCAGCGCCGGTGAGGAGAGGGAACGCATGCTGTTACGGTCTTTGCGGATCCAGCCCTATTGAAGCGTTGTCCGCGGTTAGGTCAAGAAGTCCTATCATGTACAGATGTACCCGCGGCGTCATCTGATCCTGGGTGGCTGGGTTTCCCTGCTGGTTTCCTGCCGGCGCTCGCACGAAAAGCTCATCGGTGTAGTTCCCAAGGCCACCTCGCATCTGTTTTTTGTCTCGGTGCACGCCGGAGTCCAACAAGCGGCGCATGATTTGCACGTGGGCGTCCTGTGGAATGGGCCCTACGACGAAACCGATTACAATCGACAGATTCAGATCGTGGATGCGATGGTTGCCCGTCAAGTGGACGGGCTGGCAATCTCCGCGACCGACGAACGCGCCCTGGTTGCCCCACTCGAGCGCGCCGTCAGCGCGGGCATCCCAGTCACCATTTTCGACTCCGGAGTCAAAATTGAAGATTATGTCAGCTTCATCGCCACGGACAACTACCAGGCGGGCGCCACGGCGGCACGGATGCTGGCCGCGCTCATCGGCGGCAAGGGCGAAGTGGCCATGCTGATGCAAAAGCCGGGCGGCACCTCCACCGTATTGCGCGAGCAGGGTTTTGCGGATGCCATCGCCAAAGAGTTTCCGGGTATCCGGATCGCCGCTCGCCAGTTCGGCATGGCGGACCCCGCCCGATCCAGGGCTGCGGCGGAGAATATTCTCACCGGGCATCCGGATTTGGCGGGGATGTTTGCCTCGAGCGAAGCAAGCTCCATCGGAGCGATACACGCAATCAGAAGCCGGAATCTGTCCGGAAAGATCAAGCTGATCACCTTCGATTCGAGCGAGGACCACTTGGAGGCGCTGAAGGCCGGCACTATCGACGTGATGCTGGTGCAAGACCCTTTCCGTCTCGGCTACGAGGCCGTAAAGTCTCTTGCCCTGAAGCTCAGCGGCCGAGTTCCGGCGAGGCACCTCGACCTTCCCGCCCGCACGATCGTGAGGGCCGACCTCGACAAGCCCGACGTCAGGGCACTGCTCTTTCCAGCGTGGCAAGAACAACAATGACCTGCTCGATACCTCTTCTTTTGCTATTCTCCGCGAGCGTCGCGGCTTCAGAGCGTTTTGACGTGGTGGTGTATGGCGGCACTGCCGGTGGAGTAATCGCGGCCGTCAGCGCCGCCCGCGCCGGCATGAGAGTGGCGCTGCTCGAACCGGGCAGGCATCTGGGTGGGATGGTGTCCGGCGGGCTCAGTGCGACCGATGTCGGCAAGAAGGAAGTGATCGGCGGCTATGCCCTGGAGTTCTACCTGCGTGCCGGCAGGCGTTACGAAATGGCGCAGTATGGACAAGATACCGCGTGGATGTTGGAGCCCCACGTCGCCGAGGAGATACTCGGGCAAATGCTCCACGAGGCGGGAGTTACGGTGATGACGGAGCAACGCCTGCGGGAAAAAGATGGCGTCACGAAGTCGGGCGCGGCCATCCACCAGATCACCATGGACAGTGGGAACAGCTTCGGCGCCAGTGTCTTCGTGGACAGCTCTTACGAGGGCGACCTGATGGCCCAGGCGGGCGTCTCGTATACGTGGGGGCGGGAGGCGGCGAGCCAATACGGGGAGTCCCTGGCGGGTGTGCGCGCAAAGACGGAAGGGCACCAGTTCAAGGTCAATCTATCGCCTTATGATGCCAAGGGCAGCCTGCTTCCGGAGATCGATCGCGAGCCCCGGGGTGAAGCGGGTGCGGCGGATAAAAAAGTCCAGGCCTACAATTACCGGCTGTGCTTCAGTAGCGATCCGGCGAATCAGACGCCATTCGCGCGGCCGGCAGGGTATCGTCCGGAGCGGTACAAATTGCTGGCTCTGCTTCTGCAGGCACGATTGCAGGCTGAGGGCGCGGCGCCCCAGGTGACCACGCTGCTGAGTATCATTCGCGTTCCGAATCGTAAAGCCGACGTGAACAACAATGGGCCTTTTTCGACTGATTATCTGGGCGCAAGCTGGACCTATCCGAATACGAGCTACGAGACACGCGAGCGCATCCGCCAGGCGCACAGGGATTACACCGCCGGCCTGCTTTATTTCCTGGCGAACGATGCGCAGGTTCCGGCGGAGACCCGCAAGGAAATGAATCAGTGGGGCCTCTGCAAGGACGAATTCACAGGCAACGGCAACTGGCCTTTTCAGTTATATATTCGGGAAGCACGCCGCATGATAGGGAACTTCGTGATGACGCAGGAAGATCTGCAAACGGGGGTTGCCAAACCGGATGCCATCGGCATGGGCTCGTACAACAGCGATTCGCACAACGTGGACAGGATCATTGACACGGATGGTTTTGTGCGCAACGAAGGCAACATGGAGGTGCCTGTAAAGCCTTACCAGATACCCTACCGGATCATCCTGCCGAAGCGCGGCGAGGCGGCCAACCTGTTGGTGCCTGTGGCTTTCTCGGCCAGTCACGTAGCCTATTCGTCGGTGCGCATGGAGCCGCAGTACATGATCCTGGGGCAGGCGGCGGGTGAGGCTGCGGCGATGGCAGTGCGCGGGAAGTGCGCCGTGCAGGAGATCGACACGGGCGCACTTCGGGCAGCGCTGAAGAAGCAGGGCGCGGTGATGGAGTACGTGCCGCCGGCGGCGATGAGCGCGAGTCAGTACCTTCGATGAAAGTGGACCGGCGCTCGGACACAGCTACAGCACCCGCAGGAACGTGACCAGATCCGATTTCTCCGGCTGTGTCATTTGAAGCTCCAGAACCAGGTTGAAGAACTCGACCGTGTCTTCGAGCGTCAACAATCGTCCGTCATGCAGGTAGGGTGGGGAATCCTTCACTCCGCGAAGCGGAAAGGTTTTGATCGGTCCGTCGGCCGACGCCATCATTCCGTTGATCATGTGAGACGTGTAAAAGCGCTCGACCTGCAGGTTGTGCATGAGGTTGTCGGTGTAGTAGGGCGCCGGGTGGCACTCCGCGCAGCGCGCCTTGCCGAAGAAAATCTGCTGGCCGCGCATTTCGGAGGCGCTTGCCTTCTTGGGATCGAGCTTGCCGTCCCAGCCAAGCTTCGGCGCGGGCGGAAAATCGAGGATCTCTTGAAACTCGGCCATGGCGTGTACCTGGCTGCCGCGGTCCAGAACGTTCACTCCCTTCTTCATGGCGATGACCGGGTCGCCATCGAAATACGCGGCGCGCTGCTCGAATTCGGTGAAATCTTCCACGGTCTTGAGCGCGCGCTGCGATCCGAACAGGCGCTGAATATTGACGCCACGCAGCGAGGGTGTGGTGATGCGATGCCGAAACTCCTGCGGGCGTATATCGCCGACCAGGTGGGTGGCTCGATTAGTGTGGCCGTTGGAGTGACAGTCGAGGCAGGCTACCCCCCGGCTGGCCCGCTCCGTCCTGCGGTCTTCGGTCTGGTTGAACTGCTGCTGCGCAAAGGGGGTCACCAGCAGACGCAGACCTTCCAATTGCTTGGGATTGAGAAGCCCGTTAAACAACTCGTAGTAGTTCTCGATGGTCACCAGCTTGCCGTGCGACACATCGCCCAGATCCGGGCGGGTGGTCAGATAGATCGGCGCAGGGAATTCCGGGAGAAAGTGATCCGGGATGTCGAAGTCCAAATCGAACCGGGTCAAATCCCGCTCTTCGTCTTTCTTGATCCGGTCGATTTCGAATTTCGGAAAGAGCATTCCGCCCTCGGCGTGGTTGGGATGCGGTAGCGGCTGAAAGCCGGCCGGAAACAGATTGCGCTCTTTGATCTGCTCAGGAGCCAGTTTGGCAAGCTGATCCCAGGTGGCGCCGCTGGGCAGTTTGACCCGCACGCCCTCCTGCAGCGGCTTGCCCTTGGACATGGCGGACCCTTGCGCCGGGCGATTGCTCAGATCGTAACGTTGATCGAGCAGCGTGAGCTGGCGTTGCATTACTTCCGGCTTGGCGGCCGTCATGCGGGCCCTAATGGCCGCGAAGGTCTCGTGGATGTCGACAGGCGCGTAGCTGGACGGGCGCTGCGCATCCTGTGCCGGCAAGACCCCGAGGACGGCAATCAGGCCGCCCGTCAGCCGGGCCCACTTGAAACGTCGTATGTTCAATTTAGTAGTCCTCTCTTTTTTGGCAATTGCGGTCGAACTCATCAACGTCAACACCGGATGTGTGAAAATATTCCTTGGAATTTTTCGAAAACGGCAGTGTTGTCCTTCTGAAGGGATTCTTTTGACATCGTTTGGGGAGTGCGCTCTGGCCTGTCACGCTTCGCTTTACCGGTACGCCCGCTCGCTATGCGGCGAACAGGCGCAGGCGGAGGAACTTCTACAGGAGACCTACAAAAGAGCTTTGGCGGCGAAACGCAAGCCGAGTCCGGCCACCGCGGATCAGATCAGGCCGTGGATGTTTACCATCATGCGTCATGCCTGGTCCAACGAGCGCAGGCGCCAGGCGCGCAACCCGGAGATGTGGCTCGACGACGTCGAGAGCCTCATACCGCCCGAATCTCCCGAGGCTCTATTGAGCCAAAAGCTGCTGGTTTTCGAAATACGCGAAGCCGTAGACTCCATGCCCGTTCTCTGGCGTGAGGTAATCGTGATGCGCGACGTCGAGGAACTGTCCTACGGCCAGATCGCGTCGATCCTGGGATGCCCCATCGGCACGGTGATGAGCCGGTTGGCGAGGGCGCGGTCGGCCCTGAGGGAACTTCTGAGCAGTCGCGTTCCGGTCTCCAGGCCGCGCCCAAAGGAGGCGCGCAGGTGATCGGGTGCGGCGACGCCAGAAACAGGATCGCCCTTTACGTCGACCGCGAGCTTAGCGGGCCGGACGCGCTCGAACTGGAAGCGCATCTCACGCAGTGCGTTGCGTGCTATCTGGCTTACGAAGATTCGCGGGCGGTGGTCGACGGGGTACGCGCGGCGAGCCCTCTTTATGAGGTTCCGGAGCACTCTTACGCCGCCATCGAGCAACTGGTGGCGGCACAGGAGAAAGGCTCGCGGCTGCATCGCCGGCTGGCGCTGGCGGCCGCTGCCGCCCTCGTTGTGGGTATGATCATAGGATCATGGTTCTCGCCATGGCTGTCGAGAAAGCGCGCGTTGCCGGCGCAATATGCGTCCTTCGCCGCCGAGGCACATTTGCTCTACACGCGCGGCGCGTCCCCGCTCGATATTGTGTCACGAGAGCCGCAGGCGGTGGCAGACTGGCTGGGAAGACGCTTGCCTTTTCATATGACGCTGCCGGACTACCCTGCTCCGAACCACCAGGCAGGGAGCCCGGAGCAGAAGAAATACTCGCTGGTAGGCGCGCGGCTGCTGCAGTATCTTGACGACGATGTCGCCTATCTGGCCTATGAAATGGACCATAAGCCGATATCGCTGGTGGTCGCCTCATCCACGCAAGTGCTTCCTTCCGGGGGAGACACCTATCAATCGGGCGGCTTGACGTTCTATTCGACCGCGCAGAAGGGACTGCGCATGATCACCTGGATGGACAAAGGTTTGACCTACGCGCTGGTTTCCACGCTCGACGTGCGCGGCGCGGAATCCTGCGCGATCTGTCACGGATCGGCGAACGACCGCTCCAAGCTCGACAACTTGCGGCCTTCACCAGGTTCCGGACGAGAGTAACTGGATCGGGCGGCGACCAGCAGCACTTGGCCGCACGCACCGGACTGTGGTAAACCATCACGATGGGTGAGTAATTCCCGCTGGTGGAGGTGGCATTATGTTTCGATGCGGCCGGTTTCGGATCGGGCAGTTTTTGGGGATTCTGTTTCTGCCCCTGATGGTCCACGCCGAGCAACTCCCCATACGGATTTATCGTACTGCCGACGGCCTGGCGCGGGACAGCGTCAATGCGATTGCCGCGGACAAAAACGGCTACTTATGGTTCGGCACCGATGAGGGCCTCTCGCGATTCGACGGCTATGAGTTCACCAATTATGGCGTGAACGAGGGCCTTCCCCGTGCCTTTGTGACCGCGCTTCTGGTCACTCGCGACGGCGGCCTCTGGGTGGGCACATCCAAAGGTCTGGCCCAGTTCAGTCCGCAGGCGCTTCCCCTGAGCGCGCGCCGGTTCACTGTCTATCAGCCGGGTTCCCTCAAGGCCGCCCAATCCATTTCCGCGTTGGCAGAGGACGCCGACGGCTCCATCTGGTGCGGCACCCGGGCAGGTCTGTTCCACTTGCGGCCAGGCTCGCCATCGTGGCGCTTCGAACCGGTCGATCTGGAACCCCGGCCAGGCTGGGTACACGCGCTGCTGATAGATCGCCAATGCACGTTGTGGATTGGAGCTCAATACGGGCTTTACCACAGAAGACTTGACGCTCAGATTGAACGCTACACAACGCGCAATGGCCTGTCGCACGATTCGGTGAGCGCGCTACTCGAAGATCGGCGAGGCCGGATCTGGGTGTGTACGTATCGGGATGTCAGTCTGCTGGCCTCCCAACCCGACGCACGAGGGCCTTCCGTTGCCGCTATCTACCCGCTCAGCCCGGTAGCAGTCTATGCAGCGCTCGAGACGTCCGATGGGCGGCTCTGGTTTGGTGCGGCGGGGGGCTTGTGGGAGTTCACACCCGGCGGAGCGCCTGGGGAAATTCAGGGCTCGCTGAGGTACGGAACTGGCAACGGGCTCAGCGACCAGGTAATCACCGCGCTGGCGGAGGACCGCGACGGTAACCTATGGCTGGGCAGCGAAACCGGCGGCACCATGAAGATAGCTCGCCATGGGATCCGCAGCTATACCGAAGCCGACGGGCTGGGGAACACCCGCTTTGGGTCGCTGTTCGAAAGCCGCGCCGGGGATCTCTTCGCCATCACCGGACCGCAAGAGGCCAAATTCCTGCAACGCTTCGATGGCCACACCTTCCGCGCGATGCCACTGCGTCCCCATGGCATTTCGCTTCTGGGTTGGGGCTCCAGGCAAATCGGGTTCGAGGACCACGCCGGAGACTGGTGGATCGCCACGGACAAGGGCCTTTTCCGTTTTTCGCACGTCGTTCGATTCGAGCAACTGAACTCTGCTCGCGCCAAGGCGATCTATACCAAGCGAGACGGACTCGCCAGCAACCGGATTTTCCGGATCTTCGAAGACTCCAGGGGCGACATCTGGATATCGACGCAAGGCGATAACGGCGGAGACGGGCTGAGCCGCTGGCAGCGATCCACCGGCACACTGCGCCAATTCGGACGGCAGGCCGGATTCGGCATTGAATCGCCTCCGACGATCCTCCGCGAGGACCGCAGGGGAGCACTATGGATCGGTATCCACGGCGGAGTGGCCCGATATCGGAACGATCGCTTCCTGTTTCTCGGTCCGGAAGACGGCATCCAAAGGGAAGAGATCTGCGACATCTTTACCGATCACGCGGATCGCATCTGGATCGCCACGCGCCGTGCCGGCCTGCTGCGCATTGACGACCCGGCGTCGGAGCATCCCCACGCAATCAGCTTTACGACTGCCCAAGGTCTTTCCAGCAACGACGTTCTCTGCATTACCGAGGATCTGTACGGAAGGCTTTACGCAGGTACCGGACGGGGGCTGGACCGCCTCAATCCCGATGGCCACATCGAGCACTTCACGACTGCCGACGGGTTCGCCCTCGGCGAGCCGGTAGTGGCGCTGCGCGACCGGCAAGGTGCTCTCTGGTTCGGCAATATGCAGGGCCTTTCCCGCTGGCTTCCCGAGCCGCCGCAGCAAAATTCCCCGCCTCCCATTCTGATCCGCGGCGTACGTGTCCGCGGCGTCGAGCGGCCCATTTCGGAATCCGGCGAAAGCGACGTCCGATCGTTCTCGCTGACCCATACCCAAAACCAACTGCAATTCGATTTCGTGTCCATCAGCTTTCGGCCCGCTGAGAAGCGGCGCTACCAGTACATGCTGGAAGGCGCCGACACCGATTGGCGCACCACCGAAGCGCGCTCGGTCAATTACGCCAGCCTGCCTCCCAACTCCTATCGCTTCCTGGTCCGCGCCGTGGACTCCTCCGGAGCGCTCAGCGCGGCGCCTGCCACCGCTACCTTGACCATCCTTCCGCCTTACTGGGGGCGATGGTGGTTCCGGATCTTGGCCTTGCTGGGATGCGGGGCGCTGCTGTATGGCGCGCATCGCTACAATCTGAATCGGCTGCTGGAACTGGAACGCGTCCGCACGCGCATCGCCACCGACCTGCATGACGACATTGGCGCCAGTCTTTCCCAGATCGCCATTCTGAGCGAAGTGCTGATCCAGCGATCAGGTGGCGATCAAGGCCTTAGCGGGCAGCTCTCCGGCGTGGCTCGTTCCGCGCGCGAGGTGCTGGTTTCGATGGGCGATATTGTGTGGGCCATCAATCCCCGCCACGATCACCTGCGCGACCTGCAGCAGCGCATGCGGCGCTTCGCCAGCGACTTATTCGCTGCCCGCAACGTCGACTTCGTCTTCCGTGCTAAGGCCGTGGATCAAGACTTAAAGCTGAGCGCGGACATGCGCCGTGAGATCTTTCTGGTGTTCAAGGAGGCGGTGAACAATGTTGTGCGCCACTCGGATTGCACGCACGCGGAAATCGACTTTTCGCGGGAACGCGACTGGTTGCTGCTGCGCGTTAGCGACAATGGCAAGGGTCTGCCCCCCTCCGAATTATGTGAGGGCCATGGCCTGCTGAATATGCGAGCAAGGGCCAAGGCGCTAGGAGGCGAGGTGAGCATCACCTCCCTTGCGGACCGTGGCACGACTATCGCCTTGCGGGTTCCGCTAAAGGCGAGGCACGCATTCTCTTGGCGGACCTATCCAAATGAATAGTGACAATTGTCCGGAGCGGGTCTAAGCTTTGGATACAGGCTATAATTGCGCGGACGCCTGGCACTCGATGGAGGAAGCACTCGAACAGATCGGCCGCGCTGTAGCGGGTCCATATGGATTGGCCGCCGCGGACCTAAACGGGACGGCAAGCTGGACTTGGTGATCACCAATTTCAATGCGGCGACGATCTCGGTCCTTTTAGGAAATGGCGATGGCACGTTTCAACCTCACGTGGAATACACTACAGGTTCAGGGCCGACATCGGTGGCAGTGGGCGATTTCAATCGCGACGGCAAGCTGGATCTGGTTACCACCAACAGGTACAGCGATACGATTTCAATTTTGCTGGGCAATGGCGACGGCACGCTGGCCTCAGGTGCATCCTATCCTAGCGGCCCTCTGCCGCGGTGAGTTTCGATAGCCGACCCTGTCTGGCGCGTTTTGGGCGGGGATGTGTCAAGGCCCATAGTTTTCGCGCTGGATTGGCCGTCCATGCGCTGCGCGACCTCGATGGCAGCCACGGCGATCGCCTCAGACCTTATCGTCGACAAAGCGATCGTCCCGCAAAAGTGGAACCGCGGAGCTCGCACCGTAAGCCGCGGCCAGCTCGATATCGCGCGTATAGCCTCGTTCGAGTAGCTCCCGGCCGGAAATGGAGCGCGCCAGCGCATCGTGCAGGTCGAAGCGGAAGCGCTCAAAAGCGGCGACGGCCAGTTCGGCCTCCGGCGACAAGCTTCCGGGCAGCCGCGCCAGCAGCGCTCCCGCGCCGATCAGATCTTCCAGCGCGGGCCGCAGCGAGCCATCGTTCCATTGCTCACCGGCGGGGATTACAGCAATACGTGAGCCGTAGCGCTCTACACGCGCCGCAACCGCCGCGCAATTTCGCAGGCAGGCGGTGAACGTCGGTGCCTTCCCCGCGCGCAGGCTGAGAGCGCTGCCATTCGGCGAGGACAGCACCAGCGTGGTCTGTTGGGAGATGGATTCCAGAGACGCAGGCGAAAGAGAATATTTCCCCTGCGCGGAGCGCGACGATGCGAGTATGGCCCCCTTCGAGGCGGCGAAAGCTTCTGCCGAGGCGTCCCGCCAGCGGTACGGCAGCACCGACGCGCCCCGGCTCACCGCCACGTCGACGGCGGTGGAAAACGAAATCACGTCCACCAGGACAATGGCATCGCTACCCGGAGCGAGCGCCAGAAGCCCCTGCAAACCCCACTCACAGCTCAAGTCTTCCATTGGAGTGATAGTCTTACCTGGTGTGCCAGTCGCCACAGAATTGTATTAAAATTCGTTCGATAGCTCACGGCAGCCCTGCATCGCCTGAATGCTGTAGTACATCATGGTACTGCAAGCTTGGTACCCCGTTTTTTGGTTTTCGTCAAATTTTGAGAAGGAGCTCTTCATGGCCAGTTCTGCTCAACCGACGTTCCGAATCGACGTAGCCATTAATGATTTGCTGATGCACTCGGCGCCCCATCCTCCCGCGCCGCCAGCCCCCCAGGGCGCTACCTTGCCCGAACCGGTATTTCCGCGCTATCCGGAGTTGCTGAACGACCCCGGACCCGACACGCCCCCGGAAAAGCGGCACTGGGGCCCCAAGTATATCTACCGTGCTATGCGCGGCTGGCTCGCCCCGTACATTCGCTCCCGTGTGCTGAGCGGCGATTTTCATCCCATCACCGCCTACCTGTTCGTCGAATACAAATGCAATATCGATTGCTGGTATTGCTGGTCATTCAATAACCAAGTGAAGGGCATGACAGAGGACGTCGCCCGGCGCTCAATTGACTGGCTGCACGATCACGGTTGCCGGGTACTGGCCTTAATGGGTGGCGAGCCGCTTCTGCGTCCGGACTTTGCCCATAAAGTCGTGTACTACGCCGCCAAGAAGGGCTTCTGGATCTACATCGCCACCAATGGCCGTTTGCTTCGACCCGAAGTCACTGACCGTCTGGCCGACGCCGGCGCGGCAGTCTTCAACTTCGCCCTGGATGCCTGGGACGAAAAGCCGGGACTTCCCAAAGCCGTCATCCCCGCCCGGAAAAATCTCGAATACCTGATCCGTAAACAGTATGGTTACGGCTATGTGGTGTTCTTCAATCTCAACATCTGCCGGAACAATCTCGAGGACGTTCGCCGGATCACCGAATATGCCCACCAGCATCGTCTCGCCACCGACTATCACGTGAACGAAACGCCCATGATCGAGCAAGACAGTCACTTCAAGCATTTGCAGGACAACCCCACCTACATACGGCCGGCAGACTGGCCGGCCGTCGACGAACTGATTGACTGGCTCATTGAAAAAAACCGCGCGGGCTACCCGATGGTGAACTCCGTACAACGCCTGCAGGAGATCAAAGCATTCGTCCGCATGGCGTCGGGCGTGGACCTGCGCCGCGTCGGATGGCATGGAGACGGAAAGAATGTGGATGGAGAAACCAGCGCACGGCTGGCCAACCTGCCGGGTATTCAGGAAGACGATGATGGAGACGTGCACTTCGCCGATTGGAACTGCCGGGCCGGCCAAAACAACGTGATCGTACGGACAGACGGCACCGTGGGTCCTTGCTTTCCGATGTACTCATCTACTTATGACTGGGGTAACATCGAGCAGCCTAAGTTCGAGCCAACCCAGTTACAGTCTATGAAACAAACCTGTCAGCGTCACTGCTTCTCGACGCTGAATCACAATCTGGGCTATTGTTACAACGACGCGCGAGTGATTAAGTGGATGTGGAAGCAGGCGCGCAACGGGTTTCAGAGCGGCGCTAGCAGTTTCGAGGACTGAGGCTTCCTCCAGTTAGCGCTTCACAAGATAGCTCCGCGAATTTCACGTGTGAATCGGCTATCGAATGAGCTGATAGCTGACGAACGCCAGCGAAGCAGTTCTGAAGATCGCCGGGCGTAAGCTGTTCCGGTTCGCTCCCGTCGCTCCGCGCGCGCCATATCTGCATGCTTCCGCCACGGTCTGAGTGGAAATAGATGAACTTGCCATCGGGAGAATGTTCCGTTTCGTCGTCCGGCGAGGCGATTCCAGCCGTCCGGCCGCCACGTAAACCACGCGCCGGTCCCCAGATGGCAGAGGCACTGTTTCGAGAGTGCTGTATAGGACTGGCTGCGCGGTCTCTGGCGGGGCCGCCACATCGACGTTGGAGAACACCGCCTTTTCGACCACATCTTTATCGTGCGAGCAGACCCCGATGCCCGCATAGAACGGATCGTGGAGCGGCACCTTCATCGATCCACCCGCCATGTGCAGTTCCTCGCCAGTGCCGGCCAGCCACATATAAAAATAGTCGCCGCGCTTGGCGATGCGCACCTTGACGGGCGCCTGGATCGCGGATTGCACCTCATGCGTGGTCCCGCCCTTTTCCTCGCGGGCTTGCAGCGACGTCAGGCCGCTGCCGTGTAGGGCCACGTCGGCATACGCGGAATCGGCGTCCAGGCTTTGCCGGATCATCAGCACCGCTTTGCGGTGCGCATTGCCTCCAGTTCCGATAAAAGCAATATTGGCGGTCAGGGTTACATCGCCGGAGATCTTCTTCCAGACGAAGTGCAAGGCGTCCGCGGCAAACCACATGTTTTCACCGCTGCCGGCCACCGTGTAGCTCCACGCAGCGGCCCTGCTATCCGTGGCTCCCTGGCAAGTACCTTCGCCGTACAATTGGTAACCTCGTTCCGGCCGCTTTCCATCGCTGGAAACTAACCAGCCCGAGCACCCATCGCCCAAAACGGCGCGCTTGCATTTCCTGCCATCCGCGTTACAATAAGGGTTGGAAGGTCGACGCAACCCGGTGGGCGAAAGCCCACTTTTTTGTTGGCGTTTGCAATTCTAAAGCCGATGCAGCCGGTAATAATATCCCGAATCGAAGAGATCGCGGAGCGCGTGGCCCGGTCCGCAGGCATCGAAGTCGTGGAAGTCGAAGTGAAAGGCGGCGGGAAGAACCAGTTTGTGCGCATTTCTATCGATAAGCCCGAGGGCGTATCTCACGCGGACTGCGAATCCGTTTCGCACCAGGTCGGCACCATTCTCGATGTAGAGGATGTGGTGCCCGGACACTATACCCTGGAAGTCAGTTCCCCGGGTCTTGAACGTAAACTGGTCAAGCCGCGCGACTACCAGCGGTTTCAGGGAAAGAAGGCCAAAGTAACCCTCCGCGAACCGGTCGAAAGCCAGCGGCACTGGGAAGGTACTCTGGCCGGCTATGCGGACGGTATGGTCAGCCTGGACGCCAACGGCAGGCAGATCCGTTTCCCCCTTGATCAGGTGACTAAGGCGAACCTGAAGTTCGAGTGGTAATTTCCTTCCTCGCCATCGGATAAGCATCCAAGCGACAGAATAAAAGAGGAACACTTTGGAAACAATTTTTCAGTCCATCGAAATCTTGAGCAAGGAAAAGGGTATCGATCCGCGGATTGTGCTGGATGCGGTGAAGGATGCAATGCTGATTGCCGCCCGCAAGCACTTCCGGACCAACGAGGACTATGTTGCCGAGCTGAACGATAAGACCGGGGCCATCCAGCTTTTTGCGGTGAAGAAGGCCGTTGAAGCGGTGGAGGATCCCGCCAAAGAGATGACTCTGGCCGAAGGCCGTCGCATCAATCCGGAAGCCGAGATCGGCTCGGAGATACGCATCCCCAAGAAAACCGATCTGTTGGGCCGCATTTCGGCGCAGACCGCCAAGCAGGTGATTTTTCAGAAGGTGCGCGAGGCCGAGCGCGAAACCGTATATAACGAATACTCCGGCCGCGCCGGGGAGCTGGTCAACTGCACCATCAAGCGTGTAGAAGGTCCGGATTACATTCTGGACCTGGGTAAGACGGAAGCCCGCCTGCCCAAGAAGGAGCAATCCAAGCTCGAAAGCTACAGCGTGGGCGACCGCGTGCGCTGTGTGATCCGCATCGTAGACAAGGCCAGCAAAGGACCTGGTGTGGTGGTCTCGCGGGCCGCGCCGGAGCTGGTAATGCGTCTGTTTGAGCAGGAGGTTCCGGAGATCTACGACAGCACCGTGGTCATCAAAGGCTGCGCGCGCGAGGCTGGTGAGCGTACCAAGATTGCCGTGCAGAGCCGCGACCGCGATGTGGACAGCGTAGGCGCCTGCGTGGGCATGAAAGGCATGCGCGTGCAGTCCATCATTCGCGAGCTGCGCGGCGAAAAGATCGATATCATCGAATATTCAGATGATCCCGTGGTGTTCGCTACGCATTCGCTGAGCCCTGCCAAGATCAGCCGCGTGACTATTGTGGGCGCGGCCGAGAAACACATGGAAGTAATTGTGGACGATTCGCAGCTTTCGCTCGCCATCGGCAAGAAGGGCCAGAACGTCCGCCTGGCAGCCAAATTGTTGGGCTGGAAGGTAGACATCAAGAGCGAAGAGGAGAAACGCCAGGAGGTCGAGTCCGCCATGGCCGCGCTGGTGAGCCCCGGCGAGCCGGTTTCGGTGTTGACCGATTATGGGTTGAGCGAATCCATGGCGGAAAAGCTGGTCGAAGCCGGTGTGGGCACCGTCGAAAAACTGGGCGGCATGACCCCGGAAGAGCTGCAGGAAATTCCAGGCATCGATCCGGAAATGGTCGAAAGTATTCGGGACACGGTGGCCAGTTATTACGCCCAATTTGAAGAGGGGGGCGCGCCACCTGCCATCGAAGAACCGGCTGCCATCGAAGAACCGGCTGCCATCGAAGAACCGGCTGCCATCGAAGAACCGGCTGCCATCGAAGAGCCGGCGTCTGGCGAAGAGAGCGCCGCGCCGGTTGGCGAGGCTGTTGAGCCGCCCGCCATCGATCCGGCGGGCGAGTCTGATAACATTGTAGACTCGGGGCGCAAAACTCGCGGCGAATCGGAGGAAGGCGGTTCGCAAAAAGAGTCGGATGAGCTGCTGACATAACACAACAACCGTTTGTATTTATGAAGAAGATTCGCATTAATGAGCTGGCTCGGGAGCTTGAAGTGAAAGCACACGAGATCCTGGACAAGCTTCCCGAACTGGGCGTAACAGAGAAGAAAACCCACTCCAGCTCGATCGACGAAGACGTCGCCCTCAAACTGCGGCGTTTCCTCGGCCACGACGTTCCCGAGGAGCAGGAACGTGCGGAATCGTCCGAAGCTGCTGAGGAATTTGAGGAGCTAGAGTCCGAGGCGGCGGCGGAGAGCGTGCCGGCTCCGGATCTCCGGCCGGTGGCGCCGCGGGCTGCGGTCGGCCTGGAGGAGAAGGCGCCTGAGCCGGCGCCGGAAAAGGTCATGCCGGGCGCGCCGGTCAGCCGCCCATCGCATCCCATTCGCCCGCCGCTAGCCGGCCCTACTTCCTGGCAGCCAGGTCCGCCTGCGCCAGCTCCGCCCGCTCCAGCTCCGGTGCAGGCTGCTGCTTCCCAACCGGTGGCGGCCGCGCCGCCGATCGTTGCAGCCGCAGCCGGCCGTCCCGTTCCGCCCGCACCCAAACCGGTGCCGCCGTTCAGGCCGGGCCAGGTGCTGTCGGGACCGCGCCAGCCGCTCCCCCCCGGAAGCGGCGAGAGTATTCGCCCCGCGGCGCCTGTCGTCCGGCCCGGCCCAGTGATGCGGGCGCCGGCGCCTCCGTCCGTTGGAAGCCCCATGCCCGGCACCGCCAGGCCGCCGTCTAGACCTCTTGCCGGCCAGCCCGCGGTGCGCCCGGTAGTGCCGCCAAGGCCGGACCTGGTGGCCAAATTAAGCCAGCCGCGCGCTGCTACTCCCGGTATGCCGGCTCCTCCGCAGCCGCGTCCCGGCGTTCCGTCGCGGCAGCAGAGCGCTCCTGCGCCCGGTCAGCCCATCTACCGTGGACCCCTTCGCCCTGGCCAGCCCATCGTGGCGCGCCAGGGTCCGCCCGCCCGGCCCGGTGGTCCTATTCGCCCCGGAGCCGGTCCGCGTCCGATGCACCCGACTTCGCGGCGGCCCGGCATGGAACCGGCCGTGGCGCCTCCCCTCCCGGATCAGCAGCGCAGGCCGGGTGACAAGCGCGGCCGCCCCCAGCGCGACCGCACCGACGTCGAAGAGAAGATCCTGCAGCCGACCACGCGCCGGCAACAGCAGACCGGGCCGCCCCCGGTCAGCCGCGAAATCACCATCACAGAAGGCATCACCGTTAAGGAGCTCTCCGAGAAGCTGGATGTAAAAGCCAGCCTGGTAATTAAGAAGCTGGTGGATCGCAATATCTTTGCGACCATCAACCAGACCCTCGATTCGAAGCTGGCGACCGAGATCGCACGAGCCTTTGGCGCCGCCACCGCGACCATCACCTACGAAGAGGAATCCCAGCAAAAGGTGGAAATCGCCGAAGAGCAGAAGGATCTGCATAAGCGCGCCCCCGTGGTCACCATCATGGGTCACGTGGACCATGGCAAGACCTCCCTTCTGGACGCCATCCGCGTAGCCAATGTGGCCGGAAAAGAGGCTGGCGGCATTACCCAGCATATCGGCGCGTATTATGTCGAAAAGGCCGGCCGCAAGATCGTGTTCATCGACACGCCGGGCCACGAAGCCTTCACCCGTATGCGCGCCCGCGGCGCCAGGGTCACCGACATCGTGGTATTGGTGGTGGCCGCCGACGATGGCGTCATGCCCCAGACCCTCGAAGCTATCGATCATGCGCGCGCCGCCAAGGTCCCCATCATCGTCGCGGTGAACAAGATTGACAAGCCCGACGCGCAGCCCGAGCGCATCAAACAGCAGCTTGCCGACCGCGGCCTGCTTGCGGAAGACTGGGGCGGCGATACCGTAATGGTGCCGGTCTCCGCCAAGATGAAGACCAACCTGGATCTGCTTCTCGAGATGATTCTTCTGGTGGCCGATCTGCAGGAGTTGAAAGCGAATCCCAGCCGCCCGGCCATGGGCAGTGTGCTCGAGGCCAAGCTGGATCGCGGCCGCGGTCCCGTAGCTACCGTGCTGGTGCGCAACGGCACTTTGCACGTAGGCGATTATTTCATCTGTGGCGCGGTATTCGGCAAAGTGCGCGCCATGCTCAACGATCGCGGCGAACAGATCCGCGAAGCGGAGCCCTCCACGCCCGTCGAAGTGTTGGGACTGGAGTCGCTGCCCGAGGCCGGAGACGATTTCCAGGTGGTCACCGATACCGCCAAAGCCAAGCAAATCGTGCTGTTCCGCGAAGCCAAAGTGCGCGAAGCCAACCTGGCCAAGAGCAGCCGCCTCACGCTCGAGCAATTGCATAAGAAGCTGGCGGCCGGCGAGGTTAAGGAACTGCCCATCATTCTCAAGACCGATGTGGGCGGATCGGCCGAAGTGCTGACCGACACGCTGCAGAAGCTGTCCAATGAGAAAGTCAAGATTCGCGTCCTGCATGCCGGCGTCGGAGCGATCAACGAGTCCGACGTTCTTCTGGCATCCGCGTCGGATGCCATCATCATCGGCTTCAATGTGCGTCCGGAACGCAACGCAGCCGCCCTGGCGGAGCAGGAAAGGGTGGACGTCCGGCTGCACACCATCATTTACAACCTGAGCGACGAGATCAAACGCGCCATGTCGGGCCTGCTCGAGCCCGTCTTCCGCGAAGTCTACCGCGGCAAGGCCGAGGTGCGGGAAACCTTCCGCATTACCAAGGTCGGGAACGTGGCCGGCTGCCAGGTGCAGGACGGCACCATTACGCGCGACAGCGAAGTGCGGCTCCTGCGCGACAACGTGGTGGTCTACACCGGCAAGGTCAGCTCGTTACGCCGCTTCAAGGACGATGTCAGCGAAGTGAAGAGCGGCATGGAGTGCGGCATCACGCTGGAAAACTTCGGCGATATCAAGCAGGGTGATGTGATCGAGGCGTTCGTCACCGAGCGGGTCGCGACCGAAGTTTTCGCCTAGATGCCCTGTGCCCACGATCGGAGTCCTTACGCTTGAGCTGATCCTGCGGGATGCGCACTCCTTGAAGGATAAGCGTCACGTAGTGAAGAGCCTCAAAGATCGCTTGCGGAGCCGGTTCAACGTGGCGGTGGCCGAGATCGACTATCAGGACTTGTGGCAGCGAGCCCTGGTGGCGGCGGTGACGGTAGCCTCCGACCACGGCCCGGCGGAACAGGTATTGCAGTCGGTCGAGCGGGAGGCGGCAGCGCTGCTCGGCCCCGGCCTGGCCGGCGTGACGGTCGAATGGTTGTAATGTCCGGCACTGCATAACATGCAGCATCGTTCCCAGCGAATTTCCGAAGCTATCCGCGAGGAGCTCAGCGAGATCGTTGGATTTGAGCTCTCCGATCCACGGCTTGCCGCTGTCGCGGTTACCGAAGTAATGGTCAGCCCCGGCTCGAAGCATGCCACCATCAAGGTAAGCCTGGGCGGCGACCAACCCGAACAGCGTCAGGCCATGGCCGCTTTGGAACATGCCCGGAACTACCTGCGGGGCGAACTGGCCCGGCGCCTCAGCCTGCGCCAGATCCCCGAGCTGCATTTCGAACCTGACCATTGGCCCGACGCGCCCGCGCGGGTCGAGCTGCTGCTGAAACGGGCGAAAAAAAAGCGGGCCTCCACCGAAAATCAGTCCTAAAGTCAAACAAGATCTAGCGCTGTCTAGTCATACGGGCCGCGGCAAGTGTACAGCACCTGGTTAAGAGTAACGTCAACCGCACTGCCTGGACCCGTAAGCACCCCAACATTGAGCACGTATGTGGTCTCAATCTCTGGTCCGGCGAAATCCACCGTTGCAGTGGCTATAGAGAACTCTGTAGCAGTGCTGAACACCGCTACGTTACTGATCGTCTCAACCTTGAGCGCCCCACCCGTGAGCGGGGGCGCGGGCAGTCGAGAAGCGGCTCCGGTAAACATCTTGCCCTCATCGGCTCGCCGATGCTTACAGGGTCCACCTATCATCGGCCCGTGGCAATCTTTTTCGATACGCGCAGAACCGCTTTCGTTCGCCGGCGATCGCTCCTCTATCCCGCATAAATTGGGTTGCTTGGGCGGACTTAAGCCCTTTGTTTCAGAAATTTTGTGGGATATGCTGATCATTGCGACAATTTGTGGTAGTTTTGTTTTTGTTGACGGCTTCTGTGGCGCATCCCCAGGCCACTCGGGAGATGCTCCGCCTGGAACAGAGCGCCGAGGCCATGGGGTCGGCCTATTCGATGGCAGTGTACGGATACGACCGGCAAGCCATGGAAACAGCGGTCGCAGCGGCCTTCGACGAGGTCCGGCAACTGGATAGTATGCTTTCGAACTATAAGCCCGATAGCGAGTGGAGCCAGATGAACCGGGAGGCTGCCCAACACCCTGTGCGCATCTCCCCGGAGCTGTTTCACCTGTTGTCGGCCTGCCAGGAGTACAGCCGGCAAAGCCAGGGCGCCTTCGATATTTCGGTCGGCCCGCTCATGAAAGTGTGGGGGTTTTACAAAGGGACGGGGCACCTGCCTCACCGCGCCGAAGTGCAGGCGGCCATGGAGCATGTGGGCTACCGGCACGTGCATCTCGACGCGGCCGCGCAGACCGTCAGTTTCGACCGGCCGGGCGTGGAACTGGACCCGGGCGGCATCGGCAAAGGCTATGCCGTAGACCGCATGGTAGACGTGCTCAAAGCCAGGGGCATTACCATCGCGCTGGTGGCGGCCTCCGGCAGCAGCATCTACGGACTGGGCGCGCCGCCCGAAGAGCCGCGCGGCTGGCGCATTCAGATTCGCGATCCCAGAGACGAGCGCAAGAGTGTAGCCGAAGTCTTTTTGAAGAACGAATCCCTGTCCACTTCGGGCAGTTACGAGAAATTCTTCCGTGCCGAAGGCCACGTCTACAGTCACATTATGGACCCGCGCACCGGTTATCCGGCGCCGGGCATGTTATCGGTTTCCCTGGTCACCCCGCGCACCATCGATAGCGAGGCATGGGCCAAGCCATTCTTCATCAATGGCCGCCGCTGGGCGGCCGAACACAATCCCCAGGGATTTCGCGCCTTCTTTTGCGAAGACAGGACGGACAAGCCATGCGCCTGGCTCCAATAACAAGCCGCTTTTTAGACGCGTGCCGGCGCAGACCGACGGACTTTCGCCCGGTATGGTTCATGCGCCAGGCGGGCCGCTATTTGCGCCAGTACCGGGAGATTCGCGCCCGCCACGGAATTCTTGAAATCTGCAAGCGTCCGGACCTGGCCTCTACCGTCACGCTGCAACCGGTCGAGATCCTGGACGTGGATGCCGCCATCGTCTTCGCCGATTTGCTGCTACCCGTGGAGCCCATGGGTCTCAAGCTCCGCTTCGCCCCTGGAGAAGGCCCGCACATTGATAATCCGGTGCACTCGAGCGACGACGTGGACAGCTTGTCGACGGCCAACACCGACGACCTGGGTTATGTGGGCGAAACCATTCAGACCGTGGTGCGGGCGCTGGCAGGCAAAGTTCCGGTGATCGGCTTCGTGGGCGCGCCTTTCACCCTCGCCAGCTACATGATCGAAGGCGGCTCCTCCCGCAACTACATCCGCACCAAGCGCATGATGTATTCCGACGAGACCCTGTGGCGGCGGCTGATGGGCAAGATCGTAGATGTACAGGCTCCCTTCGCCAGCCTGCAGGTGACCGCCGGCGCGCGCGCCATACAAGTCTTCGACAGTTGGGTGGGCGCGCTCGGACCGGACGACTACGTGCGTTTCGTACAGCCGTATTCACGCGCGTTGATCGAGCGCATCCGCGCAACGGGCGTCCCGGTGATCCATTTCGGAACCGGCGCTTCGGGCTTCTTCCGCGAGCTGCACGCGGCCGGCGGCGACGTGATGGGCGTCGACTGGCGCACCAACATCGACCAGGCATGGATGGACATCAGCTACCGCTCGGCGGTGCAGGGCAATCTGGATCCTGTGGCGCTATTTGCGCCGCTGCCCGAGTTGAAACTCAAGATCCACGAGCTGTTGAAGCGCACCGGCACGCGTCCCGGCCACATCTTCAACGTAGGCCACGGCATTCTGCCCGACACGCCTGTCGAGAACGTGAAAGCCTGCGTGGAGATGGTGCGCGAGTTTAAGCCCTAGCGCGTTCCGCCCGCGCCGGGACCCAGCACCCTCTTCAACCATCCAATCATTTCTGGCTTCCAGTGGGCCTTGCCGGGATCCCCTTCCCAGCTCCCCATGCCGTGCCGCCCGCCATCGACCGTGATCACCTCGCACGCCGCGCCGGCCTTCTTCATGGCGTCGCACATCAGCGGCGATTGCTGATACGGAACCTGCTCGTCGGCCGTGCCTTGAATAAACAAGAAGGGCGGCATGCCCGCGTGGATGTAACTCATCGGCGACGCTGCATGCAGCTTCTCGACGGCATCCGCCTGCTGCCAGCTCGCGAGGCCCAGAAATTCCTTCAAGCCAGGCCCGGCCGGCTTCGCAGGATCCTCCGTCTTTGCCCGGCGCTCCTCGGTCTGCAGCACCAGATCGTTGGGTCCGTAGAAATCAACCACCGCTGCAATGCGCGTATCGGGCTCAGCTTTCACTCCCGCATAAGCTACCAGAAAGCCGCCCGCCGATTCTCCGGCCAAAGCGATCTTGTCCGGGTCCACGTGATACTTCAGCGCGTTCGTGCGCACCCAGCGAATGGCGTTGGCGACATCTTCGGTAGCCTGCGGCAGGTGGAAGTCCGGCGCCATCCGATAGTCGATGGTAAACCAGGCGAAACCGTTCATGGACAGCAGGTCGAACAAAGGCGTGACATAGGTGCGCTTGTTGCCCCTGGCAAATCCGCCGCCATGCACGATGATCACGGCCGGAACCGGAGCATTGCTCACGGGGATGCGCAGATCGAGAGTCAGCGGCTTGCCGCCCGGCCGCGCGTACTCGACGTCATTCTCCTCCACGAAGCCCTTGGGCGGATTGACGCGCAACCCGTTCGCCGCAAGCCATGGATGCAATTCCAGAACGGCTTGTCCGGACTTCACCATGGGATCTTCAGCCACCAGAGTCTTGGCTTCATCGGCAGTGGTTCCCTTGAAGATAAAAACGCCCAACAGATCGCCGTGGTCCTCGAAGGGACCGGCCACGGCAAGCTTCCCGAGCGCTGCCATTTTGCGGATGTTGGCAAGGTGCGCCGCCAGCATCTTTTGCCGGTCTTCAGGATTCCCTGCCCCATAGTTCGGGCCTTTGCGGAAAAAACCCATGAGGTAGTGGGTCATGTCGTACGAGGGCGACTCGTCGGCCGCAAAGAGCAGCGAAGCGCCGAGCGCCGCCAGCAGAAGTCGTCTAAGCTTCATCAGAGCACTATATCAAAGAGGGTGCTCAGCCAAGCACCTTCTTCATCTGCTCGATAGCCCTGAGCGAAGCCTCAATTCCTCCGCTGGTCATCGAAACCGGACCAGTGGAATCGGTGTTGGCAAATAGCACGCGGCCGAACGGCTGACGCGCCGCGGGGATGAGCTTCGTGTAAGTCCCCGGCGCGGCCATGAACATGGGATGCCCGCGGCGGTAGATATGTACTTCGATGGGTTCGGCGTCCGAGCCGGGAAGCAGCTTCTGCCAATCGAGCAGGACATTGGCAGCCAGATCGCGCGCGCCCTCCTCAGTGAGCAGCTTCGAGCGCTCCGCTTCGCGCAGAGGCGTGTAGAAAGTGAGGATGTTGTTCTTCTGTTGGTAACCGGGCTGATTGCGGACCACCCAGTCGGCCACGATCACATCGGTGAAGGTGTTGCCCGGGCACCAGGTGTCATAGCCGCCATTAAACACCGGCTTGTTGTAAATGATATTGACTACCGGATAGGGCGCGTAGCGCATCTTACTCATGGCTTGCTGTTGCGCTTGCGGCAAGCCCGCTACCAGCCGCCGCGCGATGAATTTGGGCGCCGCCATGATCACGGCCTTGGCCGCCACGGCTTTGGCCTGGCCATCGTGAATGTAAGTGACAGTAACTCCGCTCTTATCCTGCTCGACGGCGATGGTCGTGGCTCCGGACAGCATGCGGTCCGCATGACTGGTGTGTAGCACCTCGGCAAGCTTGCGGCTGATCGCGCCCAAGCCTCCTGGGAATGTGGCGCGGTCGTCCGGGGCATCGCCGGCGAAATCCTGAAAGTCGCCCAAACCCACCCACGCCGAAGTATCCGCCGCGGCCGCCCCCCAATTGGAAGGGCCATAATCGTCCCACCACGCCTTCAGCTCCGGCGCGTAGCCTTTGAGGAGATCCGTCAGAGGCACGGCGTCCAGTTCCTGCATGCGCTTGGCCAGATCCACCCGCAGCATGTCGCTTTTAAACTTGCGGAAGCTCTCGCGCACGCTCTTGGGGTATGGCAGGTGATCGAGGCCGGCGCGCCAGGTATGCGGGACGAACTCGCGATTCAGGATAAGACCATCGGGATCGGCCACCGGCAGCGGCCGTATGCCCAGCTCCTTGCACAGATCCCAGGCCGCGCCTTCCGTATTGGCGTAAGCCGAGCCGGTGGCGAAGGCCTGCCCGGCATACTCTTCAACATACGCGTTGCCTCCCCAGTGGTCTTCCTTCTCGAGCAGAAGAAAGTCCTGGTTGCGCAGGAAATACGCGGCGGAAAGGCCGCTTATCCCGCCGCCGACGATCACGATGTCGTGGCGCGAACCAGCCTGTGGGCGCGGGAAAGCATGCCCGTCCCGCACCTGATGGCAGATCTCGTTGTGCTCGCCATCCACCGCCGGCCGAGTTGGCTCGGGCGCCGCCACCAGCGCCAGATCGACGGGACATCCGGAAGCCACCGATCCGGCCACCACGAATTTGATAAAGCTTCTACGATCCGATTGCATAAGACGATTCACCTCGTGCGGCTCTGCCGCGGAGCCTGTACCACAGCACAATCATGACCAGCGAAAAAGCGAAGATGGCAGCCGAGACTGCGTTGATCTCCGGCGTAATGCCGCGCCGCAGACGGGACCAGATTTCGAGCGGCAGGGTGTTATCGCGGCCGATCAGGAAGAAGCTGACAGCGATCTCGTCCATGGAAAGGGTGAAGATCAACAGGCCTGCCCCGATGATGGAAAGCCGCAAGTTGGGTACGGTGATGCGCCAGAACGTGCGCCACTGGCTCGCTCCCAAATCGAGCGAAGCTTCTTCCTGCGCGCGATCGAGCTTCTGGAGCCCTGCGAAAATTTCGGTCGTGGCGACCGAGATCAACGCTGTGCCGTGCCCTAACACGATGGTAAGCAGACTCAGTTTGATGCCGGCCGTCACGAAGAGCATCAACAGCGAGAGTCCTGTAATGATGCCGGGCAGGATCAGTGGCAGAAGCACCAGACGGCGGAATGCCCATTTGCCGGGAAAAGATGCGCGGTCAAGCGCCAGCGCCGCGGGGACGCCGAGCAGCAGCGCGACGGCCATAGCGGCTCCGGCCACCAGCACACTATTACCGACCGAAGCCAATAGAGCGTCGTCACCAAGCAGCATGCGATACCAGCGCAACGTCCAGTTGTGGGGCGGGAAGCCGCCCACGCTTTCGCCGTTGAAGGAATAAACTACCAGGACCGCAATCGGGAGATACAGGAAAGCGAACACCAGGATCGCGTGCAGACGCAGATAGCGCGCGGCGCCTCTCATCGGAAGCTCCATTTCTTTTCCAGCCGTTCGTTCGCCATCAGCAGCAGCACCACCAGCACCAGCATCGAGAGCGAGATCGCGGCGCCCAAGGGCCAGTCGTACGCCGCGCCAAACAGGCTGACCACTACATTCGAGATCATCACGCCGCCAGGGCCGCCCAGCAACAGCGGCGCCAGAAAATCGCCCAGGCTGAGTACGAAGGCGAAAGTCGCGCCCGCCAGTATCCCAGGCAATGCCAGTGGCAGAATCACCGTTCGCAAAATGCGGAAGCCCGACGCGCCGAGGTCCTCAGACGCTTCCACCAGACTGCGCGGAATATGTTCGAGCGAAGCATAGATTGGCAGAAATGCAAACGGCGTATAGATGTGTGTAAGTGTGAGCACCACCGCAAATGGACTGTAAAGCAGGAAGGTCACGGGGTGCGTAACCAGGCCCGTGTATTCGAGCAGCGTATTCAAAACGCCATCGCTGCCCAGAATCGTCTTCCACGCATAGGCGCGCACCAGGTAGCTGACCCATAGCGGAATGATCACCAGTTGAAAGAGCAGCTCCTTGCGTGGGCCCGCGCGGAACGAAAGAAAGTACGCCAGCGGAAAACTCAGCGCAAGTGAAAACACCGTCACCATTCCGGCGATGCGCATCGAGCGCAGCAGCACCTGCGCGTAAACAGGATTGGCCGCAAGCTGGCGATAATTGTGCAGGCTCCAGCGGTGCACGATGGTCTGAGACTCTACACTCCAAAAGCTGAAACAGAACAGGAAAGCGTAGGGGGCAACCAGGAACATGGCGACCCACGCGAGCGGCGGAATCGCGATCAGCAGCTTATAACCGCGCGAGTACACGGCTCACCTCCTCGCTCGCCCGCATGGCGGCTTTGTAGGCGGTAGTGTACTCGGTGATTTCGCCCTCGCTATCCGAGTGAGCGAACGAAAGTCTGCCGAGCGGCTTGCGTACCTGGGGCGCAACACGCGTGGTCGCGCCCGGGGTGGACATGCACATAGGATGCCCGCGCCGGTATATATGCACTTCATCGATCTTGCCGCGCGCACCCGGAAACCAGCGGTCGATAAGATCCACGACCCTCTCACCCATCTTGTAGCAATAGGCGTCGTCGAGCACCTGCACGCGCTCGGCTTCGTGACGAGGCACGTAGCAGGTAAGCACGGCCGGCCGGTCTTTGGCGGGGTTGGCGCGGTTCTCCACCCAATCCGCCACGTTGAAATCGACAATGGGCGACGGCGCCGGAATGTTGGTGTCGTACGAGCCGTTATAGATTACTTCGCGTGAGCATACATTGACCACCAGGTAAGGTGCGTAGCGGAGTTGTGCCATAGCCTCCGCGTGCTCGCGGTCGAGACCCTTGACGATTTTCTTCGCGATAAATTTAGGGCAGGCGATGATGGCCGCCTTCGCGCGTACGGTCTTGATCTCGCCCTGTTGAAAGAAGCTTACCGCAGCGTGCTCGGAGGACTGCTCCACTTGAACCACAGTGGCGCTCTTACGCAGGCGGCCCGGCGCGGCCTTCTCGATGGCCTGTTCGAGAGCCAGTGAGATGCGGCCGAGTCCGCCGGGCCAGGTGAAGCGTTCCTGGTCGAGCCCGCCGCCCCAATCCATGCTGGTGGCGCCAATCAGCGCGGAAGTGTTGTCCGCGTCGGCACCCCAGTTGTTTGGTCCGAAATTGTCAAACCAGAGCTTGAGCTCGGGCTCGTAGGGCTTGAGCAGCTCCGCAAAAATCATGCGATCGAGTTTGTCCGCATGCTTTTCGGCATCGAGTGCCTTCATATCCTCCAGGAACCTGGCGAAGCTCTTCTTCACGCGATCGGGATAGGGCGACTTCCACAGTCCGTCGCCCCAAAAATCGGGCACGAGGGTATCGTTGATGATGGCCGCGTCCACGCTGCGTATCCGTTGAATGGGCAGCCCGATTTCGATCGAAAGACGTTCGAGCGGCTTGTACGCCTGGTAGGCTGCGCCAGTCGAATACCAGACCCCGCGCCATTGCTCGCTGATCGCATTGCCGCCCAGACGCGGCTCCTTCTCGAGCAGCAGGAAGTTGGTATGGCGCAATTGCCATGCGGCCATCAGCCCGCTGGGTCCGCCGCCCACGATCACCACATCGTACCCGGCCGAGCATTCGGGAATCTCGAAATGCGCGCCATCGCGTACGGCGTGGCATATTTTGTTATCTTCACTGCCGAGTTGCGCGAGCGGAGCAGCGGCGATCGGGCAGGCCGAAGCGGCCGCGCCTCCAATCAAATATCGGATTGCATCCCGTCGCGTGCTTGTACTCATTCGAGCCGCACCGCGTCCTCCGGCTGGAATTCGAAGGACTGATAGCCGCTCAGCTCGCCGCGGCTGGGTGTACGGATAGTAAGAACCAATCCGGCCGTGCACTCGATCTCCAGCAGGTCCGTGGCGCCGCCGAAAGTCTGCCGGCGCACCATCGCGCGGAACCTGCCGGACGCGCCCAGGCGGATGCATTCCGGACGCAGCGAAAATACGGCATCACCCGGCGGACCGTCGCATGGCCACTCGATCGGCCCGCAGCAGGCCATCCCGTTCCCCACGCGGCCGTGCAACAGGTTGGTCAATCCTATAAAGCTCGCAGCGTACGCGGTCCGGGGCCGGTTGTATATGGCGCGAGGCGTATCCACCTGTTCGAGCTGCCCGGCGCGCAGCAGCGCGATGCGGTCGGAAAGCGCCATAGCCTCTTCCTGATCGTGCGTGACGAACAGGAAAGCGATACCGACCTCGCGCTGCAAGCTCTTCAGCTCGACCTGCATTTCGCGGCGCAGTCGCGCATCGAGCGCCGAGAGCGGCTCATCGAGAAGCAGAAGCTTGGGACGATTCACCAGCGCCCGCGCCAGCGCCACACGTTGCTGCTGTCCGCCGCTCAACTCTTGCGGACGGCGCCGCGCAAACTCACTCATCTTCACTTGTTCGAGCGCCTTGGTGGCACGCGGCGCGATCTCTTGCTTGCGAGTCTTGCGGGCGCGCAAGCCATAGGCTACATTTTCAAAGACAGACAGATGAGGAAACAGGGCGTAATGCTGGAACACCGTGTTGACGCCGCGCTGGTTCGGCGGCAACGAATCCAGCCGCTCGTCCTCCATCCAGATCTGGCCGCGGTCCGGCCGCTCGAAACCAGCCAGCAGCCGCAGCAGCGTGGTCTTGCCGGAGCCGCTTTCGCCCAATACGGTCAGGAACTCCCCGGGCGCTATCTCCATGGATACGTCGCGCAACACCTGCACCTGGCCGAATTGCTTGGCCACGCCGCGTATCGAGAGCAGTGCCATTATTGCGCCGCTTTCACCTCGTTCCAGATCTGATTGTACTTATCGCGGCGTGGAACGTCTTCCCAGAAATAGATGCGCTGCTGATAGCGATCCAGATCGTCTAAGTGAAGCTTCTTCTTGTCTTCAGAGTTCAAAAGAGCGGCCACGCCCGGATTGGACGGCAGATAGCCGGTTACAGCACTAACCTGCTTCTGTGTCTTAGCCTCCACCAGATACTCGAGTAACTGATGGGCCAGTTCTTTATTTTCGCTGGCCGCGGTAATCATCAGGTGATCGATCCAGCCTGTGGTATTCTCTCTGGGGATGGTTTCCCCTATGGGAAAGTGGCGTTGGAGCAACTGATTGGTCATCAGCGGCCACCCCATCGCCAAAGTCACTTCATGACTTTCGAATAAATTAGTCAGATCGCCGCCTGTCGACCAGATTTTGCGTATATTCGGTTTCAGCGCAATCAACTTAGTCTTGACTTTGTCTAACTGATCGTCAGTCAGGTTATAGAGCGCGTGCGGATCGGGCTTGTCAAAACCCAGCACCTGCGCCGCCATGTAGACTGTCGAGAGATCGTCCCAGACCGAAACCTTGCCCTTCACCTGGGGATCCCAAAGAATACTCCAGCTTTCCGGAGCTGTGGGGAAAGCCGTCGTATCGTAGAGCAGCGGATTTGGTCCCCACTGGTAGGGCACTCCGTAAACCTTGCCGCCGGACTTCACCAATGGCCGGGAAGTAAGCCGGGGCATCAGCTCTTGATAGGCGGGGATCTTAGAAAGGTCCAGAGGCGCGACCAGACCGGAGGTCACGATCATGGTAGCGACGTCGCTCGAAGGAGAGATGACGTCGTAGTTGGCGGCACTGCCGCCGCGCAGCTTGGCGACCAGCTCATCGCTCGATCCCATGTATGCGGCGTGTACTTTGCACCCGCATTTCTTCTCGAAGGCAGACATGAAGGAGGGGTCCGCGTAACCCTCCCAGACCAGCAGGGCGAGATCCGGCGTCGTTTTCCGGCAGGCGCTGACAAGCAACAGTAAGACCACCACCAGCGCTATTCCGCAGCCGACCTTATTCTTCATGCGATCTCTTCGAGCGCCGATTCCATTACACTCAGCGCTTCGTTCATCTGCTCATCGGTGATCACCAGGGGCATCAGAATGCGAACTACATTGCCATAAGTCCCGGCAGTCACCAGGATCAGCCCGCGCTCGTAACAGTGTTTAGTAAACCCTTTGGTAGATTCGGCGCTGGTCAGCTCAAAAGCTTGCATTGCGCCCAAGCCGCGCACGCCGCTGATGATGGGGAAGCGTTCTTTCCACGAAAGCGCGCGCCGCCGGAATTGCTTCCCGATGCATACGGCGCGCTCGCAGAGCCCGTTGTCTTCGAGGGCTTGCAGAGCGGCCAAGGCGGCTTCGCACGCGAGGGGATTGCCTCCGAAAGTGCCGCCCAGCGATCCAGGCCCGGTGTGATCCATAATCTCGGCCTTGCCGGTAACAGCGGCCAGAGGCAGGCCTCCGCCCAGACTTTTGGCGGTGACCATGAGGTCGGCTTCCAGGCCGGCTTCGTGCTCGATGGCGAATAATTTGCCGGTGCGGCCGAAGCCCGTCTGGACTTCATCGGCAATCAATAAAATGCCGTGCTTGCGGCAGATCTCCTGAATCAGGGTTAGCCAGCCTGGCGGCGGAACGACAAAACCTCCTTCACCGAGCACCGGCTCAACGATAATGGCGGCCACAGACTCAGCGGCTACTACACGCTGGAAGGTATCTTCCAGATGGGCAGCGCAATATAGCCGGCACTCGGGATAAGTCAGTGAGTACGAGCAATGCTGACAGTAGGCATAAGGTACGCGATAAATATCGCCCGGAAATGGCTCGAAGCCCGCTTTGTAAGGATGGGTCTTGCTGGTGAGCGACAGTGTCAGCAACGTTCGGCCATGAAAGGCATCTTCGAAACAGATGACTGCGGGGCGCCCTGTGAAGGCGCGCGCGATCTTGATGGCGTTCTCGACTGCTTCGGCGCCGCTGTTGAGCAACAGCGTCTTCTTAGGTGTGCTGCCGGGCGCCGCGGCATTCAGCTTTTCGGCCAGCCGTACGTAGCTCTCGTAAGGCGTGACCATGAAGCAGGTATGCAAAAAGCGATCTACCTGCGCATGGAGCGCGGCGGCAACGCCGGGATTGCGATGGCCTGTGTTGAGACATCCTATACCGCCGGCAAAATCGAGGAAGCGGTTTCCGTCAACGTCCTCTATGACGGCGCCTTCCGACCGGTTCACGAATATCGGATGCAACTGCGACACGCCCCGCGGAACCGCACGGTTGCGGCGCTCGCCAAGGGCTCTGGAGCGAGGTCCGGGAAGCGGTAGGCTCACTTGAATGGAAGGCATCGGCGGTTAATCTAAGCATGGTATCACTCCCGCCAGAGTCACTCGTAGTGTGTCAAGCGGGATCTTCAGTACCAGCCGATCGGCTGCTCATTCAAATTGATGTGCACCTGCTTGGTTTCCAGGTACTCTTCAATGCCCCAGGGTCCCAGTTCACGGCCAAACCCGGATTGCTTGTAGCCGCCCCAGGGAGCCTCCACGTAAGTCGGCTGCATGTGATTGACCCATACCACGCCGGCCCGCAGGGCTTTGACTACGCGGAACGCGCGAAAAATATCGCGCGACCAGACAGCCGCGGCAAGACCATAAGGCGTGTCGTTGGCGATGCGTATGGCGGCGATTTCTCCGTCGAAGGGGATCACGGCGGCCACCGGCCCGAAGATTTCTTCGCGGGCGATGCGGGCGCCGTTGTCGACGTCGGCGAAGATGGTGGGCTCGACATAATAGCCCTTGGCTACGGACGCCGGGCGGCCGCCGCCTGCTACCAGCCTGGCTTCCGATTTACCCAGCTCCTGGTATTGGCGCACGCGCTCGTACTGCTCTTTGCTCACCAGCGGCCCCATCTTCGTTTCGCGGTCGAGCGGCCGGCCGATCCGTATACGCTTCGACTTCTCGACCATGGCTTCCACGAATTTGCCGTAGATGGATCGTTCGACCAGAATGCGGCTGCCGGCCGAGCAGACTTCCCCCTGGTTGATGAACACGCCGAAAAGCGCTCCATCGATAGCAGCCTCAAAATCGGCGTCGGCGAAAAAGATGTTGGGCGACTTGCCGCCTAACTCGAGGGTCACGCGTTTGACCGTATCCGCGGCGCTTTTGACGATTAGCTTTCCGACCGCGGCGCTGCCGGTGAAGGCGATCTTGTTGACGTCGGGATGCGCGACCAGCGGAGCGCCGGCCGTCTCGCCAAGGCCTGTGACGATATTGACGACACCCCGCGGAAAGCCGATCTCTGCAAACCAGTCGGCGATTTCGAGCGCCGTCAAAGGCGTCTGCTCGGCGGGTTTAAGCACACAGGTGCAACCGGCCGCCAGCGCTGGCGCGAGTTTCCAGGCAGCCATCAGCAGCGGGTAATTCCATGGGATGATCTGGCCCGCCACGCCCACAGGCTCCCGCAGGGTGAGACTCAGGGCATTGTCCGGTACCGGATTTACGTGACCCAGAACCTTGGTCGCCAGGCCGCCGTAATATTCGAAACAAGTGGCCGTGTCGGCGATATCGTATTCGGCTTCGACGATGGGCTTGCCGCAATTGCGCGATTCAAGCTCAGCCAGCGCCGCAGCGTTAGCGCGTACGCGCTCGGCGAGTTTGAAGAGCAGGCGGCCGCGATCCTGGGCGGTTGTCTGCGGCCACGCGCCGGATGCAAATGCTGCCGCAGCCGCGCCCACGGCACGGTCGATATCCGTTGCATCGGCGTCCGGAACCTCGGCAATAATTTCTTCGGTGGAGGGATCGTATACGGGGAACCACGCGCCGCGCCGGCTCTCCACGCGTTCTCCGTCAATGTACATGGGGTGTCGAGTCATAAATCCCGTTTCATTTGCGCCAGATGGTTTTGATATTGACGAATTCCCGAATTCCGAAAGGCCCCAGCTCGCGGCCATACCCGGAACGCTTCACGCCGCCGAAGGGCAGGCGCGGATCGGAGGCCACCATGGCGTTGAGGAACACCTGTCCGGCCTCGATTTCATCGATGAAGCGCCCCTGCTCGGATAGATCGCGCGTCCAGACGCTGGAGCCGAGGCCGAAGGGCGAGTCGTTGGCGAGATCGATGGCTGCGGCGGCATCGGCGACGCGAAACAGCATCGCTACAGGGCCGAAAAATTCTTCGCGAAACACGCTCGATGCACGCGGCACCCCGGCCAGCACGGTGGGCTCATAATAATAACCGCGCCCCGGAATCATGCGGCCGCCCAGCAGCAGCCGCGCTCCCGCACTCAAAGCTCGCTCCACTTGCGCGTGCAGCTCATCGCGTATGGCGCTGGTCGAAAGCGGGCCAACCTCGGTTTCGGCCGCCATGGGGTCGCCGACTCTCAGTGCCTTCATCGTCTCTACAAAGCGGCGCTCGAATTCGTCGTAAATAGAGTCGGCCACGATGAAGCGCTTCGCGGCAATGCAGGATTGCCCGTTATTAATCGTGCGAGCCTTGACCGCGGCGGAGACGGCGTCGTTGAGATCGGCGCTGGGCATGACAATAAACGGGTCGCTGCCGCCCAGTTCGAGAACCGTCTTCTTGATGCGATCGCCGCACACGCTCGCAACCGCGCGACCCGCCGGCTCGCTGCCAGTGAGGGTGGCGGCGGCTACGCGGTCATCCTCGAGCAGTGACTTCGTTTGGCCTGCGCCGATGAGCAATGTCTGGAACGCGCCCTCCGGAAAACCCGCGCGATGCAGGATATCTTCGATCGCCAGAGCACACTGCGGAACGTTCGAGGCGTGCTTCAGCAGACCTGTATTTCCAGCCATCAGCGCAGGAGCGGCGAAGCGGAACACCTGCCAGAACGGAAAATTCCACGGCATCACGGCCAGGATCGGACCTATGGGGCGGTAGCGTATATAGCTTTCCGACGCGCTGGTAGCGACGGCTTCGTCCGCTAGCTGGCCTTCGCCGTTATCGGCATAGTAGCGGCAGCCCGAGGCGCACTTCTCGGCTTCGGCGACGGCCGATTGCAGCGTCTTGCCCATTTCGGCGGTCATGATGGCGCCATAGTCCCGTTTGGATTCTTCGAGAATTCGCGCGGCGTTCCGCAACCACCCGGCGCGTTGGGCGAAGGAAGTTTTACGATATTCGTGAAAAGTAGTCCAGGCGCGTTGCAGCTTTTCTTCGACGGCCGCGGGCGAAAGCGGTTCGAAAGTCTTCAAGGTTTCGCCGTTGGCCGGATTAATGGATGCGATGGGCATAAATCGATTATGCCGCGCGTCGGCGCGAGTAGTACCAGAAGAGACCGCCGGCCAGCCCCAAAAAAAGCGCGCAAGTCAGCACCATCTTCAGCTCGAAGCGCCAGATGGAATCGATCTGCCGGGAAGGCACGAAGGCCACGGCCCCGCCCACCACAGTGGCGGCCAGCCCGCCAATCGCTGCGAAGCGCAGCCAATTCCTGCTGAAGCGGCCGCGGCCGGCGGACTTCGAGAAAGCCACACGCGCGAGCGTGGCAAATAAATAAAGAAACGAGATCATCTGCAGCACCACGGAAAGATCCAGCAGCGTCAGGTAGGCTTCCTTCACCGACGCGCCGATGAAGCTCATGCACACCAGCAGCGATGAGAGGACGGCAATCGAAATCAGGGCAATGTGAGGCGTAGCGTACTTAGGATGCACCTTGCCCAGCGCTTTGGGTAGATAGCGGTCGATGCCGGAGACAAAGATGATGCGGGCCGATCCGCTCAGCCACGCGGAAGTGGATCCCGCGATGGCCACGGCCAACACCAGGGCGAGCACCGTTAGCAGCCAGCTTAAGCCTGTGCCGGCGGTCATCTTGTCAACCGCCTGCAAAACGCCCTGCACTACTTTTACTTCGCGCTGCGGAACAGCCAATAGCAAGGCCAGAGTGGCGCTGACATAAACGAGGCCCGCCAGTAAGCCGCCCCAGAAGACGCCTTGGGGCACGCTGCGCCGCGGGTCGCGAATTTCATCGCCCATAACGGAACCAAGCTCCAGGCCCACCAGGCCGAAGCAGATGACCCCGAAGGAAGAAATCGTGCTCGAGTCGATGGTGCGAATCGCGAAGCTGGCAGCGGGCAGCGCGAAACCGCGACGCCACACGGTAACCACCGCCAGCCCTACCAGCACGGCCGCCCCTATCAGAGTGCCCCAACCTCCGGAGTTGTTCACCCACTTGCCCACGCCGATACCGCGGATGTTGAGAATGGCAGTGAGCCAGAGCAATCCCACGGTCAGCATGAAAAAGAAGGGACGATTGTCGGCCAGGCCTGCGACACTCTTCGGGCCGGCGTACGCCAGGATCCCGCCCATGTAGAAGAGCAGCGTCGGCAGGTAAAACATGTTGGTGGTCCAGTAGGCCCAGCCGCACATAAAGCCGTGGAAATCGCCGAACGCCTCTTTGGCCCAAAGGTAGAGTCCGCCTTCGCCGGGAGAGCGGTAGGACAACTCGATCACAGTGATGCCCTGGGGCAGCAGGAACAGCAGCAGGGCCGCGGCCCAGAGCCACACTGTGGTGGGTCCATTGGCGGCGATCACCGGAACCAGGTTGAGGTTGGCGATAGCGACGACGGAAAGAAAAGTCAGGTCCCACGCGCCCAGCGCGCGCTTCAGTTGGGGCCGGTCCTCCATATCATCGACTGGCGGCGACAGGCGCGTGAGCGGCCCTTTCCTGCTGCGCGGCTGCCAGCGCGGGGGCGACCTCTTCGAAGACCTGTAAATGATAGTCGATGTCCTGATCGGTATGCTGCACTGAGACAGTCCATTGCTCATCCCACCAGTAGGGCTGCGCGAGAACGCCTCGATTCACCATGGCGAACCAGTAGTGCGTCCAGACGTCTTCGTCGACGTGATACCAGTCGCGATAATTGCGTATGCGCTGCGGGTATAACAGCAGCGCACCATTGGCGCCCGCGCCGTCGGCATAGGCCACCAGGCCGGTCTTACCGATGATGCGCTGGTATCCATCCACCAGCTTGCGGTTCAGACGATCGACATGCGCATAGGCGTCGCGGGTCAGAACTTCCCGAAAGCTGGCCAGGCCGGCGGCCATGACCACAGGATTGGTGTTGTAAGTGCCGGCGTGAAACATCTTCTGCGTGGCGATCACGTCCATGATCTCGCGGCTGGCGGCAAAGGCTGCCAGCGAAAAGCCGCCGCCGATGGATTTGCCGAGACAAATGATGTCGGGTTTAACGTTGAAATACTCGCAGGCGCCGCCCCAGGCGAGCTTCGCGCCGGTCTTGACTTCATCCAGGATCAGCAGCGCGCCGTGCTTGTGGGCGATCTCGAGCAAGCTTTGGAGATAGCCTTCATCGGGCATGCAGAAGGCGATGTTCATCATGACCGGCTCGAGCAGCACGGCGGCGATTTCGCCGGGGTGCCGCGCGAAGAGGCGCTCGACCGCGGGCAGATTATTGAAGGGCGCAACCAGCGTGGCATCCGTGGTGCCCTTGAGCACGCCGGCGCTCGACACCACGGGCGTGGGATTTTCCGGATCGCCGAACTGATCGCCTTTGGGCTTTACGCTAACCGAGATGGCATCGTGGCCGCCGTGATAACCGCCCTCCATCTTGATGATTTTGTCGCGGCCGGTAACCGCGCGGGCCAAACGCAGGGAGTGCATGGTGACTTCCGATCCGCTGTTGCCGAAGCGGACCATCTCCACCGGATAGCGCGCGCAGATCTCCTCCGCCAGTTCCAGTTCCATGCCATGCGGCATGCCGAAGAGCGTACCGATGCGCAGCCGTTCTTCGACCGCGCGCATCACGGCGGGGTGACAATGTCCGGCCATCAGCGCGCCGTAGCAGAGATTGTGATCGATATACTGATTGCCGTCCACATCGGTGATGTGGCTGCCGCGGCCCTCGCGGACGAACAGCGGGTACGGTGGATAATAGCGGTAGTTGCTGGCCACTCCCAGAGGCACGCGGCGGACGGCGCGCGCATGCGCATCGCGCGATTGCGGCGTGCGCTTTTTATAGGTCTCGATTTCGTTTTGTAGTGCCGGGTACATGTCGAAAGGTTCCTTATCAGAAAATGAGTTTCAGCGCGAACTGAATCAGCCTCGGGTCGCGCGCCTGCAGAACTTTGCCAAAAGTGCCGCCTGTCGATGGATCCCCATCGGAAATATTGCCATCGACTTTGGTGAACTGAGCGTGATTGCCAATGTTGAAAAACTCGGCGCGGAATTCCAGCTTGAACCGCTCCGTCAGGGTAGTGTCTTTCAGCAGGCTGAAGTCGATGTTATTGATGCCCGGGCCGCAGCAAACCGAGCGCGGCGAGTCGCCTATGACGCCCAACTGAGCCGGCTGCTGGAAGGACGCCGGATTGAAAGCTTCATTCAAGGGATTTCGCGGATTGAGTTTCTGGAATGGCGCGACTATGTCCGGCTCGCCGGGGTACTGGAAAAACGCGCTGTACATCAACTCAAGGTCGTCTGAGGAAGTGATAGGCACAGGGAAGCCGCTCTGAAACGTGATAATGCCCGAACTCTGCCAGCCGTTCAGAACCTTGCCGGCAAAGCCCGTGATGGCCATGTGCGGGAACTGGTAAACATAGCTGAACACAAAGCGATTGCGCGCGTCGAACAAAGAAAGTGCGCGGCTGTCGCGAAAATTCAGGGGGTTTAGCATATTTTCAAAGCTGGAAGCATCGTCGATGGACTTGCTGAAAGTATACGCGGCCTGGAATTGCAGGCCGTGTGAGAATCGCTTTTCGGCGCTGACCTGCAGCGAATTGTAATTGGAATTGGCGACTGTGTTTTCGGTGAAGATACTGGAAAAAACGGGAACGCCATCGGGCGGGCAGCCGGCGCCGGTCAGCGGATTACAGTTCGGCGAAGAGTACCGGCGCAGGCCAACCAGCGTGATAGGGTTGGCGTTGGGACCGGTGATGGTAGGCTGCGGACCATAGGGCAGGTGGAACACGAAGCCCGAAGGAATCGCGCCCGCTGGAATGGTGAACGAGCTATCTGCATCGAACGGGCCGCACGTGCCGGCTCCCAGAACTGAGTTCAAATCGAGACACGGCTGCGCCTGTCCGTAGTTCAAGTCATAGGAGGCAAGCAAGCGGTGTGCCTGGGTGCCAACATAGCCGATCTGAAAGAGGATGTCCGCGGGCAGCTCGTGCTGAATGGTGAAGTTATACTGCTCGGAGTATTGCGTGCGCATGTTCGGCTGGAATTGGCCAAACAGGAGAATCGGCCGGAACGACGACCAGTCCACGGGCTGGCCGCGCACGGGATTCAGGATGCCGTTGAACGGATTGGGATTGGTGCTGCCATCCTGGCCGACGAATGGCGTGTTGAACATGGTATTCGACAGGACCGTGCTGCCACCGAACGGCGGCTCGGCGCTGAACTGCTCGAGAACAAGCTGCTCGATGGGATTGTAAAACATGCCGAAACCGGCCCGGATGCTGGTTTTTCCGCCGGGCGATGGGCTCCAGGCGAGCCCGATACGCGGCGCGAACGCTTTGTAATACGTCTGGGTCATACCGGCCGGAATTCCCGTATCGCCCGGAAACACCAGACCGAGCGGGAATACGGATTCGCCGGCGCTACCCTGGCTGCAATCGGTGGTTCCAAACACGCCCACCAGTGGATTGTCGGCGGCAAGCTGGCATGGATAGATCTTAGTGACTTGGCCCGGGCGAAATGTCTGCACATGATGGCCAATGTCGGTCAGCGGCGTATCCAGCTCCCAGCGCAGTCCGTAATTCAGGGTGAGGTTCCGGCGGATCTTCCAGCTATCCTGGGCGAACAGATAGACGGCGGTGCTGCGTACATTCTCATGCTGGGCCGATCCCTGCGAGTAAGTGTTGGGAAGGCCCAGTAGATAGTCGGGGAAGAGATCGTCAGAGCCTACATCATTGGTCCCGCCGCTGGTGAATGAGTAATCCCCGTTCACGTTGTAGTACAGAGTCTGATCGAAACGCATGCGCCGTACATCCACGCCGAACTTCAGAGTGTGATTCCCGGATACCTTGCTAAGGCTGTCGGACCACTGAAAGCTGTTGCCGACCTGGGGTAGCTCACCTTCCGAGTTATTGCCGATGGCGAAGCCCCCGTCGGTGGCGATGAAAGGAACACCCTCATGATTGGCGCCCAGATTCGGAGTAATTCCGTACTGCGGATTAGCCGGGTCGGAGAAGCAGTTGGCGGACGGCACCGCCGAGCCGCAAACGTTCTGAATGAGCTGGGTGTTCTGCGGATGGTTGTAATTGAGCTGGCCCTCCCGGAAGTACGTGAAGCGGGATTCGTTGACCAGCGAGGGAGTAGCGGTCCAGGTCTCGCTGAGGTTGAACTGCTGGCTGCGCGTGCTGTAATTCGACCCAAAACCAGGGACGTTGGCGCCGGCCGCTTCAAAATTGGAGAAAGGTGGCAATTGAGTGTCGTTATCAAAGTAGTAATAGAAACTCAACTGATGCCGATCGCTGATATGGTGGTCCAGACGAAAAGTAGACTGGATTCCTTTCTCGCTCTGATTCGGCACGGATTGATATACATTGTAACCGTTATTGGGCAGCGGCACGTATTGGTTCATGAGCGCCAGGGCCGTGGGATCGAAACACTGCGTGGGGATTTTGTTGTTGGGAAAGATAGAGGCCCACGGGGTTCCGGCGGCCATCATCGAGCCGCCTTCGGTAGCGACGGCGGTGGCGCAGCCGGGACGGTTATTCAGTACACCGGCGAGATAGCCATCGGTCAGAGTGCCGCTAAAGGTGCTTTGCGGCCCGCCCGGTCCCTGTGAGAAATCACCACTCCGCTCGGCAAGTGTAGGAACAGTTACTAAGTCGGAAGGGATTCCCTGTACGATCTGCCGATCCTCGACCGAGACAAAAAAGAAGGTCTTGTCTTTACGTATAGGGCCGCCCAAGGTCCCGCCGAACTGATTCTGGTGCCAATCAGGCTTGGTCTGGTCGAAGAATCCGCGCGCGTCCAGGTCGGTATTGCGGAAGAATTCGTAGGTGTCGCCGTGGATCTGATTGGTGCCGCCCTTGGTAACTACGTTGACCACGGAGCCGGAGTTGCGGCCGAACTCGGCATCGAAGGTGTTGGTTAAAACGCGGAATTCTTCGATCGTGTCCGGAGAGGGCTCGACCGCTGGTATGGCCACGAACTGATCGTTGGCGTCGCCGCCATTGACATTAAAATTATTCGCCCGGCCCCGGCCGCCATTGACCGACACAACGCCCGCGTTATCGCTGCCCGCGAAAAGTGAGTAGCCCTGCTGCGACTGGACTCCCGGCTGAAGCTGCAACAACTGATAGGTGTCGCGCGTGTTGAGAGGCAGGTCCACCACGGCGCGGGAATTCATCACCGCGCCCAACTGCGTGCTGGTGGTTTCGACTAGCGGCGCCTCGGCTTCCGCCGTGACGCTCTGCGTGACTTCGCCGATCTGCAGAGTCGCGTCCACCACCACTACGTGACCCAGGGTGACTTGGGCACGCTGCACGAACTTCTTGAAGCCGGCCGTTTCCACCTCCACGGTCCACAGGCCGACCGGAAGCTCGGCCAGAACAAAATCGCCCTTAGTGTCGGTACTCGCGGTGCGGTTGGCGCGCGTGCCTTCGAGTGTGGCGGTCACCCTGGCGCCGGCGACAGCCAGACCAGCGGGATCTTTGACACTGCCTATAAGGTTGCCGGTAGTCTGGCCCAAAAGACCGGAGACGGTTGACAGACAGCAGACGGCTGCAATCGCCAGCGCACCTGAGGTTCTTCGCATAGTCATAGAGTCACCTTTCTAAGCTCGCGATCCGGCGTGGGACCAGGCCATGCGTCTATCGGTTCCCTGGGCAACCTCCACATGGTTGCTGAATCTGGGCATTATCACATTATTGAGACTGCGGTGGGTGATTGCACGGCCGCGCGCGGCGTTCGACAATGATGCGATATGTCGAAACGCTGGCTGCTTCTTGTTTTGCTGTTCGCGCCGGCCGCGGGCGCACAGGATATCGCGGCGAAGGCGGACACCTTCGTACGCACGTTCGCCGATCAGCACCATTACCAGGGCTCGGCGCTGCTGGCGCGTGACGGAAAGCCTCTCTTTCGCCAGAGCTATGGCCTGGCCAATGCCGAATGGGATAATCTCAATACACCAGACACCAAGTTTCGGCTCGGGTCGATTACCAAGCAATTCACTTCGGCGCTGATCCTTCAGCTCGTCGAGCAGGGCAAAATCAAGCTGGACGACTCCATTCGCAAATACTATGCCGATGCGCCGGAATCCTGGCAGCCCGTAACCATTCATCATCTCCTCTCGCACCAGTCCGGAATTCCCAGTTATACCGAGCTTCCCGGTTTCTTCGAGAAGGAGGCGGGCGTTGCGCGAACCCCTACCGAGATCATTAAGCTCACCCAGGGCAAGCCTCTCGAGTTCGCTCCCGGCACAAAATTCAAGTACGACAATACCGGGTACATTCTGCTCGGTTATGTCATCGAAAAGGTTACGGGAAAGAAGTATGAGGAACAACTGCGGAGCGCCATCCTGGATCCGCTCGGGATGCACGACACCGGCTTCGACCACTACACCACAGTGCTGCGGCACCGCGCCGAGGGGTATGAATATTCGGATGGAAAGTTAGCCCGTGCAGCGTTCCTGGATATGTCCCTTCCGTACGCGGCCGGCTCGCTCTATTCGACCGTGGATGATCTTCTGAAGTGGGACCAGGCGCTTTACGGCACCCAGGTGTTGAGCGCGGCGTCGAAGGAGAAGATGTGGACGCCCAACCTGAGCGACTACGGTTACGGGTGGTTCATCGCCAGGCGCTTCGGCGAGCGATGCGTCGAGCACGGCGGCGGAATCAACGGTTTCAACACCATGATCATCCGCATCCCGGAAAAGAAGCTGCTCGCCGTGGTGCTGGCCAACGCCAATACCGGCGCGACCGGATCGATTGCGGCCGGCCTGCTGGCGATCGCCCTGGGACAGCCGCCGGAGCTGCCCAAAACCCGGACAAGAATTTCACTGGCGCCCGAAGACATGAAGCGCTTCGAAGGTGTCTACGCGTTGAACCCGGACTTCAAGCTCACCATCAAAGTGGAAGGCGACCATCTGACCACGCAGGCCACCGGACAGGGCTCCGTGCGAACCGATCCCATGAGCCCGACGCGCTTTTTCAACGATGCCATCAACGCGGAAATCGAATTCGAAAAAGACGTATCCTCCCTGACGCTGTATCAAAACGGGGCGGTGCTGAAATTCAAGCGCGAGTAGTTATCCCTCCAGCTTGTAGCGCCTCTCGGCCAGGGCGTAGAGCGGCCGCCACAGGGATCGGTTGACGCTGACTACCAGCGCAGCCATGACTATGGTCGAAAACAGCAGCAGGCCGAAGTTGCCGGAGTCAGTTGCGGAACTGATTTGCGAGCCCAGGCCCAGGGTCGAAAGAGTGCGGCCCTTGAAGTGAAAGTATTCCGCCAGGATGCTCGCGTTCCACGCTCCGCCGGATGCCGTGACCAGCCCGGTTACCAGATAAGGAAAGATGCCGGGAAGGATGACCGTGCGCCAACGATCCCACCGCCGGAAGCGGAAGACGTCGGCTACCTCGCGCAGGTCCGAAGGTATTGCCATCGCTCCGGCGATCACGTTGAATAGTACATACCATTGCGTACCGAGCAGCATCAGCAGTATGGAGCCGACACCCAGACCGCCGCCCATCTGTGCGAGCGCCAGCAACAGCACCGGGAACAGCGCGGTGGCCGGGACCGAGGCCGCCACCTCTGCGAAAGGCTGGGCAAAGCGCGCGAGCCTGGGGTTGAAACCAATGGCCACACCCGCGGGAATGGTCCAGGCCGAAGCAATCGCCAGGGCGGCAAACACGCGCAGGAATGTGGCGGCCGCGCCCTTGAACGTCTCCGCCAGTTCCACGGTGGTAACGGTTCTCAGCGTGGCCGCCGCTTGCAACAGGCCATAGAGAATGCTGCCGGCGATGAGCGCCCCGGCTACCATGGCGGACACCGTTTTCCAGGGCGCGGGCCGCGGCTTCGCATGCGGGTGTGTAGCGCCACGGGCCAGACGCATGCTGATTCGTTCGGACAACGGCGCGATCACAGCGGCTTCAAATCGTCTGAGCAAATTGGCGCGGTACAGCAAATGCAGCAGTGCAGAAGATCCTTGGGAGCTGCTTTCCACCTGCTCGAACTTGAACTTGTCCGACCACGCGATGGCGGGCCGCCAGATCACCTGATCGATCAGCAGAATAACGCCGACCATGGCGCCCAAGCCCCAAAGGATAGCGCCGGTATCACCCGCGTTGGAGGCGGTCTGCAGATAGGAGCCCAGGCCGGGCAGGCGGAAATCCCGGTTGCCCAGCACAAACATCTCGCAAGCCATAAGGAAGAACCAGCCTCCGGCCACCGACACCATGGAATTCCAAACCAGGCCGATGGCGCCGTAGGGCAGCTCCAGTTGAACGAAGCGCTGCCATCGGCCAAAGCCGTAGATTTGGGCAGCTTCGCGCAATTCCCGGGGAATGGATCGCAATGACGCATAAAAGCTGAAGGCCATGTTCCAGACCTGGCCGGTGAAGATCAGCAGGATCGCGCCCAGCTCCAGGCCGAGCTGACGCGTGGGGAACAACGCCACCATGGCCAGCATTACGCCTGGAAGAAAACTGAGCACAGGGATGGATTGCAGTACGTCGAGGAGGGCCAGCATCAAGCCCTGCAGCCGCAAATTGTAAGCCGCAATATACCCGTAAGCTACAGCGAAGATCAGGCTGAGCAGATAGGCCACCGCGATGCGCACCACGGAATAGAAGGCGTAGAGCGGCAGTGCGCGGGGAGAACGCGAAATCTCGGCCGCCGGGGTGACCGCGCCAAACCAGTAACGAGCGATCAGGAATAAGCCCTCGATAGCCGCCAGCACCGCGCCAAAGACCACCAGATCGAGAAGGCCGGACCAGGTGCGTTCCCGTGTCACTGCCCGGGCGAAAGCGCGCGGGATCAACGGGAATCCGCCTCAGGTTCGGGTGGGGACACGGCGTTTTCTTCGGGCAGGAAAAAGCGGCGCGCCGTGGAGTCGTGGTCGAATAACTCGGCGTAGCGGCCCCAGCGTATGGCGGTATCGAGCTGCGCCTTGCCTTCTTCCTCGCTGAAATGTTCGTCGAGTAAATCTTCGAAGAAAGTATCGGGCAGGCTGTGATCGGCCTTGGCCTCGAGCGACCGCACGATCTGACGTATCAGGGCGATATTACTCATGGCCGCCGCGCGAAACAATTCTTTGCGCTTCAGAATGTCGGCTTCGGCGAAGGCGCGGCCCGCCGGCGTGATTTCGACGTCGCCCTCTTCAATCTTGGCGAAGCCCAGGGCCACGGCGGCGTCCACCACCGGCAGCAGGTCGTCGATCTCAAACGACAATGCGGCGGCCAGACGATACATGTCGTCGCGTCCGTTATGATCCGCCAGGATTTCCAGCAGGCCCGCGATAGCGCCGCGCCGCGCATGGGGCAGCATCTGATAGCGCGGCGCGGCAGGCTTGGCAATGGCGAGCTGGGGCTCGAGCGCCGGAGCAAGGTCGGGACGCGTCAGGACGCGATAGATGTAGTCCACCAGTTGCGTGAAGCGCGGGTCTTTGCGATCGCGCGGGCGGCCCAGCGAGACTCGGAAGTCGGTGCGTATGTGCCCGGGGTTCTTGCCCAGCACCACAATGCGGTCGGCCAGCAGGACAGCTTCCTCGATATTGTGCGTCACGATGAAGACGGCGCGCGTGGGCATCTTGTGGCTTTGCCAAAGCTCCATCAGCTCGCCGCGCAGATTCTCGGCGGTCAGCACATCGAGCGCCGAGAAGGGCTCGTCCATAAACAGCACTTCGGGTTCGACCACCAGGGCGCGCGCGAAACCGACACGCTGTTTCATCCCACCGGACAATTCCTTGGGGTAGGCGTTTTCGAAACCATCGAGCCCTACCGTATCCAGGATTCGCTCGCTGCGCGCCGTACGCTCGGCGGCCGGGATGCCCCGCGCCTTGAGGGGCGCGGCCACATTCTCGACCACCGTGAGCCAGGGAAACAGCGCGAAGCTTTGAAACACGATTGACACATTCTCACAAGGGCCTCCCACCTCGTGCCCGTGATGAATGATCTCTCCGCCCGAGGGCTTCGCCAGGCCGGTCAACATGCGCAGCAAAGTAGATTTGCCGGAACCGGACGGGCCCAATACCGCCATGATTTCGCCCGGATAGATGGACAAATCCGTGGGCGCAATTACCTGTACGCTGCCTTTGCCGTCGGAGCCGTAAGACTTTTCCACCTTGCGTGCTTCGATGATGGCTTCCATGCGGGCGCGGGCTCTCCCGAATGTAGCATACGCAGATGCGCGCGAAGCGCATCTCGAACGTGTATGGGTTATCATCTAACCCAGGATCCTGCGAATGTTAACCCGGGGAGAAACCAATCGCGTCGCGCTCCTGCAGGGAACGCTCGACCTGCTCATCCTTCGCATACTGGTGTTCGGGCCGCGGCATGGGCAGGGCATTGCCCGCGCAATTCAACAGAATTCGGAAGACGTTCTTCTGGTGGATCACGGAGCGCTGTATCCGGCCTTGCAACGCCTCGAAGCACAGGCCTGGATCAGTGCCGAATGGGGTGTGTCTTCGAACCATCGCAAAGCGCGATTTTACAAGCTGACCGCCGCGGGCCGCAGGCACATGGCCCGGGAAACCAGCCGCTGGCGTACGCTCGCCGCGGCCATGGGGCGCATTCTCGATCTGGAAAAACTCGCATCCATCAAAGGCTGATCCACTGGCCCTCGCCCGCCTGCGGTTTTGCTCAGACCTCTTCCTTCTTCTCTTCTTTCTTCTCCTCTTTCTTCTCGTCGGCGGGATGCGGGGGCTTACGCACGACAGGCTTGGCGCTGGCGATCTCGGTGTAAGTGCGGAGGATGCGCTCCTTCTGCGCGGGATCGAGAATCAGATAGCGGTGCCTGCCATTCTCCGATTCCGCAAAACTCGTACGGCCGTCGTCGGAAACAGTGATGGTCCCGGGCCCGGAGAGCTTAAAGTAGTTCTCTTTGGGCCGCACCGCGTAGAGCATCGCGGCCATCGCCCACGACGGCGCATCGTAAGGCATGGGCCGGCAGGCGCTATAGGCGTCGGCCACAGGGTGCGCCGCCGACCAGGCAAAATCCTTCTCGATGCTCGCCCCGGGAAACGGCAGCGCGGCGCCGATCTCGTATCCCGCGGCAACCAGGGGCCCCGGCCAGCCCGCCAGGACCTTCCGCGCCGCCGCGACATCCGCCTTGATGTTGGGCTCGGCGGGACCATCCGGAAACGTCCCCGCAGCCATGCAGAGCAACTTGACCTTCTGCGCAATCAACTCTCGCAGACCATAGGTGTCTAACAATTTCGCGAGATCGGTGGCCGGTCCTGTGAGCACGAACGCGGCATTCTGATCGTCTTGCGCAGTCAGAGCGTTGCGAATCAGGGTAGTGACGTCGGCTGTATCGTGGATGCTCGTGACCGTGGAGGTATAGGTGGGTTTTCCGTTCGCGTCAGTCCTGGCGAGCGGCGCATTCAGCATGGGCGATGCGGCGCGGGGCTTGCCCTCATCCAATCCGATAGGCGTCAGGTGCATGAAGGCCCTGGCAACCCCCGTCGTCGCACTGGCGTAGAAAAGGCCTACGATATCGGCGAACTGCGCGGCCTTCAGATCCGGATTCGAGATCCCGATCGCGGCGATGCGCGCTTCGTTCTTACCCTCGAAGCCGTGCAGCATGGCCAGGGCCAGCGCGTCGTCGATCTTGCTGCCCAGGGCGCAATCGAATACGATGCCGACAGGCGGCTTGGCCTTTCCTGGAAACTGCATTTCAAGCTAGATCCAGCCCGTCCAGAGATCCTGTGGAATCGCCGAAACGCTCGGCATGAACGCCCATGCGATCCATCATGGCCAGGAACAGATTGCACATCGGCGTTTCTCTTCGATACACAATCCGGCGGCCGGAGTTGATGTAGTTGCCGCCGCGCCCGGCCACCAGGGTCGGCAGATCTTCATGCAGATGGCGGTTGCCGTCGGAGAGTCCGGCCCCATAGACGATCATGCAATTGTCCAGCAGCGTCGAATCTCCCTCTTTGATGGACTTCATCTTCGCGATCCAGGCGGCAAACTGCCGCACATGATAGGAGTTGATCTGCGTCACTTTCTCGATGAGGTCGGGCTGGTTGCGATGGTGAGTCAACGGGTGATGGCCGTCCGGGATATCGATCTCGCGGTACGGGCGCGAAGTACCCTCGTGGGTAACCAAAAAAGTAATCACACGGGTAAGATCCGACTGGAAGGCCACCGTCATCATGTCCGTCATCAGCTTGAAGTGCTCGGCGAAATCGGCCGGAACGCCGTAAGGCTTCTCCATGTGCGGATCGATCTGCGCGTTGTCTTTCTCGGCTCTTTCGATCTGCCGCTCGATCTCACGAATCGACGAGAGATATTCATCCAGCTTGCGCCGGTCCGTGGGACCCAGATCGGCCTCCAGCTTGCGCGTGTCGTCGCTCACAAAGTCGAGGATGCTCCGGCGATACAGGTTTTCACGGGCGCGCGCCTCCGGCGTCAAGGTCTGGCCCTTGCCGAAAAGCCGTTCGAACAGGGCGCGCGGATCGAGCACCGGCGGAAGCGGCTGCGTCTCGCTCTCCCAGGCCAGGTTATTGGTGTAGGCGCAGGAGTATCCGGAATCGCAATCCCCGGCCTGCCGCGCATCTTCCATGCCCAGCTCGAGCGAGGGAAAGCGGGTGTGCGCTCCAACCTGCTTCGCCACGATCTGGTCGAACGACACACCGGCCTGGATGTCCACCAGGGTTTTGCGCGGATGAACTCCGGTCAGGTACGAGGCGCTGCACCGGCCGTGGTCGCCCGCGCCGTCGAGCAATGCGCGCCCGGCGTTGTGAGTCAGATTGCCCAGCAGCAGGATGTCCTCGCGGAACGGCTCGAGCGGTTTCAGAATGCGCGGCAATGCGCCCAGCTTGCCTTCGTAGTCCGGGTTCCAGCCGTTCATGATGATGCCGTTGGGCACATATACGAACGCCATGCGCACCGGCGGCTTGGCGGCTCGCGTGGCAGCCATCGCCGGAACCATCGCCTCCAGAAATGGAAGCGCCACGGTTGTCCCCACTCCTTTCAGAAACGACCGTCTGGGTAATGCGCGCCTGGTAATCATCATCGTGGAGCCACTTCTTTCCGCGCGGCGACCTTCACTTCACGGCTCCCGGAGCCATCGCCCCGGCCCATTTGGAAGGGCGCGCTGTGCACAATTTCGAAAACTAACGACTGGAAATGGTACCCCGAGGCCGCCACGTTGCGGTCGATCGCCTCTACCGTCCGGCGGTCGTACGGATGCAATCCCCGTCCCAGCGCGTAGGTGAGCATCTTCTCCGTGAGGCAACGCGAAAACTCCGGAAGCTCTGCCATCAGCAGCGCCCGCATCTGGCCGGGGGTAGTGAACGACTTGCCGTTGGGAAGCGTTCCGCTGGCATCCACCGGGAACTTCCCATCGGTGGTGCGCCACTGGCCAATGGCGTTGTAGTTCTCCAAGCCAAACCCGAGCGGGTCCATTTTGTTATGGCAGGTCGAGCACATAGGATCGGCGCGATGTTTCTCCATCTGCTGCCGCAAAGACATCAACGTTCCCACCGCGCTCTCGTCGAGCGCCGGTACATCGGGCGGCGGAGGCGGAATCTCCGATCCAAGAATATTGTTCAACAGATACTTCCCGCGTATGACCACCGACGTGCGCGTAGGGTAGCTGGAAACCGTCAATACGCTGGCCTGGCTCAGAATCCCGCCGCGCTGATCGGTAGACAGATCCACACGGCGAAAATCGGGCCCGGTCACTCCCGGGATACCGTAGTATTTCGCCAGCCGCGCATTCAGGAACGTATACCGGGCGTCGATAAAATCCGACAGCGGGCGATCCTCGCGGAGCACATATTCGAAAAACAGGCGCGTCTCGGTCTTCATGGCATCGCGCAGCTCCGGACCCCACTCAGGAAATTTCTGGGGATCCGGCTTCACCACATCGAGGTTGCGTATCTCCAGCCACTGGCCGGCGAAATTATCGGGAAGCGCGGCTGAGCGCGGGTCCGCCAGCATACGCTTCACCTGCTGATCGAGGACACGCGGATCGTGGAGTTGACCCGCCTCGGCGACACCCAGCAGCTCATCGTCGGGCATCGAGCTCCACAGGAAATAGCTGAGCCGCGACGCCAGCTCCACATCCGGGATCAGGTGAACCGCCTGCGCATCCGTGGGATTGGGATCGTGCTCCATGCGGAACAGGAACTGAGGCGTCACCAGCATGGCCTGCAGGGCCAGCGCAATCCCCTGCTCCGTGGTCTGGCCGCGCGTGCGCGCCAGCGCCACGAACTTGAGCAAAGAGGCTACCTCGCGCGGTGTTACCGGCCGCCGGTACGCACGCGCCGCCAGATTGGAAATGATTTTCTCGACACACGCCTGGCCGGAGTTGGGATTGCAAATCAGGATCTTTTTGCGGCTGGACGGCTCCACGCTCGAAGCAAACGGGCCGACGAACATCATCGCATTCAGAAACTTGTTTTTCTTCTTGTCGTAGGCATCCTTCTCCGACAATGTCTTGACGAAGTCGTCGTCCATAAATGCGGCACGGAAGACGTGGTCCCCGGCCGGCAGATACAGGCGCATCTCGGCTTCCGAGTAGGGGTCAAAATAGACCAGCTTGGAAGGCTTGGTTTCGACCGGCAGCGTCTTCAATAGCTTGCCGTCCATCCAGAATCCGAGCGTCACCGGCTTGGAATCAGCCGCGCGCTCGCCGGGCATCCCGAACATCACGTTATAGTCGCCGTTCCACTCCACGCGATGAGTCGCTTCAATGGTGCTGAAGTCCAGCCGGCGTATGGTCTTGTCCTTGGCCTGATATTGCGCTTCGAGAGGCTTGGTGGGCAGCGGATCGGCGCCCATGGCGCGCGCCGCGATCGCCTCGGCGGCATCCAGATAGCGATCCATCAGCACGGGAGAGATGGTCAGGACGTCGGCAATGTTATCGAAACCATATCCAGAGTCGTCCGTTGGGAAGTCTTTGTCGGCACGGAAATCGACGGCCAGCAGATCGCGAATGGTATTGGAGTATTCGGCGCGATTCAGGCGGCGTGCCGTGACCCGCCCCGGATCCGGTTTGGTGTTGCGGTCGGCCTTATCGAATTCACCCTCGATGTACCCGACCAGAGCCTCCAGTTGCGTTTCGGCGGGGCGCGGTATGCCTTTGGGCGGCATCTCACCGGAGCGCACTTTCTGCAGAATGGTTTCCCAACCCTCGCGATACTCCACCACCGAATTGGGAGTCAGGAAGGCATTGATGTTGAGTCCGCCCGAGGCTGTGCGGTCGTTATGGCACAGGACGCAGGTCTTCGTTAACACCGGCTTGACCGCCTCGTCGAAGCCCGCCGCCGGAGCATCCGCCGCAAACGTAGGAGCCACCAGGCAAAAGACTAGGGCGGCGTTCCATGTGATGTTTCGCAGATTTAAATACACTCGATCCGGCTCCGCAGCGCTATTGTTCTATAATACAACTCAAAGTGGAGCCTGACGAAACACTTCTTTCCCGCAGAGTCTGGCTTGGCGGGGTTGCCCTGTCACTCGCACTTCCCCGGCTCGAGGGCCTGGACGAACTATTCTCCTACGGAATTACAGCTTTGCTCGATGGAAGCGCCATGGTGCGCATACCAGCGGGCGAATTTGCCATGGGGTCGGCCAGCGGCGGGGCCGACGAAGGACCGGTGCATCGTGTGCGTATCACCCATGCTTATGAAATGGGCAAGTTCGAAATCACGCAGGCCCAATGGGAAACCGTGATGACCGACCCGCACGCACAGCCAGGTGCCACCCGCATCACTCCCGAGCACGTCGCCGTCACCGCCACTCCCAGTCGTTTTAAAGGTCCTGCGCTGCCGGTCGAGAGCGTGTCGTGGGACGACATACAAGTATTCCTGGCGCGCCTGAACGCCCGCGACCACGACCACCTTTACCGCTTGCCGACTGAGGCCGAGTGGGAGTACGCCTGCAAAGCGGGAAGCACTGCGAACCATTCCGCTGCGCTCGAACCCGCAGCTTGGTACAAGGACAATTCCGGCGAGCGCACTCGGCCTGTCGGAGAGAAGCAGCCGAATGCCTGGGGCTTATTCGATATGCTGGGCAATGCCGCGGAGTGGGTCGAGGATTGGTACGGCCGCGAGTATTATGCGGAGAGTCCCGCGGCCGATCCGGCCGGCCCATCCTCTGGCTCCTACCGCGTTTACCGCGGGGGCTGCTGGTTCGATCCCGCTAAGTATTGCAATTCCACGGCCCGCAAGTTCGATTTCCCGGTGAACCGCCATGATGGTGTCGGCTTTCGTGTAGTCCGAACGGCAAGGTGACCAGCGGCCCTCCGCTAATGCCACCCCTCTAATCTAACAGGCTGCTGAAAAAGGCTGACCGGATCGTGAATGACAGGCGAGGACGCCTGTCCCACAACACAGAATCAGTTTGCCAGCAGAGTGGGATAGGCCTCCCGGCCTGTCTGAGCCTTTTTCAGCAACCCGCTAATGCCACCCCTCCGCGATCTCGAAGCGGTGCGGCGCGACTGTCCGCTGCGGGCCCTGCAACTCGAAAGCCTCTACGGTCAGCGTCTCAGTGTCTACAATGACGAACGTCGGAACCACCTCCTCCCACCGTCCGCCCGGAAATCGCGCGCCCATAATCGCACCCGGATTGATGGCCAGCGTCCGCCCCACCCGTGTCACAAGGAAGTCATGATTGTGCCCATAGCACACTATGTCGTAGAGTCCCGATTGAGCCATAGGCCGGGCGATGTAATCGAAGTGATTCACCGCTACCTTCTTACCGTCCAGCACCGTCTCCAGAAGCTCACCGTGTACGCGCACCCGCTCGGAAGACTTACGCGTGATCCGAAAAAGGTCGGCATCGTTGTTCCCAAAAACGATGTGCACCTGCCCCGGAAAGCGCGCCAGCACATCCATCACGAACGGTGAGCACAGATCCCCGCAGCAGATCAGCGCCTCCGCCGCGCTCACCGATGCGAGGGCCGCAGCCAGATTTCCCAGGTGATCGTGTATGTCCGAAAGCACCGCAACCCGCATGATCCGTCATTCTAATTTATAATTAGGCATGCTGACTCCTACCGAACAGATCTGGCACAACGGCCGCTTCATACGTTGGGATGAGGCCACCATTCACATCCTGTCGCACGTGGTGAGCTACGGCAGCAGCGTTTTCGAAGGCATCCGCTGCTACGACACCCCCGCCGGACCTTCCATTTTCCGCCTTGCCGAGCACGTGCGGCGCATGGAGGATTCCGCCAAAATCTATCGCATGGAGTTGGGATACACCGGCGCTCAGCTCGCCGATGCCATGCAGGAACTGGTGCGCGTGAATCAGTTGGACTCCTGCTATATCCGCCCTATCGCCATTCGCGCCTACGGCGACATCGGCGTCAATCCGCTGCACAACCCCGTGGACGTTTACCTCGCCTGCTGGGTGTGGGGCAAGTATCTCGGCGAAGAGGCCCTCGCCCAAGGCGTGGACGTGTGCGTCTCGAGCTGGAAGCGGCTCGCGCCCAATACCCTGCCCGCATTGGCCAAGGCCGGCGCCAACTACATGAACTCGCAGCTCATCAAAATGGAGGCCATCACCAACGGATACTCGGAAGGTATCGGTCTCGATGAAGCCGGCTATGTGAGTGAGGGCTCGGGCGAAAACATCTTCCTGGTCCGCGATGGCCGCATTCACACGCCGCCGCTGGGAGCTTCCGTGCTGCCCGGCATCACGCGCGACAGCGTGATCCGGCTGGCCCGCGATCTGAATATCCCGCTGGTTGAAACCATTGTCCCGCGCGAGATGCTTTACATCGCCGATGAGGTTTTCTTCAGCGGAACCGCCGCTGAGATTACCCCCATACGTTCGGTCGACCGCATTCGCGTTGGCAACGGTAAGCGCGGCCCCATCACCGAGCGATTGCAAAAGGAATTCTTTGGAATCGTCACCGGCGCCGCGGCGGACCGCCATGGATGGCTGTCCCCGGTCCAGGCGCGCCAGCCGGTTGCCGTAGCGCGCTGAGAAATCCTACCGATGCTGCAATGCACACCCCGGAACGCCACCTCCCCCGAGATTTGCTCTCCGGGATGCGCTTGCAGCCGATGGACTATTTCTTTTTAGCTTATGCGGGCGGTCCTGTGCCAGTTGGAATTCTGGCTTTCCAGCGTTTTTCAACAAGTTTATAGCGTCGCAAAATCTTTGACTTGCCCGCCTCGCATTGTGGCAATCCTGTGAATAAAGCAGAGTGCAAATGAATTGTATCGGTCTCGATGCCGCCACCGGAGCTCCGCTCCGGGCAACTTTTGACGCGACTATTTCCGCGGTCGAAGTGCTTTCCTCCACTCCTCCGGATGCTTCCTTCCTCAGTCCCGGATGGATCGATCTTCAGGTCAACGGCTTCGGCGGTGTCGATTACAACAACCCCAAGTGCACGCTCGATGAAATTTCCCGATCCGTACAATTACAGTTTTCGACCGGCGTGACGCGCTTTTATCCCACCGTGATCACAGGCTCGCCCGAAGACATGCTGGGCGCCCTCCACAACCTCAAGCGCGCCAAGGAGAAGTTGCCGGAAGGCGTGGCCATGGACGGCTTTCACGTCGAGGGCCCCCACATTTCGCCGGACGACGGCCCTCGTGGCGCGCATCCACGCCGCTGGGTGCGCCCGCCGGATCTTGACGAATTTCGCCGCTGGCAGGATGCCACAGGCAATCAGGTGCGCATCGTGACGCTGGCGCCCGAGTGGCCGCAGGCGCCCCGCTACATTGAATCCATCACCGGGGAAGGCGTAGTGGCCAGCATCGGCCACACCAATGCCACCGCGCAGCAGATCGCCGACGCCGTCAGTGCCGGCGCTACACTTTCTACGCATCTGGGCAATGGCGCGCACGCCGTGATGCGCCGCCATCCCAACTACCTTTGGGAGCAACTCGCCGAAGATCGTCTCATGGCGGATTTTATCGTCGACGGCATCCACCTGCCGCCGTCGTTCCTCAAGGTTGCCCTGCGGGCCAAGACCATCGAACGATCGGTATTGGTCACCGACGCCTCCGCCCCGGCCGGCTGTCCGCCAGGACGCTACCAATTGGGCGAGCAACCCGTCGATCTCACCGCCGATAACCGGGTCATGCTGGTTGGCCAGGAGCGCCTGGCAGGCTCCGCGCTGCGCATGGACCACGGCGTAGAGAATCTCATGCGCATCGCAGGTCTCAGCCTGGCGGACGCCGTGCGCATGGCCACCACCAACGCCGCCCGTGCGGGGCATGTGCCCGGGCGCGCCGCCGGACTGGTTCCAGGGGATCGCGCCGACCTGATTCAGTATCACTTTGATCCGAGCGATCAAAGCATCAGAATTAAAGCTACGTATATCTCTGGGGATTGCGTGTATCGAGCCGCCTGACTTACCGCAGATCCAGCGCCATCAGGCTGTGCCGGTCCCGCAGGTACAAAATACCGCCCGCGAGCGACGGCGCGGTCCACGCATTGCTGTGCAGCAATTCAGCTTTCGCCAGCACCTTCAAGCCTGAGGGCGACACCGTAGCCAGCGCCACATTGCCATCCTCATCGACCACAATCACCTTGCCGTCGGCGTAGAGAAATGTCGCCTTGGGAAAACTGCGGTCCTGCCAGATCACTTTGCCGGTCCTGGCATCCAGCGCGGTAAGCGGCGCCGGCCCGAAATCGCCGCTCGATCCGTAAAGCGTGTCGCCGATGCGCAACAGATTCCCGATATGTACGCGCATCCGGTTGGTCGTCCACAATTCCTTCACCGTCGTCTTGCCGTCGATCACATGGAGTTCGAGCGCCATGCAGCCGCCGTTGTAAGCGGACGAAACGAACAAGATATTGTCGCTGCTCCACAGCGGCAGGCTGATGTTCAGTCCCCAACTGGTGCTGTGCGGATGGGTCCAGAGCAGCTCGCCTGAATCCGGATTGAGACCGATCACTTCATCGCTCATAGCTGCGACGAGCTGATCCTGACCATCCACTCTGATGAGCACCGGCGAGGAGGGAGAGTTCCGGAAATCCTGTTTGTGCCAGAGAACTTTGCCGTCCTTCTGATCAAACGCCATCACCGCATGTCCCGCGCCGCCGACCTTCATGATCACCGTATTTTTCCAGGCGATCGGGCTCCCCGAATATCCACGGTCCATGGGCGTGCCGTTGAACTCGCCATACAGGTCGTGCGACCACAATACCTTGCCGGTTGTTTTATCGAGGCGCCGCAGATTAGCCAGAATGCCCACCACATAGACCGCATCCGCCGTTACCAGCGGAGTCGCGTGCGGGCCGGGGCCATTTTCCATGGCCATGCCGCTCCGGAACCCGGCGTCCTCGGCATGCTCCCAGATGGTTTTACCCGTTGCCGTAGCGGCAGCCAGGGTGATCTCCTGCGAGCCCCGCCGGTACATGGTGTAGAGCACCGCTCCATCCACGGCGACTTCGGAATAACCTTCGCCCAGGTCCCGGCTCCATAGTTTCTTGGGTCCTGAGCTCGGCCAGGTATTCGCCAGCCCCTTGGCGTCGGAAGTAAAGTCACGGTGAGGGCCGCCAAACTGCGGCCATTCGAGCGATCCGGCGCCCACAGTACCGGCGGCAAATAACATCGCCGCCACATAGCCGCAACATCTCATTGTGTGTCCCACAGTGCCAGCGTAGTGGCGTCTTTGATCAGAATCCCTGTGCCCAGGATCACCGGATGCGCCCAGGTCGGGCTGCTGGCCACCGTATATTTTCCGAGCTGCTCAAACGCCTTGTCGCTTTTCCTGAACACAATCAGGTCGGCGTCGGTGGTCAGCAGCAGCATCACGGAGCCTGCGGACACCATAGCGGCACTATCCGCCAGGCGTCCTTCCGATTTCCAGAGCGTCACGCCCGTCGCGGGATTGAGGCAGACCAGCTCCCCGCGCTTGCGTGTCGAGAAACCAAACAGCAAATCGCCGCTGACCACCGGCGAGCTCATATACATCGATAGATCTTTGTTCTCCCAGACTGTCTCCGTAGTCCAAGCTGCCCCGCGCTTGAGTAACTTGACCCCGATCGTAGGATTGCCCACGCCCGAAAAGATCAGCGTGTCATGATACACCGCGGGTGTCACAATATTCTGTGCGTAGTCTGTGGTGTAAGGAATGCGCCAGAGAAGTTCGCCCGTAGCGGCCGAGACTCCCACAATGTTACTGCGGCTCTGCGTTACCACCTGGCGAGTCCCGCCCAGGTCCACGACGATAGGCGATGCGTAGGCCGGACCGTCGCCCTTCCAGCTCCACTTTTCCGCGCCGGTCGCACCATCGAAAGCGGTCAATGCGCCGTGTTCATTATTGCCTACGTGCGCGATGACCAGGCCGCCATCAACCACCGGCGATGTCGCCACACCGAAATCCGGCGATCCGAATTCCTTGCGCCATTGCGGCTTGCCGGTCTTCGCATCGAAACAGGAAAGCGTGCCATTGATACCGAAAGTATAAATCCGGCCGTCCGCAACCACAGGCGTCGATTTGACTCCCTTGCCATGGCCCGCCGCCGCCGGATTCACCGTGTAAGCCGCGCCATAAGCTTCTTTCCAGATCGCCTGACCGTTTTCGGGACGTAGGCACGCCACCACTTCGCGGTCGCCCTGCCGCGCGTGTATGTAGATCCTGCCATCCGCCACCACCGGCGACGAATGCCCCTCGCCGGCTTCAACCTTCCACTTGAGCTGCAGCTTCTCCGGCCACTTCTTGGGCTCGGTGAAGCCTGTCGCAATCCCGTCGCGGTGAGGACCGCGCCACTGCGGCCAGTCCTCCGCACAGGCGGCGGCCACCAGGCCCGCGAACAAAACTGCATGGCGGAAATGCATGATTCAGATTACTCCGATCGCAACGCCGCGAGCATCGGTGAGCGCAGCGCGGCGGCCGTGGCGGCCAGCGATGCCCCTATTCCCGTGACCAGCACTGCCGTGAGCAGCACGCTCAGGGAGAAGACTGGCAGGTGGCCGCCGCGCAACGCCACAGCCGGCGCAATCGCGAGCAGCGCGCACACCGTCCCGGTAGCCAGGCCCAGCAGCAGCAGGAGCACATTCTCCGCGAGCACCATAGCGGCCAGATTCGCGGGGCGGTAACCCACGGCGCGCAGCAAGGCCAGCTCGCGGCGGCGCTCCAGAACGTTGCGCAACAGGATGGCCGCCAGTCCTACGGTGCCTAGAATCAGGCCCAGCGCACCCAGGCTGCGGAAGGTCGAGAGATACGTGTTTTCCACTCGGTGAAAGCTCGCCAGGCGCGCCTCGGTCGGCTGCACGTCGAATCCGTAGTCGGACAGCGCTTCCTCCAGAACTCCGCTCACCTGCTGCGCTCTTTGGGGTGAGACGTGCAGCAGGAAAAAGCGGTAGCCTTCGACGTCCGGAAACAGCCGCAGAAAATTCTTCTCCGAGATCAGCAGCTCGCTCTGGAAGAGGCTGTCCCGCAGCGCCGCCACGATACGGAACCGCGTCTGGTTAAGCATGAACGTCTCGCCCAGCTTCAGGTGCAGGACATAAGTCATCGAGTTGGCATCGGCGATCGCGGGAATGGCGCCGTCTGCCGGTTGCGATTCGAGCAGCAGCCAGGGATTTGCCGCCGGCATAATGGTCTCCTCGAAGCTGAAATGCGCGGTGCGAAGAAAAGCCGTGGGAGGCGCCAGGATGCGTGGATTGCGTGGCTGGTAAAGATTCAGACAGCTTGCATCGTCGCCGGGCCGCAGACGAAAGGGGACGAACACGACTCCTGTAAGCGCCGCCGCGCTCGACGCCATATTGAGAGCCTCGCGCCCTGTGGCCGTGTTGGGATCGTGAATCAATGGCAGGACCGCTTCGGCCATCAGCGGAAACCCGCCCGTGCCCGCTGGATCGGCGTCGCGGCGAAACGCATCCACCGAGACGATCAGAAATGTCGCGCAGGCGATCTGGGCGATGCAGAGAATGCTGCGCCCCGGCCGATACGCCGCGCTGCGCAGGCCCAGCGTGATCAAGCCATGCATGGACGCAAAGGATCGCGACCGTAGCCACGCGGATTCGAGACAAAGCGCGGCGATCAGCAGCAGCGTGCCCGCGCCGAAGAATCCCGCGGTTTGGTCCAGAGCCCGCAGGCCCGCCGCAGCCAGAAGCGCGAGCGCCAGTGCGCCGGCCACGCTTCCCGTTATCAGCGGCCATTTTCCGGAGACCGGCTTTTGCGCGCCCACCAACAGGCCGCGTGGTGTCACTGGCCGCAGTCCGCGCAGCGTCCACGCAATAGTGCCGAGGCCGGTCCCGACTCCGGCCGCCGCTCCCATGGCCAGCGCAGAAACCGATGGATCGAGCCACAGCAGCCGTGTGCCTACAGCGCCCACCCACCACGTCCGCAGGCCGAACAGGATGAACTCCGCATACGCCAGCGCACCCGCCAGTCCCGCCACAGCCCCGCCAATCGCCAGCACTCCCCCTTCCAACAGAAACATGGATCGGATCCTCGCCATCGAAAACCCGAGTGCGCGCAGTATTCCGATTTCATGCATGCGCTGCTCCACGCCCAGCTTGAAAAACAGCCCGGTCAGCAGCAGCGCCGAAAGCATCAGAAAGAAACTGAAGTACACGAAGTACTCGCCGAAGTCGGTAGCGCCGTGAGCCGCCGCGAGCGCCCGCTCTCTGACCGGCAGGACCATAAGACCCATCTGGGCCGGGTCGAGCGCCGCGCGCAGAGCGCCGGCATACGCATTGGACGGCGGAACCAGGCGAATCGAGGTGAGCCTGCCGAAGCGCGTTCCCCAAAGCTGTTGGCCTCGCGAGAGTGCGATGAAGGCCTTCGGCGTGGTCCGGTATTGCTTCCAGTACTGCTCGTCGATCGGACGCACGCGCCGCAGATCCAACGGAAACGGCGGGTCCCAATCGTGCAAGCTGTTCGACTCGGTGATGCCTGGATAATCCGGCGCGTAGTCGCGATCGGCCGCCTCGCCCGCAATCGGCACGATCTTCGTCACGCGGAAAGCGGCATTTTCGGTGTGCAGCCGTCCGTCCGGTTTCCAGAGATAGTAATCCAGCGAAACCGCGTCGCCTGTCTTCGCATGCAGCTCGCGCGCGGCCCACTCATTCAGCGTGATGCCATCCGGCGCGCCCGGCCCCGGCGCGGCGTCGAGTGCCGTGACCACGGAATACGGAATCTCGCGCCCATTGGCGCGCATGGTGTTGGCGAGATAGGTCAGCACCGGTTCGGCATGCAAACCGAGCGAATGCGCTGTAGCCGTAGCGCGCTCCGCCAGCGCGTCGGAGATGAAGGCGCTATCGGTCTCGAGCGCAAGAGCGTGCTGCTTTTCCAACAACCGCAGCTTGATGCCGAGGTCCTCGAGCGCATACGCGCTCCTCACGTCCGGCCTCGCCGCGCTCAGAATCGTATTGACCTTTCCCGCCCGGTCGAGTTCCTTTTGCAGGCTCGCCAGCGGCACAAAAGCCGCGCGAATATCGCCCTGCTGCGGTTCGAGTGAGAACTCGCGAAACGCGCCACTGGTCAGCGTGAACCGTATACTTTTGCCGGCATTTTCTTTACGGCCGTGCAGCGACTCGAGGGGAATTGCGGAAGGCTTCTCGACGCGCATCAGAATGGAGTCGCCGGGCTTGGCGCCCAACTCATCGGTCAGCTCCGCGCTCAGCAGAATCTGATGGCCCGAGGGCGGAGCGCCGGGCTCGGCCTGAAACTTCCAGAAGCGCTGGTCGACCCCGTAAATCTGAACATGCGCCCTGCGCCCGCTCGCTTCGTGAGCGACGATGCCATCGATGGCGATCATCGGGCAGCCGGCGCCCGGCGCCGCGGCCAATTCCTCCCGGAAGAAACCATTGCGCGAGACCACGTATTGAGCGTTGCCCAGCCGCGCCAGCACCAGCGCCCGCAGGCTCGCGCGCACCGAATCGCCTACCAGCAGCGCGCCGCCCAGCACGCCCGCCGCGGTGGCGACTCCCAGCACCACCGCGAGATTCGTGCGCCAGAACCACGCGAGGTTACGAGCCAGCAGCGTGTAGGTTCGCATGATCCAGTTCGTATCGGGCCGGAAACCGCGAGGCCAGTTCCGCGCTGTGCGTCACCACCACCAGTATGGTCTCCTGCCGTTCGCGCAGCCCCAGCAGCAGAGCCGCCACTACGTCCGCCGAGGCCTGATCGAGATTGCCCGTAGGCTCGTCGCAAAGCAGCAGCAGCGGCTTGCGTATCAGGGCACGCGCCAGCGCCACGCGCTGCTTCTCGCCGCCGGAAAGCTCCGCGGGCCGATGCTTCAGGCGACCGCTCAGCCCCACCTGATCGAGCAGTTCCCGCGCGCGCTCCACATAGCTGGGGCGATTGTTGGAAACCAGCGTCGGAACCAAAACGTTTTCGAGGACCGAGCATTGCGGCAGCAGGCAATGATCCTGAAAGATGAATCCGATCGACTGATTCCGGAAGGCGGCCAGCTCCTTCTCGCTTAATTGATAAGGATTCCGTCCATCCAACATCACTGTGCCCGCGGTCGGCTGTTCGAGGCCGCCCAGGATGTAGAGCAGCGTGCTCTTGCCCGCGCCCGAAGGACCCATAATGGCCAGCGCGTCGCCACGCTCGCAGCGCAGAGAAACGCCGGATAGGATGGTAAGCGTCCCGCCGGGCGTCGGATATTCTTGGCGAATCTGCGAGACCTCAAGCATGCGCGTGCGCCGCCGCGGCGGCAATGCTTCCGTAAACCTCCACTGCTCGCGCAGCCATGCGCGCGGCGCTGTAGTGTTCGCGCACCCCCGCATTGCCCTGTGCGCCCAGTTGCGCCACCAGCGCCGGGTCCTTCCAAAGTTGAAAGATGGCTTGCGCCAACCGGGCGGTGTCGTCCGGTTCCACCAGCAGCCCGCCACGCGTCCTTTCCAAAATCTCCGGGAATGCCCCACGCCGCGGCTGCACTACGGGCACTCCGTTCGCCATGGCTTCCAGAAGGAAAATTCCCTTCGGCTCATCGTAGGTGGCCGGCACGCTGAGGATGTCTAAGTTTCGCAGGAAGTCGATCTTGTGCGGCCGGTCCAGCACCCCGCGATAACGAAATTCATGCGACAGGCCGGCGTCCTTCATGCGCCGTTCGATGCCGTGCAGGTACTCGCGATGCTCCGGCGCAAGATAGCCGGCAACCTCCAGCGTAGCCCCCGAAAAATCGGTCTCTTTGCGCAGCTTGGTATAGGCTTCGACCAGAACATGCAAGCCCTTCTCCGGCGCCACGCGCGCGAAATATCCTACCGTGAAGCAATTGCTGTGCAGCCGCAAACCGGCATCGTAGCCCTTGAGATTCACACCCAGCGGTATCACATGCATCTTACTTTCCGGGATGCCCAGGTAGCGGCACATGAACTCCGCGTAGTATGTGCTGACCGCCGCGAAGCCGTCTACATGTTGGACGTTACTCCGGATCAGTTCGAGCGCCCGCGTTCGATACGGCTCGGCAAGCTGGCTCAGGAACAGGTCTTCGCCCTGCAAGGTGCAGCATACCGGCCGCTCCAGCGCCTCGCGTATCGGGCGCGCCAGGCCGATCAGCAGGGAGTTCGGCAGCGTTACGATATCGGGCGGCGCTTCGCTCGCGAGCCAGGCCGTCAGCTTTTGGATCTCCTTGCCTTGAAAACCGCTCTCGCCACGCAGCATGGATACCGTGAGCTCGCCCAACAGGCGCGGGTTTACCGGAATCGAACGTCGCGAAGCGAGTTTGAGCGCCCACTCGGAATCCCACAGCCGGTCGAGCAGCCGGGGCATTTTGCGAAACAGGACCGAGTGCTGCTCCAGATACACGCTGATGCCGCCAAACAATACTTTGTGTTCAGCTACGTTCGGCTCGTCGGTCAGGGTCGGGGTGTAGATAGGCGCCAGGATAATATCATGTCCCTGGCTCTTCAACTCCGCCGCCAGCGCATTGTCGCGTATGCAGCTTCCGCAGTACATCTGCGCGGCGCCGGCGGTGAACGCAACGATCTTCATACGGGCTTCACACCGCGCGCTGAAACGCCCGGCGGGCATACAGATGATCGAACAGGTTGCCTTCGTGCGGCTGGTCCCAACTGATCCGGTAAGTGGGGATGGCGCCCAGGTTCAAGCGGCCCACGTAGGGAGATGCGAGCAGCCTTCCGATGAGCTTGCGGTCTTCGGTGATAGCCGTTACCACCAGGCTCGGCCCCAGCGCGCGCGGCAATTGTTCCTGCCTCACGGCAACCACGCTGGCATACGGAAAAAGGAACTCGCGGTTCGCCAGAGGATGCTCCGGTGAGTCGCACAGCACCACCGACGGCAGCAGATACGAGCAGCCCTGAAAACTGGTCAGCCTCTCGCCCAGGCGATACGCGGCGGTGACCTCGCGCGCTCCCGGCGTCCGTAGCTCGCTGTCGATCGTCTGCGAGATGCGCTCCGCCACGGCCGGATTGGCGAATGGCGCGATTTCCGCCTGCTCATCCGCCTCGTCGCGCGGTACGACTTTGGCCAGCCGCTCCGCCAGCGCTTCGGCGATCTCGCCCGTCTTTGCAGGCGCCCATACACCCGAGGCGTTGATGCACGACCGTCCGGAGTTTTCGAGTATGGAAGAGACCATCACGTCCAGGTACTGCTCCCACTCGCCTATGGCGTCCTCGCCGATCACGATCTTGCTGTAGCCCGGTCCGTGCACCTCGATGCGGGGATCCGTCTGCCACGGCCGTGTGGAGGCGACATCGCCGAACACCATCCCGCGCCCGCAGCGCCGCAGGATTTCGGCGCCGCCCGCATGATCCGCCGGATAGTAGCCGAAGGCCGCCCCGGGCGCGCCCGCCTGTAGCAGCGCTTGGATGATCCGGTAGGGAGTCCAGGGCTCGGCGCTGCCCGGCTTCAGCACCAAGGGCGTCTTCAGGGCGAAGGCGGGCGCCCATAGCGAGTGAACTCCGGGCGAATTGCTCGGCAGCACCACGCCCAGCGAGTCTCCGCGCGGAAAGTAGCTCAGGGTGCCGGAGTAGCCGGCATCGAACACGCCCGCATCCAGATTGCGCGTGAGGCCGTTGATCACCGTTTCCATCTGCGCCAGCACCGTCCCGATCTTGTGCATGTTCTTTCGCACCATTACGTGCGGCAAGCCTGTCGTGGCGGAAACCTGTCGCACGTAATCTTCGGGCGACTGCATCGCATCGCCCAGCGGCAGCGTGGAACCGCTGAACAAATCGGCCGCGCGCGTACATATAGCGAATAGTTCCTGCGCAGTGAAGCGATCCAAAGCCCCGCGGGCCGTCTCCTGATCGAGCAGATCGCGCCGGATCAATCCAACGTTGGCCTGACTGATTTCGACGAACGGCTCGTGAGTTCGGTAGTGCGGGGTACGCATGGTATCCAGGCTTTGATACGGAACGCCTCGCCGCAAAATCGGAACCTGCAGCACCCCGCCCATCAGTAAACACCCTCCACCACCGTGGTCTGGTAACGGGAAAAGGGCCGCACATTGCGCACTCCATCCCACGGATATTGCGCATAGGGCGGCTCGCGCTCGGCCTCGTCCCGTTCCAGAAACCGCGGCATGAAGAACTCACGCGTCAGCGTGGTCAGCCGCACGCGCCCGGTTTCGCCGTATCCCACGATGCGGTTCGGCGCATCGGGATCCACCACCTCGATCGAGGCCCGCGGCGCCGGCGGGTAATAAATAATGGCGTAGCCGTCGCCCGGCAGCCGCGGCTTGTGCACCGCCAGTCCCATCAGCGTGTTCCCGTAGGTAGGCGCGAAGTAAACACCGTCCAGCAGCTCCTCCACGGCGAAGCGATGGAACTGTGGCGTCATCTCCGTGCCTCCGCAGAACACTCCGCGAATGCCCATCTTCTTGAGCGATATTTTTTCGCACAGCGCTTCAAGCAGTTTGGGAGTGGTGAACATCGAGCGTATGTTGTCGTGCGCGCGCAGCAGCGTCAGGCCCTGCTCCACCACGTGCTGCTTGTAGGCTTCCGCCTCTTCGAGCTTGCCTCGCTTGATCAGTTTGATCACCCAGCGAGGGTCCAGATCGGTCATGAAGCAGATGCCCCCGCGATACTGCGCCAGATGCTCGACAGCCAGGCGCAGCCGGCGCGGGCCGCTCGGCCCCAGCATGAGCCAGTCCGCTCCGCGTGGAAACGCTTCGTCCGGCAGTGTATCGCTGAAGGCCTCATAGTCGATGCGGAAATCGTCGATGCTGATGCGGGATTTGGGCACGCCGGTGCTGCCGCCGGTTTCGAAAACATAGACGGGCCGGTCCGCGTACGCCTTGGGCACCCAGCGGCGCACCGGACCGCCGCGCAGCCACTCATCCTGAAAAAAGCCGAACCGATCCAGATCGTCGTAGCTGTGTATCTCCCGCCGCGGATCCCAATCCAGCTTTCGGGCATACTCCAGCCAGAAGGGGCAGCCGGTTTCCGGACTGAAATGCCAGTCCATCATCTCGCGCGTCCAGGCGTCCAGCGTCGCGCGCGAGGCTCGGGTCTTCGCCAGTAGATCGGTTTCCACGTGAGGGGACACAATGGTCTTAGTGTAGTACGGCCGGTGGGGAAAGATTCGAAAAGGATCGTCGCGACCCGGCCGCGTCATTGCCCTGCGGGGCGCTACCGGGCCGCGACTGTCAGCAAGCGGAATTGTTTAATTCGAGACAAGCAGATTCAAAGTGTTGGTCGCATCATCGACAAAGTAAAGTCCTCCCACCCCGGCTTCCAGTCCGAAGAGCGCACCCGCTCCCGGAGGGCTCCCGCTCTTATCCAGCAGGCCCGCCTCTAGCACGATGCCGTCCATCGTCAGGCCCAGGAGCAAACCGTTGTTGCCATTCACTGTCAGAATGTCACCCCCGATTACGGTAAGCCCGAGTGGATCGTTTAGACCCGCGCCCGTCAAGATGGTTAGCCCTAGACCGGCGCTGGTAGTGCGAGTGACCGCATCGGTGATCGACGCAATGCGGTTCTCCAGGCTGTCGGCGACATACAATATGCCATCCCTGCCAAGACCCACTCCGGTCGGACCAATCACCAGCGCCGCCGGATCGGTTCGCTCCGGGAATGTAGAACCAATGACCGTCACCGATTGCAGGCTGGGCAGCGCAGTCGCGGAAATCGCGAGGTTGAGACGGATCACGGTACCTTCCCACACAAGGTTGCCGCCGCCCGCGACCGTGCCGTTCAGGACATTGGTCACGAATAACGACGCCGTGGTACCAAGATCCAGGGCCGTCATATCCCAGGGTCCGTTAATCTCGCCGCCGGAGAAAGTCTCGACCACTGTGCCGTGGCTGTTCAACACCAGCAGACAGCCCGCCTGTGCGGTCGCCGAGGTCCCATCCGTAGTAGGCAGACTGCCTACAATCACCCAACCTGCGCGCAAAACCACAAGCGCCGTGGTCAGGCCGATACCTCCCGGACAGGGGCCGGGTAAATTCGCGCCGGAAATCTGGGCAAAGACACTCATTCCCCCGGTCGGCGTGATTTGCACGATGGTTGTGCCGGTACCCTGCAGGTTCGCGCTGTTATTGAAATTACTGACCAGGATATTCCCGGCTTGTAGATCGCCAATGGTGTTTTCAACGATCGCCACTCCGTACGGATTTACGTCCCCGTTGGGCGGGACGGTGGAAGCCACCGTTAACACTTTGTGACTTGCCGCAAGTAAGGCTCCCGACGTGACAAGCAAGAGCAACACCGATGCACACGCGGATCGGCTCGTAAACATTCGTTGCATTTTCAGATCCTCCTCTAACTGGTAACTGGCGGCGCGCCCTTTTTCGGGCGCCTCTCGATGCCAGTCGTTAACAACTCTGATGGTAGGCCATACAGCCGGCCTTACTTGTAAATTGTTGGCGTGGCCATCGATGTTTGGGATGCCAGCTCACACACCGTTGACGAAAGCTACCCGTCGGGCTAGAATGGATCAAGCCTTTTTACAAGGTGGAGGAGCCATACATGAACTGGGTTAAGCCTGACTTCGACGAGATCCCTTTGAATTGCGAAATCAACTGCTACTGCAGCGCTGAGATCTAACCGGCCCGCATGCGGGTGAAGATCCTGGGCGCGGCCGCTGGCGGCGGATTCCCGCAATGGAATTGCCGCTGTGCAAACTGCCGTAGGTTGCGCCAGGGATCTTTCCACGGTACACCTCGAAACCAGGCCCAACTGGCGCTCAGCGCCGGCGACCGTGACTGGTACCTCGTAAACGCATCTCCCGATCTGCGTGTTCAGATCGAGTCCACTCCCGAGCTTCATCCCCAGGAAGGCCAGCGCCACTCTCCCATACGCGGCGTGATTCTCACTTGCGCCGAACTCGACCAGGTTTTGGGCCTGCTCCTGTTGCGCGAATGCCAAAGCCTGCGGGTGCATTCCACCACCGCCGTGCGGCGCATCCTGCTCGAGGACAACAGCATGTTCGCGATGCTCGAGCGCCACCCTGGCCAGCTTTCCTGGTCCGATGTCGTGCCGGGCGTGCCGTTTCAGGTCGATCCCGGCATCTGCTGCACACCGCTCACGGTTCCGGGCGGCTATCCCCTCTATGTCAGCGGATCGCGCCTGGCCCAATCGCCGCCCGGCGAAGCCGTATTGGCGCTGCTGTTCGAATCGGGCGGCGGCGGCAAATTGGCCTATTTCCCCGGTGCTCCGCAAGTCGATGAGACATGGCTGCCCTGGTTGGAACAAAGTGACGTGCTGCTGTTCGACGGAACCTTCTGGACCGACGACGAGCTGATCCAGGTGCAGGGCAGCGGACGCACCGCCCGGCAAATGGGTCATCTGCCGGTTTCCGGACCCGGCGGCGCGCTCGAGCGCCTGGCCGCCTTACGCCATCCGCGCAAGCTGTTTATGCATGTCAATAACACCAACCCCATGCTCGATGAAGAGAGCGCCGCCTACCGCGAGGTGTGCGACGCGGGGTGGGATGTCGCGCGCGATGCCATGGAGTTCACGTTATGACCGCCACCGGCGCGGCAGCCGGTCTTCTGACTCCCGAACAATTGCGCGCGCATCTGCGGGCAGTTGGCGAGGAGCGCTATCATCATCGCCACCCTTTTCATCTGCTCATGCACGAGGGCCGGCTTACCCGTGGCCAGTTGCAGGCGTGGGCGCTCAACCGCTTCTACTATCAGAGCCGCATTCCGATCAAAGACGCCCTGCTGATCGCGCGCAGCCCGGACGCTGAATTTCGGGTCGCCTGGCGAAAACGCCTGGTGGATCACGATGGAACCGCCCCCGGCGAAGGTGGCATTGAGCGCTGGCTGCGTCTCGCCGAAGCCACCGGTCTTGATCGTGCGAACGTGCTTTCGGGCGCCGCCGTGCTGCCCGCCACGCGCTACGCCGTGGACGCCTATCTGGACCTGGTATCCCGCAAAACTCTACTCGAAGCGGTGGCCTCTTCGTTGACCGAAATGTTTTCCAGGGACTTGATCGCCCTGCGCATGGATCGGCTGCGCGAACATTATCCCTGGCTGCGCGATGGTCTGTCCTATTTTCATGCGCGGCTCTCGCAGGCTCCCGAAGACGCCGCCTTTGCGCTCGACTGGGTGACCGGCCATGCGCACACCCGCGCGGAGCAGGAGCTGGCCATAGGCGCGTTGCGCGCTAAATGCGACATCCTCTGGGCGCAGCTCGACGCGCTCTATTTCGCCTACGTGCAGCCCGGCTGGCCGCCGCCTGGCGCGTTTCAAAAGGAAACGCCGTGAGCCGCCCCGCGCCCCAAACCGTTCCCCGCCTCTCGCCCGGCTGCCGCGTCACCGAAAAGCCCGGACAACCTGCCATGCTGCTGGTTCCCGAGGGAGCCTTGCAGTTGACCGGCTCGAGCCTCAGCATCGTGACCCGTATCGACGGCGTCCGCACCTTCGCCCAAATCGTAGAGCAGTTACAGGCAGAGTTCGCCGGAATGGACCCCGCCGCCATTGAGGAGCAGACCGCCGCGTTCCTCGAGAAACTGAACGCCCGCAGCGTGGTGCGCTTCGCGTGATACCCGGACCGCAATCGCTCATCGCGGAAGTTACGCACCGCTGCCCGCTGCACTGCGTCTATTGCTCGAATCCCCTGGAAATGGCCTCGCGGCACACGGAGCTGTCCACCGGGGTCTGGTCGCGCGTCTTCCGCGAGGCTGCCGGATTGGGTGTTCTGCATCTCCATCTCACTGGCGGCGAGCCTCTGGCGCGCCACGATCTCACCGCCCTGGTCTCGGCCGGGCACAGCGCCGGCTTATACCTGAACCTGATTACCTCGGGTCTGGGGCTCACGCCGCAGCGTATCGACGATCTGGTTTCGGCGGGGCTCGATCATCTGCAGCTAAGCCTCCAGGATTCCGAGGCGGCCGGCGCCGATGAGATTGCCGGCACGCGCGCCCATGCGCGCAAGATCGCACTGGCCGCGGAGATTCGCCGCCACCCGCTGGCCTTCACCCTGAACATCGTGGTCCATCGGCAGAATCTGGACAGGTTGCCCTCCATGCTGGCGCTGGCCGAAGAGCTGCAAGTCGATCGTCTGGAAATCGCCAATGTGCAATATTACGGCTGGGCGCTGCGCAACCGCGGCCAGTTGATGCCCACGCGGGAACAGTTGGAGCGCAGCATTCCGGTGGTGCGGGAAGCTCAGCAGCGGCTCGCCGGCCGTATGCGCATCGAATTCGTGGCGGCCGACTACTACGCCCGCTATCCCAAAGCGTGCATGGGAGGCTGGGGCCGCAACGTGATACTGGTGAATCCTGGTGGCGAAGCCCTGCCCTGTCATGCGGCCAAAATCATTCCAGACCTTGGTTTCCCCAATGTCCAGGAGCGGCCCTTGCAATGGATCTGGGAAGAGTCGCCCGCCTTCAATCGCTTTCGCGGCTACGAATGGATGCAGGAGCCTTGCCGGAGCTGCGACCGCCGTCATCTGGATTTCGGCGGCTGCCGTTGTCAGGCCCTGCTGCTCGCCGGCGACGCTACGGCCACCGATCCAGCCTGCTCTCTAGCGCCCGGGCGTGCGCTGGTGGACGCCGCGCTGATCCATACCGAAGGCCCCGCCCAATGGGTCTACCGTATCGACCCGGTGTAGAATCAGCACATGCCCGAAGCAGGCTGGCGTGCCTATCGCCGTGTCGCCACGCTCAAGACCGCCCGCGAGTTCTCCGACTATCTGACACAGCTTGGCGTAACACTGAGTTTCGATCCGGAGCTGAGCCACGGCGAGAATGCGCCCCTGCAACAGCCCTATCAGCTCGACGGTTTTACCATCGGCAATCGTTTCTGTGTGCTGCCCATGGAGGGGTGGGATGGCACGCCCGACGGCTGCCCCTCGGATCTGACCACGCGGCGTTGGCAGCGCTTCGGTGAAAGCGGCGCCAAGCTGATCTGGGGCGGCGAGGCGGTCGCTGTGCTGCGCGACGGCCGCGCCAATCCGCATCAACTGCTGCTCGATGACCGGACCCTCCCTTCGCTCGATCAGTTGCGCCGCTGCCTGGTGTCGTCCCACGAGCGGCGATTCGGATCGAGCGCCGATCTTCTGATCGGGCTGCAATTGACCCACTCCGGGCGCTTCGCCAGGCCCAACCGGAGCGATTTGCCGGAACCTCGCGTCCTCTACCATCACCCTCTGCTCGACAGCAAGGTCGGTATTGGCCCCCAGTCTCCGTTACTTTCAGATGCGGAGATCGAGCAGATAATCGAAGCTTTCGTACGCGCCGCGGTGGGCGCCAGCAAAGCCGGGTTCGCCTTCATCGACATCAAGCATTGCCACGGATATCTCGGCCATGAGTTTTTAAGCGCGGTCACGCGCCAGGGAAGGTATGGAGGCAGTTTCGAAAACCGCACCCGGTTCCTACGCGAAACTGTTGCGGGCGTGCGGCGGGATGCTCCGGGCCTGCTCATCGGAATCCGGCTCAGCGCCTTTGACCTCATTCCGTTTCGCAGGCAGAGCGATGGAAGTGGTAAGCCGGAAGAATTCGACCGCCCCTATCCATATGCTTTCGGCGTCGATCCCGGGAACCCGCTGCGTATCGATCTTACCGAGACCTATCGTCTGCTCGATCTGCTGCAGGAGTTGGAAATCAAACTGGTTTGTATTTCGGCCGGAAGCCCGTACTATACGCCTCACATCCAGCGCCCCGCCCTGTTCCCGCCATCCGACGGATATGAACCGCCGGAAGACCCGCTGGTGGGGGTCGCGCGCCTGATCGCCATCACCAGCGAGATCAAAGCACGCTATCCGCATCTCGCCATCGTCGGCTCGGGCTACAGTTACCTGCAGGAGTGGCTGCCCCAGGTGGCGCAATATTACGTCCGCACGCGCCAGGTCGATTTTGTAGGTCTGGGGCGCTTGATGCTCAGCTATCACGACCTGCCGGACGATGTGCTGCGCGGCGCTCCGCTCGACGCCAGGCGGCTCTGCCGCACCTTCAGCGATTGCACCACAGGGCCGCGCAACGGCCTGGTATCGGGCTGCTTTCCACTGGATAAGTTCTATCGCCTGCACCCTCAAGGGGAACTCCTCGCCGCCGCTAAAAGCCGTAGAAAATCGATTGAGAGGGCATCCTAGCAGTGCGATCGCTCCTCATCCTTTTTCTGGCTGGAATTTTGGCCGCAGCCGGCGACTGGCCGCAATTTCGCGCCAATCCCCAACTGACCGGAGTCTCTTCAGGCACGCTTCCGCCATCGCTCAAGCTGCTGTGGACCTATGACGCCGGCGAGACCATTCAATCCTCAGCGGCGGTTGTGGGCGGAACCGTCTATGTTGGCAGTGACTCCGCCGACCTGCTGGCCATTGACCTCGAAACCGGCAAGCTCCGTTGGAAATATCACGCCAAAGAGGGCATCGACGAGTCATCCCCGTTGGTTCACGACGGCGTGGTGTATGTCGGCGACATCGCGGGCACCCTGCACGCCGTGCGCGCGGCGGATGGCAAGGCGCTCTGGACCTTCAAGACCGA